>ENA-UEQP01000107-UEQP01000107.1-human-gut-metagenome-genome-assembly--contig:-NODE-107-length-91688-cov-9.013579_pt1 | contig 91688 bp, 79 predicted proteins | sample MGYA00242951_ERZ507951 | MGnify/ENA primary metagenome ERZ507951 (study PRJEB26167, sample SAMN06115539) | human gut metagenome | host: Homo sapiens | place: China:Shanxi | collected 2015-11-18...
ACATATTGCGTTTTATGAAAATATATTATATTATCAGTCGTCACAGCATAGTTTTTCGTTTTATTTGTTTGAATCAAATATAAATCGCTTAAAACAATTTCTCTTGATTCGACCGATTCATTTTCTATACGCATTTTCACAAAATAATATCTGGATTTTGGATGTCCTTCTATCCGATATTTATCACCTGCATCCTGTCTTGCATATGGATCTGTCAACGCATTATATTCTTCCTCTGTATAATTATAGGGATTTAATACAATTTCTTTTATATCCTCCAATTCAGGGATTTCCTCATACATTTTCTCATAATCCCATAACAGATCCGTCTGATAATTTGCATCAGGAAGTGCACTGTCAATAAAAAACTCTGCCGGATAACGTGTCTGCATTTCTATTTCTGTATCTTCAATCATATCGCAATCTACAAACTCATATGTTATATTATCAATAGTCACACTATGTGTCACATCTTTTTCCTCAGCATCACAATCTGTTTGTGTATCATCCCCAGATGTATTCTGTTGCTTTTCTTCTTGTTCATCCCAATATCTCTCAACCGGATACTTCTTATCTTTTTCATTTTTCACAATGTATCGTAAACACGCAATTCCAACAATGCCAAGCAAGCATCCACTTATTAACTTTTTGCGATTTTTCATACTTCCTCACATTCCTTTTATAGGAGGAAACAATTCACCTAGTTTCCCCCTATTTTCTATCTTTCTTCTAGCCAAAAATAGTGTAATTCCTTGTTGAATCCGGGCTCCATACTCCACTAGTGTCAAGTCGCGAATATGAAATTCTTGACATTACCAATCTGGCCTCTGTCCCTCCCTTTTCATTTATCCAATTTGTAATGCTTCCCTGTGTTCCTGTTGGAATTGCATAGGAATATGACCCTGCAAATTTTTCATACTGACCTGTAATGCTGTTCTTTTTTCTTCCATTAGCCTCATAATATATCTTAGGTCCTGCAGTTGGATATACATAAACTTTAGTAGCATTATTTTTAGTTCTCCATTCACAACTTCCTATAGGATCTATATTACTATACGAATACTGTTTATTACCTGTATTACCTGCCGCTGCTTTTGCATTCGTTCCAAATCCCACTACGGCTGTTACAGACAGCATCATTGCCATCGCTATGGTTACAATTGAATTTTTTATTTTTCCTTTTCTCATAAGCTTCTTCCTCCCATCTCTACTCCATATGATTTTTTGCAAACTCCTTCAACCCTTCCGGTTCCTCTGGTTGATACCAACATCCCCGGCAGCAAAGGGATGATAGTGATGCCAGTGAAACCGCAACTGCACATATGGCATTTCCATGTTTCACAAGCCACTTCTTAACCTTTGTTTTCATAAGTTCCTCCTTCTCTTCTGTTTTCCATCAATATGGTAATCGCACTATAACACGCTTTTATGATTTTCTGTTGAAATCTGCTACGAACGGTCAAAAATAAGGGATGAATGTTCGTTCATCCCTTATTTTTGACCGTTCGTATCCCTTTTTCTATCCGTCCGACATTCTCTGCTATACTGTAAAAAATGAAAGGATACATGAAATGATACTCTCTAAAAAAATAAGTAAGAAGATAACTGATACACTTGTAACAAACGAAATTATAGAACCGCAAAAGGAGGGCATATATTTCTATTGCCTTGATTTTTCACTCGATCTGATTTTGTTTAATTGCAGTCTGCTATTGATTGGGGGACTCCTTGGTCTTTTTCTCCCGTCGCTTGTATATATTATAATTCTGGTTCCGGTACGCATGCTGGCAGGCGGCGCCCATGCAAAAAGTCCTTACTCCTGCTTCCTGCTTTCTTATTCCATTTATTTTCTGACTCTATTTTTATCCCGGTTACCATATTTGATTATGCCTGGACTCTATATTCTTCTTATCAGCCTGCTTACTCTTATAATCTGGGGGCTGGCTCCAGTTGGAAATGCACACAAGCACTACACCACTGCCGAAAGAACAAAAATCAAAAAAATATTGTTCTTTCTGTTATTCTTTATTTACGCATTTGCAGTCCTCATGCTATCATGGAAACAGCAACTCTATTATCATATGATATTGATTTGCTTGTGCATCGTTCTTATCAATCAATGTATCGCACGTTGCTTGAATCATAGGACATTACATGTTTCAAAGGGGGAAAAAAAATAAATGACACTGAATATAGCCATCTGCGATGATGAAGCAAAAGAATTCGAGCCATTATGTCATCTTTTAGATATATGCTCTTTCCAATTCAATATTGATCTGCACATTGATACTTATACAAGTGCACAGGCACTTCTGACTCGCTACCGGGAATCCACAGGAGCGCCCTATCAGTTGCTCTTTCTGGATATCGAGATGCCGGATGGAAGCGGAATCACGCTTGCAGATGTAATCAAGAGAAATTTCGACCATCATGTAATGATTGTCTTTGTCAGCAACTATCCAAAATATATGCAGGACAGCTTCGCCGTCCACCCCTACCACTTCCTTCAAAAGCCAGTCCAGGAAGTCGAGATGAAGCAGCTGATATCAGATATCCTCGAAGAGTACACGAAAAATCTATCGTTGATTTCCGTTGTAGATGGCTATGACCGGGAATATACATTGAACTTAAAAGATGTCTATTACATCAAAGTGAAAAATGCGAAGTCCAAAGAATTATGCTTTCATATGCGGGAGGATACGATTCCTGCGAAAGGGACAATCACTACCTGGAGTTCCATGCTGGATGAAACGATGTTTATGATGTGTTCCCGCACAGTTCTTGTCAATCTTTCCCATATTCACTATCTGAAGGATTGCTCGATTATTTTTGACAACGGTGCCACCGTCTCCATGAGCAGGCGGAACCGGAAACTGATCACGGACCGCTATCTGAATCAGGTGGTTGCCATGCACTCGGATTTTTATACACACCAAGGAGTCTAATATGCAGTACGCACTTACGATACTTACATATCTTTTTGATATGTTCATCTTAACTACATTTCTGATGAACACATTACATCATTTCAAGAAACGTTATGCCCCACTATATCTTTGTGTCCTTGTCGGTTGCGAATGCTGTCTGTATGGATGTGAAGTATTAAACAGCCATTTCCCTACCATACAATCAGAAATTACCGCAACGCTTATCAGTCTGGGTACAACGTTTATCCTCTGCTTATTTTTCACAAGCAGTCTGAAAGCAAAGCTATATGTGGTACTGCTGTTCCAGATCCTTGCATCACTTGGAGAAGCCATCTTTACTTTCCTGTTTACAAAACTAAATCCTGACTTCTATGCAGAAAATGACACTGCTTTTTTATACAGTGTTATGAATATCGGTTCCAAGGTCGTCCTGTTCATACTCTGCCTGCTCATGTCATTATTGTTTCGGAAGCAGACACCTGCGCACTCTCTGGAATACAAGTTTTTGATTTTATCTACACCAATCATATCCATCATCATTTATGTATGCCTGCCGCTTCAACATCTGTTTCTGATTGATAACATACTTTTCTATGAGCTTTTGATTTTCTGTCTGGTGTTGTTAAATATCATAAACTATATTCTGATCCAGAAAGAATATGCATCGACCACATTAAAATACACAAACGCCCAGATGGAAGATCAGATTCGCTTTCAGAAAGAAAAATACGAACAGCTCAGTGAATCCTATCGGCAAAGCCGCCGGATCATCCACGACCTCAAAAAGCAGTATTTCTGTATCAACGAATATGTCGACAACAAGGAATACGATAAACTGAAAACCTTCACCAGTGAGGCAGTCAGGGATATCGAATCCACTTATTCCAAATACAATACCGGCAATCTGGTCATTGATTCTTTCCTGACAAACTATGATACACTTGCAGCGAAAAATCATATTCAATTTGTTGCTAAGCTTGGGGTAACGTATAACCGGATTCCGGTCAATGATTATGATTTATGCGTGATTCTCGGCAATATGCTTGATAACTGTCTGAAAGCATGTATTGCCAATCCTTCCAGTGAGAATTTTATCCATATCGCGATTGCGACTACTGAAAACGATAAATTCACGATTCACTGCGAGAACACAACCGCAGAGGGAACATCCCTGGAGCACATACATGCCAGCCGGCAAAATTCCCTCTATCACGGATATGGTCTCACCAATATACGGAATACAGCAGAAAAATATCATGGTTTCTTCACTTACAGTGTTGAAACCCTCTTCTATATGGACTTGATGATTCCGATTATCGAAAAAAGCAAACGCATTATGCACTAATTCAACTCATCGAGTGTCTTCGCATAGGCCGGCAGGAATTCCTGCACGAAGTCCTTTACTTCCGGGTAGCTCTTTGATAGCTCCTGCACCATCTGTTCGGTGCTTTCCTTCGCCTTGACGAATTCGCGGTTGCCGGTTTTTTCTTCCTCCATACACTTGATCAATGCAGAGAGTTTATCTGCCGCTTTTACGAGCTTCCAGAGATACTTCGTCTCTTCCGTATCATCGCCCTGCTTGAAGAAGTAGTCCCAGTAATATGTCTGCAGATCTTCCGGAAGCTGTCCGATCAGCTTCTCGCACGCTTCATCCTCGATAGAATGAAAGAGATCCTTCATCCGGTTATTGTAATATTTGATCGGTGTTGGCATATCTCCGGTGATGATCTCGGACGCGTCGTGATACAGTCCGATCACTGCCGCCTTGTCGGCATCTAAATGCTTGCCATACCGCACATTTCCGATCACGCAGAGCGCATGCGCAAGCATGCTTACCTCCAGGCTGTGTTCCGACAATGTCTCCGGGTATGTGTTCCGCATGAGCGCCCAGCGCTCAATATATTTCATGCGCGCCACCGTCGCAAAGAAATTGTATTCCATAATTTTCTCCCTACTGTACCTTCTCCGCTTCCGTAAGCTTCACGTTCTGGTATTTCTCGTATAATTCCATGAACTCTTTACCGCTTAAGTTCTCCTTCTCGTAGAGTACCTGTGCGATCGCATCGAGTGTCGGCATATTCTTTTTAAGTAACTTGTATGCCTTCTCGTAGCTTGCTTTCATCATGTTCTTGACTTCGGTATCGACCTTCGTCTCTGTCTCAGAAGAACAATTTAATACGCGGCGGTTATCCAAGTATTCTCCGGTTACGCCTTCGAGCTGCACCATACCGAACTTCTCGGACATACCGTACATCGTGATCATCGTCCGCGCCAGGCTCGTCGCCTTCTCAATATCATTGGAGGCACCATTCGTAACGGAATCGAACTTCAGCTCCTCCGCGGCACGCCCCGCCAGAAATGTCACGATATCCTCTTCCATTTCTTTCTTCGTCTGTAACTGCTTCTCTTCCTCCGGCACCTGCCATACATAGCCAAGCGCGCCGGATGTACGCGGTACGATCGTGATACGCTGGATCGGAAGTGTGTTCTTCTGCAATGCAGCAACAAGCGCGTGTCCAACCTCATGGTAGGCAACGATCTTCTTCTCTCTTGGTGAGAGCAGCTTCTCTTTCTTCTCTTTTCCGGCGAATACAACTTCCACCGAAGCGATCAGATCCTTCTGGGATACATAATCCCGCTTGTTGCGGACTGCCATTAACGCCGCCTCATTGATGATATTCGCAAGGTCTGCACCGACAGCCCCGGATGTGGCAAGTGCAAGCTCCTTGAAATCTACCGTCTCATCCATCTTCACATTCTTCGAATGTACTTTGAGTGTATCGATACGTCCCTGCATATCCGGCTTTGACACGATGATTCTCCGGTCGAACCGTCCCGGACGAAGCAATGCTTTGTCAAGCACCTCCGGGCGGTTTGTCGCTGCAAGCACGATAATTCCCTTCGAGCTGTCGAAACCATCCATCTCCGATAAGAGCTGATTCAAGGTCTGTTCCCGCTCGGAATCGCCACCGCCATGACGCGTGTCACGCTTTCCTCCGATCGCATCGATCTCATCAATAAATATGATACATGGTGCCATATTGTTCGCCTTGCGGAACAGATCACGCACACGGCTCGCACCGACACCGACGAACATCTCCACGAACTCCGAACCGGACAGCGAAAAGAACGGAACATTCGCCTCGCCGGCAACCGCCTTGGCAAGCAGTGTCTTACCGGTTCCCGGAGGCCCTACAAGCAGGGCACCCTTCGGCAGCTTCGCACCGATCTTTAAGTATCGGTCCGGCTGATCTAAGAAATCTACCATCTCGCAGAGGGATTCCTTTGCCTCCTCCTGACCTGCAACATCCGCGAATGTCACACCGGTTTTCTTCTCCACATACATCTTCGCATTGCTTTTTCCGATGCCGCCGGATTTGGACATATTCCGCATCAGTAACGACATCAGCAGATAGAAGGCACCGATCATTACCACATACGAGAGAATCGTCGAAACGACTGCATTTTTCCCTTCATCCATTTCCTCAAACTGCACACCCGCCTTCTGCAGACGGTCCACGATCTTGTAATCACTGATGCGGATCACATAATACGTCTTGTCCATCTCCGCACCCGTCTCCTTCGAGATCGGCGTGAAGCTGATCCGGTCATTGTAGAGCTTCACATCGGTAACTAATTTATCATCAAGCATCTGCAGGAACGTGTCATACGTGATCTTCTCCTGTTTGGACTGCTGTATCGCCGTAATTCCCTGCCAGATCATAAATGTCAATAGAATGGATACGATCCATATCACCACCGTCTTGGATGGCTTTTTCTTATTATTATTCGAATTCCGGTTGTCCGAATTGTTCTCCGGGGCGGAATTTTTCTGCTGATTTTCCATATATCATTCTCCGTTATTCAAGCGTACTTATCTATAAATCTCATACAACCATGAGCAAGCTATTTCTTTCTGTATTATTAAGATATTTCTTAAGACATAATAAACCGGAAGCCACATGTCAAGGGAACGGATTCCCTCTCGCGCAACCCCCGGTTTTGCATTTGATTTTACTTAGTATACGATTTGATCTCGTTCTTTATGCGTATTATGCATACAATGGATACTTGTCTGTGATGCTCTTTACAAGTGCCATTGCCTTGTCATTATCCTTGTCAATGACTGCAGCCTTGATTGCATCTGCGATCACAATCATATCATCTTCTTTTGCACCACGTGTTGTGATAGCCGGTGTACCAAGACGGATACCACTTGTAACAAATGGCGACTTTGGATCGTTCGGTACCGTGTTCTTGTTCGCTGTGATATGAACAGAATCGAGAAGCTTCTCCACTTCCTTACCGGTCAGGTCAAGGTTCTGTAAGTCAACAAGCATCAGGTGATTATCTGTACCGCCAGATACAATCTTGAATCCACGCTCAGTCAGTGCCTGTGCCAGACATGCTGCGTTCTTCACAACCTGCTTCTGATACTCTTTGTATTCATCTGTCAGTGCTTCCTTCAGGCAGACAGCCTTACCTGCAATCACGTGCATCAGAGGACCACCCTGAATACCTGGGAACACTGCCTTATTGAAGTTATATTTCTCATTTACTTCATTGCTGGAAAGAATCATACCACCACGCGGACCACGCAATGTCTTGTGCGTTGTGGTTGTTGTTACGTGTGCGTATGGGATTGGGCTTTCATGAAGTCCGGCAGCAACAAGCCCTGCAATGTGTGCCATGTCTACCATAAGCACTGCGCCAACCTCATCCGCAATCTCACGGAAACGCTTGAAATCAATTGCTCTCGCATATGCAGATGCACCAGCTACGATCATCTTCGGCTTGCATTCCTTCGCAATGCGGAGTACCTCATCATAATCAATAAAACCATCATCATTAACACCGTAAGGTACGACATTGAAATACTTACCTGACATATTGACCGGTGAACCGTGTGTCAGATGTCCACCGTGTGCCAGATTCATTCCCATAAATGTATCGCCCGGCTGCAAAATAGCGAAGAATACTGCCATATTTGCCTGTGCGCCGGAATGTGGCTGAACATTGACATATTCACATCCAAACAACTTCTTTGCCCGCTCTCTAGCAAGGTCTTCCACTACATCAACATACTCACATCCGCCATAATAGCGCTTTCCCGGATACCCTTCAGCGTATTTGTTTGTAAGCGGACTTCCCATAGCTGCCATAACTGCCTTGGATACGATATTCTCTGATGCGATCAGCTCAATATTATGATCCTGTCTGTTGATCTCGTCCGTCATTGCCTGTGCAATCTCTGGATCGAAATTTGCTATTTCATCAAAACTGTACATCTTTGTCCCTCCATCTTGGTATAATTCTATCTGTTAGATTATCGCACATCCCTTGGGGAGTGTCAACCGATTGACCTTAAGATATCTCTGCTTTTTCTTTCTGATTTTTTTTAATTTTTTGTTTTTCTTCCCGTTTAGCTTTTTTCTTCATGTGGTATTTTTCCCGGTATTTCCAGATCAGATCTGACAGATAATAATTGATTTCTGCACCATACAAAACAATCTGCATACCGATATACAGCCAGATGATAATCAATACGACAGATGTCATACTGCCATACATCTTTGAATTATCCGCCGAATATTTGATATATACAGAAAATCCCCGCGTCATCAGCATCCATGCAAGCGAAGCAAGCACAGCTCCGGTAAACTCATGCCGCATATGTCCGCGCCGGTTCGGAAGCTGATAATAAATCAGAAGCAAAAAGACAAAGATAACAAGAAATGTCACAACATTCTTCAAGCTCAAAATCAAAAGTGTTGCATCTGAAAATGCCGGGTAATTGTCAATAATCTTATGGGCGATCTGCGAACCGAATGCCTGTATCGCGATCACAACGATACAAAGTACCATAAACACCAGTGTATATAACGCACAGATCAGCCGCACAAGGAAATAATTTTTGTTCTGTTCCACACCATAAATTTTATTTAACCCGGTCGAGAGTGCCTGAATGCCCTTTGCTGCAGACCACAAGCTGACAAATACCGTAATGAGTGTAAACGACTGCACATTTGCATTGACTACATCATCCACAATATACGCCACATAAGATTCCAGTCCGCTCGGTACGACACGCAGAATATAGCCAAGTACATTTGTGTTCATAACGGACAGCTTCGATACGATCATGACAAGCAGCATCATAAACGGAAAAAAAGAAAGCATCACAAAGAAAGCAACCTGTGCCGCATACGCCGGCACGCTGTCTGCGGTTGCTTTGTTCACAAATTTGATAATAAACCGAACGACCTTTTTCATACATCCCCCGTTTTGTTATTCTGAATCTGCTGTTTCCTCTCCATCATCCATTGTATAGATCGACGTAAAATCAACATACGAAAAATAATGCCGTAATATATATTTGTAGCTTTTTCCCTGTCTGCCAAGCACGCCGGCACCATAGATACTCATCCCGGCACCATGTCCGAATCCACCACCATGAACGACAAATCCCGCGTCTGTCTTCTCCACATAATAATATGGGCTTGGAAGTGATGTCCAGCCGGTTACCGTCGAACCATCCTGCCGTACAATCTCCTGATTGACCGGATTCAAGATCGCACGGATATTGCTCTGTCCGCTGATGGATATCGTATGTTCACTTCCGTGAATCACAAGCTTCGATACAACACCGCTCACCGTGCGCTCTGTCACCTCGATCTCTGTCACGGTTCCAAGCTCCGGCACGTCCGCCGATACAAACTCGCCGGTTTCATCCTCGACAAGTATCGCCTCTGCCATCAGAGATTTGCGGTTTTCCAAAACCGTCTCGATCGCGTCTGTCATTTCTTCCTGCGTAAATGTTATATCCCACCGATAGTACGGCGAATCTTTATCTATAATAGTATACGCATCACTATCTGTCAAAAATGCCTCAAAATCAGCTTCATCCGATAAATCAATCTTGTCCTTATCCAGATTCTCCACATTGGACTCCAGATAACTATACGCATCGCCGCCCCAGATCTCCGCATTCGTGCAGGTCGTTCCGAAAGATGTGTTAAATGTCATCGGTACGATCAAAGTTCCCCGGTAAGTCGGCACCAGCCCGTATGTATCCTTCACCGCACGGATCGACGCATCGGTCTCTGCCACATTATTATATACCTGACAAAGGCTGGAATCGTCAAGATGTGCATGATATTCTGCATAACTTTCATCCTTTAACTTCGCATACGCCGTTCCTCTGGCACAGATTGCCATCGCCTGCATGGCTGCATCCGGGTAATCCGATGGCATTGCATTTGCCACGACATTTGCCAGATAACGCTCTAACGAAAGCTCATTGATCACATAGATATATCCATCCTGTACATCAAGCTCCATCGTTCCATCGTATTCCGGATTGCCACATTCGCGTGTCACACTGAGCAGTCTGATACGACCACTGTGCGTATCCGGTGTTACTGTCAATGTATCGTCCGGCGCATAATCTTCCGGTGTGATCGTGACCGTCTCACCAGCCTCATATGTTTTCTCCGTCTCATCTGGATACGCCACGGTGAACGCAGATGTCGCCGTAAACTGCACCATTTCCATCTCATACGAAGAGTAATCATCGTTGCTGATGATCACGCGGATATCCTCGCTTTTTAACTCCTGGTTAATCACGACAGCACCAACTTTTCCATCCTGCAGATACATGTCCACATACGAGTAGCCAAGCAGCAGAGACAGACTTTCCTCGTCCACGGCATCCTCATACACATTGTACATTTTATAATGATCGGCAAGTGTGAGTCCGCCGATATTTTCCACCTGAATATCCGTATCTCCCGTCGAAATGACTTTGCCGCGCAGCACCTTCTGTGGTCGTTCGATTTTACAGATGCCTGCATAGTCAAACACGAGATTTGCAACATAGCCCGTCGTCTCATAGCCGGCTTCCGTCTGCCGGTCCGCATCCAGACTTGTTGCAACTGTCACAGCTCCATCCGGGATGCCTTCCTCCGTCCGGGCAGGGTAGGTTTTTTCCAGATTTCCATATAAAAACGTGCATTTTCCATCCGTCACAGACTCCACCCATACATTTTGCAATGTGATCTGGGTATCTCCAAGACGGTTGATCTTGAAGATCTTTCCATTCTTCATATAGACATCGAGCACATTTCCCTCGTAGCTTTCGTCGATTTCAAATTCTGCATTGTAGGTGTCCTGTCCATCGAAAAAGGATGTCTTGTCCTCCTCGGAAATTGCAAGCACCAGAACATCTTTCCGAAGCAGTCCTTTGACGGTTGCCGATGCGACGATCCGCTCATAGAAGTCCTCAAATTCCGCTTTCGTCACGTAGTCAGAATCCTTTTTTCCGTTCAGGGCTTCCTCATAAATAGAAGCTTTCACCTGTATCGTCTGTGCCACAGACTTTACAAATGCCACATCGATGACCTCGCTTTTTTTCAGAGGATCAATCAGGCGCGATAACGCCTCGGATTCTGCCTTTGTATCTGCCAGATAACTGACGACCTTTTCCACATCTTCGTATGTGTAATATAAGCTATAATCCACGGATGCTTCCGTTGTTTCTGTATTTTGTTCCGCTTTGTGCATATGCCGCCCGATCTCATGACCAGCAATCATAACTACCCCGGCTATAACCAGCAAAAGCATAAACGTGAGTATCTTCTTTTTCACGTATTTTCCTCCAAAAAAATATATCCGGGATGCCGGTTCCTGCCTTTTGACTCCTAGCTGACGCTAGGTGGGCAACCGCATGTGATCGTCTGTCTTCCACTCGGAGGAGGCCTGACATAATATCACAGATATAGGAATCCCGTTTAAAGTAAATGTAGGTTCAAAAATAACAGGAGTTATCGAACATTCCAGATATATTATATTTTTAATATGTGCTAATTATAGCTTACTTATTCTTTTTTTTCAAGATATTTATTCGCTGATGATCTTACGGCTGCAGATATATGTGATCATAAAATAAATACCATAAATTACCAATATCACGGCTGCCGCAAGCAGGATAGAACCAAGCAGTCCGCCCCGTCCAAATGCAGTCAGAATAAACATTGCTGTCTGCATTCCGAAGACGGAATGCACGATTGCAAGTAAAAGCGGCATGGCAAAGAACACGCCCGACTGTGCCAGGAGGGAATGACGGATTTTCTTCTCGTCCACTCCGATCCGGCGCAGGATCCTGTATTTCTCCTTGCTGTCGGCTGCCTCGGAAAGCTCCTTGAGTGACAGAATTGCCGCACCGGAGATCAGAAATACAACACCTAAGTAGATTCCGATAAATACGATCATCGCAGTAAGTCCCACGCTGTTATCACGGAGCCGCTTGCTTGTCTCGCAATTCATGGAATAATAGGAACCATCCTCGCCTAAGACTGCTTCTGTCTTCGCCTCCTGCAGTTTGTAGAAATTCGCATCACTATAGTACTCATTAAGTGCATCCACCTCTGTCTGGTCTGTCGTATTATAATTTGCGGAATAGATATCATACCAGAAATCACAGTCAGACATATCCACAGAATCCGGGACAAGCAGCACGCCTGCATTGCTCTCTGAATTGCTGATGTGTACGATTCCATCCACACAGGTACTGTATTTTGGATGATAGGTCTTTCCTTTTATCGTAACCGTCTGTCCCTCCGCAAGTCCTTCGTTGTATCGTGGTTCCATCTCCCCGTAATTACAGAGTATCACATATTCATCCTCTGCAAGGTCGATTGTCGTTCCGCCAAAGGAGCTTACAAACGCATTGTATTCTCCAATATGCATCGTCTCCATCGATGCTTCTTTGAAATAATCCTCCGATCCGCTCTCTGCAAACGCCTTTCCGAAGAAATCTCCGATATTGATATCTTCCGGTGCATAGAGAATCATCTCGGTCACATCCGTAAGCTTCGATGTATCGATATCACAGGCTTTCAGGTTTTCTTCCACATTGTGTCCGGTCATATCATAGTCCTCGGCTGCGTCATAGGAATACAGCTTTGAAAACTGCACGTCAACCGGGATACAGGTCTCTAACACATGGTTCATCGAATTCCGGATTGCCACCGAGCTTGACAGGATGCAGATCGTGAAAAAGAGCAGCAGACAGATAATCCCTCCGGAGAACACCGTCGTGTTGATCCGGCTTCCAAGCTCTTTCACACTGAACGAGTTGATACCTTTATAATAAAACCGTCTGCACCGCTTCACGATTGCAAGCAGCATCCCGGATACCGACCAGAATACAAGGAAGGTTCCGATGATACCTTTCGCGATCTGGATACCAAGTCCCTGAAAGTCAGAGATTGTACGGACACCGGCTGTCACTTTATAATATGCCGTTCCAAGCAGAATAGCCGCTATAATAAATACAAGCACACAGACAACCGGGTTTTTTGCATGGTTTTTCTGTGCCTTTGCGCCTGCATAAAGCAGGTTTATTAACTTGGCGCGGCTGACAATGATTACATCTAATGCCATGACGATCACATACATGATTGCAAAATAAATAATCGTTTTGATGATGGCTGATGTGCTGACCATAAACTGGAAGTTCGTCATATCCGCTTCGAAGAGGTTCGCTGTCACGACACTCATCCCCTGTGAGATACCGATACCGAGCAGTAACCCGATTACCAGAGAGATCACGCCGATCAGCAGTGTCTCGATCACCAGAATCTTTGCCACCTGTGTTTTTCCCATACCGAGCGTTAAGTAGATACCAAACTCCTTCTTCCTTCGCTTCATCAGGAAGGTACTTGCGTACACAACAAGGAAACCGAGCACAACCGACACGAACACACTGACAACAGACATTGCCTCGTTCATAAGCCCGATGATTTCTTCCGTATTTGACGATACCTTCAGCATAACTGTCTGGCTTCCAAGTGCATTAAATACATAGAAGATTGCTACTCCTAAGATCAATGTTGCAAAATAAATCAGATAATTCTGCATACTTTTCCGGATATTCCGGGTGGATAATTTAAAGAGCATCATTCAAACTCCCCCCTAACACTGTCACAACCTCAATAATGCGGTTGAAAAATTGTTTCCGGGTATCATCCCCTCTGCGGATCTCATTGAATATCTTGCCATCCTTGATGAAGATTACGCGCGATGCATAGCTTGCTGTAAATGCATCGTGTGTAACCATCAGGATCGTTGCGGCAAGCCCTTCATTCATCTCCTTCATACTCTCCAACAGATAGCGGGAGGATTTGGAATCAAGAGCACCGGTTGGCTCATCGGCTAAGATCAGCTTCGGATTCGTGATCAGGGCTCTGGCTGCCGCCACGCGCTGCTTCTGTCCACCACTCATCTGATAGCTGTATTTGTTCAGAACTTCCTCGATGCCAAGCCGCTTCGCAACCTCTTGGATCCGGCTGTCAATCTCCTTCGGTTTTACGTTCTGGATGGAGAGCGCTAGTGCAATATTCTCATATCCGGTCAGCGTATCCAGCAGATTAAAATCCTGGAAGATAAATCCCAGCTCTTCCCGGCGGAACTTATTTAATTCATTCCCCCGGATTGTTGTGATGTCCTTATCCCCCACATAGATATGTCCGGCCGTCACACGGTCGATCGTGGAAATACAGTTTAAGAGCGTTGTCTTGCCGGAGCCGCTGGCTCCCATAATTCCGACAAACTCGCCTTTCTCTACGGAGAACGAAATCTTATCTACCGCCTTTGTCAGATTCGCTTTGTTGCCATAGTATTTTTCTACATTGTCAAGCTTTAATATCTCATTCATAGATAGTCTCCCTTCGTTTGCTAACATTCTGCAGGCAGGAATTCTGGGGTTCCTGCCGCTTTTTACTGTACTCAGTATATATGGTTTTTCAGCCGACATCCATCGGTCTAGATTACATGTTTCTTACGATTTTGTAATATAATGGTTGTATTATATATTGATTTGGTGCAGATGCCTATGCAAGAGAGTCGACTTTGGAGCAATCCTTATGATTATCTGATTTTACTCCATGTCACGCTTCATGTAATTCTTCCAGCTTGGAGTATTTCCCTGATTTCTGCTGTTTTACTCCAACCCACTTGCTTCCTGTGACTGCTCCATTGGGGGGATTCCCCATATTTTAGGTTTTTGCCCCAATCTGCTTGCTTCCTGTGACTGCCCTATTGGGGGATTTTTCCATATTTCAGGTTTTTGCCCCAATTCAAAAAAAGGAGGCATCCCTGCCTCCAAAATAGCATGTCCCATCGAGCTAGTTTCTTGCTGATGCATACTCCACACTGTCTTCCTCCCAGTGTTTGTAGTCCGGATTGTTTCTTTTGTCTTTCAACCCATAAGCTTCCGATAGCCAGTTTCCCACATATGCACTCACCTTCTTCGCGCCGTCAAAGTTCAGATGGTCGCCTCCGTCCTTCGTATCGGACGCCCAGTCGATGCCAAGCGCATCATTCAGATTCAGATCTTCATAAGTAACCGCGTTTGCCTGCGCCCAGTCGGACACACTGTTGTGCTTGGCATACGTCCAGTTCTTCGGGGAAGGGGAACTGACTAAGACAAGCTTTGCACCATGACTCTCGCAATATTCCTTCATCAAAAGCAGATATTTCTCTGCGTCCGCATCCATAGATTTACGTTCCTCGCTCGCATGCATATAGGCTCCACCCTCATACGGCTTGACCGTGCTTCGCTTGATAAACCCACGGTTCTTCTCATTTTTTTTCTTCGTTAAGGAATTTGTACTTACGAACGCATCCTTCCAGCGGGAATGATTCTTAAAAATCTCCACATGATCGGACAGACGGTCTAAGACATAATCTTTCGAATCACCCTTAGATTTCACGCTTCGGAACAGACAGTTCGTCTCCAACACAACGACCTCCGGCGTCTGCGTCTCAAATGCCGCCTGTAAAATCGCATACGAGTCGCACATACGCTGTGCCGATGTCCCGCAGATAAATGAGGTGTAGCCATGCTCTGCGAACATCTGCAGAGGATTGAAGCTCGAATAACATTCACTATCACCTAAGAACAATACGTCAATCGTATCCTTCACTTCATTTTTCACTTCCGCATCTTTCGTGCGCACGGCTGTTGTATCATAGATGTCAGCGTTACTCTTCCGACACAGGAATCGTCCTGCCAGAATCAGTACCACACAAAGTCCCGCTAGGAACCCGACGCTGCCCGCTGCCATCTTGAGAGTTGTTTTCCATTTTCCACTTTCTTTTTTCATAAACATTCCTCTTTCGTAAATCACATACAATTACGCTATCCATGCAATCCATAATATTTCAAATTACCAAACATCGAATGTCATCTTCCACGTAATTATTCATCCCTCTATCAGTACGCCGCGTAGATCATATCCACGATCGTGTATCCACTGCCATAGGCACCAAATACAACAACCAGAAGTACAACTGCATACCAGAAGCTCCAACGGACTGGCAGCTTGCAATCCGCTACCTTTCTTCGAATTGAAATGCCCTTTTCATGGATGATGTCCACCACAAATACGAGCAGGATACTGACAACTGCCAGAATGAGATCCGGCACATCCACACCGAAATTCGTCTCCGCAAGTGCTGTGATATGGAAGTCTGTCACGATTCCGCGCAACATCCGAAATCCAGTTGCAACCGTGTCAGCACGGAAGAACATCTCGCCAATATTCACGATCACAAATAGCTTCAGGAACTGGAAGATCCGAAATCCGATGCATTCTGTATCAAGCTTGAATCGCTCCACCAGCTTCCTGCATGGTTCCTCGGTCAGATTCTCGATCACAATGAGCATAAAATAATACATGCCATAAAAGATATAATTCATATGTGGTCCATGCCAGATGCCGTTTGACAGCCAGACAAAGAATAACGCAATCGTCGGTGCTACGAATTTGCTGACCGAAAATCCAGCTTTCTTCTTGATCTTCTTCGCCAGATTCTTCACTGGCTTGGCAAGTGAGATCGGATAAAATACATAATCCTTCAACCATGCGCCAAGCGTGATATGCCATCTCCGCCAGAAATCACCCGCATTCTTCGCGAAGAACGGCTGACGGAAATTCTCAGGCAATGGTACACCGAAGATCTCGCCACTTCCCATGATGATATCCATACATCCGGAAAACTCCATATATAGCTGCATCGTGTATGCCAGCACCCCAACGAGGATTGCCGCACCATCGAAATTGTTGTAGTTGCTGAACACCTTTGCCACAAGCGGTGCCAGCCGATCGGCAATCACCATCTTCTTGAACAGCCCCCAGATGATACGCTGGTAACCAAAGACCAGATTTTCAAACTGAATGCTGTTCCCACCATACAGAGCATCTGCTGTCTCGGAAAACCGACTGATCGGACCTTCCATGATCTGCGGGAAGAAGCTCAAATAAAGTGCCACCTTAACCGGATTCTTACAGGACTCCTGTGTGCCACGATAAACATCTGTCATATACGAAATTGCCTGCAGGCTATAATAGGAAATACCGATCGGTGCTGCAAGTGTCACCCCAAATACGCGGAGGTATTTGAGTGTCACAAGCGCCCCTAAGATCAAAACAATTCCAAGTGCCAACACACCACGCTTCTTCCGCGTCAGCGCTTTTCCGTGAAGGTCACTGTGCCGAACCGGAATCGCCGCCAGCCATCTGCCGGTTCCATATGTCACAAGCGTCGCCAGAAGCAGCCAGACCAGAAGCTTACCGCTTATCATACAGAAAAATGTATAATCGGCTGCAAGCAGTACCACAAACCGGAACCGTGCCGGGCATAACTGGTACAATGCGATCACGACTGGCAAAAATATTAAACTGTATGTAAGCAGATGGTAAGCCATATGATTCATCCTTTCCTACACTAGTCTTCCTTGAGTCTGCAAATCATCTCCCACAAGCTCTTTGCTGAATTGAAGTTCGCAGGGATCAGCTCTGCCGGTGATACCTCTACATCAAAGGTATCCTCGATCTCTGATACAAGTGATAAAATCGCAAAGGAATCTAAGATATGATCGTCAATCAACGTTGTGCAGTTCTCAAAATCCTCACCCGGTGCAATTCCTTCCAAAATCTCCAATAATTCTTCCATGTTACAAATCCTCCTAATCTTTATTATAAATCCATGAATTCTCATGTATTGTTACCAATGATTCCACATGTGTTTTGTATTATGTTGTTGCAGACACATGAAACAGATACGTCTCCATCTGGTCGCGCAGCTTCTCGATCTTCCCGTCTGTCTTGCAGATCAGAACCTGCGGAAGCTCCCGGCTTAGAAACATCGCCATGCCCTCGGTCGCTGCATATGCGCCACATCGTTTGAAACAGATCACATCGCCTTTTTGCGGATCATGCATGGCAACATCCCGCGCCAGCACATCATTGACTGTACAGAGCGATCCGCACAAATGAAACAGTTCTTCGTCACCGTCTTTTTCTGCCAAGACTTCGATCTCCGGTTGCTTCATTCCCATCATCCAGCCATAGTAGTTGATCTGGTGGATTCCGCCATCTAAGATCAGGAATCCCGGCTGTGCCGTCCGCTTGACATCCATCACACGCGTCAGGTAATAGCCGCTCATGGAGACGAGGAACCGTCCAAGCTCGATCGTCTTTTTTCCGTAGGCATCACATGTCCGAAGCTTTTCGGCAAGTGCCTGTATCTGCGGTTCCGGCTCGCTTTCCCTCTGATCCTTCTCGCTGTCATTTATGAAATAAGACACCTTCATGCCTGCTCCATATTCAAGCTCATTCAGCACGGTTCCGGTCTCTTCTTCAAACGTCTTTGCAAATGCGGTTAAGGTATCAAGTTCCTTCTCCAGCTTGCTCTGCCGCTTCTGTGTCCCTGCATAATAATGGACGCCCGCCAGTGTCAGATACGGGCTTTCCTGTATCTCCTTTGCCAGCCGGAAGAACGTCTCCGCATCAACGCCGAATTGATTGCCACTCGAAAGCCGGATCAGTACCGAAAGCGGCATCTGATTTTTCTCTGCAAGTGTCCGCAGGATCTTCGCATGCTCTTCCGATTCGATCGTATAGATCCCAGCACCCTTGCTGTAAGACAGGATGCGTTTCATGGATTCGTAAGTCTTGTTTACCCCGGATACCACGATCTTCTCCGGTGCAATCTGTTCCTGTATGCAGATCTCATATTCGCCCGGCGAGCAGACCTCCAGCCGATCAACCAGATCTGCCACATATGGGATCAGAAATGGATTTGCTTTTACGGCAAAGCAAAGTCCGGTGTCCTCCGGCAGCAAGCTGCGAAGCAACCGTATTCGAGCTTCCACTTCCCGCACATCGAAGATGTAGGTCGGCGTTCCATATGTCGCCGCAACCGTTCTTAACGCCTCTGTATTCATGCAAACGCTCCTTCCCTGTACTGTGCCTCCAAAAGCTTCTTGTCCGTCTTGCCATTTTTGTTGAGTGGCAGCATGTCCACCTTGCAAAATACATTTGGCACCATGTAATCCGGCACCTTTTTCTTCATCGCAGTAATCAGATATTTCTTATCGTCAATTCCGATATAGCAGGCAACGACTTTGTTCTTCTCGCGGTCATAAAAGCACGCGGCACCTTCGATCTCCGGGATTGCCGCCAGTGCATGTTCAATCTCTTCTAACTCGATGCGGTGTCCCATATGCTTGATCTGAAAATCTTTCCGTCCCGCGAAATAAAGCAGCCCATCTTCGCCGTAGCTTGCCAGATCTCCCGTCCGATAGATTGTCTCCGGGTAATCGGTCTGTAACGGATTTGCCACAAATGCCTTCGCCGTTGCCGCTGCATTTCTGTAATATCCAAGGGCAAGCGTCGTACCTGCCACACAAAGCTCTCCGGTCTTGCCAGCACTTTCCGGTTCGATCAGACGATTTTCCTCATCGAGCAGGAATACACGTTCATTTGGAAATGGAATTCCAATCGGAAGTTTTTCGTCCTCGCTGTATGCCCGGTCTAAAATGTGATAGGTACAGTTGCAGGTGATCTCCGTCGGTCCGTAGAGATTCACAAACATCGCATCCGGGTAGTAGCTCTGCCATGCATGAAGCTGCCGGATCGGCATTGCCTCGCCGCTGAACAAAATCTTGTTGATATCTGCTGGTACCTTATGTTTCAGTCCATGCAGCCGGTTCAACAGGCAGAGTGCCGACACCGCCCAGATCAGCGTCGTGACATGGTTCTCATCGAGCATGTCCACAACGGAGTTTGGGAACATGAAATACGCTTTCGGAATCACAACTAAGGTTGCGCCCATCTTCATCGCACTGTAAATATCCTTCACTGATACATCGAAATCAAACGGCGCCTGATTGCCGATCACATCGGCTTCCGTGATATCAAAGATCTCTGTAAACCGATCGATAAATTCAAGCACCGACCGATGTGCCACAAGCACCCCCTTCGGGGTTCCGGTCGAGCCGGAAGTAAAATTACAGTAGAGTGGATCGGTGTCAATCATAGATTCCCGGATCTGTTGTAACTGATTTTCATCGGAACCTGTATATTCACTATCCATCCCCTGTGTCAGCGTTTCCATCCGAACCACATGCTCTGTGTAGCCACACGCGGTAAGCTTCTCCGACGCATCACTTCCATCCACGATCACATCCGGCTGTAACACCGAGAGCATCGACTGGATGCGTGCCTCCGGAAACGAAGGATCAACCAGTGTGTAGAAGCAGCCCGCATAGACGATTCCAAAAAAGACTGCCAGTGTATCCGCACTCTTATCGGCAAATACACAGACCGGATGGCGCGGTGTTGTCTGCTTTGCCAGACAGGCACCAATGCATTTCGCTTTGTTCTGTAATTGTTCATATGTATAGGAACATGCCGCATCCTTCACTGCTATCTTGTCCGGATACATCTTTGCACTTTGTTCCAGATATTCTAATACATTTTTCATAATGTCCTCCATGCGTGCAGGTTCATCCGCCGCATTTCTTTGTTCTGTTACATAGTATAGCAACTTAAATATTAAGATAAAACCAAGCAATCGTTTAAGATTTCTTTAAGGTTGTGGAAGCAGTTTTTCAAATTCTTCCGCCTGCTTGTTCCACGCCTCGTACCGTACATCATCCCGGCGATCCGGCAACGTATAATGCGTCTGCATATACCGCTGCAGATATGCCGTAGCTTTCTGACAACCGGTATAGTTTAAATGATCGCCACCATCGAGGGTATCCAGATTCCAGTCGATTCCAAGCTCCTCGGTATTCAGATTCAGATCGAGGTATGGAACTGCAAGCGCATCTGCAAGTGCCTGCACCTCATTGTGCCGCTGCATCGTATGATTGACCGGGGAAGGGGCTGTCACAAACAACAGCTTCGTTCCATGTGCATCACACAAACGCTTGATCTTATCCAGATAATACCTTGTGATAAAAGTCACCGGTGTTCTATCGTCGGTTGCATGCATGTAGACACCTCCCGTATACGGCGCCACTGCCGCACGCAATTCAAATCCATTGAAAATCGTCGTCTGCAATTTCGGATCGGCTGGTTCCATCTTCCAGAAACGGTGATATTTGAGGATTGGGAACATCTGCCGTGCAAACTCCTGCGCGGATTTCGCCGCATCCTTTATCACACTCGCATCTCCTCTGGAGAAAAACTCATTCGTCTCTAAGATCAAAACCTTGGGAGACTGCCGCTTGAGAATTTTCTTCAGTGAAAAATAACTTTCCCCGATCCATTGACCGGACTGTCCGCCGATATACGATGCAATGCCTGCCTCCTTCCACAACTGATACGTCGATACCAACGTATAGCTTTCGCTGTCACCGAGGATTGCCACATCAACCATTTCCTCTGGTTCCGATAGCAGGTGTAACAGATACCGTTCCCGCTCGGAAACCGAATCCTGCAAGCCTAGCCGGATTGGATCGCACAGCTTTCCGGATGCTATTAAAAGTAAAATGACAACGACTGCAAATGAAATTACCCGGAGCCAGATTCCATGTCTGACGTTTTTCGTATTCGCAATTTCCGTATTAACAGATTTTTTCTTTTCTATTTTTTTGTTCTCAGAAGCCTGCATAGATCAGATCCACCTCCTGATATCCCGGTCCATACGCACCGAATATAAGTACGACAAAGATGAGCGCAAGATACACGAGCCAGCGCACTGGCAATCGCTTCTGTAATATCACACCGCGCACATCAATCTGCTGCTCACGGAAATGATTTACTACGCCGACAATCAACAGAGAGACTAAAATAATTCCTATCTCCACTCTGCCAAGTCCAAGCGTAAGCAACGTACCATCCCAAAGCTTCTGTATCGAAAAATCATGGAACAGCGATCGGAACATGTGCATGCCAATGCCAAGTGTATCCGCCCGGAAAAACAGTTCTCCGGTGAAAATAATTACCCATGTTTTCAAGATCCGAAGGACATTCCACCATGCCGCGTCTTCTGCGATTTTCCATGCCGCGCAAAGCTTCTTCACCGCGGGTTCCAACATCAGCTCAATCATAATTACGACGAAGTAATACATGCCGTAGAACAGGTAGCTCCAGTTCGCACCATGCCACAGTCCGTTGCACACCCACACCGGGAATAATGCGATTGCCGATGCAACCATCAGCTTTATGTATTTGCTTGTATGTTTCTTCGCAAACCGGTTCCATTTTCTGGTAAGCTTCGACATGGAAACCGGGTAGAAAATATATGTCTTGAACCATCTGCCAAGTGAGATATGCCATCTGCGCCAAAACTCAGATGCATTCTTCGATACGAACGGCTGCGCGAAATTCTCCGGCAATGTCACGCCAAAACATTCCGCACTTCCGATCACGATATCCATGCAGCCAGAAAATTCCATATAAAGCTGCACTGTATAGGACACTGCCGCAACGACGATCATCACGCCGTGGTAGGACGCATACCCATCAAACAGCGTCTGCACAACGACATACAGGCGGTCTGCGATTACGACCTTCTTCAACAGTCCCCAGCCAATCCGCATATAGCCGCGGATAAGGTTTTCACTCCGGATATCCTCGCCCTTCGCAAGCGTCTCTGCAGTATCGCTGTACATACAGATCGGACCTTCCATGATGATCGGGAAGAAACTCAGGAAGAGTGCAAGCTTCGCAATGTTTTTCTCCGGTTCAATCTTCTTCCAATACACATCCGCCATGTAGCCAATCGCAGAAAGTGTGTAAAAGGAAATACCAAGCGGCAGCAGGAACCGCCGCACCGGAAGCCGGAGTCCAAGGTTTATCGTTCCGAAAAGCGCATTCACATTCTCTGCGAAAAATCCGCTGTACTTCATCACAAGCAGCATGCCAAGTAACAGCCAGACACCCACGATCAGAATTGTTTTTCTGCGTTTTTTCTCACCAGTCGCAACCAGCCGTCCTGTCAGATAGGTGATTGTAGTTGCGCCAAGCAAATATACAATTAATCTGTGGCTGAATAAAAAATAGAAACAATAACTAAAAAAGAGCAGTACACCAAAGCGCACCCGCTTTGGTGCAAGCTGATATCCGATGAGAACCACCGGTAAAAATACTAAAAAATACATGGATTCATGATAAGCCATGTTCCAAATCCTCGCCACAGTACCAGACTGTGCCTTTCTTCTAAATTAGCATCTCAGGCATCTATCCTGCCTGCATCATACATTCTCTCATGCTTTCTATCCATCGTAGTTCATGACAACAACCTTACATTTTTGTAAGGTTATAGACTACTCTTTCGTCAAGAAAGTCTCTTTGCCGAAGGCGATCTCCACCTCGGTGTATTCCCCGTACACGGACGCAATCGTAATCGCATGTCCGAGCTTATTACAAAGCTGTTTACATATATACAAACCCATTCCAGTAGAAGCATTTCCTTTGCGTCCATTCTCCCCAGTAAAGGTCTTGTCAAATACCCGGTCGATATCCTGTTCCGGAATCCCGATACCATTATCGCGGATCTTTAGAACAGTCTTATCTGCCATCTCCTCTACTGCAAAAGAAATACACGGCTGTTTTGCAGCATCCCGGTATTTGATACTGTTGTTCACGATCTGCCCAAGCATAAATGTGAGCCATTTGGAATCCGTGACAACCGAATGGGCTGTATCGTTTTTCTCGATTCGTATTTTATTTCCAATCAGCAGATCCTTCTGCTGCTGCAGTACTTTATTGATCGTCACATCCAGATCACACGCGGTAAGCAGATAATCCTTTTCTGCCGCATCTGCACGCGCATAAAATAAAATCTGCTCCACAAAGCTGTTAATCCGTGCAAGCTGTGCCTTCTGCTTCTTCAAATCCTGACTGCCGTTATAATTCATCAGGTTTAAAGCGGCAATTGGAATCTTGATCTCGTGAATCCAAAGCTCCAGATATTCCTTAAAATCCCGCAGCGAATCTTCTGTTTCGTTCAGCTTGTCCCGCATGGATTTCCCGGTGTCATACAGAACATCCATCCAGATCTTACCTTCCTCGAAATCCGGCTGTACCGTCATCTCCGTAATCAGGTATTTCTGGTCAAGCCCTTCTAAGATTCCCAGCAATTCCCGATAAAAATGCCTGCGCTTGCGATAGTCCGCCAGACACACGCACAATGCCGTCACAAAAATGATGCCCTCCATCACCCAGATGAAATCCATCCGCGTCTTGCAGGCAAATCCTAACAGCCTTAATACGACCATGATAAACACTGTCGTTGCAACAAAGCTGATTCTGTCTTTTAGATAACTTCGAACTGTCATGCCAGAATGTACCCCTGTCCTCGTTTTGTCCGGATTATATCCTCCACGCCGAGATCAGCAAGCTTCTTTCTGACACGGTTCATATTGACCGTCAGCGTGTTATCATCGACAAATGCCTCCGAATCCCACAGATAACTGATCAGTTCATCGCGCGTCACGATCGTATTCTGATGCTTCAGCAGATAGGATAAAATACCCGCTTCATTTTTCGTAAGCTCCACGCTGTTATCCCCGACCGTCAGAACTCCACGTGCCGTGTCAAGCGTCATATTTTTATAGGTAAGTCCCTTGTCTGCGTCCATCTTTCCAAGCCGCTTGAATACCGCCTCGATATGCAGAAGCAAAATAGAAGGATTGTATGGCTTCGCAATAAAATCATCCGCACCGAAGCTCATCGAGATCACTTCGTCCATCTCTGTGTTTTTGCTTGTCACCATAATGACCGGAATATCCGATGTCTTGCGCAGTTCCCGCAACACACTCTGTCCATCTACTTCTGGAAGGTTAATATCCAGCAAAACCATATCTGCCTGCGAAGCAAGAATCTGTCCAGCTACATCGGTGAATTCTTCGACGCACTGCGCATCATACTGATTCGAAATCAGCAGATACTGCAATTCCTGCGCCAGCGCCATATCATCTTCCACAATTAAAATCCGTTTCATCTCATACTCCTCGTTCGGTGGTTTCATACATCTGCCAACTTACCTGATCCCGCCTGATCGGTTTGATGCACCCACTAACGCACCAGTCCTGCTACTGTGCCAGACGAAGCATCTCGTCGAGCGGTTTCTTCGCCTGCTCACACATTTCCTCTGGAAGGATCACTTCATCCTTCAGATCTTCGAGCTTCTCAAGTACTTTGTCCAGACTGACCTTCTTCATGTTCGGGCAGAACTGTCTGTGTCCGACAGAGAAGAATTTCTTGTCCGGGTTCTTCTGCATCAACTCATAGAACACACCCATCTCGGTGCAGATCAGGAACTTCTTGCTGTCCGATGCGGTTGCGTAATCAATGATCTGGGACGTACTTCCGATGAAGTCCGCCAGTGCCAGCGTGTCACTTGTACACTCCGGATGTGCCAGAACAAGTGCGTCCGGATGCAGTTCCTTTGCCTTCTTCACATCTTCACTGTGAATACTCTTATGTACATGGCAGAATCCATCGTTGAAGATAAAATGCTTCTCCGGTACCTGCTCCGCTATAAAATGTGCCAGATTGTAATCCGGAATAAAATAGATGTCCTTGTTCGGCAATGCCTTGACGATCTTCAGTGCATTGGATGATGTCACGCAGACATCGGAATGTGCCTTTAATTCTGCTGTTGAATTTACATAGCAGACAACTGCCACATCCGGATATTCCTTCCGCACTTCCTCGATCTTCTCCACTTCCGCCATATGTGCCATCGGGCAATCCGCTCCATCATCTGCCATATAGACATGCTTCTTCGCATTCAGAAGCTTCGCACTCTCACCCATAAAGGAGACACCGCAAAACAAAATATTCTGTTGTTCCACTGTCGTTGCAACCTTCGCCAGATAGTACGAATCGCCGACATAATCTGCGATTTCCTGCACTTCACCATCCACATAATAATGCGCTAAGATCACAACATCTTTTTCTTTCTGTAACTCCTTGATTCTCGCTTTCGTTTGTTCGTTCATGGGAAAACTCCTTTTCTATTTTAAATCATGGTTGTATCCAAATTGTATCTTTTTTATTAAACTCCGCTTTTGTTTAAGACTTTTTTAAATCGTATCGAAATCATCCTTCGTAAACCGGTGATAGGTAATTCCAAACTGATCGTCTGTCACACAGTACAGATAAGGCTCCACATCCTTATCCGCAAAAGAGAGCACCGTTCCGAGATCCTCCTCATCGTCCTCCTCACAGACCGTCGTGCCATGTGCTTTCGCAAATGCCTGAAAATACGCCCGTACCTGCTGCATATCCTGCGTCTTAAGCACCTTCAGAAATCCCTCTAAAAATTCCGAAACAGGAATCTCAAGGTTAATATAATCACAGCCCTCCGGACTGACAAACACGCAGAACCGGTCTGCTTTCTCGGTCACTGTCACGTGTCCAAGTTCTGGTACACTTTTCTCGAAATATGCCTCTGCCTCCTGACAGATCTTCTCGGAATCCTCCTCCACTGGAAGCTTCAGATATCCGCACATCGACACCTTCGGATAATAGAGGCGCACGCCTGCATCATCCGTGCCGATCTTCGTCTGCCATTCCTTCACTGTATCAATCACATGCTTCTCTAATGTCATTGTTTCTGCCTCCTGTTCCATCACATGCATACCAATTACACGAGTTACTATATTTTATTTTTCCTACGCCCGTATTTATGTTGTCGGTTCTTCTGCTGTCCGCGGTACGTCCTTCACCAGATCCTTCACAACCTCACCGGCAATGATCAGACCTACCACCGATGGAACAAATGCGACACTGCCCGGAATATCTCTCCGCTCGGTGCATTTGTGTTTCGCACCCGGCGGACATACACAGCGCGTCCGGCAGCTGATCGACATATCCTCGATCGGACGAATCGACTGTTCCTCCGAATACACAACCTTTAATTTCTTCACTCCGCGCTTCTTAAGTTCCCGCCGCATGACCTTCGCAAGCGGACAGACCTTCGTCTTATAGATATCTGCCACCTTGAACTGACTGCCATCTAATTTATTGCCGGCGCCCATACTGCTGATGATCGGAATGTGTTTCTCCTGTGCTTTCATCACGAGAGAGATTTTTGCAGTTACCGTATCCACTGCATCAACCATGTAGTCATAGTCTTCATACGGAAACTCATCGGCATTTTCCGGCAGGAAGAAACATTTGTGCACATGTACATCCGCTTTCGGATTGATATCCAAGATCCGTTCCTTCATAACGTCCGTTTTATATTTTCCGATTGTCTTATAGGTCGCAATAATCTGACGGTTCAGATTCGTCAGACACACCTTATCATCATCGATCAGATCAAAGGCTCCAACGCCGCTTCGTGCCAACGCCTCACAGACATAACCACCTACACCACCGATTCCGAATACGGCGACACGGGAATTCTGTAATTTCTCCATCGCTTCTTTTCCAAGCAGCAGCTCAGTTCTTGAAAATTGTGTCAGCATCTTTTTACTCCTGTCCTGTTCCCCTTGTCTATATTTTTCGTTCTATAATATTTTATACATATTTATTTTCGCCCCTAAGTATACTTCAATCCCTGTAAAATAGCAATGTATCTTGCCATGTTTTCCTTGCATAATTACAAATAATTTACATCCATCTTCCTCTTGACATAAGTCCGAAATCAGACTATACTAAGTATGTTTTCGGACTTACTTGAGTACGAAATCAGACAAATTTTGTCGAATTGTGAGAGGAGCCTCTATGAAAGAAAAACACGAAGAAGAACAACCATATATGAGTGACAAGCTGGTTGCATTCAACCACATCTACAAAGAATATAACATCATCTACCACGACGCAGCGATGCGGCTTGGTCTCTCGAACAGCGAGTTCGACACCCTGTACGCAATCTGCGAGCTGGGGGATGGCTGTAAGCAAAGTGACATCTGCCGCACAACCTTCATCCCGAAGCAGACCGTCAACTCAGCGATCCGGTCATTACAGAAGAAGGAATATCTGATACTCGCGTCCGGAAAGGGACGGAGCATGCACATCTATCTGACCGAACAGGGATTGCAGCTCGTGCGCCGTACGATCTTCCCGATGGTAGAGATTGAGAACGAAGCATTCCCAAAACTGACAGAAAAAGAATACAAAACGATTCTGCATTTCCACGCACAGTATCTCGCAGCCCTGCGCGAAGGAATCCAGAAGCTATAACAAAATTGGAGGAATTACAACATGAAGATACAATTATCCGAACATTTTACTTATAAGAAGCTGCTGCGCTTCGTCCTGCCGTCCATCATCATGATGATCTTCACTTCCATCTACGGTATCGTCGATGGGCTGTTCGTATCGAACTATGTCGGCAAGACAGCATTCGCTGCAGTCAATCTGGTTATGCCTCTCATGATGGGTGTGTCCGCACTCGGCTTCATGGTCGGTACCGGTGGTAGCGCGATCGTGGCAAAGACACTCGGCGAAGGCGAACATAAGAAAGCAAACGAATATTTCTCGCTGCTTGTCTATGTGACTTTCATCGGCGGTGTCATCTTCAGTCTCTGCGGAATGCTGTTAGTCCGTCCGGTTGCATCCTTGCTTGGTGCAGAAGGCGCACTGCTGGATAATTGCGTGCTATATGGAAGAATCTGTTTTATCTCCATGCCAGCCTTTATGCTGCAAAACGTATTCCAGAGCTTCTTCGTTACCGCAGAGAAACCGAAGCTGGGACTTGGCGTTATCATCATCGCTGGTGTGACAAATATGGTGTTAGATTATCTGTTTATCGCAGTCTTGGGATGGGGATTGCCGGGCGCCGCGATTGCGACGGTAACCGGAGAATGCATCGGTGGATTCTTCCCGATCTTCTATTTTGCACGGAAGAATTCCAGCCTGCTGAAACTTGGAAAGACAAAATTTGACGGAGCGGTCTTGTTGAAGACATGTACAAATGGTTCCTCCGAGCTTATGACGAACCTCTCTTCCTCTCTCGTGAACTCGCTCTACAACCTGCAGCTTATGAAATACGCAGGCGAAAATGGTGTGGCTGCCTACGGCGCGATCATGTATGTAAACTTCATATTCATATCGATCTTCCTTGGATATTCGGTCGGCAGTGCACCGATTGTCAGCTACCACTACGGTGCCGGGAACCGGGATGAGCTTAAGAATATGTTCAAAAAAAGTATCAGTCTGATTGCCATCTGGGGGATCCTGCTTGTCCTGTTGGCACATGTGATTGCCGGACCACTGACGAAAATCTTCGTCGGCTATGACGCAGAACTGTTTGCACTAACCAAACACGGATTCCTGATCTATTCGTTTACCTACCTGATCAACGGATTTAATATTTATGGTTCGTCCTTTTTCACGGCGTTAAACAATGGCTTGATTTCTGCGTTGATTTCATTCCTGCGGACACTCGTGTTCCAGTTAGCCGCTGTCATGCTGCTGCCACTGATCTTTGAATTAGATGGTATCTGGGGCGCGATCATTGTAGCGGAAGCAATCACCTTGTGCATGACGCTCTTCTTCGTGTTCTCACAGCGGAAGAAATATGGGTATCTGTAGTTAACACAGAAGCCGGTAAGAAACTATATGAAATAGTCTCTTACCGGCTTCTTATATTCGTACTAAATTATAATTATTCTGCGAAGAAATCTACGCAGCCTCCGCGAATATATCATCCACCTTCTCGTAGATTGCTTCCGCGAGCTTCGCGTGCCCTTCCTCATTCAGATGCTCCTGATCGGTGTCACTCGGTGCAGCCACATCGGATGCATCTAAAAAATACAGATGTTCATTTCTCGCGATCTCCGCATAGACATCGGCAAGCCCCTTCGATACATCGACCGACTCTCTGGAAAACTCCGGATCATAGGATTTCTCCCAGACCTTCTCGCCCAGATGGATCGGTGACACAAGCAGGATCTTGCTATCCGGAGCAAAGCTTCGGATCTTCGCGATCACCGTCTCCACACCCTTTCCAATCAACTGTGGTGTCGTCTTATATGCGGTCTTGCAATCATTGGTTCCAAGCATCAGGATGATAAGATCCGATGCCCCGTGTGTCTCCAACACAGCATTGACAAATTTTGCGCCATTTCGATGGTCTCGGAACGGATCATCGAAGACGGTCGTCCGTCCGCACAGCCCTTCCTCAATCACACGGTACTGCTGAAGTCCAAGCTTCTCATTCAACCGGCTTGTCCAACGGATTCCCCATGGATACCGTGCATTTTCCTTCGGTACTAATCCATATGTATTCGAATCTCCATAACATAAAATCTGTCTCATCGTTCTCACCTCGATCAATTTCTTTCATGCCCCTATTATATAGCTATAAGGCAATTCTGAAAAATACAAGGTTTTTATATCCGACTATAAGTGTATGTTATATCAAATTTTGATTTACAAACTGAAATCCTTTTCTGCTACAATTCCCGCTCGTTTTTCATAAGCGCAACACTCACGGTAATCATATGAACAGTCACGAAAATTCCAACCATCGATACAAGCAGCGTTGGCAAAAGACCAATTGCCTGATTGAAATTCGACAGGATCATTGCAAACGACTGTCCATAGAAACAAAGTGCAAACACCTGTCCGAATTGTAAGTTCAAATGAAACTGATGATTCATGCTGTTCACAAGGATAGAAAAGAGCAGCGCAACCACTGCGTATTTTACAAAATAACTGAGCATCGTTCCAAGCAGTGTCACGAAAAGTACCGCGTAGATCGACGGAATCATCGCAACAAGACTGTCATTGTTAAACCCATCCTGCAAATAATCAGACAGATAATATACCCCGTAATCTGTCACCTTGGAACCTAGTACCATGCTGATCCGCACGGTCTTGCTTCCAACCGCAAGAAACATGCCCTGTTTTTTGAGGCTTTCGTTCTGCACCGTCTCCTGTGACGTATCCACTAAGAAATTCGCGGCGTTGATATGCATATCAAAATTATTGGATACAGAAAGCGTATCGTCCGTATAATTTACTTCTCCAAGACTCTGTGTGAAAAGCTTCTCAAATCCGCCAAATCCAGAGATGATCGAAGCGGTCGGAACGACGTAGCTGACAATCGCCAAGACAAGCATCATCACAATGACATACACAACAAATCGCCTGCGCGGTAACTCTATCATATCTTTATATTTGGATGGCTTAAACCAGCCATACACGATCTGTTCCGAAAATGTCATCTTCTTACTCCTTTATTACATATCCCTGTTTTGGGATCTTCACAGTCAATATCGTACCCTTATCCGGTTTTGTGCGCACTTCAATCAAAGCACCCACCGACGATTTCAACTGCTTTTGCAGTCCCCGGAAATCCTGCTTTGCCCGGAATTTCTTTACTGGTGAAACACCATTTCCATTGTCAACGATCTGGATTGCGAAACAGTCCAGCCGCTCATAGCTTCGCACAACAACCTTTCCATCCTGCTTCGTTTCCACAGCCGCCTCGACTGCATTTTCCACAAGCGGTTCAATCGTATTGTATGGTACCTTGAACTCTGTCACCTTGTCTTCCACAAGCACCTCAAGTCCCGGATGAATCCGTTTCTGCATACCAAGATATGCGCGGATATACGAAAGCTCTGTATCAAAGGAAACAAGTCCCTGTTTATAAACTGCATCCATATTGTGTTGCATAAACATCGAGGTATCGTAAATCAGGCGGCTGTTCGACTGATCATGTGTCTTCAAATCTGTAATCGCAGTATTTAACGCCCGATAAATCAGTGCGGTATTGATCGTGCGCACCGCCTGCGACTTCTCATGTCCGACACTGCTCAGCGCTGCATCACGCTCCGCATTCATTTCCTGAATCACCGTTTTCTCGATAGAAATCATCAACAGCACCGCAAATACAAACAATCCGATCTGCAGGACAACGCCCTGATAACTCTTGTAAAACCGGAAGAAATGCAGGATGAATTCCACCAGACACGATCCGGTCAGTATCACATTCGCCCAAAAATTGCTGTAAATGCTCTTATCTGCATATGTGTCTGCCGCTAAATACATAATCAGACATAGCAACAGCAAGCCAACCATGATCAGAATCTTCGTGAAGAACATATAGCTTGCAAAATCGCAGACACCCACTAACTGGAATACGATTCCAGTCAGGAAATTCACCGCATAAACATAAATCAAAATCTCAAAGATCTTCGCATAGCGCCGCTTCATCGCGAAGCTTCGCAGATACATAAAATATAACAGCGGCATCAAAAGCAGGAAAATCTGGCTCGCCATGTACGTTGCGAACTGATTCTTCGTCAGCAGCTGCATCATCGTATTTCCAAAGAAAATCCAAGCCGCCGCAAAGACAATAAACCCAAATCCATACGCTGCCTTCTGCTTGTTGATGTTTTCATTTGTCATAAATAACAGTGACACGCCAAGCAGGATCGTAAGCACTAGGATCATCAGTGACACAACAAATGGAATACCATTTCTCCGTATGAGCCACGATACAATATCTCCACGCGAACCATAATAAATCCCCGGTATTCTGCCACTGTATCTGCCATATGCCGAGGCAAGCTGGATCGTTACTGTCTCCCCGGCTCTCGCGTCAATATCTACCACGTGATATCCGGGCACAGCATTTTTCGTCATCTTGTTATCTGCCAGCACACCGCTTTCATAGACACGACGATCTCCGATGGAAACGATCACGTTCTGAAACTCTGTGTAAAAACAGATCGCGCTGTCCTCGCCGGCATCCTCCGGCATCTGATGTGTGATCGTGATGATCTCGCCTTTTTTCGCCTTGAGCTTCGTCGGCAGATCTATGATCTGTTCATCCGATTCGCCCTGCCGGTACAACACCCATGTATCATCAAGCTTCTTTGGCGTGCGGAAGGAAATCTTCTGATTGCCACCGTCCGATACGACAAATGCAAAAAAGAGCATCATCCCTATCCCGACCGCTACGGCAATGATCGTCAATATATTCAGTTGTCGAAAACGCCGTTCATTCATCGCTTACTCTATCATCCCAAAATGCCGCATGGCTTTCTCGATGCCGTCCTGTTCTACCGTATCCGTACGGTACGAAGCAGCCTCAGCCACTTCCTCTGTGCAGACGCCCATCGCAATACTGTTTTGTACATATCGTAACATATCGAGGTCGTTATTGCTATCCCCAAACGCATAAATGCGTTCAAGCGGAATATCATATTTCTCCATCAAAAACCGGATACCAGTCGCCTTGGAAAATCCGTGTGGCACAACCTCTAAGAAATTGCCCTCACGCTGAATACAGGTAAAATCTTCAGACATATAATCAATAAATTCCTGCAGCTTCGGGTTGCCTTCCTCATACCAGCAGGCAAACTTGTCAAAGCAAAATTCCGGATCTTCAATGTTATCAATCATATGGCGCCCCATGGATTTGAAATAGTGCAGAATCTCCTGATACCCGGCGTCCTCGCCAGCCAGTGCGCTATCATACCCGGTATGATCCGTGTGTTCAAAGATTGCCATCATGTGACATTCCCGGCACTTATACGCGATCTCGCGGCAGCGTTCCTGCGGGATACGGTGATGCAGCATCACTTCTCCCTCAGACACAATATATGTTCCGCAACCGCAGACATATCCATCAAAACCGACTTCGCGGATGAAATCATCCACATTTTCCATGACGCGCCCGGTGTTGATGTAGACGAGGTGTCCTCGCTCCCTTGCCTCGCGCAGCGCACGCTTCGCACTCTCCGGAAATGTCCGCTTGCCATCGGTTGTGATCAATGTCCCATCAATATCAAAAAACAACATACAACGTTCTTTTTTCATATTCGTCTATCCTTACTTAAAACTAAACTTCTGGTGTATCGCAGGTAATTAGATCTGCTTCATGAGGTTGATCATCTCAATAGCTGAAAGGGCACAATCGTATCCCTTGTTTCCAGCCTTTGTACCTGCACGCTCGATTGCCTGCTCGATGTTCTCGGTTGTAACGACACCGAACAATACCGGAATCTCTGTCTCCAGTGATACGGAAGCTACGCCCTTGGATACTTCGTTACATACGTAATCATAGTGGCTTGTTGCTCCACGGATAACGGCGCCAAGACAGATTACCGCGTCATACTTTCCAGACTTTGCCATCTTCTTTGCGACAACTGGGATTTCAAATGCACCTGGTACCCATGCGACTGTGACGTCCTCTTCCTTCACGTCATGACGGATCAGACCGTCCATCGCACCACCGACTAATTTGGATACGATAAATTCGTTAAATCTTGCTGCTACGATTCCGATTTTTGCGCCGTCTGCGACTAATTTTCCTTCTAATTTGTTCATTTTCTTTCTCTCCTTATTTTTATTCTTATGCCACATCTCTATATTCTTTCTATCGATGTTCTCCTATGTATGTTCCATGCAGACGCACTCTCGCTCACTTCCACACGCAGCAGACACTAAACTCGCAGCACCACCATTTTTCGATGGCGGCACTGCTTGTTAAGTGCTGGCGTGTTCCAATGGTCTGCATTGGAATCATACATAGAAGAACATCGCAATACACATTTTCCTTTTAGGATGTGGCTATAAACATTCTCATATTTGTACGGAGAGGCGGCATTCACCACCTTTTATGTGTTTGGTATACCGTCTTTCCTGAAATTTATCCTTGTTAGTTTTTTATATATCAATGTCATCAATCTACGTTATCGAGAATATGTCCCATCTTTTCTTTCTTTGTCTTTAAATAGAACATATCGTATTTGCTTGGCTCCATCTCGATTGGCACACGCTCGACGATTTCAAGGTTGTAGCCGGAAAGGCCATATACCTTGAGTGGGTTGTTTGTGAGCAGGCGCATCTTGTGTACGCCGAGGTCTACAAGGATCTGTGTACCGATCGTGTAGTCACGGGCATCCTCCGGGAAGCCGAGCTTCAAGTTCGCCTCGACCGTGTCAAGTCCCTGATCCTGCAGCTGGTACGCGCGAATCTTGTTGATAAGTCCGATTCCACGGCCTTCCTGACGTAGGTAGAGAAGCACGCCTCTGCCCTCCTTGGCAATCTGCTTCATCGCTGCATCATACTGCTGTCCGCAGTCGCAGCGTGCAGAACCAAGTGCATCGCCGGTCAGACACTCGGAATGTACACGGCAAAGAACTGGTTCGCCATCGGTGATGTCACCCTTTACGAGTGCGACATGGTGCTCGCCGTTTAATTTATTTACATAGCCGTAAATCATAAACTCGCCGTAACGTGTCGGCATCTTTGCCTTTGCCACGCACTCGACAAATACTTCATGCTCCTTACGATACTGGATCAGCTTCTCTACAGTAGAGATCTTCAGATCATGCTGCTTTGCAAACTGCTCCAAGTCATCGCGTCTTGCCATCATACCATCGTCGCGCATGATCTCACAGCAAAGGCCAACTGGTTTCAATCCTGCAATCTTCATCAGATCTACCGTTGCCTCGGTGTGTCCCTGACGCTCGATCACGCCACCTGGTCTTGCCTCGAGTGGGAACATATGTCCCGGTCTGCGGAAATCTTCTGGCTTCGCATCGTCCTCCACAAACTTGCGTGCTGTAATCCCTCGCTCATAGGCTGAGATACCAGTTGTCGTACTCACATGATCGACCGATACGGAAAATGCGGTGCAGTGATTGTCTGTATTTGTAATACACATCTGTGGCAGATGCAGCTTGTCTGTATATTCCGGTGCCATTGGCATACAGATTAGACCTTTGGCATAGCTTGCCATAAAGTTCACGTTCTCTGTTGTTGCAAATTCTGCGGCACAGATGACATCGCCCTCATTCTCGCGATTTTCATCGTCCATGATCACAACACATTTTCCCTTTTTGAGATCCTCTACAACCTCTTCAATGCTGTTTAATTCCATGTTGTTCCTCCATTATATGAATTGTTTATCATCGTCTATTCAAAACTCTATTATGCGTAATTATCGCTATTTTCTCTATAAGAATCCATGCTCTGCTAGAAATCCCATATCGACCTTCGAGCTTTGTTTCTTATTCTCCGGTTCTTTGAAATAAAGCAGATGCTCCACGTATTTACCGATCACATCATTTTCCAGATTCACGATATCTCCCGGCTTCTTCGTGAGCAATGTCGTCTCCTGTCCTGTGTGCGGAATAATCGATACCTGAAACCGGTCAGTGGTGACTGTCGCAACCGTCAGGCTAATGCCATCAATCGCGATTGAACCTTTCTCGATAATGTATTTCATAATCTGTGGTGTCGTCTCAATCGTCACCCAGACTGCATTTTCTTCCCGCTCCATGTTCGCGATCGTTCCAGTACCATCGATATGCCCGGATACGATATGCCCACCGAAGCGCCCACCTGCCGCCATCGCGCGTTCCAGGTTGACTTTACTTCCGGTATGCAGCGTGCCAAGCGATGTCCGGCGCATCGTCTCCGCCATGACATCCGCCGTAAATGTATTGCCCGAAATTGAAGTTGCCGTCAGACAGATGCCATTGACCGCGATACTGTCTCCAACCTTCGCATCCTGCAAGACATATGGTGCCTCAATCGTAAGGCTTTCCGATTTCGATGCTTTCCGCGTGGCAAGAAGCGTTCCAACCTCTTCTATGATTCCTGTAAACATATTTCCCGCTTCTCCTTTCGATATCGAAGTAAGATGTCGTCTCCGACCTGCTCCATCCGGTCAAATGCAAACCGGTACGCACCATTTGGATCCGGTACGCCTTTGCCTTCCACCGGGGTTTTCGCTTCCGCACCACCTATGATCTTCGGTGCGATATATACCTGCACCTCCTGCACGATATCCTGTGCAAGTGCCTGCTCATTTAACGTGCCGCCGCCTTCTAACAGGATGCCGTCGATATCCTGTGCACCAAGCTGCACCATCAGATCATATAGATCAATGCGTCCATCTTTTTCCTTACACTGTAGTATCTGCACATTTGCCTGTTGCAATTCTTTTGCCTTGTCCGATGCACCATCGAGTGTTGCCACGATCGTCGGCACATCCACCGCCGTCCGGACTAACTGGCAGTCAAATGGGATTCGCAGATGACTATCACAGACGATCCGGACTGGATTCCTTCCTCCTTCAATCCGGCAGGTCAACACCGGATCATCCTGTAAGACCGTATTGCAGCCCACCATGATTCCCTTCAGCCAGTTCCGTGTCTCCTGCACATGCTGTCTCGCTGCTTCCCCGGTGATCCACTGGCTCTTTCCGGTGTACGCTGCGATCTTGCCGTCCATCGACATCGCATATTTCATAACCACATACGGTAATTTTGTCGTTATATAGTGGAAGAATACCGGATTGATTGCATCGCAGGCATCCTTCATCACGCCGGTTTCCACCTCGACGCCATGCTCCCGCAGAAACGCAATGCCTTTTCCAGCCACCTTGTCGTTTGGATCATCACTTCCAACATAGACTTTTTTTATGCCGTGTTCCACGATGGCAAGCGTACATGGGGGCTGTTTGCCATAATGACAGCATGGCTCCAGCGTTACATACATTTCCGCGCCTGTTGCATCCTCGGTAAGACTTGCAAATGCTGCCCGTTCTGCATGCAGATCCCCATATCTTGCATGATACCCCTGTCCGATGATCCGGTCGTCCTTCACGATCACCGCACCGACAAGCGGATTCGGATTGACCGCGCCGGTTCCTTTTTTCGCAAGCTCGATCGCAAGCTCCATATATTCCTGTTTGTATGCCACTTTATCACCTTCTTTGTTCTATTCACCCAAAAATTAAACCCCGGTCACATATCACTATGTCCCGGGGCTTATCCGCATCGAAATCAAATGGCTGTCATCGTGCATCACACACTGCCATTTTCTCCTGCAACTCTATCCTTACTCTCTCATCCAGACTATACTGTCGGCTTTGGAATCTCACCAAATCATGCATCACTGCGCGCGGGCTATACCGCCGGTGGGGAATCACACCCCGCCCCGAGTAAATATTTATTTACTTTTTGACACAACTGTACTTTAACACCATCGTTTTTTTATGTCAATACTTATACCTCAATCTGTGACAATACCTCACCGATCTTGCCATTGATCACGATATCTGCATAAGAATCACGCGGTGTTGATGCCATGTTAATCACAACCAGATATTTCCCATGGAAATAATCGATCAGTCCTGCCGCCGGATATACGGCTAACGATGTTCCACCAATGATCAGCATATCTGCCTTCGCAATATGGTTGATTGAACGCGTCAGGATACTCTGGTCAAGTCCTTCCTCATACAGGACAACATCCGGTTTGATGATCGCGCCACATTCGTCGCACGTTGGAATGCCTTTTGATTCTACGATATACGAAAGCGGGAAAAACTTCTTGCATTTCGTACAGTAATTCCGGTGTACGGAGCCGTGCAGCTCTAACACTTCTTTGCTGCCTGCCGCCTGATGCAGTCCATCGATATTCTGTGTGATGACTGCTTTCAGCTTTCCAGCCTGTTCTAACTCTGCAAGCTTCTTGTGTGCGGCGTTCGGCTGTGCCTGTGGGAACAGCATCTTGTCCTTGTAGAACTCATAAAATTCTTCTGTCCGCTGCATATAAAAGCTGTGACTGACAATCGTCTCCGGTGGATATTTGTACTTCTGGTTATACAGACCGTCTGTGCTTCGGAAATCCGGAATTCCGCTCTCTGTCGACACACCTGCACCGCCAAAGAATACAATCGAATTACACTGTGCAACTGCTTCCTTGAACTGTTCTATCTTTCCCTGTTCCACATTCTCACGCTTCTTTCTTCTCTTCCATACTCCGTCCGGAGGATCAATCACCCTTTATTTACTCTCTGCATTTGTGACATTGACACTGACCGTACCACTCATCGTATACGTCACACCGTCAATCTCCTTCAAAGTTACAGTCACATTTCCATGATTGCCAACCGGAAGTCCGGAACAGTCAATCGTTGGAACAACATCATCCAACGTCAGCTTCGATACCACATCTGCAAATCCAGATGCCGTGATCGTAAAGTTATTGATCGTCACCTCATACTGATAGCCATCCACCTGCTTGTCAAGCACAAAGCTGTTTGCTGTCACAGTCAGCTTCTTATCTTCCAGCTTCGTAATCGAGATATTCACGGTAATCTCTGGTGGGATATCTACCACTGAAACTCCATCCGGCAGATAATCACGAATATCTACATCCGTCTGGTAATCTTCGGTCATTCCACTCACGGACACATCATCCACATCTACGGTTTCTATCTTGGCAAGCGTATCCACCGGTCCAACCAGTTCCACGCTCTGTGGCTGATATACCACGCCTTCCACACCATAGCCATCGCCCGGTGTTCCACGCAGGTTCACCTCAATCGGCACGGACTTGGTTGCATAGATTTCAACGCTTACCTTTGCCGATGCAACGTCCAGGGTAATCTTATCATTTGTAATTTCTTCTCCGTACGCATCATAGATATGAAGCTCCGACTCTGTTTCGAAGCTGGAATATTTCTTGTCTACATCGACCGATGCCCGGATCTCTGTAATCTTCTCGACCGCGCTCTTCGGTCCTTCAACCTTTACGATATTCGGCGTAGAACTCGTTCCACTTACCGCATATCCGTTTTTTGTACTTCCAGTTGTGACCACCTTGATTGGAAATTGCTGTGTCACCTTCTCTTCCAGATTGAGTTTCATCGTATTATCCACGCAGGTAATATTGATCTCACTCTGAACCGTGTTGCTTTTTGCCTCCACAGATATTGATACGGTATTGGTAATCGACATCGTGGACAAATCCGCAATTGCCGTAAAATCATCTTTATCAAGTGTACCGACCACAGATCGTCTGCCCTTGACTATGATATCCACAGTATCTCCACTCACTACATCGTACACCTGATCCAGTTCATCAAGCACATCGCCATTGATCTGAGTGACCGGAATATTGGATATCTGCCGTGTCGTCTGGTAGTCGGAAATATTTGCCACCGCAAGCCAGGCAACAATCGCGAGCAAAACTGCCGAAATCTTGTATCCGATATGTCCAAGCTCTTTCTTATTTTTTCCCATTCTTTTTGCCCCCTTTCCGCAGTCTCGCACGTCTGTGCTCCGGAATAACCGGCTGTAAAGAGGTCAATTTCTTTCGAAGTTCAATTGCGTCCAGATTCCGATACAGGGTTCCACCATACGCGATAGAGATTTCTCCGGTTTCCTCGGATACCACGATCGTCATACTGTCAGACACTTCACTGATACCAACCGCCGCACGGTGTCTCGTTCCAAGTGCTTTGTTCAGATCAATACGATCCGTAAGCGGCAGATAACAGGTTGCTGCAAGTACACGGTTATCCCGTATGATTACCGCACCATCATGCAATGGGGTATTGTGCTCAAATATATTGATCAGAAGCTGCCTTGTCAAAGCCGCATCGATCAGAATACCTGTATTCTCGTATTCTCCAAGTGCAACATCCTGCTCGATAACAATCAGCGCACCGGTCTTTACCTTACCCATATCAATCGAAGCTGCAACGAGCTCATCGATCGTATGATTGTTGACGCGTTCCAGATGCAGGTTCCTATCATCCCTCGCCAGAACATCTGTAAAGATCTTCTTTCGTCCCAGTTCTTCCAGTGCACGTCGAAGCTCTGGCTGGAACAGAATGATCACCGCGATAATACCGACACTGATCGTGTTACGGAATATCCACAGGATCGTATTCAAACGAAAAAGGGTTGCCAGTCCGACAAAGATAAACAACACAACAATTCCTTTGAACAAGGTCCATGCACGCGTCTTTTTAAACCAGATCATGACATGGTAAATTACATACGACAGAATAATGATCTCAATAATGTCCGTCACATGGATCTTCGGTATGTAAAACCAATCAAAATATACACTTAATGCTGTGAGTAACTTTTTCAAACTAACACCCCTTAACCATCGCTAGTCTTATCGATTTGTCTGTCCGTTGTTTCGGTTTTGCTGTGGGCGTGGCTGTCTTGCCTGACCGTTTGCACCCTGCTGTGGGCGTGGCTGTCTTGCCTGACCGTTTGCACCCTGCTGTGGGCGTGGCTGTCTTGCCTGACCATTTGCGCCCTGCTGCGGACGTGGCTGTCTTACCTGACCATTTGTGCCCTGCTGCGGACGTGGCTGTCTTGCCTGACCATTTGTGCCCTGCTGCGGACGTGGTTTCTTCACCTGTTCCGCAACTTCTTCCTCCGTCATGGTTTTTACACGTTTTTTCTGTGCATTTTCCACCTTCGGAATCGCCTTTACATAATAATAGTAATCATCATCTTCAAACTGCACGGATTCCTTGTGCGAGTAATCAATCACACTCTTACACATCTGTACAATCACGCCAAGCACGCCTCCGAGAATCGCGCCGAGTACCAGACTGCCCGCCGGAACGCTGACGTCAACCAACATGCCGCATACCATAAATACCAGAATCGTAAATACGCTTCCAACACCGATTGCGACATACCATGCATAGTCAAAATTCAACTGATGAATGAGTGCCGTCACCATAACGACAACCACAAATGCAATGATTGCAAGCAGCATTGCCTTGTCCTTCATCATACCATTTACAATATAGGAGTATCCCTGAAAATCCGCATCCTCACCAAGAAGGATGGTTGCTCTTGCCTCTTTTACATACTGTGCAAAATAATAAATTACCACACCAAAGGCAGCTGGAACCGCTCCAGAAAATCCTGCAAAGATAGCTACCATAACAGGCGCCGCAAATGGAATCTTCAGCATATATAAGATTGGCACCAATGCCAGTACATATCCCGTGTTCTGGAACATCCGAATATAGGAGCAATACATCACAAGGAATAACAACAGGCACAAAACGCCTACGTCCATCGATACCGAGAAGCAATGAACGGCAACGACAACACCAGCCAGAAATACAACAACCGGTCCTGTCACAAGTGCACAGATCACAGACAATAAAAATGTGATAACACCTCTATGTAAAAACTCACTATATCCAAATAGAGAATTTATACAGGAAAATACAATAAACGAGAAGATAAACCGAAGAATCGGAGTGGTTACCTCATCATATTTTCTCAAAAAATCACGTATGGAATTTCTCACTGCTATCAATCCAGTCATTCGTTTTCTCCCCTTCCTGCACCGTTCGGTGTATTTGTATTATAGACATGATCTTCCCGGTACATACCTTGCTGTTCCTGTCTGATCCGCTCCAGCTGTTCGCGCTCTAACTGCGCGCGGCGTGCGCGGATTCTGCGTCGTTCTTCTTCCATCTCTCGCTGTCTTTGCGCTTCTTCCTGCTGCTTCTCTGAAATACGCTCATTCCGACGCTTTACATTCTCGATAATCTCCTGATTCTTGCGTTCCTGCTGTGCCTGTAACTGCCGCTGTACCATCTCCGAACGGCTGACATTGGCACGGGATGCCTGCTGTGGCGCATGTGCTCTGGCTGCAGAGACATCATCGGTCGTACGCTTTGTATCGTCTACCATGCGTCGCTGCATCTCCGGTGGATCGTCCGCATGGATCAGTTCTTTCAGGTTAATATTGTACTGTACCAGTCCATTTCTTGCTTTCTTATACCGATAATTATACAGGATAAATGCAAACAGAAAATAGATTGCACAGATGATTACATAGCCACCCAGCATCTTGTATACGACCGCAAAATAATCCAGATCATTCAATTTCTCTAAGATACTGTCAAATGTCATGAATATGTATCCTGCAATGACACACCAGTATAGTACTGTCACTGCCACCCATGTTTTTAACACATTATAACGGACATAATCACTTCTATAATATTTACTCACAACCAAGCTTTTGTTCTTCTCATGTTTCTCAAATATCGCAAGCTTCGTCATAAGGATGGTTTTCTTCTCGTCAACCATATCCATACCTCTCAAACCTTTATTCGGCAAAGCCGTTCTTTCTTATCATATCGCATCTTGCCTTTAAAATCAATCTTTGATTCCCTGTACTATTTGAAAATACGGTGAATTTTTAATGCGTAGCATACTTTTTCAAACCATTTATCATATAGCTCAAAAACATCCTGCAGGATTTCCATACCGGATACCCTGCCAGCCGGTAGGTACGATATGTCATCCGTGCCGATTTCAGCTTGTTCCTTGACTTTCCATGCGCGGATAAACGATACTCCAGCAACGGTTCATCAATGCCAACCGCATATGGATATGCCCGCAGCATCTGAAGCCAAGTCAGATAATCCTCATGCACCTCGCTGTGCTGCATCGGATATTTCAGCAGAATCTCCCTTGGTGCAACCACGGAAGAACAGTTGATCACATTCGTTTTCTCCAGCTCTGCAAGTGTGATTTTCTCCGGGGTATGCATGATTGTCTGTGTCAGGCTTCCGTCCGGCGTCATCAGCACACGGGCGGTATTGCAAAGACAGGCTCCTGTCTGTTCCAGAAGCTCCACCTGTTTTTTCAGTTTTCCCGGTGCAAACCGGTCATCCGCATCTAAAAATGCAATATATTTTCCGTCTGCCTCCTGCACGCCCCGGTTTCTTGACACCGCGACTCCACTATTTTCTGCATTCTGCAGCACCCGGATGGAAATATCTGCCGTCTGTGCCGCGTGCACATCAAACCACGCCTGCACACATGCCACGGAATCATCCGTTGAGCAGTCATCCACCAGTATCACCTCGTGCACATATTCCTGTGCCACCGCGGAGGCAAGCGCCTCGCATATATACTGTCTTGCGTTGTAACATGGAATAATCACTGAAACCATATTTACTCTCCAAACATCATTTTCATAATCCGCTCGGTCGCGTGTCCGTCGCAGGCACTCATAAATTTCTGCCGGAATTCCTGTACCTTTTTCTTATCAAACCGCTCATCCACATGCTGGATATACTCAATCATCTCTTCAGTCGTCGTGTGGATCGGTCCCGGGACAAAGTCCTTATAATCATAATAAAATCCACGCCAGTCATAATAGTTATCCAGATCAAATGCAAAGAAGATCATCGGCTTTTCAAACAGCGAATACTCAAATACAAGCGATGAATAATCTGAGATACAGATGTCTGCCACAAACAATAATTCCTCGATGCTCATATCATCCGTCAGATCAAAGGCAAAATCCTCGTATCCTTCCGGAATCGCAGTCCGTTTCTTCACAAATGGATGTAATTTAAACAAGAGTATATAGTCCTTGCCCAGCGCATCACCAAATGCCGCAATATCCAGCTGATTTGGTGTCTTTGCTTTTGCAACCCTGCCACGGAACGTCGGTGCATACAAAATCACCTTCTTACCCTTTGCCTGTGGCACTACCGAAAGCAGTTTTTCCTGTGCTGCCTTTTTTGCTTCTTCATCATAGAAGATATCCGAACGGGAAATACCGGTTGGCACAACCACGCCCTTTTTATCCTGCAGCGACATTGCCTCCTCATACGCCCAGACAACCTCTGGGGAGCTGACTGTCACATAGGTGTAATTTCCATGATATGGGTATTTCTCCAATGTCTTTCTGTCATCACCAAAGATCAGTTCTGCAGTACTCATACCGAACTTTTTAAACGCACCACAGCCATGCCAGAGCTGCGTAACGATCGTCTCCTTACGCATTGGAAGTGCCGCGATGACATCCGAAGACTCATTTAAAAAGATATATTTTGCATCTGCGATATCTGTGATCATCGCCTCACAGGCATGCTGATAATCCTTCCGCTTTGAGAATCCGCTGCGCAGGAAATGTGTATGAATCTCGTATTTGTGTTCCTCCTGCACCTTCTTGTACATCAGGGAAAAACTGTCACTGATCTTGCTCTCCCGCACCTCGATAAAGACAACCTTCTTCTCGTTGACCGGTCTTGCCGCATATTTATTATAAAGCTTCGGATAATGCTTTCGCAGCATCTCATAACGGTACATCCTGCGGATCTGCTTTCTGCACGCACGGTACACTTTCCGCAGTGCCCGGTATGGAATCGTCTTCTGAATCGTCTTAAATACAATCGTCTTCTTGAATTTCTTAAACAAGCTTTTCAACATCGTTTCTCTTTGTCTCCTCATGTAAAATATATCGAATCAATCGTTTCGTTGCATTTCCATCACAACGGCTCATATACTGCTCCCGGAACGCATGACGTTTCTCTGCATACACATTCTTCCCCAATGTGCCGGCAACCGCATCCGCGAGTTGTTCTCCCTCTGTCACAATCGCACCCGGCATATCTTCATAGGAAAGATACCATCCGCGGTCTGTGCCATAGGTTTCGAGATCCGGTGCAAAAAACAGCAGCGGCCGGTCAAGCAGCAAATATTCAAATAAAACAGACGAATAATCGGTAATCAGCAGATCCGCCGAAAAAAGAAGTTCGCCCGTCGTAAGCGGCTGCGACTCTCCACGTTTCAGCATATGCGGATGCAGACTTTTTATCACCAGATAATCGGGATTTTTCGCAAGTTCATCGATCCACGCCTCCCCGATTGTACGCTCACCCTTGCTTTGCTGTCCGGCATTGCCGCGGAAAGTCGGTGCCCAGACAATCACAGTTCTTCCGTTCTTTGCACCATAGACCTGCTCGAATTTCTCCCGCATCGCCCCTTTATATGCCTCATCAAAATAACAGTCTGTATAGCTGCTTCCGTACGCCCGCACCGTCTTCGGATTCTTAATCCGCATCGCCGAGGTAAAAAACGGCCGGCAGTAAGGACTGCTCACCGTGACAAGATCATAGTTCTTATAGACATTTCCCTTATAAAACTGCGGGATATCATCCTTTGCATCATAGCCAAACCGCTTGAATGCGCCGCAGCCATGCCAGAGCTGGATCACCTTCGTTCCTTTACGCTTATAGCAGGAGGAAACCGGCAAGAAATTATCCTGCAGAATAACAAACTCCGCCTGTGCATAAAGCTTCATAAATGCAAGCATCCGGCGCATACCTGCCTGCGCGGACATTGCCTGCAGATTGAAAAAATCATCCTCTACCACCAACTCCTCCCGCAAGCGCAGTGCATCGTGCAACCGCTGCATTGACGGCGGGCATGCTGTCTTATGTTCATCCGCGAACACAACAAGCCCCTTTCTCACAGGCTTTCTGCAGCAAATAAAATAGTAGATTGGAAACAGCACATGCTGTGCCAGCATTTTTATAATCTGTTTGATATAAAAGCCCATATTATTCAATCATCTCTTCATAGACAGGAGCTATCTCATCGATATCTCCAAATGCTTTCATTTCCCCATGCTCCAAAATCATGGCCTTGTTGCAGATACGCTTCACCTGGTCCAGATTATGCGATACAAAAAGTACAGTCACGCCGGTATCCATCATATCAACCAGCTTTTTCTCGCTCTTCTTACGGAATTTCGCATCTCCTACCGACAGCACTTCATCCAGGATCAGAATGTCCGGACGCACCACGGTCGCAATTGAAAATCCAAGTCTCGCCTTCATACCGGAGGAATAGTTCTTCAGCGGCACATCTATAAACTTGCCAAGCTCGGAGAACTCCACGATCTCATCGAATTTTTCTTCCATGAATTTGCGCGAATGTCCAAGCACCGCTCCATAGAGGAAAATATTTTCCGCCCCGGTATACTGCATGTCGAAGCCGGCACCAAGCTCGATCATCGGCGCAAGCACACCCTGTTTCTCAATCGTACCCTCGGTCGGTTTAAAGACACCTGCAATCACCTTCATCAAGGTTGATTTGCCCGCGCCATTTAACCCTAAAATTCCGACACGGTCACCCTGCTTGACCGAAAAGGTCACATCCTTTAATGCCCAGAACTCCGTGTACGCAATATCATGTTTGACAAGCTTGATAAAATATTCCTTCAGGCTGTCGACCTTTTCCTTATTCAGATGAAACTCCATGCCAACATGGGATAATGTAATTACGTCTTTTCTTGTCTCTTCGCTCACGATATCTCCTCCCATGCCTTACAGATGCAGGATAAACTGATCCTGCTTCTTATTGAATACTGCGATTCCGATCACGATGCAGACAAATGCAAAGGTGAAGGAATAAATCAGCATATGCGCACTCATCGCCCTGCCGAATACACAGTTACGGAAATTGTTGATAATGCAAAACAGCGGATTGAATTTCAAAATCCAGCTTACATTACTATTCAAAATCTTCTTTGGATAATAGAAGATCGCACAGGTATACATAATCAGCATCAGTGCAACGTTCCACAGATATTCCATATCCCGGAAATACACACCGATCGTCGCAAGTATCATACCCGCGCCAATGGACAGCAGAAACAAATTGAGCAGCGGTACGATGGCAAGCAGTGTACGCCATGTCGGGAACACGCCCAGCACTAGTGCAACAACCGCAAGCACAACAAGCGAGATCAGAAACAAAATGTAATTGAAGCAGATATTCGCAAGCGGATACAGATATTTCGGAACATACACCTTCTTGATCATCGCCTCATTCTGACGGATGGACTTTAAGGCAGACGTCGTTGACTGCGAAAACAGCGTATACATCAGCCGTCCGGTCAGGATATAGACCGGAAATGATTTCTCCTTGTGTCCAAGCAGCGTACCGAATACCAATGTCAATACGATCATCGTAAGCAATGGCTCGATCATCGACCAGACGATTCCGAGATACGATCGTCTGTATTTTAATTTGATTCCTTTTCTGACAAGCTCCGTAAATAAATTGTTATATTGACGAAACTCCTTGATTTTTGTTCCCATATTTTTCCTATTCCCTGTCTACATGATTTCCCGAAGCACCTGTACGGTGTGGGAAAGTCCGGTCTTCATATCGTATTGTGGCACAAAGCCAAGTTCTGTCCGAAGCTTTGTCGTGTCAAGTGTTGCCTTGGTCGCCTTCGAATAGCCTGCCTGCTCCGTTGCATCCGGTAAGTCAAACACGACCTGTTTATCTGCGAGATCCGCGAGCTGCTTTGCCACATCGCGAAGCTGCACATCCGAATCCTTCGAACAGATATTGTATGCCTCACCATCTTTGCCATCTAACATGACAGCAAGGATACCTGCGACACAGTCTGCCACATAGGCATACGAAAATTCCTGTGTTCCTTCGCTCTTTAACACGATATCTTCCCGCTTCACACTCTTTAAGATGAACTGGGACAGTGCTTTTGTATCACTCATCAGCATCGTCGGACCATACACACGGGACAAACGTGGGATTACAACATCCATCTCCATTTGCTTACGGTATGCCTGACACAATGCCTCTCCGGTACGTTTGCTCTCCGGATATCCGGCACGCATCGTGTTGCAGTCGATATAGCCAAGATAGTCCTCTGTGAATTTATCGGTATCTCCACGGTTTTCTCCGTAGATTTCAACCGAAGATAAAAATACAAAACGTTTACAATCCGCTTCCTTTGCATAGTCGAGCAGATACTGGGTTCCAAATACATTTGCGGTGATCGTTCCAATCGGATCACTCGCATAGGCAACCGGGTGAGTGTTGCTCGCCGCATGGATCACATAATCGATCTTCGCTGGCAAAGCCGGATTTCCGACTACCTTCTCATTGATATCCTGCTTAATAAAATGAAACTGTGGACAATCCGCATAGTCCGCGAAACGGGCACGTGCCTTGTCCTCGTTTCTGCCTAATATATAAATCTCTGTCTGCGCTCCATAATTCTTATTCGCATATAAAAGCGCATCAATCAGGAAGCTTCCAATCATCCCGGTTCCACCGGAGATCAGCACGGAAGCACCGGCAAGCTCCTGTACCTGGATCATACTTGCAACGGCACACACATCCTGCATATAAAGTTCACTGTCATATAAATGCATCGCCATTTCTCCTACTTTAACCATTTATCCTTCTCTGCGGTCAGATAGCCCTTGAAGATTTCTAAGTCATCCTTCGTCGTAAGCTTGATGTTCTTGTCTGAGCCCTTTGCAAAATACAATCGTTCGCCAAGCTCTACCATCATCGTATTCGTATAAGAGGAACCATAGATACCGATTTTCTCTGCAAAAGCCTTCTCATACGCCCACACAAGTTTATCAAATTTGTATGCCTGCGGTGTTGATACACGGCGCAGTGTCTCTCGCGGAATGTATTTCGTTGTAGATGCCTCATCGTCGATTACAAAGATCTGCTCGTTATATGGAAGGGAAGTAACACCATTTCCAAATTCGTTACATTTTGCGATGACATCCTCCAGCACTTCATCATCGACCAATGGCCGGATACCATCATGAATGATGATGTTATCATCTGCAGAGCAGACATCCTTCAGGTTATAGACACCATTTCGGATAGATTCCTGGGCGCTGTTTCCACCGGATATCACCCATTTTACCTTTGTAATATTGAACTGCTTGGCATATGCCCACAATACATTATGCCATCCGTCGATACAGACAACCTCGATTGCATCGATCAGATCATTTCTCTGAAAACTCTCCAGCGTATAGATCAAAACCGGTTTGTCGTATACGTTGATAAACTGCTTCGGGATATCCTGTCCCATTCTGTGTCCGGAGCCTCCGGCAATAATCACTGCTACATTCATGTGCGATACCTTTATCCTTTCTCGTTTTTATCCTTTAATGCGGTCTGCTGATTCTTATCCACACCCTCCGAGCTTTCCTTTCGGAATACGATACGGAAGGTCAAAAGCAATAATTTCAGATCCAACCGATAGGAGTATTCCTGAATATATGTCAGATCCAGTTTCAATTTATCAATCGGTGTGGTGTTGTATTTCCCGTACACCTGTGCATATCCGGTCAATCCCGCCTTTACCTTCAGACGGAAATCAAAATCCGGTACCGACTCCTCGTATTTCTCGAAGATCTCCGGTCGCTCCGGTCTTGGACCAACCATCGACATATCGCCGACGAACACATTGAACAGCTGTGGCAGTTCGTCCAGATGGAGATTCCGCAGCACCTTTCCAACTGGTGTGATTCGGTCATCATCTTTCTTCGCAAGCTGCGCACCGTGCGCCTCCGCATCAATACGCATACTTCGGAACTTATAGATCATAAACTGTTTTCCACCCCGTGTCAGCCGCACCTGCCGGTAAAAGACCGGTCCGTGGTCATATGCCTTAATCACGATCGCAATGATCAGCATGATTGGGGATGCTACGATAATTCCAACCCCGGATATTAACAGATCGGTTGCGCGTTTGAAAAAACGCTGATCTGCCTGCAAGCCGATATTTCTTGACAAAAATACCGGTGTATCTACCAAATGCATATCATCCGAGCCTTTCATGATAATATCCGTGATCTTCGGAATGACATAGGTACGGATGGAATGCTTAAAGCAATATTTCAATATATTATTTCGGTCTTCTGACGGCAGATCATACAGCACGACGCCTTCGAAATCCAATACATCCTGCTGGATCTTCTCCATACCCTGCTGATAATTTAATACCTCACAGATCTGATAACGATCACGTCTGGCATTGATCTTAAGAAGGAAATTCTCCGGCGGATAAATTCCATAGATTACGATCAGCTTCCGCGGTGGGAAAAACAGCATGTAGATATGCTGGATCAAAATCACCCAGAGCGTCTCAAACACAATCTGTATGATTACCATTATGATAACCGGAAGCACGTTCATATAATCACGCGATACCATGCAGATGAAAATATACGCAACGGCTCCACCGATCACGATTGCAAGTCCATGTGACAGACACAGATCAAGTACGCGCATATAGCTTAATTTATATCCATTGAAGCTTTTGGTAATCAGAAACAGAAAGATGGCATACAACCCGATCACGACATAATTTCCCCGAAAGAATAACGGATTGTGATACTCTCCAAACCAGATCACGCCAAATGATACTGCCTCAAATACCCATATAATCAAATTCGCAAGCAAACTCAATGCTCTTCTTCGTTGTTCTTCTAAGTACATAGTTCCTCTTTTACAAATAAGCTGCGCTCATTTGTCTCTTTCCAAAAACACGACAGTCGCACCGGAGACATAAACTATGTTCCGATGCGACACCCCGCTTTTTTATTTAAATTGCTGGATCGGTCGGGTCCCATGTCTGGCTGCCCGGTATCTTCTGCAATACCGGCTTACCGAGTGGTCCTGGATCACTGGAATTATAGATCGTAATCTTTGTGCCTCTTGGACAATTATCAAAGATCCACTTTGCGTCAATAACCTGTAACCGGACGCATCCATGCGATACACGTTTTCCGAGGTTGTTATAGCTGCTTGGAATCAGTGTGCGCGGATTCGTCTTATTATATAACACCGAATGGAATAAGAAATCACCCTGTATCTGAGAACAATACTGTCCCTGTACACCACCCATCAGTGCATTCCAACGCCATTTACCAGCCAGATAGAAGGTTCCAACCGGAGTGGCGTCACCCGGCGAACAGGCCATTGCCTTGATTGGCACGCCATCCTTATAGATCGTGATGCAGCTCTCCTGCTTGTTTACACGAATCTCATATGTATCCTTCGTAATCGCTGGTGGTTCAATATAAACATACGGCTTCGCCGTTGCCCCCGGTGCCTTTCCGCCCTTTTTGACGAGCTGGATCTGGATTGCCTCCATCCGTTTTCCACCATTGGTTGTACCTGCCATCTGTCCATTTTTCGCCCAGTCAAGCCAGCCGAGTGACTGACAATGGACACGATAATAAATATCGTAATATGCCGTGATATCGCCGGTCAGATGCATGCAGATGGCCTCGATCCGCTTCGACTGACCTGTCGTACCACTCACGCCGTTGTTCGAAACATTCTTTGTCCAGCCAAGGGACTGCACATGGGTATTATAGACGATACCGCCTGTTACACCCTGTGTCTTTAAATCAATCTTGATTGCTTCGAGACGCTTACCCTTTCCAGTAGTACCCGCGATTGTTCCACCTGTCACTGTATTCATCCAGCCATAAGACTGTGCATGTACCTGATAATTTACTGTGGCAGCCGGCGTTACCGATGGTTTCTGGATCAGCTTGATTTCGATTGCTTCAAGACGTTTTCCCTGTCCAACTGTGCCAGCTGTATCGCCGCCTTTTGTCCATGAGCTCCAGCCATACGTCTGCATATGTACACGGTATAATACCTCATAGCGATTTGCAAGTTCACCCGTCAGTTCCATCCGGATTGCTTCCATACGCTTTGACTTTCCAACCGTTCCTGTATACTGTCCTTTGTCTGCAAGACTTCTTGGTGATGCTCCGTTCGTATCAGCATCCACCCAGTTCATCCAGCCATAAGTTTGCACATGTGCCTGATAGCGAAGTCCGCCTGCATAAGATGTCCCATTCTGTTTTAAAGAAATCGCAATTGCTTCGAGACGTTTACCCTTTCCGGTCGTACCTGCCGTCTTACCATTCTGAGCTGGATTCATCCAGCCGTAACTCTGTGCATGTACACTATATGATACTGTCGGCATCGCCTCCGCTGCCTGTGTGGTATTCGTTGGCAATACGATCACACTGAGCAGCATCACAAGCGATAATAAAAATGCTCCTATTTTTTTCATAATCCTGTACGCGTCCTTGAAAGCCCGCTTCTCCTTCACTTGATTTTTGTAAATCACATAATTGACATTTATTATATATAATTTTCCTGTTCTTGTCACGAACTTTCTATTACATTCTGTTTTACTGGATTGTTACACGGATCTCTGCAACCTTTCCATCACGGATACGCTGTGCTGCTTCCCCGGATACAGTTGCTGCCTCACAGGACTCTATACTTCCATCAGCCGCCACAAGTTCGTACTTTGTAACTGCATACTGTCCCGGAATTAGATCCCGCTTGCTGCCACAGTCATATACAACCTTGATCTTGCCAAACAACGTTGTCTCTACCTTGCCGTCGTCCTTCACAAGATATGCCGGGGTTGCCGGTGCAAGCTTAAATGTAAGTGTACCATCCTGCATTGTAAATAACTTCTCGCCGTTCATCATAAGCTCCCACATCTGTAAGAACTCTGCAGTTGAACCACTCAGTCTTGCGACAAAGCCCTTTCCGTGGATCTTCTCATTGAAGTTTGCAGAGCTTACTAAGAAGGATGAATTCTCGAGCGGACTTCTGCCGTATGTCTCATAAGGCAGGAATGGAACGCCCATCTTCTTTAAGTCTGCGAAATACTCTTCATACAGTCCGGACTTCAACAGTTCCAGTAAATATTTGTACTCCATATGCAGCCAGATGGATTCGTTCTCCAGCCAGCCTGGGGAGAATGCACGCGCACGTCCAATCTCGTAAGAGCATTTTGTAAGTGGTGCATTTACCTTGTACATATCAAGCTTCTTGTCATACATATCTGAAGCCTTTACCTTCTCATAAAGTGCTTCCTTCGCCGCATGTGTCTGTGGCAGCTTCAGGTAACGAACCGGTCCCTCTAAGAACAACGGGATATCAACCACCTGCAGATTCTCCGGTGTGATCACGCCGTCCTTTTCCGTGTAATCCGACATGCTGTATGCCATATAAGCCGGTGCAATGCCATCTTTCATCGCACAGCCAAGTTCGATTCCTTCCTCTACATATGCGATCATACGGTCAAGAGTTGCAACAAGTGTTGCAGCCGGAATCGTCTCTTCTTTTCCATCAATGCCAAATGCGGTCTTCTCACGATATGCTTCCTTTGCGATATTCACAGCATTCCATACTGCCAGACGGTCACCGCCCTTTGTATAATTCTTGAGTGCTGCATCTGTCTTTTCAATCAGCGCTGCAAGCTCTGCAGGAACGTCTACCGCACGGTCAAACTTCGCAAGCTCCTCACGCAGGAACAATAACATCCGCTGTAATTCATAGGTCTCGCAGACAGAAGAACCGAATAATCCCGGCAGACCATTTAACGCGTCATACCAGCCCGGCTTTCCACCTTCCATCTCGACACCGATACCCTTCATATCGAGTGCATCGAACTTGAGTGTACTCATCAGCACAAGTTTCGTTGCAAGATTTGAAGTATAAACCTCACCCTTTCCATACGCTGTACGCGCCTTGTCGAAGGTTACCTCTGCCTTCTTCTCCTCGTCGATCGAGTTGTACTGTCTGACACCCTTGTCTGTCTTGACATACCGCTTCACACGTGGAAGCACCGTTGCCTTTGACTCATAGTAGGTGTAATCCTTCTCGTCAAAGAGCATTGCCGCTTCCTTCTCTGGATAGACAGACAGATATGCATCCACAAGATCGAGATTGTATGTCCAGTGGTCACTCCAGTAGCCCTCACCGAAATCTGCATTCAGATTCTCAACGCTGTGTTCCATCACTACGGCGAAGAACTTGTCTTCCTCAACGGTAAGTCCAACCTTCTTGCTGTAGATCTGCGCATATAATTTACCCGGTGTAAATGGTTTTGCAAACAAGTTTTTCAGAACACCCGCATTCTCAGTTACATAGAAGAGCACTTCTGCTTCTGTCTCCGGCTTTAATGAATATGTAATCTGCTTTACCTGCAATGGATTGTAGCCATCCAACTGCAGCAGATCGTAAAATACTTTGATATTGTAATCGCCGACGAAGTTCGCAAAATAGATATCGCTCCGGCGGTTCTGGTTTACATCCCGGAAGTTTCCATTTCCCTGTGAGTAATATTCCGGAAGCATGGAGAAGAAATTATAATCACGTTCCACATCACCGTGCTTTCTGGAATATACATAGAAGATATGTCCGCCCGGAAGCTTCACCGGATATCCACCACGCAGGACGTTGTCAATATAGGTCTGCTTGCAGTACGCATCGAAGACAGGATCTGCCGTTGTCGTTGCGATCGTGTCTGCAAGTTCGTTGATGATCGCGTCATTTTCTTCATGCTTTCTTGCAAAATATGCTGCATCCAAGCCTGCATTTGCAAATGTATGGAACAGCTCCTTCGTGCCTGCCTGACCATATACAGAGTAGATCGTGTAGCTGTCTGTAATCTCCTCATGTGCACACGCAAAGCCTGCCGGTACCTGATTGGCGCAAAGCTGATGCTCAGAAGCAAGTGCAAGCACCTCTGTCTTATAGAAATTCACCGGTTTTGCCAGGCTTGTATCGTAATCAAAGATCAGCTCCGGATCGGCGATGATCGGAAGCTTCCCGCCATCCTTGTTCACAGATACCATGAAGTTTCCTGCCTCTACCTCGGATACCTCTGCCGCATCGGCAAGCGCGATACGCACACGGTAATATGGCAGCTTCTCGTTTACATCCTCAACCTGCATCCATGCCTTTGTTGTCTGTGCCGTCTCCTTCATATCCTTTAATGCGATACCATACGGAAGCAGCGCTGGCATACCGTCTAACACTTCCACGTCCTTCTTCGCACCGGAGAGATTCGTGATCGTCACGGTACGGACCAGGCCGCCAAGGCGCTCGTTTGGCATTGTGTAATACAAGACGTTTACTTTGATGCCAAGTGCTTCATTTGTCTCTTCAATCTCCAGCTCGTTCATACCGATGTACATCTTGTGTGGCATATCGTCGTCCACAAACGGCTCGTAGAATGTTCCGTCTACCTTCAGGAACGTGCGGAAGCCCATCGTCTTTGTAAACTGGTAGGACTGATGTGCCGGATAAAATTCCATGATGGAATGATCTTTGTTCTCTGAGCCGAAGCTGCAGATTGCCTGTCCACGGTTAACGTAGAAGTTCCAGAGCGGGGTTCCGTGGATACCGCTGATGCCTGGGAGGAAGCTTGCGAAACAGGACTGTTTGTTGTAGTTTTCGATTACAAAGCGGTTCTTATTGTCAAACATATTTTTCCCTTTCTAAATCGTACGGATAATTGTGGTTCTGTGTCTCAACGAATAATGAATATTACATTTCTACGCAGACGCGCTCTCGCTCACTTCCACACGCAGCAGACACTAAACTCCCTGTGTCTTCATTCTTCAGACACAGCTCGTTAAGTGCTGGCGTGTTCCAATGGTCTGCTTAAGAAACTGTAATATTCATTATTCGATATTCATGTTCCCACAATTATCCTGTATTATTTATAAATATCTGTTATCCTTGTATTCAGACGCTTGTTATTACTTTGCTGCGTTTGCCAATTCTACCAGCTGATTCTTGTCGAGTGGCAGGATTGGGGAGTTGTCGTCGCAGGTGTCGCGGTTTTCTACGATCACGACTTCGCCGTCTGTATCCATGATATGGTTATGCCATGTGCCCTTCTTGATGTTGTAGATCTTGTGCGGCTCCATGTGTACGGCTGTAATCTTGCCCGGCTTGTCACCCTCACCTGCAAGGAACAATGTGCAATGTCCCTGTACCAGTACGAATACCTCATCCGTATATAAATGCTTCTGCATTGTCTTTACATTCTCGATCAGCAGGTCGTCACAGAACTTTAAGACTGCGACTCTCCAGCTTTCGTAATCCACAAGTGGTTTGTAGCCTTCCGGCTGAAAATCTATAATTTCAATTCCTTCCATAATTGGTTCCTCCTTAAGCAAGTGTTACTTCGATTGTGTGCTGTGCATCCTTGGAAAGTGCCTCGATATTTGCACGCTTGATCACTGGTGTTCCGGCAAAGTCGTAAGCTGCGCCATCGATTGTGATTGCGCTCACCTTGTAATCAGCCGGCGCCTTCTTCTCTGCATTCTTCATAACGATCTTGACATTTCTGTCTGCAAAGATCATAGAAAGTCCTGCTTCCCCATTTGCATCAAACTGCTCCGGCAGAAGCTGTGGCACAAACGCCAGGTCTCCCATCTGTCCACGCACACCAAACATCTGTGTGATCACCGTTACAAGCAGCCAGCTTGCAGCACCGGTCAGATAGTGGTACACGCCACGTCCCTTGGCATCCACATACTCCGGCACACCCGGATAGATGCGGCTCTTCTCGACATCGTTGCAGTGCTCAAATAATGTATTAAATACTTTATACGCTTCCTTCGCGAAGCCTCTTTGATAAAGTGCATTTCCAAACATTGTTGCCATGTGACAGAACACGGCACCATTTTCCTTGTGGCCATACGCGAATCCAAACATACGTCCAAGATCCATCTTCACCTCATGGAAATCGGTGTTCAGACGGTAACCGCCAACAGAAGCATCGTACAGATACTTATCTGCGGACTTCACGATCTCGGCAATCTGCTCGTCGGTTGCTGTCTTTGACATGATTGTAAATACCTGTGAGGTAAGCATCATACGGACGCCGCCATTGATATCGCCCTCAACCGCCTTGCCGGAGTTATCATAATAACCGTTGAAGAAGCCATCGCCCTCTGCAGTCTGTACCCACTCCGTCTTGCGGATATGCTCACGCATCCAGTCTGCCTTCCCCTTGAGGTTTGCAGCAAGCTCTGATACAGAGATCTCTACCTTCTCGCCAGAAAGTGTATGTCTGCATGCCTCGCAGTAATTCATCAGTACTTCACGCTTCTTCGCTACGTCGTCATACAGATCTGCACCGGATACAAGAAGCTGCTGCATCTCCTTTGCGATCTTGACTGTCTTTCTGCCAGATGCCTCAAATGCCGCAAGCAGTCCTGCGATGTGATCCATATTGTCTGCGTACATCGTTGTAAATGCCACACTCTCGCCGCGCTGTGCAGCCATGTCGAGTGCATCGTTCCAGTCTGCACCGCGCAGACGAATCTCGTTATGATCTCCGACATCGTAGAACGAAGACAAATTCTGAATCAGCAGATGCTCTAACAATGTTCCGGAATATACATTTCCTGCTGCATCCTTCTGCTTTTCACCCTGTGAGATATCCCAGTCTGTATCGCGGTCCTCGCCACGACAGATCAGAAGATCCTTGAAATATGTATTTTCTTCTAACAGGATATCCAAATCTCCTGTCTGATTGATATAAAGCTCGGTTGTCAGATATGGCCATACGCCGTGATCCATCCATACACGCGCGATACCATTACGGTCAGCGATAAATTCGCCCTGCTTGCTTCCAATGATTGTTGCATTTGTACCATCGAGACGCACACCACCGAAGTTGTCGATCAGCATCTGACGCACGCCATCCGGATTCATGATAAGAAGTGCCAGACAATCCTGCCACAGGTCACGCCATCCACGGCCGCCCTTACCATAATCATGATGTGGAAGGAACGAACATCCATAGATCCGACGCAGCATTGGCTGGAAGCTTACCCACTTCATCCACTGGTCGAAATCCTTGTTGCCTGTGTGGTAAGAGACATTGACCTTCTCCTGCCAGTATGCGATTGTCTCATCCCATGCCTTGTCAAACGCCTTGACACTCAGGAACTTATTTGCAGCTGCTGTAAGCTCTTCTGCGCTGTCGCCATAACCCATTGCGATCACATAGGAGATTGTCTCACCGGCAGCCACCTTCTTCTCTGCAAATACAACACCGCCCAATGCTTCGTAGCCGTCGATGCCTTCGCCCTTTGCATATGGCGCAAGTGGATTCTTATAAAGTGCACGTGGGTTCTCCAGATTACCGCCCTCGCCAATGAAATCCTCTACGATTGGATAATAGCCGATCGGTGTCTCGTTCTCATTTCCACCGAACACACCATAGTTGATCTCGTTGCGCTTATGTCCACGCTCGTCAAATGTCATCGTCGGCTTTACAAGAATGCCTGTCTCATTCGTTGTGATGCGATGAAGCAGAGCCGTTACGTGACGGTGGTCACGAATGTTATCTGCGGATCTTGCATAAAGTGGAATCGCAGTCACGACCTGCATTGTCATTTCTTCCTCCGAAATATTTGTAAGCTCTACCTTCAGAAGCTCCAGCTTCTCACCGCTGATTGGTGACACGCTGGATAGCGCTGCCTTCACACCGTTCTTCTCAGATGTACGTGTGATCTTGTGATGCATGAAGCCTGCCTCCAAATAGGTTGGTTCCTTGTCCTCTGTAAAAAGCTCTGCCTGCTGGGCAGCGGAACGCCCAGTCAATGACCAGAGTGTCTTGCCATTGATCTTGCACCATACATTTCTGGATGACTTGTCATTGTGCAGATTCTCACAGCTCACCGGTGGCATAAGGAATGAATTCTGACTCATCTTCGAGTCGCCTGCGAGATCGGGTGCAACCGAACTCATAACCCCTGATTCATTTGCGATTGGAAAATAAAGATAACTAAGCATCTCTGGATTCTCCATAGTAAAGTCGCCCTGATTTCCTACATAATTAATCTTCATTTCAACACTCCTTTTTATTAAAATTCTTATATTATTTTATTGTTTTAGAGGTTGTCTGACAGTCTCTGCAAACAACCAGATGCGCGCAATCACGCACATTACAATTATATCGTATTTTTCCACATAAGAAAAGAGACGTCTATCATTTACGTCTCTTTTTTTAGTAAAATTTTACTCATCATTTGCATTTTTATTTTCGGTTGGCAGGTTCCATCTGTTCCCGCCAAAAAAGTCTGCCTCCGAAGCATCGTGTGTCACCAGAAATGTTGTCTTCCCTGCAGTCTTCTCCTTCACATACTGCATCACGATCTGCTTCGTCGTGGCATCCAATCCTTTAAATGGTTCATCTAAGATCACACAGTCCGCATCGTACAACAATGCCCGGAGCAGGGCGATCCGCCGCCGCATGCCACCACTTAGCTCCATGACGTTCTGTTTTAAGTCATCCGCCGTGATACCAACCTGTGCTGCCTCCTGTTCTATCCTGCACTTCTGCGCGTCCCTTTGTGCATGCGTCTTCTTACGTTCCAGCACAAGGGCAATATTCTCATAGGCTGAAACATCCTCGCACAACCGGTCTTCCTGAAACAATACAGCTACCCGCTCTGGCATGCCAGTTACTTCGCCGCTGTCCGCCTTTTCTAATCCTAACAGAATCCGAAGCAGGGTTGTCTTGCCACAGCCCGACGCGCCCATGATCACGGTCGTCTCTCCCGATGGGAACTCTTTCGAGATATGGTTTAACACCTGCTTATCACCATACGCTTTCGATATATTTTTTATTCTAATGTCCTGCATCCGTATCCTCCATAAAACGTGAGCACGGATTAAGCAGCCTCGACAGTCCTGCCAGAAATACCTTCTCCGCCACCACGCTGATTACCACAATGATCACCGTCCACGCAAGCAGGTCGTCGGTATCAAGGTATATTTTTGCTGTATAAAGCATCTTGCCGATCGAACCGTTCGGCACGCCGATGATCTCTGCGGCGATACCTGCCTTCCATGCCATACCGGTTGTCACACGGCAGGCAGAAAGAAGAAACGGACGAAGCTTCGGCAGCTCGATATAGCGGAAGCGTTTGCGCCATGGCAGCTGAAAGACTGTTGCGACCTCCTGCATCTCCCGGTTTTCTGCACGTAGTCCCTCTAAGACATTCTGATATATGATCGGAATTACGATCAGGAACGATATGAATACCGACAGATTCCGGGCGGACAGCCAGATCAGACAGATCACGACGAACGATGCCACCGGCACACTTTTGATCGTCGCCATCCACGGCCACAGCAAGGTCTCTACAACCGGGTGCTTCGCCGCCAGATAAGCAAGCAGGCAGCCCAGAATCAACCCAAGCAAAAAACCGCCTGCAATATGGTAGAACGAGAACCATATCGCACGCGCAAAGCCCTCCACCCGCCAGATCGTGCAAAGCCGTCTTGCAACTGCAACCGGTGTTACAAGCAGAATCCGCTGGTGGATGAGAAGTGCTGCAATTTCCCAAAAAGTGAGTGCAAGCAACGCTGCACCCACTTTCTTTAATACTTCTTTATAGTTCATATTTACAATCCATAATAAAAATCATCGGCTGGGAGTGTACCGCCAACTGCCTGTGGGTTCTCGTCAAAGAGAATCTGCAGATATCCGCTGACACTGTCCTTCATTTCCTGTCCCTTCAGGAACGTGATATGGCATTTCGGAATCGCCTTCTCTGCGAGCGGCGCCTTCGCCACGATACCATATCCGGCGATCAGCTCTGCCGCATTGGCTGCATTGTCATTTGTATAAGCAACGGAAGCCTCATACTCTGAAAGGAACGTCTCAACTGCCTGTGGATGCTCCTTCACGAAATCTGTCCGGGCAACAACCACACCAGTCACGATATCACAATCCTCGATCTCTGTCCATGCATCATTTAAGTCGATTGCAACGCGCAAGCCGTCAACCTGTCCCATTGCGGCTGTCGCAAATGGCTGTGGTAACATAGCGATCGCTTCAGAATCATTTGCAATATAAGACAGTGCTTCCGTTGTATCTGCACACCACTGGATCGTAAGACCACTATCCGGATCAATGCCATTTTGCTTCAAAATATGGCGCAGTGTGTATTCTGGTGTTGCACCCTGTCCGGTTGCATACAGTTTCTTGCCTGCCAGATCCTTAATGCTCTGTACGCTGTCTCCACGCTCCACGATGTTCAGGACTCCCAGTGTGTTAACTGCAAGGATCTGCACGCCACCGTTCGTATTGTTATAGATCACAGAAGCCAGATTCGATGGAACCGCTGCAATGTCGATATCTCCCTTTGTAAGCGGTGCCACAAATGTAGATGGATCCGTCGATAAATCCGCAAACTCATATGTGCCCTTTGCAGTCCCATCTTCAGCATCCTTCATCAGCTTGACCATACCCATTGCGGTCGGGCCGGACATCGCACCGACACGAACTGTCACATTGTCCGTTTCCTCTTTCTTGCCACACCCTGCCAAAAGTGCGCAGAACATAGAAAGAGCCAGCAACAAAGCAAATACTTTCTTCACTGCCGGTCTCTTCTTTACATTTCGTCTCATCTCGTTCATAGATTTGCTCTCCTTTAATTAGTTAAATATGTATTAGATCTTAGCTGTGTTGCATTTCGCAGTCACACCATCGATCATCCCTAATTTGCCGGAAAGCGCACTGGTACACGACATCGGCGCATCCATAACGACGGATATGATAGAAACACCCTTCTTCTCATACGGAAGTCCCATACGGCCGATGATATAGTCTGCATATTCATGCAGAACCGCATTCACCTTCGCCGCCTGATCTCTCTCATATACGATAATACTGATTACGGAAATTCGCTTATCCATAGTACCCTCTTTTATTACTCGCCTTTCCACGCGGGACGAACCCTTGTGCGTCAGAACGAAATGAAACAACTTTAATCTTCTTCAATATGCTCGCAACCCTGTGCGATAATTGTGCGGACATGTTCATCCGCCAGAGAATAGAAAATGGATTTTCCTTCTCTTCGGTTCTTCACCAGTTTATTCTGCTTCAAGATACGAAGCTGATGTGAGATTGCGGACTGTGTCATGCCGAGTGCTTCCGCCAGATCACACACGCACACCTCTGCCTCGAATAATACGAACAAAATCCGTATTCTCGTCGAATCGCCGAACACCTTGAAGAGCTCTGCCAGATCATACAATTCTGTCTCACTTGGCAGCTTCTCATTCACAATCTTCAGCAGATCCTTGTGTACCTCGTGACTCTCACAACATTCAATCATTTTCTGTGTCTGTGCCATAGTATCCTCATTTCACACTAAAGTTTCTTTACAAACAATGTACGGATCGCATTTAACACTGCCAGTATCATAACTCCGACATCTGCAAAAATGGCAAACCACATATTTGCAATACCAAGTGCGCCGAGTACTAGACAGATTACTTTAATACCAATCGCGAAATAAATATTCTCATATACGATACGGATACATTTTCTTGAGATCCGGATCGCCTTCGAGATCTTCAGTGGATCGTCGTCCATCAATACGATGTCGGCAGCTTCGATCGCTGCGTCGGAGCCAAGCGCGCCCATCGCAATACCGATATCGGCACGTGAGAGAACTGGTGCGTCGTTGATTCCATCACCCACAAATGCAAGTTTATCCTTTTCCGGCTTTTTCGTCAAGAGTTCTTCAACCTTTTCTACCTTATCGCCCGGAAGCAGCTCACTGCATACCTCATCGATTCCAAGCTGTGCGGCTACATGATCTGCCACATTCTTGGCATCTCCGGTCAGCATAACGGTCTTCTCAATACCGGACTTCTTCAGTGCGGCGATCGCCTCTGCCGCATGCTCCTTGATGACATCGGAGATCAGAATATGTCCGGCGTATTTACCATCAATCGCTACATGGACAATCGTTCCAACATGGCTGCAGTCGTGATACTCGATACCGAGCTTCTTCATAAGCTTTGCATTTCCAGCTGCAACAACCTTTCCGTCCACCTTTGCTGTCAGACCATGACCACCGATCTCCTCCACGTCACTGACGCGGTTCTTATCGATCGGCTTGCCATACGCACGCTGTAAGCTCTTGCTGATTGGATGGGTGGAATAGCTCTCTGCAAGGGCTGCATACTCAAGCAGCTCCTCATCCTTATATGGACTGTGGTGGATACCATTTACCTCAAATACACCCTTCGTCATCGTACCGGTCTTATCAAATACGACGATCTTCGTCTGCGACAATGTCTCTAAGAAGCTTGATCCTTTGACAAGGACACCTTCCCGGCTCGCGCCGCCGATGCCTGCAAAGAAGCTAAGCGGAATACTGATTACCAGTGCACATGGACAACTGATTACAAGGAATGTCAGGGCACGGTATACCCAGTCGCCCCATTCCGGTGCAAGCCCCATAAATGCCATCCGCACGATCGGCGGTAAGATGGCAAGTGCCAGAGCGCCATAGCAGACTGCCGGTGTATAGATCTTCGCAAACTTCGAGATAAAGTTCTCGGAACGTGATTTTCTGGAGCTTGCATTCTCTACCAGTTCCAAAATCTTCGATACCGTCGACTCGCCGAATTCCTTCGTCGTACGGATCTTCAAAAGTCCGGTCATGTTGATACATCCACTGATGATCTCATCGTCCACGCTGACTTCCCGCGGTACGCTCTCACCCGTCAGTGCACTTGTATTCAAGGACGATGTTCCCTCGACAACGACACCATCGATTGGCACCTTCTCACCCGGCTGTACAACGATAACCGTACCGATCTCGATCTCATCCGGATCAACCTGCTCAAGCTCTCCGTCCTTCTCTACATTTGCATAATCCGGGCGGATATCCATCAGATCACTGATGTTCCGGCGGCTCTTGCCAACAGCGTAGCTCTGAAACAGCTCTCCGATCTGATAGAAGAGCATAACCGCAGTACCTTCCTTGTAATCCCCGAGTGCGATCGCACCGATGGTGGCAACTGCCATCAGGAAATTCTCATCGAAAATCTGTCGGTTCAAAATTCCCTTTCCTGCCTTCTTCAGGATATCATATCCGATTACAAAATACGGAATCATATACAGTCCGAACCGCACGTATCCTTTCACCGGGATAAACTGCAAAGCGATCACCAATACCGCTGCAATAATGATCCGAATCAATACCTTCTTCTGCTTCTTCGTCATAGCCGTCACTTCCTATCTCTGTCTGCTTCTTCTACTTACTTATGCACACCTGCTGCATCTGTGCAGATCTCTTATAAGAAGATCTCGCAGTCATCCTCTACCTTCTTGCAGTTCTTCAGAACGTCCTTCATGACTGCCTTTGCATCTGCACCTTCTTCAAACTCTACGATCATCTTGAGTGCCATAAAGTTTACAGTTGCGTCCTTGACACCAGCTGTATTCTTAGCAGCGTCCTCCATCTTATTTGCACAGTTTGCACAATCAACATCAATTTTGTAAGTTTTCTTCATCATCGTATCTCCTTTTTTCTCGATATCATATGAACAATTATTCATATGTTTTTGTTTATTATAGCATTCCTTTTTCAGATGTCAACTATCAATTTCCATTTTTTCCTGTTTTTTTATCACGCATATCATTATGACAAGCAGGCTCAAAAATGCTGCCAGACTTCCTGCCGCTCCCAGACTGATTCCACGCCCGGATAAATCAAATTTTGCACTCACACCAAGTACAGCTGTCACCGCTAACAGAATTCCGATCAATCCCTCTCCGGCGATCAGTCCGGAAGAAAATAAGATTCCATCCTGCACATACGCCTCATTCTTTTTCCTTTCATAAAACGCGCGCAACAGACCGCCAACCATGATCGCTGTTGACAGATGAATCGGCAGATACAATCCGATAGAAAAAGGAAGCACCGGAATCCCAACGATCTCAACCGCAACTGCGATAAATACGCCGATCAGAATCAGTCCCCACGGCAGATAATCTCCCATCACACCTTCCACAACCAGCTTCATCAATGTTGCCTGCGGTGCCGGAAGCTCCGGATCACCAAAGCTCCATGCTGCCTGCAACAGATACAGCACACCACCGATTGCAAGTCCGGAAACAACCGCCCCGATCAGCTCTCCAACCTGCTGCTTCCACGGTGTTGCCCCGACGATAAAACCAGTTTTCAAATCCTGCGACGTATCCCCTGCCATTGCCGCGACAATACAGATGACCGTTCCCATTGAGATTGCAACTGTCATTCCTTTTAATCCGGTCTGCCCGGTTAATTTCAGCACAAAGGATGCAAGCAGCAATGTCGCGATTGCCATACCAGATACCGGATTGTTCGAAGAACCGACAAGACCAACCATCCGTGCACTGACGGTTGCAAAGAAAAATCCAAACACGGCAATAAAAAGTGCCATCGGCGCAGACAGCCGGATCTGTGGCATCACACACAGGAACAACAGGATTGCCACAATTCCAATGATCACATACCGCATCGGAATATCACGTTCTGTCCGTTCCCTTCCCGTATTCCCATAGCCACGCACTGCCTTACGGAAGGTCGTCACGATCAATGGCAACGTCTTTACAAGGCTGATAATTCCGCCTGCCGCAACTGCTCCGGCTCCAATATAGCGGATATAGTTTCCCCACAATTCCCATGTGGTTAAAGTGCCGATTGCTCTCGTCGCTGGAAACAAGATATTATCCCCACCAACCAGCACGAACGCCGGCATCAGCACGAGCCAGCCAAGTACCGCCCCACTTAAGAGATACGAAGAAACGCGCGCGCCGCAGATATATCCAACACCCACCAATGCCGGTAGCACGTCGATACCAAAGCCTGCCCCACGCAGCTTCCGGCTTTCAAAATCGACTTCACTTGGAAACAGCTTCAATCCGTCTGCTAAAAATTTATAGACAGCTGCCGCGAGCAATCCTTTTAATACCTTCTTTGCTTTCGCGCCACCCTCTTCTCCAGCAAGCAGCACCTTCGAACATGCCGTTCCCTCCGGGTATGGCAGGCGGTCATGTTCTTCCACGATCAGCGCGTGGCGAAGCGGCACCATGAAAAGCACCCCAAGCAGACCGCCGCTTATGGCAAGCATCGCGATCGTAAAAAAAGACGGCATCGCCGTGCCATGCTCCTTCGCCCACATAAACAACGCTGGAAGCGTAAAGATTGCACCTGCCGCCAGCGATTCTCCGGCGGAGCCGATTGTCTGTACCATGTTATTTTCCAGAATCGAATCCCGCTTTAACAACAGCCGCACAATCCCCATCGAGATCACGGCTGCCGGAATGGATGCGGATACCGTCATACCGACACGCAGCCCCAGATAGGCATTGGCACCACCAAATACAACGGCAAGTAAAATTCCTAAAATAAAAGCTGTCGGTGTAAATTCAGTTGTTTTTTTCATTGTCTGTTTCTCCCTGTTTTTATACTTCTTCACAGATACAGTTTTTCCCATTTTTCCTGCATACATACATTGACTTTTTCCGTCCATCTTATGTATAATTGTAAATAAAAAAAGCGCGAATGGCAGACACATTTCACGACAGAAGGGAGCGTATATTTATGAACAAACAGGTCATTATTTCAATCGGACGAGAGTATGGAAGCGGCGGACATGTAATCGCAGAAATAATCGCCAAGCATTACAATATTCCACTTTATGACAGAAATATTCTCGACGAGCTTTCCAAGGAAACTGGAAATTCTTACGATGTCTATAAGAAATACGACGAAAAGCCAGCAAATCCTTTTATCACCAGAACGGTACTCGGACAGTCAAACTCCGTAGAAAAGATTATTGCAGAAATGCAGTTTAATTTCCTGAAGGAAAAGGCAGAAAGCGGAGAATCCTATGTAGTACTCGGTCGTTGTGCCGAGGACATCTTACAGGATAATGATGGACTGATCTCCATCTTCCTTGTCGGCGACACCGATGTGAAGCAGAAGCGAATCATGGAAGTCAAGCATGTATCCGCAGACGAGGCGCTCACAAAAATGAAACGCCACGATAAAAGCCGGAAGCAGTATCACAATTCCTTCTCCTCTGGCAAATGGGGCGATTCCCGGTACTATGATGTCTGCATCAATACCAGCCGCCTTGGTCTGAAAGCTTCAGCAGAAGAACTGATTCGCTATATCGACGCCAGAGTGGCTGCCATGTAATCTGTTTCATCCGCACAATACACGAATATGTTTACACATAAAAAGAGCCTTGCAATCTGCAAGACTCTTTTTTGATTTGTTATTTTATTTAATAATACATGCTCTGCCATCGTTCAAAGGCGTTGCACTCGGTGCTTTGCCTCCCTTTGGTACGAGCACGATCTGAATTCCTTCCAGACGCTTTGCATATCCAACTGTTCCAGCTGTCTGCCCATTCTTCGCCCAGTTCAACCAGCCGAAAGTCTGTGCGTGTACACGGTAGTATACATCATATTTCTCAGCAAGTTCACCAGTCAGTTTGATCTCGATTGCCTCCAGACGCTTCGCCTGTCCAGTCGTTCCGCTGACTACTCCATCGCTAACCCAAGGCTGCCATCCCAATTTCTGCACATGCGTATGATAAGTCACACCACCATCTACACCAAGTGCTTCATTGTTGACCTGAATCCGGATTGCCTCCAGCCGCTTTGCTTCTCCATATGTTCCAGAGAAGGAACCGTCTGATACAAATTGCTGGTTGCCATAGGTCTGCACATGCGTTGCATAATTGATCAAGCCCGGCTGATCACTCTTCGATGCAGCCTTTCCGTACTGTACATAAGAAACAGCGCTGGTTCCCGAAGATGGCGTCATCCCCTTCGGTACTACGTAAATCTGGATTGCTTCCAGACGCTTTGCAAATCCTGACGTACCAGCCGTTTCACCATTCTTTGCCCAGCCAAGCCAGCCAAAGGTCTGTGCATGTACACGATAATACACATCGAATTTGTCTGCGTCGTTGCCTGTTAATTTGATACGGATTGCTTCCAGACGTTTGGCCTGTCCAGTTGTTCCGCTTAAAGCTCCATCATCGACCCAATTACCCCAGCCTAAGGTCTGTACATGTGTCTGATAGGTAACACCCAAATCATACTCGCCACCGACCTTGATCTTGATTGCCTCCAGGCGCTTGCCAAGTCCGGTCGTTCCGCTTGTCATACCGTTAAATTTATCTGCCTGCCAGCCATAACTCTGTACATGTGTGCTATACGCTACATTCAGGAACGAATTTGCTGTACTGGACGTCTTTTTTACCGTACAGAATTTGTACATATAATCATTTACAATACTATATCCATAATTTGATGCAGTTGCCCAGCCCTTTCCCCAAGGGTTTTCCTGAATACCCAAGTACTCTGCAAAAGTTGCACAGCCTCTTGTCACATACTGGAATCTCGGATCAACCACTGCATTTTTCAGATCTTCCTGTGAAGCGTATGCCTTCAGATGCTGTACCTGTGCACGTACTCCCAGACGTACCGAACCAAATGCCTGTCCAGTAGCGCCGCCTCCGGTTGCGCCCAGTCCACAGAAATTATACTGCTCAATCTTTACATCGCCGCCGAATCGCAGGAATCCAGTTTCTTTCATTGCCTGTGCAAATACAACACCCGGATCTACGCCCTCTGCAACTGCCTCGTCGTAAAAGATCTGGCAAAATGTCTGCAATGGATTGGACGATGCTTTGATCTCTGTATCATGCTCCTGATAGTAAGTCGGGAACGTTGCGTTGGACTTATAATACGATACCATACGATCAACTGATGTCGTCGGAGTCGTCATGATTGGTGTCAATGCTTCGGACGTACCACCGTCATATGCTGTACGGATCGTATCCGCGATTGTCGCCTTAGAACCATAATTCCCATTCTTGGACAATCCATAATATTCTGCAATGGCGGTTGCATCTGCATACCCCATTTCCTTTACTTTATCTTCTCTTGACAAAAAGTTATATACATCACCAGAATTATCGATAAATGCATGCTCGATCAAAACTGCCGGGAAACCAGCTTCCTTAGAACGCTTGATAACGCCTAAGTAATCCGATGGTGAACCATCTGGGTACTGGCTGCCGTCCTCTGTATTCCGGATCTTGATTCCTCTGTTATATAGGCCAAGTGCTACCAGCTTCTGCTGGATTACTTCTGCCAGTTCTTTTCCTTCTGTTCCGATACCCGGTATGTAATTGCCGTTTGGATAATACACCTCGGCACCGCCATGTTGTCCACCAACAGCATTGATATGAATGCTGACAAACACATCTGGATTAAATTTCTTTGCATACGCTACGCGATTAGCAAGATTATTGTCCGTATCTGCAGTTCTTGTCATGTATACTTCAACATGGCTATACTCTTCCAGCTTTGACTTGCAATACTGCGCAATTTTCAACGTCAAATCCGCTTCTCTCAAGCCATATTTACATGCACCCGGATCAGAACCACCATGTCCCGGATCAAGCACAACAACCAGATTCGGGTTGGCTGTCGACTGTGTTGCGATTCCGCTGTCTGCAACACTGTCATCGGCTTCCTGTAAAGCTTCGGTCAGAGAATCAAAAGTCATCTCCTGTCCTTCGGCATCCAGCACGGTAATTCCGTCTTCGCCGCAGGCTTCCTCTGCATCCTGCTCTGCCTGTTCATCCACGACATAGGCATCCGCCTCAGAATCAACATCCGTATTGATACCAAATTTGGCTTCAATTCCGGTATCCACCATACGAACGATTCGTTTCTCTCCGTCTGCAACTACCTCAATCGTGGTTACTTCATATTCTCCGCTCGGCTGGGTATCATCAAACTCCATGTTAAACAGCAGGCTTCCCTCATCTACGGTATCCGCAGTCACTTCATAGGAAGTACCAGTCTCCACATTGACGTAAGTCAAAACCGCATCCGAAAGCTTCTCCGTACCATCTCCGACATCCGCCAGAACAAACTGGCTTCCCGGTGTACATACGACCGGACTTCCGACGACCAGATAATTCAACTGCTCTTCTGCCTGTGCCATCGAGACTGGTTCTGCTGCGCGAATCGGGACTCCATTTCCCGCAAGCAGCATCCCAGCTGTCAAAATGGCTGCAAGAATCTTCTTACTCTTTTTGAAGCGTATCATGTTACTCTCTCCTTCGTTTTCTACTATAATCCAAAAAACACCATTCCGATTATAATATCATTTTCGGCAGATAGCAATGATTACGCATCCCTTTTTTGTCATTTTCTTGTAAATTTCCTGTAATTTTCACTATCGACGTAGTTTTCTCTTCCGTTTATAGCCGGTATACTTCTGTTTTTTCTCGTAACGTGCCCGTAACTTCTCCGCAATCAGAGTCAGATACCGGAATAAGGATTCCGCCGCAAATCCGAACACAACCATCAACAATATACACCGGTTTGACATATCACTTAATGCGAACAGCTTCTTCAGGAAGATTCCGGAGAATACAAGTCCAAATATATTCAGGAAAATCACGCCGTACTTCATCTTATTGAGCGGTTCGCTGATCTTAAATAAAATCATAAATCCAACAACCGACAAAACCAGTGTTGCGGCTGTCGCCACACTCGCATCTGGTAGTCCGAATACCGATCCAAGCATGACAAGGGCTCCGACTGCAATCACATCAGTCAGACCACCCGGCAGTGCCTTAAGCAGTACATTCGTAATAAATCTGCCTTCGATCCGGTTCTTGTTCGGCTCAAGTGCAAGCAGAAATCCCGGTGCACCGATTGTGAACATACTGATCAAGGATACCTGCGCCGGTTCAAGCGGATATGTGATCATCAAAACCATAGAGAATACCGCCATCAACAGGGAAAATATATTCTTTACAAGGAACAGACTCGCCGACCGCTGTACGTTGTTAACGACACGCCTTCCTTCATACACCACATCCGGCATATGTGCAAAATCCGAATCCAGCAATACAACCTGTGCTGCCTGCGCTGCTGCCTCACTACCCGAAGCCATCGCCACGCTGCAGTCCGCATCCTTCATCGCCAAGATATCATTGACACCATCACCGGTCATCGCAACTGTATGTCCTTTGATCTGCAATGCCTTCACAAGCTTCTGTTTCTGCTTTGGTGTCACACGTCCAAAGACCGTGTACTGTTCCACCGCATCCCTAAGCTTCGCCGCTGTATCAAGTGTGGTCGCATCCACGTAATTCTCTGCACCCAGGATCCCAGCCTGCAGTGCGACCTCGGAAACCGTCCCCGGATTATCACCGGAGATCACCTTGATTGCTACGCCCTGATCGTTAAAATATTCGAATGTCTGCTTTGCATTTTCACGAATCGGGTTCGCAAGTACGACAAATCCAAGCGGGATCACCTCTTCTGTAAGTCCGTGCTTTAAATCTGTTCCTGCGTATTTTGCAAAAAGCAGCACGCGGTCACCATCCTTCGTGAAGGTTGTAATCTCTTCTTCCACCGTCGCATATGCATCTCGCAGGACAAATTCCGGCGCCCCTAATATATAAGTTCCTTCTGTAAATACGATTGCACCGTATTTCGTTGTTGAGGAGAATGGATAGCGCTCCACAACCATCCGATGCGGTGTCGCACCATCATTTTCTGCAAATGTGCGGAGTGCCTGCATCGTCGCATTGTTGTCGTTCGATGCAAGGGTATAATCTACAAGCAGCTCCTGTAATTCCTCCGGCGTGTGTAGCAGATTCTTTCCATTCTTGCTGCAAATGATCTGCTTGACATTCATTGTCGGCTCGGTGATTGTTCCGGTCTTGTCCACACACAGCACATCGACACGCGCAAGTGCTTCGATGCTCTTCATATCATGCAGCAGCACCTTCCGGCTGGCAAGCTTCATGGTACTGAGTGCCAGTGCGATTGTCGTAAGTAAATATAATCCCTCCGGAATCATACCGATGATCGCCGCAACCGTCGCTGTCACACTCCGCCGGATCGTCTCGTGGTTGATAAAATGGCTCTGATAAAACAGCAGAAGTCCGATTGGGATGATAACGATACCAACCCATTTGACGATCTGGTTGATTGAGCGGATCATCTCGGACTGCTCGCCGCTTCCCATCGTCTTTGCTTCCTGTGAGAGCTTCGCGATGTAGGATTCATTTCCGACGTGTGTGAGTTCGGCATGACATCGTCCGGATACAACAAAGCTTCCGGAGAACAGTTCGTCGCCGGGATTTTTCTCTACCTCGTCCGCTTCTCCGGTAAGCAGCGATTCATTGACCTGCACGCTTCCTTCCACAACGACTGCATCTGCGCAGATCTGGTTGCCCGCCTCCAAGATGATCTCATCATCCTGTACGAGCTGTTCGGTTTCAATCTTCTGCTTCACGCCGTCCCGCACGACGATGGCATGCGGTGCATTCAGCAAATTCATCTTGTCCAGTGTCCGCTTCGCGCGGATCTCCTGTATAATTCCAATCAATGTATTGCCGATGACGATCGGCAGGAAAGTCAGGTTCCGAAAAGAACCGACCAGACAGAGTAAGACTGTAATGATCAAAAAGATCAGGTTAAAATATGTGAATGTGTTGGAGATGATAATCTCCTTCGTTGTTTTATCGGTAGACAGGTCGGTCTCGTTCGTCAGGCCCTGATCGATCCGCTCCTGTACTTGTTGCTGCGTAAGTCCCATAGTTTTCTCCTTTTTGAAAATACCCTTGCTGCATCCTGCAATCTGATTCTGTATAGTATATTCCTGCAACTATGTTTGCATATGCGATGTATTGAGCCCAAGAAGTTCTAAATGTTCTGTTATACAATATTATCATCGTACGCAACCGCCGCCCGGGTATTGCCCCCTCGCTTCGCTCGTCGGCAGATTGTCGGGCGCATCCTAAATATGAATCTACGATTCATATGCGCCCTCCGCTCACCATCCATGGCTCAGTGGCGGCTTGTTTGAACATCGTGTTCAAACATTGCTGTTATTATCCAGAACATTAAGAACTTCTAAGCCTCAAACATATGCATATCCCAAACATAGTTGCAGGAATTACACATACAGAACCAGATTACAATATACTTTTTCGTATTTTCAACTCTTCTTATACCTTAATTCTATATCTTCCAAATTATTACATATGATAGCACAGGAGATTTGCTGAAACAACGCAAATTCTATGAACTTTTGGTGAATCTTAGGAATCGGCGGTACAGCAAAAATCCGGTAATCGACGTAATAATATCCGTAACCGGAAACGTCAGCCAGAAGAAGTTTAGCCCGATTCTTGAAAATGCATACCCGAGCGGCACAAACAAAAATACCGTTCTTATCACCGTAAGCATACTGCTTGTAAACGCTTTTCCAACTGCCTGAAAGAACACCGGAAATGTCAATGATGTCACAAGCGGAATAAAGCTCGCTGCAATGATACGGAATGCCACCTTCCCGATACGGATCACTTCTGCGTCATGTGAGAATACATGCAGCATCTGCCCCGGCATCATTTCAAAGCAAAGCACACCAATCATCATCAGGGATACTCCATATATAAGTGCCAATGACAGCGTCTTCCTACAGCGGCCAATCTTCATCGTTGCATAGTTGTAGCTTAAGATCGGCACGATACAGGTCTGCATCGCGCCGAGCGGAATGAAGAAAAACGCCTGCCATTTGTAATAAAGTCCAAGTACTGTCACCGCCTGATCAGAGAAGGTTGCAAGTACCATATTGAGACCAAATATATAGAACGTGTACGCAGACTGCATCAGGATATTCGGGATTCCCATCTTATAAATCTTGCGGATATCCGGCAGATATACAGATAACGCCGGTGACTTCCGGAATCCTCTGCGCATGACAATCAGCGCCGCTACGATCTGACCAACGACGGTTGCTGTCGCAGCTCCTGCGATTCCCATCTTCGGCAATCCAAACATACCAAAAATCAAGAGTGGATCGAGTATGATGTTTGTAACTGCACCTGCAATCTGTGCGATCATCGGCGTCTTCATATTGCCGTTTGCCTGCAGGATCTTCGTCCAGATGCTCTCCAGAAAAAGTCCAAAAGAAAAGACGCATACAATCCGTCCATACATCACAACCTCTTTGATTACTTCTGCGGAATCCGTCGACATCTTCGCGTATGCGGGCATGAAGAAATAACAGAACACGGCGAATACTGCCCACATAAACAAAGTAAGTGGCGTGCCGATCCCACCGATCTCGTCCGCCTTTTCATCCTCGGACAAGCCTAAGTAATGCGCCATACACGTATTGATACCAACACCGGTTCCAACCGCAAATGCGATCATCAGAAGCTGGATCGGATAGATGATGGACAGCGCGGTCAGTCCGCTCTCGGAATACCGCCCGACAAAAAAGCTGTCCACAATGTTATAAAGTGCCTGTATCAACTGCGCCAGCATCACAGGCGGTGCCATATTCCATAGTATTTTACTGATTTTCTCTGTGCCAAACATCTGGCTGTCTTGTTTCATGTTGCCTGTCCTCCACAGGTATTATTTATAGGCTTCGCCCATATGGATGTCGCCTCACCAGATATCGCTGTCCCACAAGATTGTGAATGGGCCATCGTTCTCCAGTTCGACCTTCATATCAGCACCGAAGCTTCCGCATTCTACCTTTCCGAACGTCTCCACGCATTTTGCTTTGAAATACTCATACATTTCCTCTGCAAAGTCCGGCGCACCCGCCTTCACAAAGCTTGGTCGGTTTCCTTTCTTGCAGTCCGCATATAATGTGAACTGGGATACGACCAGCACTTCCCCACCTACATCGGTGATTGACAGGTTCGTCTTGCCCTCTTCATCTGCAAAGATCCGCAAAGTTGAAAGCTTCTTCACATAGCGGTCCGCCATCTCCTTCGTATCTCCCTCTGCCACACCGAGCAGAAGCAGATAGCCCTTGCCGATGCTTCCGATTGTCTCTCCATCTACTTTTACGGATGCGTGATTGACACGCTGTATTACTATTCTCATGGTTCTTCTCCTGTTGTTCTTGTTTTATTTTTCGACAGAAATCAGATATTCTATGTTGTTCTTATCTGTCTCTGTTTCTTGCTAAGCATCCCTATTATACATATGCTTTTTTCTTGTTTCAACTATCTTTTCTCTCTCCATTCTCCAAATTGGGGGAATCTTTCTGTTTTCTGATTTTCTCCCCAATCAGCTTGCTTCTCTCAACCTTCCCATTGGAGGATTTTTCCGTTTCACCGATTTTCTCCCCAACCTCCTTGCTTCTCTCAACCTTCCGATTGAGGAATTTTTCCCGTTTCCCTAATTTTCTCCCCAACCTGCTTGCTTCCTATCAGCTTCCGGTTGGGGAATTTTTCCCGTTCCTCCACTTTCTCCCCAACCTGCTTGCTTCTCTCAACCTTCCCATTGGGGGATTTTTCCGTTTCACCGATTTTCTCCCCAACCCGCTTGCTTCCTATCAGCTTCCGATTGGGGGATTTTTCCCATTTCTCCACTTTCTCCCCAACCAACTTGCTTCTCTCTGTCTTCCAGTTGGAGAATTTTCCTGTTTCCCTGATTTTCTCCCCAACCCGCTTGCTTCCTATCAGCTTCCGGTTGGGGAGTTTTTCCCGTTTCGACACTTTTTCCCAAACCTGCTTGCTTCCTATCAGCTTCCGATTGGGGAGTTTTTCCCGTTCCTCGATTTTCTCCCCAACCCGCTTGCTTCCTATCAGCTTCCGATTGGGGAGTTTTTCCCATTCCTCCACTTTCTCCCCATCCTGCTTTCTTCCTATCAGCTTCCGATTGGGGAGTTTTTCCCGTTCCTCCACTTTCTCCCCATCCTGCTTGCTTCTCTCAACCTTCCCGTTGGAGTAAATTCTCTATTTTGGAAAAATTCACCCAATTCACGCATATACTTTCTCAGGACATAGTATAAATTTCCAAAAAATCCATAAACTATATGCATATCTGCACGAACCAACTAACCCAAGAAAGGACAAACCAACATGAAATTCAAAACCAACGCCATCCGTTTTCTCTTCATCTCCATCCTCGGAGTGCTGCTGCATTTCACCTATGAATGGTCGGACGACAACCGCATTGTCGGGCTGTTCTCGGCGGTCAACGAATCCACGTGGGAGCATCTGAAGCTGCTCTTCTTCCCGATGCTTCTGCTCACGCTGGTCGAGCTGTTCTTCTTCCATGAAAAAATGCCAGCCAATTACCTCTGGGCGCGTACCCTCGGAATCTTGTCCGGCATGATTTTTATTGTCGCAGTTTTCTATACACTGAATGGTATCCTCGGAACAAACTACGACTGGATCAATATTGCACTATATTTTGCAGGCGTTATCTTCGCCCTCTTCGTGGAAAATGATGTCTACCGAAATGGGAAGGCAGAAAAGCTCATCCTTTCTTCCGCGATTTTGCTCCTCTTAACCGCGGCATTTTTCACCTTTACGGAATATCCGCCACAGCTCGGCATCTTCCAGTAAATAATTTTTCTATCTCAATTGTTTTATTTGTCCATCCTCCATTTCATACACATGATCACATAATGCTTCAATATCTTCCCGGTTATGGCTTGCCAAAAGAATTGTCTTTCCTTTCTGCTTTTCTTTGCAGAAAATTTGACGCATCTCTTCTACCCCCTGTCGATCCAAACCATTCATAGGCTCATCCAATATCAAAACAGCAGGGTCTTCCATAATTGCCTGCGCAATTGCCAGACGTTGCTTCATTCCTAAAGAAAAGTTTTTTACCTTCTTTTTGGATTCCGGATCAAGTCCTACCATCCTCATTATTTCATGCAACAATTCCATGTTCTTTTTATTTCGAATTTCAAACAAATATTTTAAATTATTAATCCCACTTTCACTTTCCAGAAACGCCGGATTTTCAATAATTATCCCTGCATTTTTTATTAGTTCGCCACCAGATTTATATCTTTTTCCATCAATCAAAATCTCTCCGCTATCTTCAAATAATAATCCACATATACATTTAAACAGTACTGTTTTTCCTGATCCATTATGCCCTATAATTCCTGTAATTTCACCATTTGGGCAAACAAGCGAAACATCATTCAATACCTTTTGTTCACCAAAACTTTTTTCCAGATTCTTTACCTCGATCATTATCAAACCTCCATGCCTACGTTTCATTGATCCAATCAAATTCAGTATGCCTGATTCTTCTATATGCCGCAAAAAACGATAAACACATTATGCAGATTATCAAAATCACATATACATATTGTTTCGGATACTGCCAATCCATAAATATTGTTTCTCCGTATACTGATATTCGATACCATGTAAATATCGAAAGAAATGGCAGCCAGCGTTGGGTAAAAAACAGGCCTTCCGATATCCCTAACAAAGACAGCATCAAAACCACTACGATTGACACTGTACGATTGAACCAGATACTTATTGCAAACATCACACATCCTACCATGACCGAAACCAGCCATACCATCAAGAAACAGGTTTCCATTGCCGTGATCGGCTTATAATTCATCAAAATACTCGGTGATACCAGATTCATCAGATTATAGGAATACAAATTGGTTGAATATGCCATTGTATGTATTACTTTTCCCCATTCCATTGTAAAGTTGATTTTGGGAACAAATACAAGTACGCATACAGCAAACGAAATAATTGTAAACATAAACATGGATAGTATCATGGATAGCATTTTCTCCATAAACCACTTTTTTCGTCCCATTCTTGAAATGTAATATAATTCATTCGCATTAAAATAAGGAATATCCGATAACAGATAACATATAATAATTCCGTAAAATGCCGCAAAAAATGTATTACTAAATATATGAGGAACAATCCAGATGCTTACTTTTTCATTCACATCCCCAATTAATTGATCCATTCCCGACGTGACTGCTAACACTAATCCGACTACCATCATTACAGCACTTATGAATCGAAAGGAACGCATTTTTTTAATGCTGTCATAAGCAGCTGTTTTTATTATTTTTTGAACATTCGCCATTCACTTTCTCCTTCCATTCTTATAATTAATACAATAACTGACAATGAATATGTAACAACATATTTGGAAGAAAAATGTTGATGGTTGCTGTCCTGAAAGTGTCATTTCCAACTGATTCACCCCTAATGCCTTCCACGAAATGACTGCACCTCTTTGCCATCCAAGTAATCTTTGCATTAAAATATCCTGTACATACACACATAATAGCGGAAATGTATATGCCGCGATTTTATTGTTCACAAACTCTGACACAAACAACCCAAGCAATGACATAAAGCCTGCCAGTACTGACATATGGAAGATACAAACTGCAAAATACAGACCTGTTCTTCCTTCTTTTAAGTACTGCATATATGCGCGCTCCAAATCCAGTATTTCAAACCACTGTGTTTCATCCGGCATCCCCAATCGGATATAGTTTATTTGTAACGTAATCAAAAAGCCTAATATAAATGTGATCTGTGTCGAAATGAATACAACTAACATCTTCGAAATAATATAATATTCCCGATGATTACTGCGCAGTTCCATTTGAATCCGAAATTTATGACAGTTGTCATCTATATAACTACCAACATATGGTACCGATGCTATCCCCATTGCGATAAACAACAACTGCATCGTATTTACATGATTCATCCACGAAACAACATCCGCTGGCTCATCTTTGTTATAAAGAAGCAGTACACTAATTATAATCACACATATTGGGAATCTCCAATTTCCAAATGCTCGTCGCACATCTATTTTCAAATACCTCAATAGCATAATTTTCCCTCTCATTTATTGCACTATAATTTTTCCTGTTATTGCATTCACACGTAATTCATATTGATACTCCGAATCATTCAATGGTTTTTCATTTATTTGGAACGCCCATACAGGAATCAGTGTTTTTCCATCTTTCATATGGTCTACTATCAGTTCTGCCGAAATCACTTCCCGATCCGCTCCATCCACAATACCTTCAAAATATTCAATCACAGATTGCATAACTGCATCAAAGTTCAATAAAGATTCACTTTCATTCATTGATGTATAATCATACAAGTTTTGTATATAGCAAAAGATAATTCCTTTTTTATTATACATAACTGTGATTTGTGCATTTAAATCCTGTGCACTTTCCTGCCAAAAGGAATTACCCTGAAAATCACGAAGCCCAGAATACACATGATGAAAATAGAACAAATAGGTATCATTTTCTTCCGACCAATCCGTCTTATACTCCTCTTCCTGCTGATTTCCATCCATATCTATATGTTCTTCCTGTTGCTGCAAAATTTCATGATCCAAATAATACGTTTCACATGTAAAATCTTTTTTTAAATCTATGCCACACGAATCCATGATTTCATATATTTCCTGCTTTGCAGCTTCTTCAGAAGCAAACGTAAATTCTTTCGAATCCGTATATTCTGACAAATTATAATCTGAATAAAACCTGTCCGTTTTCAAACATGCATTCAATTCCAGATATTCCAAATCCGTATAGGTACAGGAATCCAATCCCCATGTAAAAAAAGATTCACTGACGCCATCCGACACCGCATTACTTGATATCATTTGTGCCTCCGCATCCAATGTATTGCTACCATCATCCGGCATAAACACTCTGCCTACTTTTTCATAATCCAACGAACATTCCGTCGCGGTTCCATTCTTCCAGCTTACTTCCTGAGGTGTTATTTCTTGTAAATCAATACGTAAATGTTCCGAACTATATCGATACTGTTGCGGGAATGTCTGCGTTTGTATATTATCAGCTTCTGTTTTCCCATTATTATTTCCTGAACAGGAAGTCACCACGCATGTTATAAACAGCATGCACATAACAACCAATTTCTTTTTCATAAAGCCAGTTACCTCCATCATACAAATAAAGCGATTTGAGACGTTTTATTTTGTTCCAAACCGCTTTATATTTCACTCAAAATTTATGGACAATAATTTCCTTTTCCGTGAACATTTGCATAATTCATAGGTGCGGAAGCATATACATAATATTGATGTCCACGTTTTGCTTCTACCAAATCATAATTATGGCTTTTTGTAGTACCCAAAGGATGACCAGGGTACGTCAACGCTGTAGACACCCTTACGTGATCGCTAGAGTATGATGTAAAGTTTAATGATGGACCATTGGTTAATGACGTTAATTTTATATAAAATTTCTGGTCATTATCTCCTTTAGCCTCTTTTCTTGAATAAGGATCCTTTGATGCTACCCCTGAAATATTAGATGCCGTAACATCTAACGAAATATTCCCAGCTCGAGCAACTCCACTTCCCAAACATCCAAATATAGCAAATGCTAATGCTATTTTTGATATTATCTTTCTCATAATTCATTACCTCCTCTACTGTACTTTTCCACTTTTCTTCAATACTTCTTCCAGCCCCTCTGGTTCTTCTGGTTCATACCAGCTTCCACGACAGCATTCCGGTGCAATAGCTGCTACACCAATCGCGAATGCGCATAGCTTTCCACTATGCCTGACAAGAAATTCCAGTACTTTTTTCATGCTCTTTTCCCTCCTGTAAATAATTATTTGAATTTCTTATTAAACCCATTTTTATCCTATCATACGCACAGATGCTTCTTTCATTTTTTCTGCGAATGGTCAAAAACGGGGAGTAAAGTGCATTTTACCCCCCGTTTTTGACCATTTACGGGAAATTATATATTACCAATTGTTCTATGTTATGATGCTTATATGGAGGTAAATCGAATGAAAATTACAGAAACGCTCAGCGTAAAAATCACGGATATATTTATCGATAATCACGTTCTACCGTTTCAGCAACGGGCAGCTTACATATACTGCTTTGACTTCTGTTTCGACTTATTCCTATATAATCTCAGCCTTCTGATTCTTGGAATCTTTTTCCATCATGGATGGCTGGCACTCGTCTACGTTTTTACAATGTCTCCACTCAAGATGCTTGCCGGAGGCATGCATGCATCTTCGCGCGGCATATGTGATATTATTTCTTATCTCACCTTCTGTATTGGAATAATTATCACGATCTATCTGCCAATCCCTGCAATCCAGACATTTCCAGCCTTCTGGTGTTTCTGTGTATTGCTGATTGCCATCATCATCCTTGCACCTATAGATACAAAAAGCCATCGCCTGACTCAAAAGAAGAAACGTCGATTAAAATACCTGACTGCAATATATTCGATAATGCTACTAAGCTTGTACCTTATATTTTTTAACTTTTTTAGATTTGATTCTATCCAGATTATGTTCTTTTGTGTTATCGTAATATGGATAAACCAATTATTGGGGCGAATCAGCAAAGGGGGATCTCAATGAAACTGAACATTGCAATCTGTGACGATGACGAAGCAGCAATTGAATATTTAAAATCCTGTATCACACATTTTTATTTTGCGTTTGATGTGGAAGTTTCTATCTCTACATTTACAAGCGGAAGAACATTCTTAGATTCCTATACAGAAAAAGGACAATATCAGTTAATTTTCATGGATGTAGAAATGCCAGAGCTAAACGGTTTGGATACCGCAAGCATCCTGCGTTCCACCATCGACCGTTATGCCTTGCTCGTGTTCGTGAGCAATTATCCGGAATACATGCAAAAAAGCTTTACAGTCCGGGCATTTTATTATCTGACGAAACCATACACCACAGAGGATGTCGAAGAAGTGCTGAAGAACGCAATCAATGAAATCGAACAAAGTCACACAATCTATTCCATCGTGTCTACAACAGAAGGAGAAACGACGATCTATATTCAGGATCTTCTCTATATCGAGGTTGAAAACAGTGATACACAGACTTTACTGTTTCATCTTACAAACCACACGATCTCTGTGCGCGGAACGCTTTCATACTGGAAGGAAACGCTTGCCTCCCAGCACTTTTACAAATGTTATCGCAGTATCCTTCTGAATCTGAAGCATGTACATTATTTTGAGGACAAATTCGTTGTTTTAGACAATCAGGAGCGAATTCCTCTGAGTCGAAATGCCAGACGGGAACTACTTTCTATTTACATGAATCACCTCGTAGAATTAAACGAGTTAAATTAGGAGGGCGCACTATGTATTACGCGATTGAAGCACTTACCTATCTCTTTGATATGGGCATAATCATTATCTATATGAATGGCATCTTCCATAAGGAAAACCGTCGTACCGCTTATCCGCTCTATATTGCGTGCTTCCTTATTATGGAGGTACTTATCTATGTAAACCAGGTTCTGTGCACCGGACTGCCATCCAAGCAATTTACAATAGCCACAAGCACCGTAAGTCTGCTTACGACCTTTGCACTGACCTTCCTATACAGGACGCGCCTGTCAAACCGCATATTTGTATCCATTTCCTTCCAGATTCTTGCTCTGCTTGGAGAAAGCTTTTTCCTGTTTCTGGTGAAAATAATAAACCCGGCAGTTATAGATCTCCCTCTCCGCCAGCTTTCGATCCTCATGAATCTCGGTTCCAAGATCATGCTGTTCCTGTTGATTCTGGTTGTGATTTTCTTCTGGAACCGACACATAAAATATCACGATTATAAATACAACCTGTTATTATTTACGACGCCCGTGCTTTCTCTGGTAATTACCCTTTGTATTCCTGTCCGCAGCAATTACCAGTCAAACAATGCGTACTATATGATCATTGCCTATTTAGCGATTGCCCTGTTAAATATATTGAATTATTGTCTGTTGGATAATTGTTTTAAGATGGAGCAGATCAAGGACGAAAACCTTTCTATGCGCAGACAGATTGATTTTCAGCAGGAAAAATATTTCCAATTGGGAACCGCCTACAAGAAAACCCGCAGCATCGTACACGATATGAAGAACCATTATTTTGCAATCTCCGAGATGCTTAAGAAGCAACAGACGGAGCAGTTAGATGCATATCTTCACTCTGCGATCAACGACATAGAAGCGAATTATATCAGTGTCAACAGCGGCAACCTTGTATTGGATGCCTTCATCAGTAGCTTCGAGATGCTCGCAAAAGAGAAGCAATTTGCCTTTTCCCAAAAGATTACATTGCAACCAACTCAGATTCCGGTCTCGGACTATGACCTGTGTACGATCGTCGGAAATATGCTGGATAACGCATCCGAAGCGGTCTGTAAATCCAGAAATCCGAACCGATATGTGCATTTCAATGTATGTATCTCTGAAAATAATACGTTTGTTATACATATGCGCAACACCTGTCTGCCGGAAGACCAAATAAAAAAGTACCCGGATCACCGAATGGATCACGGGTACGGTCTGGCAAATATAAAGATCATCACGGAAAAATATCATGGTTACATGCGGAGTCAATATATCGAGGATTCCTTTGAAACCATGATCGTTATTCCGATTCTTAACAGAAAACGATATTTTTAACGTTCCTCCTTAATCATAAGCAGACATCCGGCAAGCAACAGGACACAGGATATCCAGATTGCATGCACGCCGATCTGCATTGAGCAGATTCCACCGGCACCGGCACCGACTGCAAAGATCAATATGATTCCATAGTAATGCAGTGCCTTGCGAAGTGCCCCCTTCTGGTGCTCCCGGATATAGACGGACAGGCTCTCGGTTCCGCTTCTTAAGTTTCCGATACACATCGTGCTCGCATAGCCATAGCCATTTACCTTCCGGAACGTCTGAACCTGCATCGCACAGGCAAACGACACGAGCATCGTCGCCGCCATGTTGAACTTCTGCGGCATAAAACCAACCGCTAATAAAATCAATATCTCAATCAAAACAACGATCTGCCGCCAGTGGATCTTTCTCGCATTCTTATAAGTATGTCCAATCCGTTCTGCCACGAGTACACCAAATGCAAACGCAAGCACCGGGAACAAGTAGTGCAGCGCGCGCATCCAGTTTCCTTCCATCAGATGCTGGCTCATCAGCACAACATTTCCGGTCTGTGCATTCGAGAATACGCCATTTCGCACATTGTATGTGTACGCATCCTGAAATCCCCCTGACAACGCCAGAATCGCACTTAATAAGAATGTCTCCGACGTCTGAATCTTTGCATGTCTTGATAATGTCTCCATCGTAGTTACCTCTATATATTTCTCTTTTCAAAATATGCAAGTTGTAAACAAATCTTTTGCAACTTCGTTACAGTTATGATACAACTTCGATGCAATAATACACTATACTGCAAGCAGATACAAGAGTGAAATATCTAAACTTACTTCAATCCGCGTTTGTTTTTAAAGGAGGAATGGCGATGACAACCTTAAATATTCGGATTCGTGCTTTGGAACACAATATCGAGATCATCAAATCTCTGGCTGCTGACGCACAGATCATAGCCGTATTAAAGGGGAACGCATACGGCTTGGGGCTGTGCAAATTTGCGACATTCTTACAGGCACGCGGAATCCGACATTTCGCAGTCACGGAGCTTGCGGATGCCATCGAACTTCGAGAGAAAGGAATCTTCGGGGAGATTCTGCTTCTGACACCACTTTATCATCCAGAAGATATTACACGCGCAATCAAACACGACATCACACTCAGTATCACAAGCGTTTCATGCGGGCAGATCTTGGAGGATACTGCCGCACGCTTAAATCATTTTTGCGCCCATGCGCATCTGTGCATCGATACAGGCTTTGGGCGTTATGGTTTCTTATGCAGCAAAACCTCGCAGATTGGCGACATCATCAACACTGTACATGCCATGACGCACGTGCAGGTCACAGGAATCTATTCCCATTTCTACGCCGCATGTTGCAAGAATGAGCGATTTGTCAAAAAGCAGTTTGAGGATTTTAACAACCTTTGCACTACTCTGACGGACGCAGGGATTCCACTTGGGATACGTCATATCTCCTCCTCTTCCTCCCTCGTCCGTTTTCCGTATATGAATCTGGATGCGGTCCGTATCGGTTCCGCATTTCTCGGTCGTCTCGCTGTTTCCAATTCCTGTGGATTTGAAAATGTCTGCGACCTGACAGCAAGTGTGGACGACGTATATGAGCTTCCTGCCGGACACAATATCGGCTACGGCAAAACCTGCCGTCTGACCAAAGCTTCTACAACGGCTGTCGTATCGGCTGGATATTTTCACGGACTTGGTATGACACGCGAGACTGCTCCGAAACATCCCTCGCCGCTTCGTCTGCTTCGCCTGTGCAAGCATGCCTGCTTCCAGAAAAAACAAACGGCAGAGTTTGAAGGTCAAACCCTGCCAGTTCTTGGTCAGATCAGTATGAATTCATGTATCTTAGATGTGTCCAAAGCTCCCGTCTCTATCGGGGACTCTGTGACATTCCGGATCAATCCGCTCTTTGTGAATTCCGCAGTTCCACGGGTGTACTGCTAGATTATATAGAAAGATCAATCGGTCCATCAAATTTATTGATCTTCACACCATTTACAAGTAAGTCATCGCTGATTTCGATAACGATGCAATTTTTTCCGTCAATCTTTCGTACCTCAATTGCATCCGTCTGTTCTACCGGGAGGGATACCTCCGTCTTGCCGGACTTGATCTTCAGCTTATTGCTTCCCTCGAACACATTGCTTAACAGCACTTTTCCATTCTCTTCGGTTGCCTCATCGAAGGTCTTCGTGAACGCCTGAATCTCCTCTTCTTCAAATCCGCTTTCCTCTAAGATACGTGCCGTTTCTTTCTTATCAACCACGACTTCCTCCTGGCTGTCCTTTAACTCCATCTCATGCTCCCGCATGTTCGAGTAGATTGCCTTCGCCTTATCAAATGTCATCTCCTCCACGGCTTCGATCGCATTGATAAACATCTCGTTCTGCTTACCCGCGGTCGCCGGAATCTCACAGCCAAACACATCCATAAGCAGACTGTCATTTAACTCAGATGGTTTCTTCGTATAGTAAAGTGCCGCATGTACATCACTCATGCGTTCATTAAATGCCGGGAATAAGAATCCGTTCATCGGCAGCTCGACCATCATATTCCGCATCGCATTCTCCAGACTGTTATCGACCGGGTTGTACATCAGCCCTGCCTTCGATGGTTTGAGTGGACAAAGTAATGTCAGGTTGAACTTGTACACGACATCGGATGCATCCTCCATCTCGATTCCGTCCGCGGTCTTTCCCGGTACATCGTAGACACCATACACCAGCATAATATAATAATTATCCACATACGCATACGAATCGCGTATCTTCTCAAAATATGCCTGCAGCACCTGTGGATCTTTCAGTTCACTGTTTAACACCTGCATGAGTGTATCACGGTTTGGCACTGTAATTCCATTTTCTGTACGAAACACAAGATTCAGCAGATTCTTACCGATCCGCCCGGACAAGCCCTTCTTGATCAGGTCAAAATATTTGTGCTGCTCTTCCTCCTGCAAAACAAGGAATTTGCCTTGCTCCAAGATATGCATCTCTTTATTCGCATCGACATAGCATCCGGCAAGCCCGTGAATGCAGCAGTCGTTCTTCGTCATAATCTTCTTGATCTCAGTTACTTCGTTCTGTATCATGTTCTATCTCCTAACTCTGATTTGTTCCTCATCCAAACACATACTTTTCGATCATGGAGGTAAGCTAATATGGTCAAACTCGCCTGGATAACATCCTTCCAGTTCGGCAGCCAGACGTACATCCAACGCCTTCGTATTAAACCACAACGGGCAGTTTCTACCACGTGTCAAAAAATAACTAATCTAAATTTAAAATGATAGCATAAAATCACCGGCATTTATACCATATATTTACTTTATTTCACAAAATCCGTTATATTTCGAGCCACATAGACACCGCTGGCAGATGCATGTGACAACGAATGCGTGATTCCACTGCCATCTCCGATAATATATAGTCCCTTATGACGTGTCTCCAGTTTCTCATCCACATCAACTTCCATATTGTAGAATTTGACTTCCACGCCATAGAGCAGTGTGTCCTCGTTTGCTGTACCAGGTGCAATCTTGTCAAGCGCATAGATCATCTCGATAATGCCATCTAAGATACGCTTTGGAAGCACCAGACTCAGGTCTCCCGGTGTTGCACTGAGCGTCGGTGTGATAAACGCCTCATCAATCCGACTCTGTGTCGAACGCCTGCCTCGGATCAGATCGCCAAACCGTTGTACGATAACACCGCCACCAAGCATGTTGCTAAGTCTGGCAATACTCTCACCATACCCATTTGAATCCTTGAATGGCTCTGAAAAATGTTTTGCCACAAGCAATGCAAAATTTGTATTCTCCGTCTGCTTCTCCGGATCTTCATAGCTGTGACCATTTACAGTGATGATGCCATTTGTATTTTCATTTACAACAGCACCCTTCGGATTCATACAGAAGGTACGCACGCGGTCGCCGTATTTCTCAGTCCGGTACACAATCTTGCTCTCGTAAAGCTCATCGGTCAGATGCGCAAATACAACTGCTGGAAGCTCCACGCGCACACCAATATCCACACGATTTGATTTCGTTGGAATCTCCAGATCATCGCAAATCTTCTCCATCCATTTGCTTCCGCTTCGTCCAACCGATATGATGCAATTCTCACATGTATAGGATGCATCCTTGCAGACAACCGTGTAGCCGCCCGCCGCTTCTGCGACAACCGAATTCACTGGTGTATCGAAGAAAAACTCCACCTTATCCTTCAGATATGCATACAGATTTCCAAGCACGACATAATTGATATCCGTCCCCAGATGACGTACAGATGCATCAAGCAGATGCAGATCATTCTGAATGCATACCGTCTTGAACCGTGTACCCGCCGTCGAATAGAGCTTCGTGCCCTCGCCACCATAACGCATATTGATCTCATCAACATATTTCATCAGTTCGAGCGATTGTTTCTTGCCAATATACTCATAAAGCGTACCGCCAAAATCATTTGTAATATTATATTTTCCATCCGAAAATGCGCCTGCACCACCAAACCCGCTCATGATTGAGCAGCTCTTACAGCCGATACAGTTTTTCACCTTATCTCCATCAATCGGGCAATGCCGTTTGTCCAATGCATGTCCTGCTTCAAACACAGCAATCTTTAAATCTGAATTTTTGTGTACCAGTTCATATGCGGAGAAAATACCGCCCGGTCCTGCGCCAATTACAATCACATCATACTTCATAAATAACCTCCCAAATCAAAACATAAAAAAGGACCACGAAACAATTGTTTTCGTAGTCAACTCTTTACGGTAGCTGGTAGAAACGTTCAACCATATTATGAACATATACGCCTATTTGATTCATAGATTTAATTTATTCTATCATAATAAATAGGAATACACAATCGTTTTTTCTCTCTTTTTATAGCCTCTTTATAAATTTTTTCCTGCAATTCGCGAAATTTAATTCTTGACAAATATCGATAAAACTGTATAATAGTACATGTGTCTTGCGGACACACCCAATTATAGGGGATTGGTCAAATGGTATGATAGGGGTCTCCAAAACCTTTGGCGGGAGTTCGATTCTCTCATCCCCTGCTTATGAAAAAGCCTTGAAACATTGTGTTTCAAGGTTTTTTGTTTATAACATTTTACTGCATGCATCCAGAACATCAATCAGTTAGTTCAGTTTTCCATCATCCCCACGTTTCGCTGTGTCCAGATAGCGTGTTGAATTGAATGCACGCATTGTATTGTGTATTGAGCTACTGCATATCATAAAACTTCATCGTCTCCCGGTCACGATATTCATGTTTCTCATAGTATCCGATTAATTTCTGCTCACTGTCCCGCAAAGCCACCATGTATACGTCCTTGTTCTGCTTAGCATTGTAACTGGTATATACAATATTGTGGTTGACATCTGCTGCAAACCAGTCAACCACCTGTTGAATCCGCTTGTTCGATTCCGGATTGTGACAGGCAAGCAGACTTTTCCCTATGAGTGCCTCGCCACCGCGCTTTGCATAATTTTTAATTGCTGCAGGGTTCATGTAAATAATTTCATGCTGTAGGTTACAGATCACAACCGATACACGTTCCTGATCTACAATACTTTTGAAATATTCATTCATGCGTTGTATACCTCCACCTCTGCCTGAATCTCATCCTCGGTTGCCGCCATCGCCTGTAACGTCATCGTCAGAAGCTTCTCTAACTCCCAGCCAAGCTGCTTGGCCCCGCGCTCGATTACCTCTCGCGAACATCCTGCTGCAAATCCCTTACTCTTATATTTCTTCTTCAGAGATTTCAATTCCATATCCTTTGTGCTCTTCGACGGACGCATCAGCGCGGCCGCCCAAATCAGCCCGGTCAACTCATCGGCTGCAAAAAGCACTTTTTCCATCTCATGTTCTGGCTTCACGTCAATCGTCTCACCACATTCAACCGTAATTCCATAACCATGCGAACATACACCATGAATGATATCCTCGGACACACCACCTTCGCGCAGCAACTCCGGTGCCTTCAGGCAATGTTCTGCCGGATACAATTCAAAATCAATATCATGTAACAATCCAACGATGCTCCAATACTCGGCATCATCGCCATAGCCAAGCTCATTTGCATACCATTTCATAACCGCTTCCACTGTCAGTGCATGCTGGATGTGAAATGGATCCTTGTTGTACTTCTTCAATAATTCAAATGCATCATCTCTTGCAATGTAATTCATGTCTGTTCCTCTTTTCTGTCGTTTATAATCTAATGAACCATGCCAAAATTACTTGTATAAGATCCGTTTAATCCAAAGATTCTCCTTTCAACACCAGCTTCTCGAATGATTCTGCAAATCTTATATCATCTTCCTCGGTTCTTTTTCTAGGGCCTTTCAAATGATTCTTCCCCGAACTACGCCGTGCTTTCTTGTTCAAATGCCGCTCCATCAGCATCTGGTCAATGTTCGCATCTGTGTACCATTTCCCAGACTGATGGATCGCATATGCGCCTATCCCAAGTGCCATCGCCGCCACACCATAATCCTGCGACACAACGATATCGCCCTTATGGCAGAGACTAATCAGCTTGTAATCCACTGCATCCGCACCGGCACCAACCACGATCACTTCGCTGTAATCAGAGTTCAAGACATGATTCGTGTCGCAAAGCAGTGTCGTTTGGATATGATATTTTTTTGCGATTTCCTCCACGATACGCACGACCGGACAGGCATCGGCATCTAGAAATATTTGCATGATCTATTTCCTCTTACTATGCAACCATTGCTCCAAATGGCATCAGCGATAATTTCGCGAGCTTAAAAAATTGCTTTCCGAATGGAATACCTATAATCGTAATGCACAAGATGCATCCCCAGACTACATCTGCAATCGCCATCGGAATCCCCGTCAAGAGCAGCCAGAATATATTTGCGATAAGACTCATCGCCCCGCCACCATATGTAACTTCCTTGCCAAACGGGAAGAATGCAAGCCCGGCGAACTTAAAGCACTGCAAGCCAATTGGAATTCCTATGATCGTAATACACCAGCCGATTCCCGCAATCACCCACGAAAGCCCGGCTGCAAAACCGCCAAATATAAACCATAAAATATTTCCAAGTATACCCATGTTTTTGTTTTCTCCCCTAGTATTTTTATTCTTTGTTCTTGTGGTTCGCTTCCAGACTATATTGGCTTACCACGGTGCATTCATACAATAAAACAGCACCACGATCTGTGTCACGATCATCATCGGAAGTCCAACCGCAAAATAATTCTTCTGTGTCTTGTGATGAAATAAGTACATCGCAATTATACCACCAATCGCACCGCCCGCAAATGAAAATCCTAACAATGTCGCCACCGGGATTCTCCATTTTCCCTTGATTGCCGCATACTTGTCGATGCCAAATAAAATGAACGTTACGAGATTGACAACGCCAAGATATAATAACAGGATTTTTCTCTGGCTCATGTATCTTACAATGTTAAATGTCAGCTTGTCTGCCACATAGCCTTTTGCGAATAAGAATATCACAATGGCAATCACCAAGGTACAGGCGAGCGTGACATGCAGCATCGCATTTGATTTGGTTGTTTTTTCATGTAGTTTCATATTATGACCACGTCTTCCATATTTCCGGATGATATCCAAGTGTCGACTGCTTTCCATTCCGCACAACCGGTGTCTTGATCACCTGTGGATTCTCCAGTATCTTGTCCAGCTTATCCTCCGGGGCAATGTACTGAATCAACGCCAGCAGATCTTTATCCTTAAAACTCGGATTGATCATATTCTCCATGCCACCATTGACGGATGCCACAGCCTGGAACTCACCTTTGCTCATGCCCTTTTCTTTCATGTCTATAAACTGATATTTAATTCCGCGTTCCTTGAAAAACCGTTCTGCTTTCTTTGTATCGTTGCACTTTTTTGTGCCGAAGATTTGAATGTTCATTTTAATTTTTCCTCATTTTCTTTACTTTGGATTATCTCTTGTATGATACTTATGTAATCTTCATACATGTTCCTATCCATATTATTGGATGATATTGATCCCATAAAAAGATTTGTAATCAAGAAAAAAGATCCCCCTATTAATACAATAATTATTACGGTAAATATTAAAGCTATTAC
>ENA-UEQP01000145-UEQP01000145.1-human-gut-metagenome-genome-assembly--contig:-NODE-145-length-81659-cov-7.828761_pt1 | contig 81659 bp, 51 predicted proteins | sample MGYA00242951_ERZ507951 | MGnify/ENA primary metagenome ERZ507951 (study PRJEB26167, sample SAMN06115539) | human gut metagenome | host: Homo sapiens | place: China:Shanxi | collected 2015-11-18...
TGCATTCCTATCACACCAGACAAGAATGCATCACACACAAACAAAACAAACACTCTACTATCATCTTCACAGACTTCTGTAGAGAAGCGACTATAAATATATAACTAAAAGATAGAATCCTTGCAAGGCTCCACCTTTTTGGTATACATTTTTAGAAGTTAGGTTCCTTTATTAATCTTTTTTAATCATACCATCTACCATGTGAACCGTTCGGTCAGTGATTTTAGCAAGTCCCTCATCATGGGTAACAATCACGAAAGTCTGACCCAGCCGATCTCGCAAATCAAAGAACAGACGGTGTAAATCTTCTTTATTTTGAGTATCCAGACTTCCGGAAGGCTCGTCCGCCAGAATTACGGCAGGATCGTTGATTAAGGCTCTCGCCACAGCCACCCGTTGTTTCTCTCCTCCCGACAATTCATTCGGTTTATGGGAGGCACGGTCTGCCAGCCCCATAAAATCCAGAATCTTCATGGCACGATCGTTTGCCTCCCTTGAGGATACGCCTGCAATGAATGCAGGAATCATCACATTCTCTAACGCCGTAAACTCCGGAAGAAGTTGGTGGAACTGGAAGACAAAACCAATATTCTTGTTACGGAATGCAGACAACTCTTTCTCCTTCATCCGGCTGACCACAGTTCCGTCGATTTGTACCAGACCGGTATCCGGTTCATCCAAAGTACCCATAATTTGCAGCAGCGTTGTCTTACCCGCTCCACTAGGACCTACAATGCTGACAACCTCACTCTTATTGATTTCAAGATCAATGCCTTTCAGTACTTGTAATGAACCGAAGCTCTTCGTTATTCCTTCTAACTTTATCATAATAGCTTTTATAATCTTTTAATGACATATTCCGCCAGATAACATCCAAACACAGCAGGCATATAACTGACCGTTCCGCAAGTCGATTTCTTGTTCTGTTCGTCATCTGTGAGCAACACCGCCTTTGCATCAGCCTGTTCGGTACTGAACACAACCGGGAGTGTACGTTTCATCCCCATTTTCTGTAACCGTTTCCGCACCGCTTTGCTCAATCCGCAATGATAAGTATCCCAAAGATCGGCAAACCGTACCTGCGTAATGTCACTTTTTGCCCCTGCTCCCATACTGGAAACAATCCTGATCCGCCGTTTCATCGCCTCATAAATCAAGAAACACTTCGGACTGATGGTATCGATAGCGTCCACTATGAAATCATATTTGCCGACATCCAATAGCTCCGGTATATTTTCATCTTTCAGATAAACAGGTAAAACGGTCAGGTCGATATCGGGGTTTATATCTTTATACCGGGTAGCCAGCACTTCCGCCTTCGACATCCCCAAAGTGGAATGCAATGCAGGTAACTGACGGTTCAGGTTAGTCGGCTGCACTGTATCGGCATCTACAATCGTCATTCGTCCGACTCCTGCACGACAAATCATTTCTGCCGCATAAGCTCCCACTCCCCCCAGCCCCACGACCAATACGTGAGAGTTCCGGATACGATTCATCTTCTCTTCTCCCAAAAGAAGTTCCGTTCTTTGTTGCCAGTCGTCTTTTTCCATCAGCTTTTCTTGAACCATTTATAGAACCATTTACCGACCTTCTCATAATGCTGAGACTCATTATGCCCGCGAGGATCGGAGAAAGACACGATCTCTTGCGGTTCACCGAATTGGTCGGGATATAAAATAATCAAACTATTATTTGCAAAATATTTGCCCAACTGTGACGGCAAACGATCAAAAGAAGGATCGTAAGAGATAGATCCCCGACGGGCGGAAATAACAACCAACAGATGGTCATAGTTAACCTGTCCCGTTAATAGCAAAAGATCATCCCATTCATCTAATGTAGAAAACTCGGTCGGAGTACCTACATATTTCTTTTTCACAAGTTGCTGAAGCCTCATCAATGTCCGTTCATTCGAGAAGAAATGCACACGACATCCTAGAATGCTTCCCATACGGCAGAAATGCTCCACCCACTTTGCAAAGCCGGTCTCATATTCCGCCTTTGGAGGAACGGCAATATTTATCCGGCGTAAGGTATTCACCGGCATCAGGAATTTTGCGATCATCACCTCGCGATGCGTACCTTTCAGCAGGCTTTCCGCCAAATGCCCGAAAAAAGAATCCACGATATTAGCTTTCCGGTGCAAACCGATCACCACATCCGTAGCCTCATACTCTTTTATTGTATGGATAATTCCCGAAGCAATATTCAAATCATAACGACTGACCATAGTGACAGGAACGTCGGCAGCCGCAGCAATCATCGCTGCTTTTTCCAGATTACGTTTTCCCTGTAATTCTTTCTTTTCCGAGCTATTATTATCATTGATTACATTCAATGCTATCAACCCATTTTTCTGTTTGGCATCCTTTATGACCAATGCCAGATTGATGAGGTCTTCAATCGTATCCGGGTTGGCAACCGGAATCAATATCTGTTCATTATTATTTTTCACCCCTTCTTTTTCCGACTGCACATTTTCGTCTAAAGCAAAACGGCGGGCAGAACGCTCCGTCACCAAAGAACTGATGACACAAGTAAAGAGAATCATCACTACGGTGCCGTTCAGCACATCATCATTCAGCAAACGTTCTCCATTCTCCATAATGATTTCGTGTCCGATCAATACCGCCGCCAATGTGGCTGCTGCCTGTGCATTGCTCAGACCGAATATCATACTCCGTTCATTCGGCTGCATCCGATAAATCTTCTGCGTAGCCCATGCTGCCAGCCACTTACTGAAAGTAGCTACCACTGTCATTACAATTGCCACCTTCAATGCTTCCCCACCGGTGAACAGACTTCTTACATCAATAATCATTCCGACACCAATCAGGAAATAAGGTATAAACAACGCATTTCCGACAAACTCCAAGCGGTTCATCAACGGAGAAACGTGAGGAATCAGCCGATTTAAGACCAATCCGGCAAGAAAGGCTCCCAAGATACCCTCCATTCCGACAAATTCCATTAATCCACCACCCAGAAAGACCATTGCCAACACAAACACAAACTGCATCACGCTATCGTCATACTTTCGGAAGAACCAGCGGCCGATACGGGGGAAGAAGAAAACAATCAAAAATCCGAGAAAAGCGACTTTAGCAACCAGGAACGCCCAAAACCAACCATCCACAGTTCCCTTAAACATTCCGCCTACAACAGCTAGAATAATCAAAGCAAGGGTAACGGTTACAGCAGTACCGCCAATAGTTATATTGACACTGCGCAGACGTGACAATCCGTAACGACTGATAATAGGATAAGCAATCAACGTATGGGAAGCGTACATACTTGCCAACAGTACGGCAGTGAGAAAACCATAGCCCAACAGACTCATACTGCTCCATATACCCAACCCCATAGGAATCAGAAAGGTGAGCCAGCCAAACACAAAGCTTTTCGTCCGGTTCTTCTTAAAATCCTCCATATCCATCTCAAGACCGGCGAGAAACATGATATAATAAAGCCCGACTTTACCGAACAGTTCGAAACTGCTATCACGGTCGAGCACATGAAAGCCATGCTCTCCAATCAGTACCCCCGCCAGAATCATGCCTATAATATGAGGTATATGAAGCCGTCCGAGAATCATCGGAGCAAAAAGAATAATAATCAGCACCAAAAAAAACACCCAAGTCGGATCAGAAATTGGCAACGTTAAATTGAGATCAAACAGGTTCATAGACTGTGGTTTTAGGAATTCAACTACAAAGGAACAAAAAAGTTCGCATACCTCCAATTCATAAGTAGATAGATTCAAATAATATTTTTTCGGCAAAAATGCGGTTTATATGGCAAATTGTTATAATTTTGCAGTCTAATCTTTCCTATTAGACAGTATAGAAAGGAAATTACAGTATTCACATTTAACAAAAGAAAAAGATGAAAGTAGCTATTGTTGGCGTAAGCGGAGCCGTGGGACAGGAATTCCTGCGCGTGCTCGATGAGAGAAACTTCCCGTTGGACGAGTTAGTTTTGTTCGGTTCTAAACGTAGTGCCGGAACAACTTATACTTTCCGCGGTAAACAGATCGAGGTGAAACTCTTACAACACAACGATGACTTTAAAGGGGTAGACATTGCTTTCACTTCTGCCGGTGCAGGAACATCCAAAGAGTTCGAAAAGACCATCACTAAATACGGTGCTGTGATGATCGACAACTCCAGCGCTTTCCGTATGGATACGGATGTACCTTTGGTAGTGCCTGAGGTTAATGCCGAAGACGCATTGGAGCGTCCACGCGGTGTCATTGCCAACCCCAACTGTACAACAATCCAAATGGTTGTCGCACTGAAAGCCATCGAACAGCTTTCTCATATAAAAACCGTGCACGTATCTACCTATCAGGCAGCCAGCGGTGCCGGTGCTGCCGCTATGGACGAATTGTACGAGCAATATCGCCAAGTATTGGCAAATGAACCTGTTACAGTAGAAAAGTTTGCATACCAATTGGCTTTCAACCTCATACCGCAGATTGACGTATTCACAGAAAACGGTTATACGAAAGAAGAGATGAAGATGTATAACGAAACACGTAAAATCATGCATTCAGATATTAAAGTCAGCGCGACTTGCGTACGTGTTCCTGCACTACGTGCTCACTCTGAAAGTATTTGGGTAGAAACTGAACGCCCTATTTCTATCGAAGAAGCCCGCGAAGCATTCGCTAAGGGAGACGGCCTAGTGCTTCAGGATAATCCTGCGGAAAAAGAGTACCCGATGCCGTTATTCCTAGCTGGGAAAGATCCGGTTTATGTGGGACGCATCCGCAAAGACCTGACGAATGAAAACGGATTGACTTTCTGGATTGTAGGTGACCAAATCAAGAAAGGTGCAGCACTGAACGCAGTGCAGATCGCAGAATATCTGATTAAAGTAAAGAATGTCTAAATCATAAAAGGTGATTTAAGAAAGAAAAGTCCGGTTTCGCCCTTGAAACCGGACTTTTTATATACCTTTGCATTCACAAAATAGAATTTAAGCCGCAATTGCCTCTGCGTTATACACAAACAAATACGGTTCAAACATTAATTATCATCTAAGAATTAAACCGTATGAGAATTTACAAAGTGTTTACACTTCTAGGTCTGTTCATTTCCATATTCTATAATTGTTCACTTCCTGCCGATGATGAAGAAGATTCAGAAGGAGAAGATACGGCTACTTCTGGACTTTCTTGGGAAGGAGAAACAGATAAATTCACTATCAATTCTAAAGAAGGAGTCCATCTGAATGATCCGGCAGAAGATAGTGGAACAGCCTATGTCACCATACCGTCCACGTCAGTAAAGAATACCCGCTGGGAGTTTGGAGTTCACCTTACATTCAACCCATCCGCCAATAACTATGCACGTTTTTATCTGACCTCTTCTTCCAACACTCTCTCCGGTAGTCTAAACGGGTATTTTATACAAATAGGAGGAGCAAAAGACAATGTGACACTTTATCGTCAGAATGGAGACCAGCCCAAGCTGTTGGCTTCGGGTCGGGAAGTGATGAAGGGTAACAACTCACCCCAATTATATATAAAAGCAGAATGCGATAACAATGGGTATTGGACTTTTTGGACACGATTGGAATCCGAAGACGGGTATACATTGGAAAAGCAAGTGAAAGATACCGGCATACAAGGTTCCGTTTGTTCAGGAATTTATTGTGTTTACACCAAAACCCGCTGTAAAGGCTTCACATTCTATCATGTACGATTATCCAACAGTGTAGAGACAACGACCGACCCAGACAATACTCCCGACGAACCGGATTCCGAAGAGCCGGATATTACCGAACTACCGGAAGATGTCAGAGGTATGCTCCTCTTTAATGAGATAATGTATGATAATGCCACAGACGGTGCCGAATACATAGAGCTCTATAATCCGACTGAACAAACTATTGTGTTGCCACAGCTTTTTCTATACAAGATGCATGAAGACGGCAAGGTGTACAGTACCACTACGTTACAAAATGAATCTTCCTCCCAACCCCTGATCATTGCATCCAAAGGATATCTTTGCTTTTCTAAATATCCCGGCAAGATTATTCAAAAACACAATGTCGATAGAGAGAACCTAATAGAAATATCCAAATTCCCGGCACTTGATAATGAAGGAGGTTATCTCGCACTGTCCAGCACCCCCAAAACAGGGAAAGGACATACATTTGACACTTGTCGTTTCTGGGACGGAATGCACGATACCGACAAATCCAAAACTATCGGCATTTCACTCGAAAAGGAATCCCCGGAACTGCCTTCACTCAACAAGAATTGGCAGTCTTCTAAAAACACGACAGGAGGAACTCCTGGAATAAAAAACTCGTAAGAGTATGTATATGTATGATAAATCCCTACATTTGTAGGCTAAATAAACAGTTGTTTAATATCAATTATCAAAATGAAGAAGAAAATTAATTGCTTCATACCTTTCGGCACTCCGGAAGATACCATGCAGACAGTGAAAGAACTACAAGCGTCAGAGCTAGTAAATAAGATCTATTTATTAGGTTCGGAACCCGGTAAGAAAGCTCTTCCGGGGTGTGAATATCTCTCTGTTAAAGGGTTCTATTCCACAGACACAATGAAAACTATTGCAGCCAATGCCAATTCGGAATATACGCTGTTCTACTTGAAACAGACTCCATTAAAACTGGGACTGTATGCTTTGGAACGCATGGTACAAATCATGGAGAACGATAAAGAGAATGGAATAGTTTATGCCGACCGCTATCAGCTGATTAACGGAGAACTTAAACAAGCACCTGTCATTGACTACCAACCAGGAAGTGTCCGGGATGATTTCGATTTCGGTTCCATACTCCTATTTAGTTCTTCCGCCTTCACTAAAATAGCAAATGCTTTGCGTGAAGAGTACGAATACGCAGGACTATATGCTATGCGTCTATTCATCTCTTACAAATATTCAATTGTGCACATCAATGAATATCTATACACCGAAATTGAAACAGATACCAGGAAAAGCGGAGAGAAACAATTCGACTATGTAAACCCCAAAAATCGGGAAGTGCAAATCGAAATGGAAGCTGCCTGCACCGAATACCTGAAATGTATTGATGCTTATTTCATGCCTACTTCTTCACGGCCTGTAAATCTTCACAGCGAAAACTTTGAATTCGAGGCATCTGTCATCATCCCTGTGCGCAATCGTGCTCATACCATCCGTGATGCTGTCAACTCGGCTTTAAGCCAGCGGACCACTTTTCCTTTTAACATTATTGTTATCGACAATCATTCCACCGATGGAACGACGGAAATACTTCAGGAGCTAAGTACCGATAAAAGATTGATCCATATCATCCCCCAAGAGAATGATTTAGGCATAGGAGGTTGTTGGAACAAAGGTGTACATCACGAAAAATGTGGAAAGTTCGCCATACAGTTAGACAGTGACGATTTATATAAAGACGAATCCACTTTACAGAAAGTCGTAGATACTTTTTATAAGGAAAGTTGCGCAATGGTAATAGGCACTTATCTAATGACCGACTTCCAACTAAACGAGATAGCCCCCGGTATTATTGATCACAAGGAGTGGACACCGGAAAATGGAAAGAACAACGCTCTACGTATCAATGGTTTGGGTGCTCCACGAGCTTTCTACACTCCTATCCTTCGTGATATCAAAATGCCGAATACCAGCTATGGAGAAGATTATGCCATAGGATTACGAATCTCACGGGAATATAAGATCGGACGTATCTATGATGTAATATACCTCTGTCGCCGTTGGGAAGGTAACTCCGACGCCGCATTAAGTACAGAAGAAGTCAATCGGAACAACTTCTACAAAGACCGAATCCGCACATGGGAAATTAAGAGCAGAATCCAGATGCATACTATCGATCAAGAGTTTCAGGAACTTGTAGAAGAAATGATAGAAAACCAAAAAGAAAACTGGGAACTTGCGAAAAGGAACTATGAAGCGTTGGAAGAAAATCTGGAAAAGAAAAAAGTATTGACGCTGAAGAAAGAAGATAGAGAAATGGAAGTTAGAATTTTCCCGAATCCTCAACGCATCCTCTCGACCACGGCAAAAACAGATAGTAATTCTATCCAAGAAAGACCCTGTTTTTTATGCGGGAAAAACCGTCCTGCAGAGCAAACATATCTACCATTCGGACATTATGAGGTATGCCTCAATCCTTATCCCATTTTTCAGCGTCACTTGACCATCATCGACAAGGAACATACTCCACAAAGTATGAAAGGACGTTTTGAAGATATGCTTCACTTAGCTGAAAACCTGGACGAGTTCTATATACTCTATAACGGACCGGAGTGCGGTGCCTCCGCCCCTGACCATATGCATTTCCAGGCAGTAGGAAAAGAAGAAGAACTGGCTAACCCTTTTGAGATGAATTTCTTGGAGAGTATATTAAAAAATGAAGACGGCGTAACAATTTATGTAGACAATGTATTCACAACTTGCATAGGTATGACATCAAGCCTGAAAGTTGACTTAATGCAACAATTCGAAAAGATCTACAAAAATCTTTCCGCCATTTATTCGGATAAAGAACCTTTAATCAACATGATAGCCTGGTATGGTCTCAATAACATAAGCTATTTCGAAAATGACAAAATAGAAGTATGGAATTGCCTCATTTTCCTACGCTCAAAACATCGCCCCGATTGCTATTATACCCCAAATGAAAAAGGGCTATTAATAAGTCCGGCTGTTGCAGAAATGGGTGGTATATTCCCGATTGTCAGAGAAGAAGACATGGACAAATTAAACGCCCAACAACTTAAAAAGATTTACAAGGAGATTAGTTTATCTCCCCAACAGTTAAATACTCTACGCGATCTATTATTCAAGTAGAAATAATAAAGTAGCATGCAAGTCCCTCTAATAACTGTCGGCATTCTTTCCGGGAAAGAGATTGAATTCTCTTTCCCGATAAAATTTAGTTCTTCTGTCGGGACAGAAATCTCCGGAACACAGAAAGCTATTTATCAGAATGGAAAGATCCAGTGGCAAGAAAAAGAGTACGACGAATTATCCTTCATTCCTCCACAAAATGCACCTGCTTTCTTTGAACTGAAAGATGTGACCATCGGAATCAACTTCCATTGGGAACGCAAAGAAGTCCAGAAATTCAAAGGGGAATTAAAGATCATCGTCGAAGGAGAACAACTAACCGCTATCAATGTGATTTCCATTGAGGAATACCTCATCAGTGTCATTTCATCAGAAATGAGCGCAACAGCTTCTTTGGAACTACTAAAGGCTCATGCCGTCATCTCCCGAAGCTGGCTAGTTAATAAGTTGAGAGTTGAGAATGGAGAGTTGAAAGTTACTCTGCAGCCGGACAGCGCAGCCCACTCTCAACTCTCCATTCTCAACTCTCAACTTATAAAATGGTATGACCATGAAGCACATAAGAATTTCGACGTATGTGCCGACGATCATTGCCAGCGTTATCAAGGAATTACACGAGCCTCAACACCACAAGCTATCGAAGCAGTTTCCGCCACGCGGGGGGAAGTACTGATGTATAAAGGAGCGATTTGTGATACCCGTTTCTCTAAATGTTGTGGCGGAGCTTTTGAAGAGTTCCAAAATTGTTGGGAAAACGTAAAGCATCCTTATCTAATCAGACAACGGGATAGCAAGACTGAAAAACAACTCCCCGATTTGACCATAGAGGCGGAAGCTAATAAATGGATACGTACCTCGCCTGTTGCTTTCTGTAATACCCAGGATAAGAAAATCCTAAGTCAAGTATTAAACAACTACGATCAGGAAACAGCAGACTTCTATCGTTGGAAAGTCAGTTATTCGCAACAGGAGCTTTCAGAACTGATTCATCAACGTTCAGGGATTGATTTCGGACAAATCATAGATCTAATTCCTGTAGAACGGGGAACATCCGGACGTCTTGTCCGGCTAAAGATTGTAGGAACCTTACGGACACTCATCATTGGAAAAGAGTTGGAAATACGCCGTACTCTATCGACTTCCCATCTTTACAGTTCCGCTTTTGTAGTAGACAAGGAGTACGGAGATGAACTTCCTTCCCGATTTATCCTCACCGGAGCCGGCTGGGGACACGGAGTGGGACTTTGCCAAATCGGTGCCGCCGTGATGGGAGAACAAGGTTATAAGTATGAAGAAATACTATCTCACTATTACCCCGGTAGTACACTTGAAAAACAATATAAATAGAATCAAACGAATGCCATGACAACACCCACTATAAAGAGAAATCCCTGGAGTTGGATTCCAACCCTCTATTTTGCAGAAGGATTACCTTATGTAGCGGTAATGACTATTGCCGTCATCATGTACAAACGTCTGGGATTATCCAATACCGAAATAGCCTTATACACTTCCTGGCTTTATCTTCCCTGGACTATCAAACCGTTATGGAGTCCATTCGTCGATCTGGTAAAAACGAAACGTTCCTGGATTATCGCCATGCAAGGGTTCATCGCCGCCGGATTTGCAGGCATCGCCTTTTTTATCCCAACGGCACATTACGTACAATTCACCCTTGCTTTCTTTTGGTTATTGGCATTCAGTTCGGCTACGCATGACATCGCAGCAGACGGTTTTTATATGCTCGGCCTCAACAACAAGGAACAATCTTTCTTCGTAGGCATCCGAAATACCTTTTACCGACTTGCCAATATTTTCGGGCAAGGCATTCTCGTCATGCTGGCAGGATGGCTAGAGACTTCTCAAGGCAATATACCTCTGGCATGGAGTATTACTTTTTATTTCTTAGCGGGATTGTTCCTAACTCTTACTTTATATCACCGCTTTATCCTTCCCCGCCCCGATTCCGATATCAAATGTCCCGGACTCACAGTAGGTAAACTATTAAAAGACTTTCTTCTGACTTTTGTCACTTTCTTCAAAAAGAAACACTTGGGTCTCATGTTCTTTTTCCTACTCACCTACCGATTGGGAGAATCGCAGCTAGCCAAGATTGCTTCCCCCTTCCTACTCGACCATGCCGATAAAGGCGGATTGGAACTATCCACAGCAACAGTTGGAATGATATACGGAACTATTGGTGTCATAGCCTTGTTACTTGGTGGAATTATCAGTGGCTTTCTCGTTTCACGTGACGGATTCAAGAAATGGATACTACCTATGGCATTAGCCATCAACCTTCCCGACATATTATATGTATGGATGGCTGCAACCACTCCTAACAACCCGATATTGATTTCCACCTGCGTAGCTATCGAACAACTGGGTTATGGTTTCGGTTTCACAGCCTATATGCTTTATCTGATTTATATTGCCGAAGGCGAGCACAAGACAGCTCATTATGCTATCGGAACCGGATTTATGGCGTTTGGAATGATGCTTCCCGGTATGCCGGCAGGGTGGATACAAGAACATCTCGGATACACCAATTTCTTTATCTGGGTTTGTATTTGTACGATACCCGGTATTATTGCTTCATTAATGATTCGCAACCGATTGGATGATTCTTTCGGAAAAAGCAATAAATTCACGTGATTATATTTAAGATATTAAACTGAAAATATACAGTAAACTATGATGCTTATCGCAGACAGCGGTTCTACCAAGACCGACTGGTGTGTCATCCTCGATAATACACCTATCAAAAGGATTGGAACGAAAGGACTCAATCCCTTCTTCCAATCAGAAGAAGAAATTCAGCAAGAACTGACACATTCCCTCCTGCCGCAATTGCCGGAAGGAACAATCGACTCTGTCTACTTTTACGGTGCAGGCTGTACACCCGAGAAAGCTCCCACCCTCCGGCGGGCAATAGCCGACAGTTTACCTGTTGTCGGAAATATCAAAGCCTACTCGGATATGCTGGCTGCCGCTCGTGGACTATGCGGTCGTGAAGCAGGCATTACCTGTATACTGGGAACAGGTTCCAACTCCTGTTTCTATGACGGTAAAGAAATTGTCAACCACATTTCTCCTTTAGGCTTTATCCTGGGTGACGAAGGAAGCGGAGCTGTTCTAGGCAAGTTACTAGTCGGTGACATCTTGAAGAATCAACTCTCTCCCGCCATCAAAGAAGCATTTCTAAAACAATTCGACCTGACAGTTCCCGAAATCATTGACCGGGTTTACCGTCAGCCCTTCCCGAATCGTTTTCTGGCAAGCCTGTCACCTTTTATAGCACAACATCTGGAAGAACCTGGAATACGACAATTAGTGCTAGGCAGCTTCATTGCTTTTCTCCGAAGAAATGTAATGCAATATGATTACACGCAGTATCCGGCACATTTCATAGGATCAGTAGCTCATTGTTACAAAGAGATACTTCAAGAGGCAGCACAAGAGACAGGTATTAGAATCGGAAAGATTTTGCAAAGCCCGATGGAAGGACTCATCCAATATCATTCCGATCCGTTACATCAGCCGTAAGTTAGCTTTCCTTGATCGTTTCTATCAGCTTCATAAAGTCAGTCGGATGAACGTCACCGATGTTGCCGATACGGAAAGTATCTGCCTGTGATATCTTTCCCGGATAGATGACAAACCCTTTAGCTTTCAGTTTCAGATAGAAATCTTTAAAGTTAAAGTCAGCCGAAGGATAATAGAAAGAGGTGATAACAGGCGACTGCTGTTCATCGGGCAGCAGAGTCTTATAGCCTAAAGCGCGCATACCTTCCACCAATACGCGATGGTTCTCACAGTAGCGGGCATGGCGAGCTTCTACACCACCTTCGGCTTTCAATTCAGTCAAAGCCTGCATGAAGGCACGCACCACGTGAGTAGGCGAGGTGAAACGCCATTTTCCATGTCCTTTCTCCATTGTTTCCCATTGCTCATAAAGATCGAGCGAAAGAGAACGGGCAATCCCTTTACATTTCTCCATCAAAGAACGACGGGCAATGATAAAGCCAAATCCCGGTACACCTTGAATACACTTGTTGGCACTACTGATCAAGAAATCGATACCTAACTTTGCCATATCGATGGGTACTCCTCCAAAGCTACTCATAGCGTCCACAATCAATATCTTACCGTGGCGCTTCACCACGGCGGCAATCTCCTCCAAAGGATTGAGCACACCGGTTGTAGTCTCACAATGTACTACAGACACATGCGTCACCTCCGGATGTTCATTCAAATAAGTATCTATCTTATTGGCATTCACCGGTTCTATTTCTTCAAACCTCATCACGTGACAATCAATATGGTAATATTCGGAAATAATGCCCATACGCTTACCGTAAGCACCATTGGCTGCTACTAACAGTTTATCCTCAGGACGAACTACAGAGCCAAGTGTGGCTTCCACACAAAAACTTCCGCTACCTTGCATCAACACAGCCGTATACTCGTCAGGAGCGCTAGTAGCAATCTCCACCAATTCTTTACGGATAACTTCTACAATACCAAGATTGTAATCTTCATCCCAAGTACACCAGTCGCTCATCATCGCTTGTTTCACAGTGTCGGTTGTAGTAAGAGGACCGGGAGTCAAAAGTAAATAAGGTCTCATATTATCTTAAATTTATTAATTTATCGGTTTGTTATTTTTATTATTCTTTCTTTTATAATGCCATACGTTCATTGATATCCTCTATCAACATCGACAGTTCAGCAATCGTGTCCACCACATAATCAGCACCAGCGGCATACATACGGTCCCGCACCTTAGCCATGCGGCATTTCAGTTCCCCCATCGGAAGAGTGCGGGTTTCTTCTTCAGTCAGTCCCAATTCGTTACTTCCCATTATTACACCTACACTCCACACACCGGCATTCACACCTTCACGTATGTCTGCAATCGTATCACCATATTTCAGCACAGAGAAACGGGAGGCAACGTCTAGATCACACATATTGCGATAAATCATATAAGGCTTCGGACGACCACCGGGCAGATTGTCCGAAGTGACACAATTATCAATCCTGTAACCTTTCTTTTCTGCGGCAGGAATCACCACATCCATCATCTTTTGAGTATATCCGGTAGTAGAACCGATTTTGATTCCCTGAGCACGTAGTTTGGCAATCACCTCCACCACACCGGGAATAGGCTCTGTATAATCTTCCAAAGTATCGAACAATACCTTTTGGAAACGTTTATAGCATTCCTGCACATCCTCTTCGGTATAGTCACGTCCGTACTTCTCACGAAAGTCCTTTCCTACCCGTTCAATGGAAAACAAAGCACGTATCTCTTCAATCTTAGTCAACCCCATGTGGGCACGTGTCTCGGCAGCCGTAACAGTCAGTCCCATCTGCTTGAAACTATCCACGAAAGCCGCTACCGGTGCAAAACATCCATAATCGACGGAAGTACCCGCCCAATCCATAATCACGCATTCTATTTTTTTCATATTGCAGTTATTGATATTACTCATTCTAGTGTAATTGATGTCAATCATATCGTTGGATTTGAAGTTAATAATTCGTTGTACCTATTCATGTCATTTACCTTTCTTGCGCTACCCGTATCAGGGATTTTCTTAGCCTTCATCACATAGACGGCTGCAGCGGCAAAAGCGATGCAACAGGTTATGCCTACAAAGACACTCATCTCATTATAGAACACCGCCCAGTCTATATGCGAGGCTTTCAACTCCTTAAACAGCAGTAATGCTAACGTACCTACATAACCGACAAAATCTATAGTGATAATGAAGAATCCCACATTCCCCTTCACTTTGAAACAAGCAATGAACCTTTCAAAGAAAATGGTTTGGAAACTGAGGTAAGCAATGTCTATACAGAGCGTCTGCAAAAAGAGCCACAAAGTAGTAGACAACTGTACCTCTCCGCTACCTAGCAAAGCCAATACCCCCATACTTGCAGTAGAAAGTCCCAACAATGTATAAAGTACTTTCAAATGATTGCCGGAGAAAGCGAGTACGGCAAACGTGGACAATAATACCAATGTAGCGATGGTATCAAGTTGGGCAAACAGCCAGGAAGAAATTGTATCCACATCAATGATACAGACAATGAAATCCTCTTTAATATCACGTTGTACAGTAAGCAACAGATTGGCGACAAAAAGTAAAAGCAGTAAGGGCATATATTGTTTGAAGAGCGCCCAACGTTGCTGTCCGTTGAGAGTGACACGAACGGAACGGGCTGCAATATCCGCCGCCGTAGGACGAGGAAACTTGGTCATCATCCATCCCATAAAGCAAAGCAACGGAAAGGCCAATCCCCCTACGAGTGCAGGCATCCAAAACTCACTGACATGGAGTTGATTCAACGCATAAAGTCCGAGACTCTTTGCCACTCCCGAACTCAGTGCCATACTCACTCCCATAATACTTGCCAGAATATCGGTAGTACGACGACCTTCGAGAAAGCTGAATATCACTCCCCACATACAACCCAAAGAAAGCCCGTTAAAGAAAAGTGCCACTATATTATAGGGCAATGGTAACAGGCCGAACGCCAACAGAGAGGCTTCGGACAAGGCAGCAGATCCGATAATGAACTTCAACCGATTCTGCGGCTGCAATTCGGAAATATATTTAATGCCAAACAACTTGGCGCATACATAACCGATGAGCTGGATAATGCTCACCACAATCTTATAATCCATACCAGCCACCGTCAACCCTTCAAACTCAGCAGCAGTAAAGGGCTTACGTAAAGCGTAAACCAACGAGTAAGACAATAGTGCCGTACCACCCATCCAGAGAATGAAAAGCCAGTCAGGAGTATGTCTTTCCGTTTTACCGCATTGTATGTCCGGTCTTTGTCCTATCAGTTTATTCAGTGATAAATTCATATTCTTCTTCGTTTTGACATCGCAAAAGTAGAACCACCCAACGAGGTAAAAAATGAATAAAACAGGAATAATAAGTACGAAATAATTCAGAAATATTCATGTAATTGTAATGTAACACACCGGAAAGAGGCTACAAAACAACCTTTTTGCAATAAAAGTCAGCGTATAGAGAGTTGAATTCAAGAGAGAAAGCTATTTTTGTAACAAGCTAATGAACTCCTCAATAAAAAATATGAATGAGCTGAAAGAAATCTACGACCGCATTACTTTCCTACGTGGAAAGGGTATCAAGATGAAAGAAATGGCCGAACAAGCACAACTCACCCCGAGCGTATTGTCCGCCATGTATTCCACAGTATTCCCGGCATACTTCAAAAATGTGGAAAAAGGGATGGATGACAACGAAGCATTGGACAACGCTTTAATGTGGGTCAATAATCTTTCGAAAAAGAAACTCTTCGGACTACTTCCGCAAATGAAACAGGCACTCTTCGCTATGGAGGTGGTAGTAAAAGAAAAGCCGGACAGTATGAATCCTTTTCTTTCCGAACTGGCACACAACGCCAAGCAAAGTGTGAATCATATCACAAATTTCAGTGGCATATATACCAGCTACAGTCTCTCCTCCAACACCAATGACCTGAAAATCGAGCCTTACTTCATCGCTCCGGCCGAGAATGGCAACTACATCGAAGTGGGACACACGAATGCTCATGGCACCACTCATTGGGGATTCGGACTGATGAATGGCATGAGTCATCTCTATCTTGTTTTCAATGAGAGTCATGCCCCGCAACTTTCCATGTTCAATATTTGCCTCAAACTGCCGATGTTCGACCGTCCGCCTTTCCTACGCGGCATTTACCAATGCTTTGATTATAATTACAACCCTATCGCCCGCCGTATATTATTGGTTAAACAGACCGACAGAGCCGAACGTTCCAAGTTTCTTCAACAAAAAGGGAACCTAAAATCCTACGATGAGCTGAGTGAAATCGAGCGTCTCTATTACAGCTATACCTGTCGTGAAGGAGACGTTATACGTATGTGTAACATCCCCACTCCCCAAATGACTACCGACGACCTGACATTGGAAAAGAAAATATTGGAACTGAGTAAGCTATAACATTGGTAATCAGCAGTTATAAGAACAAAGGGCACGAATGATGTAACAATTAGAATAATATTTGAAACAGATTAAAAAAACAACGGTTACACATAGATATAGAACAGAAACAAATCTTATAATCAGACAGTATAAGATACGCTATCTTTGCTTCACAAAGAACAAAAGTATTATTAACTGTTTTATATGATGCATACCATGAAAAAAGTATTATTACTCTTATGGCTTTCAATAGTCAGCCTTTCGATGTTCTCTGCAGAACAATTCATCTCTTTCACACCTCTAGCAGATTACTTTCCGCTGATAGTAAACGGACAACCTTGTATTATAAAATGTGATTCGAATATTGATAAAGGGGTCAAAATCGCCATTGATAATCTGCAACAAGATATATTCAATGTATGTGGAACAAAACCGGAAATCCTAACAGAAGGAAATAACAAACGATGCGTCTTGATAGGAACATACCAAAGTCCTATCATCCAGCAACTGATAAAATCTAAAAAGCTGAATAAGAATGAACTGAACGAAAAAACGGAAAAGTTCCTCCTACAAATCATAACTAATCCCTGCGAAGGAGTTGATGAGGCTTTGGTGATTGCAGGTAGCGACAAACGGGGAACAATTTACGGAATATACGAACTCTCCCGACAAATGGGTGTATCTCCCTGGTATTGGTGGGCGGACGTTCCTGTTGCCAAACAAAAAAATGTCTATATAAAACCCGGAATCTATACAGATGGCGAACCCGCTGTCAGATATAGAGGAATCTTCCTTAATGATGAAGCTCCTTGCCTGACTAGTTGGGTAAAACATACGTATGGTACAAAATACGGTGATCACCGTTTTTATGCACGTGTGTTCGAACTGATCCTTCGCCTGCGCGGTAATTTTATGTGGCCTGCCATGTGGAGTTGGAGCTTTTATGCAGACGATCCGGAAAACAGCAAAACCGCCAATGAAATGGGGATTATTATGGGAACCTCCCATCACGAGCCTATGGCACGTAACCATCAGGAATGGGCAAGAAAACGCAAGGAATATGGCGTATGGGACTATACATCCAACCAAAAGACCATAGATCAGTTTTTCCGCGAGGGAATTGAAAGAGCTGCCGATACGGAAGACCTTATCACCATTGGTATGCGTGGGGACGGTGATGCGCCAATGGGAGGTAAAGAAGGAAAAGACCATGAATATGCGGCACGTGACAAGGACAACATACGTTTGTTGGAGAAAATCTTCAAGAACCAACGTCGGATTATCAAGGAAGTAACGGGAGAAGCTCCGGAAAAACGCCCGCAAGTCTGGGCTATCTACAAAGAAGTGCAACGCTACTATGATATGGGACTTCGTGCACCGGATGATGTTATCATGTTGCTGACCGACGACAACTGGGGAAATGTAACCCGCCTTCCTAACGCTGAAGAGCGGAAACATCCGGGAGGTTGGGGTATGTATTATCATGTTGATTATGTAGGTGCTCCCCGTAATTCAAAATGGCTCAATGTTACCCCGATTCAAAATATGTGGGAACAACTGCAACTGACATACGACTATGGAGTCGATAAACTTTGGATTTTGAATGTGGGCGACCTGAAACCAATGGAATATCCTATCACCCTTTTTCTGGATATGGCATGGAATCCCAAACAGTATACAGCTGATAATTTGCAGGAACATCCACGCCAATTCTGTGCACAACAGTTCGGTAAGGAACAAGCAGATGAAGCAATGCACATCTTGAACCTATACAGCAAATATGCAGGACGTGTCACTCCCGAAATGCTCGACTGTAAAACCTATAACCTGAAAACAGGAGAATGGAAACAAGTATCGGACGAGTTTGTGAAACTTGAAGCGGAAGCATTAAGGCAATATACCACACTCAAACCGGAGTACAAAGATGCCTACAAGCAATTGATTCTTTTCCCGGTACAAGCAATGGCCAATTTGTATGAGATGTACTACGCACAGGCCATGAACCACAAACTCTACAAAGAAAACAATCCGCAAGCTAATGAATGGGCAGACAGAGTTGAAAAAGCATTTGCACGCGACAAAGCATTGAGCAATGATTATAACAATGTGATGTCCGGCGGTAAATGGAAAAATATGATGATCCAAAAACATATCGGATATACTTCATGGAATGATAACTTCCCTGCAGATAGATTGCCGGAGGTATTCCGTATCCAGCAGCTGGAGAAGGCGACAGGAGGTTACATATTTACAGGAGAAAACGGCTATGTGGCTATGGAAGCCGAACATTATTTCAGCATTCAGAATGCAGCCGATGCACACTGGACAGTCATACCACATATAGGAAGAACCCTTAGTGGAATGGCCTTAATGCCATACACACAACCTACCGATGGAGCTTCCATCTCTTATAAAATGAAGTTACCAAAGGAGACAAAGACTGTCAATGTACACATTGTAGTAAAATCAACCCTTGCGTTCCATGATTCCAAAGGGCATAAGTATAACATTGGATTTGAAGGAGGAAAAACGGAAACCGTCAATTTCAACCATAATTTGAATGAGGATCCTAAAAATGTTTATAGCGTATTCTATCCTACAGTAGCCAGACGTATAGTAGAGAAAAAAGTCAAGTTGGAGTTACCACGCACATCAGACGTATTACAGACGCTGATATTCCGTCCTTTGGATCCGGGCATTGTCCTCGAAAAAATAGTGATAGATTATGGAGGATATAAAAAATCCTACTTGTTTATGGACGAATCCCCAAATAAAAGAATGGCTCAGCCTTTATAAAATTGACTAGTTATAAGTCCGGTCATTTTCATTTTCGCCATTTATGGATAAAATCAATATATCATGAAAAAACAAATCACTTTAAGTCTTATTTTATTAGTAGTAATATTATCCCGCATCACTGCTCAAGATAAGCTGTATCCCAATACATTTTCTTTGAAAGATGTAGAACTACTTGACGGACCTTTCAAGTATGCTTGTAATTTGAATGTACAGAATCTTTTAAAGTATGATACGGATCGACTACTTGCCCCCTTCCTTAAAGAGGCAGGATTAACTCCTAAAGGAGAAGTTTTTCCTAATTGGGTAAGGTTGAGTGGACACGTAGGAGGCCACTATTTGAGTGCATTAGCCATCCATTATGCCGCCACCGGAAATCCTGATTGTAAAAAAAGGATGGAATATATGCTTTCAGAACTTAAACGCTGTCAGAAGGCAAATGGCAACGGATACATAGGTGGTGTCCCCGACAGTAAACATCTTTGGGAAGAAGTTAAAAAAGGAAATATTAAAATTGTATGGAAATCATGGGTTCCCTGGTATAATTTGCACAAAACCTTTGCCGGGCTCAGAGATGCATGGTTATATGGAAATAGCCAAGAGGCCAAAGATATGTTTTTAAAGTTATGTGATTGGGGAATAGACATCATTTCTCCCTTGAACGAAAAGCAAATGGAAGAAATGCTCTCTAATGAATTTGGAGGGATGGCCGAAGTCTATGCAGATGCATACCAAATAATGAAGAATGCTCAATATCTAAAGGCTGCCAAACGCTTTTCACACAAATGGCTACTTAACAGTATGGCTGCCGGAAAAGACAATTTAGATAACAAACATGCCAATACTCAAGTTCCTAAAGCTGTCGGTTACCAACGTATTGCGGAACTAACGAACGATACAACCTATACCACCGCTGCTACCTTTTTCTGGAATAGAGTCGTAAATCACCGCTCTTTATCGCTAGGGGGTAACAGTCGTCGCGAACACTTTCCTGAAAAAGATGACTGTATCAGTTATGCAGAAGAACGGGAAGGTCCGGAAACCTGTAATACATATAATATGCTAAAGCTAACAGAAGGATTGTTCAGAATGCATCCTTCAGCCAGTTACTCTGACTTTTACGAAAGAGCAGTATTTAATCATATACTGTCATCACAACATTCTGAACATGGTGGATACGTGTATTTTACCCCTGCCCGGCCTTGCCATTATCGGGTATATTCAGCTCCGAATTCTGCAATGTGGTGTTGTGTCGGAACAGGAATGGAAAATCATGGCAAATATGGTGAATTCATCTATAGCCATACTACAGATTCTCTATTTATTAACCTGTTCATAGCCTCTAAATTAAACTGGAAAGATAAAAAGGTTACCCTCACACAAAAGACTCTCTTCCCTGATGAAGAAAACAGTCAGATAACAATCAATGTAAAAAAACCTACAAGATTCACTCTATTGATACGCCATCCACGCTGGGTGTCGTCATCTGATATGAAAGTAACGCATAATGGTAAGAACTATGCCATAGGCTCGTCTCCATCGTCATATATAAAAATAGACAAAATATGGAAAAATGGAGATGTTGTCAATATCAATACTCCCATGAAGGTCTCTATCGAAGAAATGCCTAATGTACCTAATTATATATCCATTTTACGTGGTCCGATATTATTAGGAGCTAAGACCGAAAAGGGAAATATGAAAAGATTTATTGCTAACGACAGCCGTATGGGACATGTTGCCTACGGTCCATTAGTCCCCTCATTTGAAGCTCCTTTTATCATTGGCAACAGAGATGAGATACAAGACAAATTGAATAATATGCAACCGATAGCCGGCAAACCGTTAAGCTATACCATTCCCGGTCTTGTACAACAAGAGAAATACAAGGATTTGATATTTGAGCCTTTCTTCCGGATACATGATAGTCGATATGTTATTTACTGGCAGTCTATGTCTCAAAAAGAATTTGAGTACTACCAAGCAAGTAAAAAAGAAGAAGAGATGCAAAAACTGCAAATTGACCGTAGGACAATAGATTTCGTCATAGCCGGCGAACAACAACCGGAAGCAGATCATCTCATGAAAAATGAGAAATCACGTACAGGAAACCTGGAAAAAGAAGCCTGGAGAGAAGCTAAAAACGGATTTTTCCAATACAAGCTTCATACAGCAGGAAATGAAGCACTATCACTGATGGTACGTTATTGGGGAAGAGAAACCGGGAACCGGACATTTGACATTTTAATTGATGGAAAGAAACTGGTAACAGAAAATATCGCTAAGAAATGGAACAAAAATGCATTTGTTAACGTAGAATATCCGATTCCTACTGAAATGTTGAAAAACAAACAATACATCACCGTTACTTTTCAAAGTAAAAATAATAATACAGCCGGTAAAGTTGCCGCAGTACGCTTACTCAAATAGACTACCACAAATAAGCCATTAAAACCTTAACATATTAATAGAGCGAGACTGCCTATAAAAGTAGTCTCGCTCTATATATTTTATTTATACTCCCTTCAATTGTGACGTACCGAAGGAGCACCAAAATAGCTAGGATATTTATTATCCGGGTTAACAACAATTTTTTCAAGTACAATCTCCGGATCAATCATGAATATCTTCAAAGTATGCATTCCCGGTTCTAGCACTTCAACCTCCACATCAAGCCAACGTAAATTATCGAATACTTCATTCCGGCGTGATTGTCCGGTAGCTATCAATTTAATGCTTCTATTCCTAGAAGGTAATGGTTTCAGCACCTTCGACTTTGCCAGGTTTTTAGAGTTATACTCACTAAATGTATCCACAAATCCTTTACGGGCATCAATGATTTGCGGTTCGTTGTTATCGAGTCCCATTGCAATGCGCAGTCCCCGTTGAGGATACACATCCTGAGTAGGCAATATTCCTAAACAAACAGTAGTCTTTCCTACTTTAGGTAAAAAGACTTTATACTCCAGACATGGTGCATTCCGCGGTTCGGCACTCGGTGCTGTAACCGGCTGAATCCCCATACAGGCTTCATCTCTACCCAAATCAGGTAGAACAATCCATCGTGCATTCTTTCCCGCTATATTTGCGTTATATTGATTTGCCGGTATGGAGAATTCTGCATTTGCAAGATTCCCCCAATAAGGTTCCTGAGTTTTGGGAAGCTCAGTCTTGACGACATGAACATAAACAGGAACAGTCACTTGTTTCTGTACGATTTCAATCATAGCTTCCGATTCACCGAATGGTAATTTTCCCCAATCAATACTTACCTGAATCCGAGCATCCTTTTCTACCGTTCCTTTTGTTTGACTCAGTTTTACCCAAGATTTATTTGCCCTAGCCTTGAACCGGAAAGAGCCGTTACCACGATTAAACACATCTATGTAGTAACTTTGATTACTCAGCCAATCAAATGTCGGCAAAATTGCCTTATTATCAGAACCGGGCCATGACTTTATACAACCTTCCACAGCCACTCCCATCTTCGGAAATTCCTCCGGAACTACCTCTTTCAGATTTGGCAAAGAGTCTTTTTTAGGCATACTCCATTTCACGTACCCCAAATGTACATCTTTCATCATATTTTTCCATTTCCCATTCGCCATAGAAGTATTATAATATTCCCCCAACTTCTTATCTATTTCAAAAAGCTCCCGCACCCGTCCGGCATAATCATTCGCGCTCACACGCCCCTGCTCCGCATAAAGATTATTTTTAGCCGCCGCCAAATAAATCTCGGCAACTCCGGCCGAAGCCTTTGCCGGATAAAGGACCAGTTGATAGTAAGCATCCTGTGCTTCCGGAGCTATTTTGTCTCGCAAAGCCTCAGCCTTCGTCGCAACATCACGCCAAAGACTGATAACACGATCCGCCTCAAGATGATTCACTACACTAAAAACGGTCGTTGCCTGCACCTCCGGTTTCCTCCAAAGGTTATACTTACTATATTTAGAAACTATATCAGCTATCTCTTCCGCATATCTCTCACCAAATATACCTGCTGCCCAATTCACCATATAATCCCATACCTTATTTGCCGGAATAGCATCCGGATTCCATGCGTAACGCATAATAAAATCAATGGGAAGTTCTTTGGGTTTAAGATCTCCTACATTTACAATCCAAAGATCATCAATTCCGGTCTGATAAGCCAAATTAAACTGCTCTCTTAGCTTCGGAATTGTTGTAGTATTAATCCAACGGTCATTCCACGGTCCGCCATTCATATCAATATGATAGTACAAGCCCATTCCACCTTTCCTTTCCTTTTCTTTTGCGGGACCGATACGGCGAATATATCCCCAATTATTATCACAAAACATCAAAAGCACATCATCCGGTACCGTAAATCCCTTATCATAATAGCGTTGTACCTCTGTAAAAATCGCCCATGTCTGTGGAACCTCTGCAGGATCTTTACCATAAACCTTATGTATCAGTTCACGCTGACCTTTTATGACAGAATCCAACGTAGCCATATTCTCTTCATCACTTCCTTTGCCCATGGCTACATCACCATCGCCACGCATACCGATAGTTATCAGATTATCATAAGCCTTATTACGCTCAAGACCTTCTTGGAAAAAACGGTCTACTCCTTCCCTATTTACTATGTAATCCCACGGACCTACTTCCTTTCTCCTCCTAGTATACTCTTTGTGCGCTCTCATCATAGGTTCATGATGTGATGTGCCCATCACAATACCGTATTCATCAGCCACAACCGAATTCATCGGATCATCCTCATTAAAAGCACTGCTCCACATGGCAGGCCATAGATAATTGGCTTTCAAACGTAATAGCAATTCAAACATATGACTGTACATTTTGGAATTGAATCCTCCAAACTTAGCACGAGTCCACTGTCCGAACGACGGTTCTTCATCATTGATAAAAATACCCCGATATTTTACCTTTGGAGATGGTTGAATATATCTTCCCGACTTAACATAAATAGCCTCACTCTTCTTTACCGGAACATCCGCCCACCAATACCAAGGAGATACTCCTATTTTCTCAGAGACATCATAAATTCCATAAATGGTGCCCCGTTTATCACTCCCTGCAATCACCAGATTCCCATCCACTGTTTGTATCAGGAAGGACTCCCATTTACCCTGTATCTCCGAAACGTCTATCTTCTTTTCAGAAACCAATCGGTCTATCAATTTACTTTTACCGATAGTACCCACTATCACAGAGGAAGACAGAATAGATGTTGTTGAAATAACTTTGGCAGATAGTCCCGATACTTTGCATACATCATCGCCAAGATCATTGGCAGCCCGTACCACACCTTTCCAATCAGAGGGATCGACACATATCTTAGCGGCAGTGCCATTGCCTGCTATTCTAAAAGAACCTTCCGATCTTGTCTGCTGGATATACGAAGGCATACCGAACCCCAATCCATCAACAATAGAATTGGCTTTTATTGACATACTCGACAGTGCTACCATCAAGCATACGAAAAACTTTTGTTTATTTCTCATTACGCATTTTTATTATTACATTTTCTTTATAATGATATGATCCAAATAAAAGTCTCCCGGAGTACCGGCATTCGCACGAAGTTCAATACTATTGTCTCCTGCATGTAAGTTTACCGATTGAGTAATTGTCCTCCATGCACCGTCACTGTTTTCCGTTTGAACGAACTCCGGCGTCCCAACTTTACTCCCATTTACATACAAATCAATAGAGTTCACTGTCGCAACAGGTGATCTGTACTTTATCCGAAGTGAATACATTCCTCCACTCAAAACACGAACTCTATCTCTGACTGCTGCAGAAGAGTTGGTACCAAATTCGAGGTAGCCCAAAGCAGTATAATTATTGATTGACGCAGTAACAGCGTTTTTATGTATCCCGGCAATATTCTTATAATCGAAATGCTCTGCTTCATACTGAAGTTCCCCCTCATATATTTGTGGCGACTCCGGAACTGTTACAGTCGCAGCTCTATAAACAGTCTCCCTCCCCGTAGCATTTCCAGAACAATTGATGGTAATATCCAATGGCCCGTTGTGTGTCACAGTCAGTGTAAAAACTCCATTGGACCAGTCTTCCGTCACTTTACTAGCAGTATGTTTCGCCCTGTCAGTATACGAATAACCCGGTTTCGAAGAGCTACCATAAATCTTGACAACGTCTTTCTTCAATGAAGTATCCACATTATCATAATTCGTCAAATAAAAAGTCAACCTGTCGGCATATTCACGAATCACTCCCAACGAATATTTAGAGTAGCTAAGCTCCATTCGTTCGCACGTATTATATTTAAAAGGAATAGAAGCTTCCGATCTTTGTCCGGGATTATAAGTTACCCATCCGTTTTCACTCCGTCCGGCATATAGCTCACCGGTATACTCTTGTGGGAACCAAGAATTAAACTCCCTGATCTTCGCTTGCGTATTACTCCATCTGCCCGTATACTCCGATTTATTTACTTTATAAACAAACGAATTCGCCTCTGCATCATTCAACTGATAAGCAACCGGAATAGTCGGATAACGTCCTGTCTTCTTAAAGAAATTCTCATTATAGCGGATATTTCCATCATCATCCATCCGATAAAGTCCTTCATACAAAGTTTCCGGAGTACAGTATTTATCTATATCATTACCTGAATTGACATCATGGATAATTATCACTTTGCTACGGTCAATCACCTCTTTCCGACTCATAATACGGATTGTTCCATCCAATATCTTACGGAAAATATCTACACTGATATTATCAAACTGTGAAAAGAACTCCCACCTTCTAGTCGTATATCCATCGTCTGCCTTCGTAGCGGAGACTTCACGATAACATTGTTTGGTAATAAGTTCCGGACCATCAATGACTGTCTGTCCCGTCAACATTACATGTTCCACTATAGGTATAGCCCCTGCAGGTACCGGAAAATTCTGGTCACCATTCAGTCCCTCCTTCCATCCACATTGGTCAAAACGGATACCATACTGTCCAGAGAATCCCGATAAATAAGCACCGAGACAGGCACTCTCCGTATCAAAAAAGCCGTTCTTAGAAGTATATTTCTCACATAAGATAAAATTCTCCGGGTGCTGTCCGCAAGCATTGGCAAAGTTTGCATCCCGTTTCATCATTGCAATAGGATTCAAAGCAGCTCCCCAATAAGCATTACAAAAACTGACCATGAGATAACCTCCATATTTCCGGCATAATTTCATCAAGTGTGTCCAATGCACCAAACGTTGAGGATAGCTGACAGTAGCAGCACCTCCAAATCCCCAAAACTGCTCGCAATAATTAAAGCCGAGAAAATTAGGATAGTCCCGAAAGAACTCATTATAAGGACTATTTTCTATCTCCGAATCATCCGACAAATCCGGCAGATGACAATATGCTCCACTGGCAGGTTGCACCATTGCCCACACCCGGTTTTCGGCACACGTCCTTAACCACGATTTTGCCGTCTCGTAACCATATTGCACCTGATTCCACACCCCTTGTCCATCACGGCTGACAGATAGTGAGATATTGAATATTACATAAGGAAGAATATCTTTAGGGACCATATCTATTATCTTCTGTGGATCAGGGGTAAGCCATGTATCTATATGAATCAGCCATGCCGGTTGTTCCGGAGAAATCACCCGCCGTATACTTCCCGTAACCGGAGAGGGTCCATCCCCACCGTCCGCATTTACAGGTAATGTAATCTCTGGTGTTCCATCCGCAAATATAAATACAATATACTTCGGATCGGACACATCTACACGTTTAAAATTACTTTCTCCTTTTGATACTTGTACCTTTTCCGGCAAGATACGGGTAAGTCCTCCACTGGTGACTTTCCAATAGCCATCCTCTGTAATGCCGACTACAGGCGTTCGTCCCACTCCATCTATCACGGGAATCTTTTTATCAGTAGCTCCCACTGACAACCATTTCCCATCCAAGGTCCAATAATAAATACCTCCATATTCATCAGTACCTATTTGGGGTATATATCCGATTTCATCACTTTCCGTATTCAAAGCTGTCAATGTAGTCCGGATATTAGTAGTTGAGCCATCTGCAAACTCCAATCCATATCCTGTGCCATCGGTCAAAGCGGTATACGATTTAACACAGATTCCTTGCTTCAAAGCATTTACAATCAATTTCAACGACTTCGCATTTGCATTGATTTCATCCAACATTTGTTCAGTATAATGAAAATCCGTCTCTGTAGGCGGCAGTTCGTCATCTTTACAACTAGCCAAGAGAACAATACTCCCCAATACTTCCAATAGAATAAATAAACGGAACTGTCTGTTTTTCAAAAATAGAAACTTCATAGGTTAATAATTTAGCCATTCAAAGATGGTATTATACAATAAATCAGTCCTACAAACATAAGTTTTAACTACTTAGCAAGCAAGAGTGGCATACAAGAATAAAAGATTTTGAAACATAACCAAAAGCATTTCCTTCTCAAAATCCTCCAAACTCATATACCTGTTCCATCAGAAAGTAAGACTTGTATCAATAACAAATACTAATGAAACACACAAAAACCGACACTACGCCAATACTGATTATCTTTGCAGCATACTAAAATATCAATAACCAATCATTCTTTAATTTTTAAACCATGAGAAAAGTATTCTTAACTTTGTATCTGTCAATAATTAGTTTGACCTGTTTCGCAGCGGATACATTTGTCGTATTCACACCGGAGCCACATCACTTTCCACTGATCACGAAAGGAGCTCCTTGTTCCATCGTAATGGATACAGCAGAAGATGAAGGAGTCAAAATGGCCATCAGCAATCTGCAACAGGATATCCGACAAGTATGCAATAACCAACCTGCCCTCTTGAATAATATTCCTGCAAAGCGTTGCGTTATTATAGGCAACTATCATTCAGCTATCATTCAAAAGTTAATCGCTGCCGGTAAAATAGATAAGGAGCAATTAATCAATAAAAACGAAAAGTTCCTCTTGCAAGTTATTGCCAAGCCGGCTGATGGAGTTGACGAAGCCCTAGTCATTGCCGGAAGCGATAAACGAGGCACGATATATGGTATCTACGAGCTTTCCAAGCAAATGGGGGTCTCTCCCTGGTATTGGTGGGCAGATGTACCTGTTATCCAACAGGAGAATGTATATATCAAACCGGGAATATACACAGACGGAGAACCGAAAGTTGAGTATCGGGGAATCTTCATCAATGACGAATGGCCGTCATTCGGAAATTGGGCTAAGGCTAAATTCGGAGGAATCAACAGCAAAGTATATAAACATGTCTTCGAGTTGGTATTACGTTTGAAGGGTAACTTTGTATGGCCTGCCATGTGGGGAAGTGCATTTTACGATGACGATCCTCAAAACGGACAATTGGCTAACACAATGGGAATCGTAATGGGGACTTCCCACCACGAACCGATGGCTCTGGCACAACAAGACTGGAAAAGACGTGGAAAAGGCGAATGGGATTACAACCATAACGCACAGAATTTACGGGATTTCTGGACGTACGGAATAGAGCGCGCCAAAAATTGGGAATCAGTCATTACTGTCGGTATGCGGGGTGATGGAGACGAGCCCATGAGTGAAGGAGCCAATATCAGTTTATTGGAAAATATAGTAAAAGACCAACGAAAAATCATAGAGAAAGTAACAGGCAAAAAAGCCAAAGAGACCCCACAGGTATGGGCACTATACAAAGAGGTGCAAGAATATTATGATAAAGGAATGCGTGTTCCCGATGATATTACCTTATTATTATGCGATGATAATTGGGGAAATGTGAGAAAACTTCCCAATTTGAACGAGAAGCCCCGTTCAGGTGGTTACGGAATGTATTATCATTTTGACTATGTAGGCGCTCCACGCAACTCTAAATGGATCAATATCAACCCGATACCACGTATATGGGAACAGATGAACCTCACCTACGAATATGGTGTACGCAAACTTTGGATTGTCAACGTAGGAGATTTAAAACCGATGGAGTACCCTATCACCTTTTTCCTAGATATGGCATGGAATCCGGAAAAATTCAATGCGCAGAATCTGCAACAGCATACAGAAAATTTCTGCGCACAACTGTTCGGAAGCCAATATGCCAAAGAAGCAGCCCGCATCCTTTCTCTTTATGCCAAATATAATCGTCGTGTCACCCCTGAAACGTTGAATGCCAAAACTTACAGTTTTAACTACGGAGAATGGGAACGGGTTGTAGACGAATACAACGCCCTAGCATTGGATGCCCATAATCTCGGCTTCCTATTACCGGCAACATATAGAGATACATACGACCAAATCATATCATATCCTGTACAAGCTTGTTCCAACCTCTACAATATGTATTATGCACAGGCCAAGAATCACGCATTGGCTGCCAAACTAGACCCGGAAGCAAATCAATGGGCAGATAAGGTAGAGTCTTGTTATCTACGCGACTCCCTATTGAGTCATTATTATAACAAAGTTATATCCAATGGAAAGTGGAATCACATGATGGATCAGATTCATATCGGATATACTTCATGGAACAATCCTCAAAAACAGATTATGCCTAAAGTAATACGTGTGCCGGAAAAAGAAAAAACATATACGTTCCAAGAAATTGACGGGTATGTAGCGATGGAAGCCGAACATTTCACACGTGCCATAGCTGAAGGAGAAACGTCTTGGAGTATTATCCCTGACTTTGGAAAAACATTGTCGGGAGTGACCACTATTCCCGTCACTAAAACGCCTGAGAAGATGTATCTAGAATATGATATCGAGATGAAAAAGACGGGTAAAGTGAGAGTAGAACTTCTACTTGCACCCACACTTAATTTCAATGACAATAAGGGGTTAAGTTATGCCATCAGCTTTGATGGGGAAAAAGAACAGATTATCAACTTTAACGGTCATTATAAAGGCGGTTTAGGCAAATGGCAAGCTAACCCGATTATCGAATCACGTTCTATCCATCAATTGGATAAGAAGGGCAAACACACTTTACGCATTCGCCCATTGAATCCGGGCATTGTCATTGAGAAAATCATGATTCATGCCGGAGGATTGAAAACCAGTTATTTAGGTGCACCGGAAACCTGTAAATAACATTAGCTGTAAAAGCGAGATTTCCTATCCAGCTATTGCTTTTCACTGATTATTTTTGTATCTTTAGAGAGTTTATACTTGTAAAGATAGTCAGTCACCTTATAAGATGATATTTATCACTTTATAAGGTGACATTTGTCTCTTTATAAAGTGCCCATTGTCCCCTTATAACGTGACAACTACCCAACTGCCTAAACCATGCTAAATTTGTGCACCCAAAAGCTTTAATCTCCGTAGGCCCCCCCCTTAAATAGTAGAAGAATATACCAAGATAAGAAACTCAAAAGAGCCGTCACAACATTACATCGTGACGGCTCTTTTCTCTAACTACTAAACTAACTACCTAATGATTTGATTAATCCACCTGATCTATCAATACAAACCTAACGATCTTAGCAAGTCCCGGCTTTGACTTCACCATATAAATAGCAGCAACTTTACGCATACCGTCAAATTCGCAGACAGCCTTTGTTTTCCCTCCTTCAATCTTTCCTACACAAGTACCTTTATCATCTCCATCATAAAGAACATGAACTTCTACACGTGAATCGGTCGGTTCTATTTCCAATATGATATAATTATAATCAGACAGTTCTACACCTTTACGGTTCTTCCAACCATATTGTCCATAACCATGGTCATAAGTAATTGTCCGTGTCTCCTTATCTCCTTTGGAGAAATAACCAAAAGTACGTGGAAACAGTTGAATTGGCTCCTCCTTTGCACTTACAGCTATCGCTGCAAATAAACATAAAACTAATAATATCTTTCTCATCGTTATCTATTAAAATTATTTATTCGTTATTTAATGAAAGCGGCACCAAACGCATATTGGCAAGGTTCATTTCAAAGTTTGTGATAGGTACACAATCCCATTGAGGATCCGGTTCTTCTTTATCTTTATACATTAAATTGCCATTAACAAAAGTAAAAAGGGAAGTATAAGCTGTACCACTAGAATTCGCAGCATACTTGCTTAGCCACACACCTAATGTTAAGGTTTCTTTCTCACTCTCTGGCAATACAAAATCTGTGAATTTATAAGTAAAAGTATGCCATTCCTTCCCAAAAGCAAACTCTTTTTCCTTTTTCCAAGGTGCCATATTCAATACAGTAGGACCATTAACACTTCTATCCTTATTAACTCTCCAAGATAACACTCCACTATTCCAAGGGTTAGGCATATAGACATCTACCTGCATTACTACATCTTTCACCAAAGTATTTGCTGTTATTTCATGAGCCTCGTTATTTTCCAACACTTTTTCAACCTGTGCCTTTGTAGAGAATCTTAAGTACGCACCGTGTTTACTAGTACTCACAGGAATAGAAGCATTCTTGAAACATATAAAATAATCAGGATTTACAGGCTGTGTATCGTTATCCGGACGAGACGTCGGACTGTATAATGCTGATTTATTCTCAGCCATGGTTCCCGAAACCGATCCTAATTTTAATTCATCATCCGTAAATTCACGCAAAAATACCCCTTGCTTATAAAACATTACGATACCTTTTACAGTCGTTTCATTCCCCTCACTTACTATACGCAGATAACCCGCCTTATCACCAACTCCTTCCGGAACAAGTACATCAATTGAAGTTCCATCGCCTGCAGCCTTTTGAACATCACCTTTCTTTTCTCCATCAGGTGCGGGGAAGAACACTTCAGCGTCTTGAAGCAGATTCACACCCGTCAAACGAATTACATTACCCGGTTTAGGCATTGTGTAAGAGACAGCAGTCACACTAGGTACAAATCCCAGAAACTTGAAAGTTTTGCTAATTCCGGTTTCATCATAAGCATTCACTATCTTCAGAGTTCCTTCACCTACTTGAAATTCTTCTGTATCTGTGGGCACTGTAAATGTAATGCAAGAACTTTCTACAGAAGCGGGCTCTATATCTATTTGCTGTCCATTAAAACTCATTTTCTGAAATGTCGCAAAGTACTTTCCTACAATTTTAACCACAGTCCCTCGTCCTGCCTCTTCAATCTTATTGCCATTGGCATCTGTTATTTCAGTAATTTCAGCTTGTCTACCCGCTACCACACAATCAAAAGTCTTCGGACCGTCATAAGCAGTTGTTATTACTAACTTATTTAGACTGGCAGGATCACTCACAGCTTTTCCAAAAGGCATATCTTCCGGAATATCTACAATCAAAGCATCGTCATTAATGGTAGCCTTTGCCAAATCTATGTACATACCATTCATCTGCAATTCTTTTATGGTCTTCAGTCCATCACCTTCAATCCGAATCCGGCTGCCAATCAGTGCTTCTTCCACCATAGTCCATGTCCTACCTCCATTCTCTGTCAGCGACAGTCCGCTAACGGAAATCAACTTTCCGAAAAACTGGAAATCCTCTGCCGTACATGTTGCAGCCCCAGCCTTATTTACAACTCTGACCAAATTAAGATTGACCTCCTTTACCTCTCCTTCATCCACGGGGATTTCCGGAATCACGAGTTCAATCGCATCCACTCCCGCCTGAAAACCAGCAACCTGCCCGCCATTGATATAAACAGCAATTGTTTTATCCATATTGGTTCCCTCAATACGCAAAGGAGAACCAATACGTACCATTTGACCCGCTTCTGGAATTGTCCACTCCTGACTTCCCTCATTCCATACACATACTTTCGTTATGGTAGGAGGAAGAATCTCTTCCACATTTTTTTCATCATCACTACACGAGAATACTCCCGTCAACATGATGGCCATAGTAAAAATGCACATCACAGATTGTATATATCTTAAAGATTTCATACCCTTCATTTTTTATAGTTATACATTACTCTCCCGGTGTTTCATAAGGCACTAAACGCAGATTAGTGACAAACAGCTGAAAGTTATCAACCTGCTTAATATTAGTGAGATTGGCATCATTCAGTATGTTATAGTTCAAAAAAGCGAACAATGAATGTACCTTGCTTCCTGACCAAGCATCAATGGCTTCGCCCAATATTGAATATTTAGTATGTATAGGGAAAGTCACCGTTTTCCAACCTCCGGCAAAATCGTACGGTTTATTGTTTGCCCACGCAGCAACATTCCATGCACTCGCACCATTCCCCTTACTTCCACCCTTGTCCATGCGCCAAGCTACCACTCCGGTACTCCAAGGCTGATTTATATAAATATCAGCCTGCAGAGCAACTTTACGCGCATCGGTTTCTCTCGCAAATTCCCCATTGCTATGTTCGACTAAATAAGCTAATTGCTTGCCCGTACTGAAACGGAAGAAACCGAACGTGTCGTCATTCCCTGTTGCTATCGGGAGTGTAGCAGGGGATTCCGGCATACAGAAGATATAATCTCTGGCTCCTTCGGGTAAGGAGGGTATAGTGATTGAAGATATAGGATAATATTTACAGTTCTTCGGACTGTTCAAGCTCTCATTTAGCCCATAATCCAAAGCAGTCGTACCATCATAATCATGCACAAACATGGCTTTATCATAGAACATATAATTAGGGGTATAATAGTTTTCACCCATATCTGCCAATTCAACGCGAATAGAGCCACTACGTTCGCCCACTCCCTGAGGAACTTTTACACGAATCCGCGTGCCATCTTCAGTCACAGTCATATCTTCACCGCCTTCAATAAAAGGAACAACTACTTCATTTCCATCATTTCCGGGAAAATAAACGGCTGTGGCACCATTCAGATATTTACCGATAATAGTAATAAAATCACCGGATTCAGGCAAAGTAAAAGAGACATCTGTGATACCCGGCATTTTATTGATATCCTTAAAGATAAAGTTCCGATAAATTCCCTCTCCATGTGAAGTTATTACTTTAATTGTATTCCGCAAGGATTCATCTTCCACTTCATTCGCTATCGGAACACCGCTTGGGACACGAAATGTCAAATGTGCATCATCCATATAAGTAGCATTGTATTCGGTAACCCGCATTCCATTGCAGTAAATGGCACGTAACCCACTAAAACCGCAACCATCCAAACGAATCCAATTGCCTGTGTATACAGAAGTAATTTGTTTCGCCTCTTCACCTAACATATTACTCCATACACTATATATCCTTACATCGTCATCATCATCCGAACATGAGTACACTCCCAATAATGGGAACAACAGCATACCGGTCAACAAGAAATTCCAAAGTATATTATTTGTCTTTTTCATAACAGTATTCAATTATTTATTAAAGTCATAAATGATAGGCGCCGCTTTCAGTAACGGATCGCGCGTACTCTCTGCTTCCGGATAAGGGAAGGCCCATACATTATCATCCGACTTATCCGAATGAACGTAGTCACCTTCCGCCAATGGAGTATGAGTAGCCCGGATTGCCAGTTTAGAACCATCGGACTGACGGGGACTATCAGAACTGAACTCAGGAATAAGGGTGGTTTTGTTCAATGCATAGTAGTAAGCATACCAGCGATTGCTATCCCACTCGTCTCCACGTACCTCTTCTCCCTCATCATTTGTTACGGTATAAAATAATTCATTATTTATAAATTGAGTCACCCAATTCATATCATAGAATGAACGTCTGACCAGAATTGGCCACCAAAGTCCTTCCATAAAAAGTTCCATTCTATATTCTCTCATCAAGTCATTGCGAGTAAGATAGTAAGTCTTAATCTTAAATTCCGGATCATTCTCCATTTCCAGCCGATAAGCCCGGCGCTTCACATCGTCATAATATGACAATGCCTCTTCATCTGTCAGTTCATCGTTTACTCCCATACATGCTTCTACATAGAGCAGGTAAACCTCCGCCATACGCAACATTGGGGTACTGAATCCGGAGTTGCCGTTAATAGCGATATTGTTTGTATCCTCCGGACTACCAACTATCTGTTTTTTAAATGCTGTTTTCTTGCCGGTTTCTATTCCTTTCAACTTCTGCCCACTCTTATAGCCTGCACTCCAGGCTCCTTCCGCAGTATGAGTACCAATATAGCTATATGTTTGTCCCGGATAAAGCACATTGGCACGCAGACGTGAAAGTCCTCCGGAGTTTATCATCATACGCAAGCAATCATAAGAAATGTAAGATGCATTATACGCACTGAACCCATTAAGTAAATCCGAATAAGAACAGAGCCCCTGTCCGTTGCTATTTCCCATACCATAGACATCTACACCTTTCAAGGGTTGTAATGCGAACAGTACCTCCTTACAATTATTGTTCTGAACACGGAAAATCTGCTCATAATCCTCCATCAGTCCGTAACGGCTTTGTCCGGTGATTACATTACCGGCAGCTTCTTTCGCCAGATCGTAGAGCTTCTCCGCCAAATCAAGATTATCACTCGCTTCATAATAATCCATCGTTGTTTGTGAACAATGTCCGCCACGTGCATAAGCAGCTAATGTCACATAATAGCGTGCCAAAAGGCCTTCAGCAGAATATTTGGTCACTCGTCCGTCCACATCCGAAACCGGTAAATACTCCGTCGCATAAACCAAATCACGTATACCATACCGAATCACGTCCTCAAAACGAGTGGGAGCTACATTGACTGTTTGAGTATATGCTACCGGATCTTCTATTAAAGGAACATCATGCCAATAGGAGGCCAAGTAATAATAAGCAGCCGCACGCATAAAACGGGCTTCTCCTTCACAAATATTCGCCTGCGATTCATCAAAGTGCTGACGTCCTTGCGGAGCATAGTCATTGATAATATAATCCGCCTGAGTAATAACTGTGTAAAGCGAATTCCACGCATTACTCAATCCCGGAGTATTCGGCTTATCCGTAAAAAGACAGAAAGGAGCATATCCCCGTTCATTGTTGTTGTCCCCATAGATATTATTTCCACGGGCATCGCCAAAACTGAATAAATAAGTACTGTGAAAACCAAACCATGGTCTCATATAGAGATAAGCTGTTGCCTGACGCAGTTCATCGTAAGTTGTGAATGCTTTAGCTGTTTCTTTTTGATTGGAAGCATCGACTTGCAAAAAATCATCGCAAGATGTAAACATTGCTGTTGTCAGTCCCAACACTATTGATAATATATATTTTTTCATGGAAATATTCTATTTAGAAAGTTAAGTCTATACCAAACGTGTAAATTCTCGGAGAAGGACAACGTCCCGTATCTACACCGTACATCAGCATACTCTGACCGGAATAGGAATATTGTGCTTGGGTAGAGCCTATTTCCGGATCATAACCACTATAGCCGGTAAATGTATACACATTCTTAATATTTGCATAGACACGTGCATTCTCTATTTTCAATTTACGCAACCAACTTTTAGGCAATGTATAACCGAAAACAATATTCTGTATACGCAAGAAAGAAGCGTCTTCAACTATACGGTTGCTGATACGGTCATTATCATTTGCGTCATTTACAGACATACGGGGTTGGCTCGGATTTGCCCCCGGCAAAATACAAATATTCCAAACGTTATTGTTAGCAGAATTGCCGTCAATATATCCCAAGCGAGCATAATTATTAACTTCCTGGTGTACATTACCACTTGAATTCGGATTCTTCAAACGACGAGACAAATAGTTCATTGCCTTATTCCCTTGCGAGCCATACAAGAAGATGGAAAGATCGAAATTCTTATACTTAAATGTATTATTAATACCATAAGTAAACTTTGGCAACGGACTTCCCAAGATGGTCTGGTCCTTCTCATCAATGATACCGTCATTGTTTACGTCCTCAAAAATATAGTCTCCAATATATACTTGCTTTACCAAGCTACCTTTATCCGTACCGGCATTCACAACGCAATCGCCTGTTCTCAATACAGGAGTCGCTATTTTCACAGTACTGGTTCCGTCTCCGTTGTCTATCAGATAATCAGAAGCCGTATTTATCCGTCCTATCACTTTATAGCCGTAAAACTGGCTTACCGGATGTCCTATTGCTGTACGAGTGACCACATTTGTCTCCCCACTTTGCTGATAAGTCTTATCAATAAAAGCGTTTTCCGTATTCATAGCCACTACTTTGTTACGATTCAAACTGAATGTCACATTCGTACGCCATTGAAAATCACGGTTAGAAATATTGACTGTGTTCAACGTAAATTCAAATCCCTTATTTTGCATAGAACCTATATTGGCCCATTGTGCAGTGGCAGCACCAGTACCAGTGGTTCCAACGTAACCGGGAAAATCTTGTTGTAATAACAAATCTTTGGTTTTCTTTATATAAGCATCAAAGATAAATTCCACACGATTGTTGAAGAGATTCAGATCAAGTCCCGCATTCCATGAGCGTGTGCTTTCCCATGTCAAATCCGGATTAGCTATATTAGCCGTTTGTATACTATTCCCCCAGATAGACTGAACGAAATTCCCCATCCGTTGGTAAGCAAACGAACTGACATTCGAGTTGCCAACTTCCCCGTAACTAACCCTGAACTTAAGGTTATTGATAACATCTTTCAACGGACGCCAAAAACGTTCTTCAGAAACACGCCATGCCAAAGCTACTGAAGGAAAAGTTCCCCATTGATTGCCTTTGGCAAAATTAGAAGTTCCATCGCGCCGTATAGTAGCAGTCATTTGATAGCGGTTGTTATAGCTATAAAATAAACGGCTAAAGAATGACAGGTAAGTCGTTTTACTTCCTCTTCCACTATTTGTAGCATAAACAGCATCACCTGCATCCAGGTCTGTCAATACTGCATCTCCATGAGTACGTTTACCTTGCAGATAGTCAGACTTCCGCGAAGTCATCTCATGTCCCAACATCCAACTTACCTTATGCTTTCTGGCAAAAGTCTTATCCATTGTCAACACATTTTTCCATCCCCAATAGAGACCATAGTTTTTGGAATGTTCATTGGTCGAATAAGGGTTCTTAGACCATCCTAGTTCATATTGAGGCAGAAAGTATTGATAATTATCCAAACTACCGTCAGCTGTAAAGTCTGTCCGGTATGTCAGCCATTTTACAGGATTGATCTTCATAAATAAATTGGCCCGTACTCCACCTTTCTCATTATTACGCTGAGTCAGTGACGCTAACGCTACCGGATTACTATAACTACTTAGAAATTCCTGATCATTATCCGAAGGCCCTGTAAAATTTCCTCCATTATCACGTACCGGAACATCCGGTGCCTGATAAAGTGCATTCGGAATAATAGACCAGCTGGCCATCCCCGTACTTTGCTTGGTATAAGAAACATTCACCGTACCACCAAAACGTACCTTTGACGTAGCCTGTATTTCGGTAGCCATACGGAATGTATAACGTTCAAAATCCGAACCAATACAAATACCATCTTGTCCGGTATATCCACCTGAGATGTTATAAGTCACCGTCTTAGTACCTCCGCGAACTGAGATATTATAATTTTGCAGCAACGCTTTACGGAATATTTCATCTTGCCAGTCGGTTCCACTTCCCAAAGTTTCAGGATGACTGAAAGCATCCTTTACCTTGCTTGCATCTAAAAGAGCATATAACTCGTTATAATGACGGGCATATCCTCTCAAATCCATCATATCAATTTTATTAGGCAATTCCTGCACACCGGCAGAAGCTTGAAAATTAACTCTAGGCTTTCCGCTAACACCCGCCTTCATCGATATAAGTATCACTCCATTAGCCGCTTGAGCCCCATAAATAGCCGTGGCAGAAGCATCTTTCAGAATCTCGATACTCTCAATATCGGCCGGATTGATACCTGCAATCGCATTACTTGTATTCGATCCTGTCTCACCGGAGATAATTACACCGTCAACCACATAAATAGGTTCGTTGGTACTATTCAAAGAATTCACGCCACGAATCTGAATGGATGTACCACCACCGGGAACACCTGAGTTTTGTGTCATTTGCAAACCGGCAGCACGTCCTTGTAAGGCCTGGTCGATAGTAGAAGCCATTGATTCCTCAATAGCTTTGGCGTTCACTGAAACAACAGATCCTGTCAGGTCCCCGCGTTTCATTGTTCCATACCCAATTGCAACAACTTCATCCAACATTTTCGCATCATTCTGCATCGACACATTCAACTGACCACCTTTGGTCACTTTACGTTGCATCGGTTTCATCCCGACATACGAAAATGAGATGGTAGCTCCCGGAGACAAACTCAATGTATACTTACCATTTACATCGGTAATAGTCCCTTTACTCGTTCCTTTGACTTGAATACTAACTCCAATCAAAGGTTCTCCATTCTCATCTGTAACTGTACCGGTAATCGTAATCTTCTCTTCCGACACAGACTGTGCAATAGGGAATGACGAAGCTCCAACTGCAATAGACGCAGGAGTGACTGCATAAACGACACCGGCCGAAAGCAATCCTGCGAGCATTGTACATCTAAATAAATAATTGTTCTTCATACATATTATATTTAAACTGATAATAAACTATAAGCCAACAAATTTTGTATTGGTTGATTCTTATACAGTTTCAACCGATACAAAATTATGAACTTACACCCTATTACACTCTGTACTATGTTACAAGAGATTTTTTATTTGTACTATAGTTTTTTTAGAATGTTTCAATCCTTTTTAAAAATGATTCCCCGCAGGTTATTTCGTTTCCTTTCCTTCAAAAGACGAAGTATCTTGGGCGGATTCAATATACTCTGTGGGAGTTACTCCATATTGTTTTTTAAAGACAGTTGAAAAATTCGCCTGATTATCAAATCCCACCGCATCAGCAACTTCTGCAATATTCAATTTACGCTCCCGCAACAAGGCAGCCGCCTTCTTCATACGCAAATTACGAATAAAAGTCGAAGCCGGAACACCGGTTATGTCCTTCAACTTACGATGAAGCTGAACCCGACTGAGCCCCACCTCTCTAGCCATCATTTCTACATTAAACTCCGGGTCAGCCATATATTTATTCACAACACTCATTACACGCTCCATCAAACGTTCATCACCGGATTTATTTTCAGTAAATTCAATTTTACCTTCCTGGTCCTGTGCACCCGAATATTTCCCTCTCAATAACAGCCGGGTATCAATCAGGTTTTTAATGTGAATCCTTAACTCCTCTATATTAAACGGCTTAGCCAAATAAACATCAGCTCCCTTGCTTAATCCTTGTATACGGTCTTTATAATCCGCCTTCGATGTCAATAAGATTACCGGTATATGGCTGACATTCGGATTCCCACGAAGAGCTTTCAACATGGAGATACCATCCATTTCGGGCATAATCACATCAGAAATGACAAGATCAGGCTGATACTTCAATATGGCTTGAATTCCCTCCTTCCCATTGCGACATACGAATACCTTATATTGTTGTCCTAACTCTGCCTCCAGAAAATTACGGATCTCGTCATCATCATCTACAATAATGATCTTATTATTCGTCTTATGATATTTCACTTTAACGGCTTCCTCTTCTTCCACTGCTGGCAATGTAAATGCAGGTGTAACTATTCGTGAAGGCACAGTCTCTTCATTTTCCAATTCATTTTTCTTCAGATGATCCTTTCCAAACGGCAAGTGAATGACAAAACTACTTCCCTGTCCGTCTTTACGGTTAGAAGCATAAATAATGCCATGATGAAGTTTGACAATCATACGACACAAATTTAATCCTATGCCAAATCCCAAACTTCCGTTTGAATTATTGGGAGCCTGATAAAAACGCTCAAATATCTTTTCCAGTTTGCTTGCATCAATACCCGTTCCACTATCTGTTACTTCAATCTCCAGATAATGATGCAAAGCATCTGTCGCATGTTCATTAACCTTTTCATGCAGGCATATCTTAATCTCACCGCCATCCGGTGTATATTTAAAAGCGTTTGACAAGAGATTCACTAGCACTTTATCAAAATTGTTACGGTCCACCCAAGCTTGCATTATTTCCCGGTCATGCTCGAAAAGCAATCTGATATTCCTTTTCTGTGCCTGATAATCAAACAAGGAAATCAGTTCCTCAATAAAGCCTACCATATCGGTTTCCCTGCAATGTATATGCAATTGCCCTTTTTCAATTTTACGCATATCCAATAACTGATTCATCAGATTGACAATCCGATTGGCATTTTTCTGCATCAAACGCAACAGTTTCATTGTATCCGGATCATAATCACGTTTCAACAGACTCTCCAACGGACTAATAATCAAAGTCATCGGTGAACGTATTTCATGCGACAAATTAATAAACAACTTTATTTTCTCTTCATTCAGATTTTTCTGATGGCGACGCCTAAGCATCAAATAGATTTGTCCCAACGCAGTCACTACCAACAGAACATAGCAGATATAGGCAGGCAAAGAACGCCACCAGGGTGCTGCGATAGAGATATAAAACACTTTCACCGGACTATATTGCCCGTTTTCACAAGCACGTACCTCAAGTGTATAGTTACCTGAACTTAGATGATTGTATGTAATCTGATTAACCCCCAATTGGGTGGCGGTCCATTCTTTTCCATATTCCCTAATACGGTATTCATAAAAAATATTATCCACATTCTTATAATCGAACGTAGAAAATTCAAGCATAAACGTATTGTCCTCATAAGCCAAACGGATATCATTTGCCTGCGTTGCAACCGTTTCAATAATGGGCCGACTTCCCGATTTTTGTCCTACAGTCACAGCCTTTCCACCAAGATAGAGATTAGAGAGAACGACTTCGAGTTGCTTTTGCTGTTGCACGATACTGTCCGGATGAAAATAAGTTATCCCCTTGATACCCCCTAAATAAATCATTCCATCCATAGACTGAAAACTGGCTCCCGGCATATATTCGTTATCAACAAGTCCACGCTCCGAATAGTAAGAGACAATTCTATTTTCATCTACATTTACCAGATTGATTCCTTTCAAAGTACTACACCAGATATTACCATGTTCATCCTCCGCTACCCCATATACAAAGTTATTGGAAAGGCCGTCCTCCATATCATAATGTTTCAGTATCTTCCGGGATGGATTATAACAAAGAAGACCTTTGTTAGTACCCGCCCATATGTTACCCTTTACATCTTCCAACAATGAATAAGTAATAAAGCCACAGAACTCTGCGGATAAATGTTTGAACCCTTTAATCCGTGGATCGAAACAATCTATTCCATAACAATGACCTATCCACAGAAGCTCCTCCGAACTATAAATGAATGAATTAATCCAATTGTTTTTCAATTCCGTCAATGAACTTGTATAGTTAGTCACAGTCCGCGTAGGCAGATGATATTGCATAAAACCACTACCATAAACTGAAAAATACAGGTTTTCTCTATCATCCCCTATTATATCTTTAATATCCTTGTTTTTTATTTCCGGAAATAAAGAGATCACTTTCCCATTAGGTTCCTCCATAAAGATGCCACAGAACCGTCCTCCAAACCATAAATTATCATTATCATCCTTATACATTGAAGAGAAAGTTCGTTTCTCAAATAAATGCCCGACAATATTACCTTTTGAATTAATCTGAAAAATCCCTGCATTTTCTACTCCTCCGAGTATGTTACCATCTCTGTCTTTAGCAATGGTAGTAACAACACTTGCAGACGGATATTCGCGTTCCGGAACATTCCAAAAATGAAAAGGAGTCGGCTCTTTTGATATCATAACTACTCCTTTATGATAACATCCCAGCCATAGATTCATATCACGGTCTTCATAAACAGTTGAAATCTTGGCATAATTCAAATCAAAAAACGGAAGTGAAAACGGCTCTGAATACAACTCAGCCAAGTCCGATGAAATAGTCTTCAACCCTTTGCCATAAGTTGCCACATAACTTGTCCCATCCTTACAAGTTAGCACAGAACGGGCAGGCAACCAATTCTCATTATGTTTAAACTCAATAAATTTATCATGTTCTCTATCGTAAGAATAAACCGAAATAGCAGTAGCAATCAACAGGTTACCATCGGTATCCTCTGTGATACAAGAAATAATAGAACCTCCTTTAAGAGCATCATTCTTATACATTTTACTTTGGTGAGTAGCTGGATCATAACACAATAATCCGACATTATCCACTCCAATCCAAACATTCCCTTCTTTATCTTCGTAAATAGCTCCATAATGAGAGTAGTCCGCAGTCTCAGGCACATCCGTAATCCGTACCGCTACTTTTGTATTTTTGGGAATACAAAAAAGTCCTCTTCCTGAAGAGGCTACCCAAATATCACCGGAACGTAGTTGTGTTATCTTCTTCACATGTAACGGAATATTCTCATCAAAGGTAATATGCCGGAAGTTGTTTTCTTCCGGCACATAATATTGCAGTCCACTGACACTACCAACCCATAAAGTGCCCTCCTTATCAAGCATCAATGTCTTAACCGAATTATCTAACAAGGAAGTACTATCTCTCTGACTATTATAATAATGAGTGAATTGTATTCCATTAAATTTATTCAAGCCATAGTCAGTACCAATCCATATAAAACCATCTTTATCCTGACAAATAGACGTAACAAGGTCACACGTCAATTGCTTGGAATCATAGAACAATATATTCTCTGCTGTTAGTCGGGCAAAGCCAGCCAAACAAATAAGCATCAATGATAGTAGTCTTTTCATAGCAATCTGTTTTTCATTAATTCTGCAAATAAACTATTTTTTTTGCAAGTTAGAGCATATTCATTCTATTTTAAGATTATCCAAAGTTATTCTCCTGTTGCATATACCCCTATTGTGGTCCCGGTAAACCCTCCGGCAGTTGCCGTACTTAAAAGACTTGATTTTACTTTTCCCAACACAGTCCAAGATTTTGATCTGCCGAATGCATAACTGAAAGTATATTCCTCCGGTGTCAAAGCCTCTACCTTCAAATAGACCTTTTGTTTTTTCTCTTTATCTGATAAAAAGTATTCATATTCATCTTTCAATTCTTTTTTGCTGCGGCTACTATACGATTTTAGGGAAAGAATAACTTTTCCTTGTTTATCAACTGTTTTCCCAAATTGCACATAACAATAGTCATTTTGAAAACAAACTATTCCGGCAAAATCCAGTTTTCCCTCAGGAATATAAGTTAAAGCCGTCTGTGCCTTAAATCTCTTGCTATTCACCCGACGACCAATAAAAGAAGGATTACCAAATTGCTCAATACGTATTTCTCGTGGCTTCAATGCTAATTTGCCATCTTTCCTTATTTGAAAGAATTCCTCTTTAGGCGTTCGAATAAAAGTAGCCTCTTTCGAGAGCCCTTTCGAGGTCCATAGTAGAGCAGGTGCATAAGGATCATACCCCTGTATTTTATTATTCTCCGACAGATTCTTCATTCCGGGAGTCATATCCACAACATAGGGTACAACCTTTCCTTTATCCAGAATTATCGGCTGCTCATCATTCCATTTTACCGGTAATAAGAATGTTTCACGCCCCGTATTTTCATGTCCGTTACGATAAGGACGGACTGCTAGAAACACAGCAAACCATTCCCCATTTTCTGTTTCAACCAAATCAGCGTGCCCCGCACAAGTAATCGGTTCTTTTCTATCAGACGGAAGCCCCATTTGAGTCAAAATGGGGTTAATAGCACAAGGAATAAAAGGCCCCATCGGAGAATCAGAGGTTAAAATGACCTCCCGATGATTGGGACCTGTACCTCCTTCCGCAGCCATCAGATAATATTTCCCTTTTATTTTATACAAATGAGGACCTTCAATCCAAGAAGGTTTCTTTGTGATATCCAAGCCACCGTCAATCACAACTTTCGGTTCTCCGACAACCCGGTCGTTCTTCCAGTCAAACTCACGGATCCATATTGCACGATGTCCATCATACAGCGGTTCATACGCTGGAGGCTCATTGTTTAAGATATATGCCTTCCCGTCTTCATCAAAGAAAAAACTCGGATCAATGCCTTTCACAGAAGGAAGTGCTATCGGATCACTCCAATTACATTTCTTCGGGTCATCTGTCTTTACATAAGTAGTATTACCATACCCAGTACCCGTAGTTATCATATAAAATGTCTTATTATGAGGATTATACTTTATATCAGGAGCATACACTCCCCAAGACATCTTACTGTTCTTTGTCAACAATTGTGAAGGTCTGTTGAGCACATGACCTAATTGAGTCCAGTGAATCAGATCCGTACTATGCCAAATAGGTACTCCCGGATAATAACTGAAACTAGAATTAACCAAATAATAATCTTTGCCCACCCGGCAAATACTAGGATCCGGGTAACAACCGGGAAGGATAGGATTCAAATATTGATTTTCACTAGCTTTCATCTGACTCTCAGATTTATACAGGAATTCATCGAACACAGCTACATTCTGTGATGATAGTATTGTTATATTGCCTGCCAACGCTAATGTAAACAGCACTTTTCGAAAGACTTTCATGGTATTTTATTTTTAAAGATTAATATTCTGAATGATTTTCCAAAGATACAAGCCAATACAGACAATCACTTGCCCAAGTGTTTCATACATATTTTAGTGCGTAAACCGACGTTACATTTTATTTTAAAATCGTTTCATCCGCACAAAAGCAATCGGTCTTACATATTTAAAAGTTTTAGATACATCCAAATAAGTAATGATTCTATCAAAATTCCTACATTTGCCCATATCAAATAAAAACATCGTATAACCAATTAAATTTACCATCATGAAAAAGTACTTAGTCGCAGCATTTGTTGCATTACTCGGAGTTTTTAATGCCACCGCACAAGAGAATAAGACAATCGAAGTTTTTGAATGCGAAGCCAACAAACTAACAGTCGAAGGTTCAACGCTAATCTGTACCGGTTTTGGTCACTTGGTATTCCCAAAGATGGATTACAGCAATTACACCGGAATAAACTTTGAAGCAGCTAACTTCGAGAAGTTAGACGAAAAAGCCACAGGTGCCGTATGCTCATTAAAAATAGAATATACCAAAAACGGTGAAACTGTAAAAACCTCCATGGGATTTTATAGAACCGGAAAAAAGAAGATTGAATTCAAATCTTTCAAAGATGAAAAACAAGGTGTTATCAGTATAGATCCCAGTACTATTACAAAAGTTTCTATCGGAATGGGGAAAAACAAAAAGGTAGATATAAATAATATCGTTCTAGTAGCTAAGAAATAATAATGAAGAAAGTATTTTTCATACTAGAGAGTTTATTATTATGTGCAATAATATGCCGGGCTGAGGTAAAACTTCCCGGCATATTTTCCGACCAGATGGTTTTGCAACGGGAAGTTCCTATTCCAATATGGGGGTGGGCAGAGCCTAAAGAAACAGTCACCGTTACCATTGACGGCAAGCAATACAGAACTCAAGCGTCCCAAACGGGAGAATGGTCCATCAAACTACCCAAATATAAAGCCGGAGGACCATATGAATTGAAAGTCAACCAGCTAGTGATGCAAGATGTATACATCGGTGATGTATATCTATGTAGCGGACAGTCGAATATGGAACTTACCGTAAAACGGGTAATGGACAAATATAAGGACGAAATACTATCCTATGAAAACAATCTTATCCGTTACACCAAGACCAAATATGCTTATAATTTCATAGAGCCGCAAGATAATAGCGAGAATGTCTGGAAGATATGTACTCAAGAAAACGTGTTGGACTTTGCGGCCTTATGCTATTTTTTCGCTAAAGAGATGCAGACAGAAAAAGGAGTTGCGGTCGGAATTATCAATAGCAGTTGGGGAGGAACCCCTATCGCGGCATGGTCTACCCGTCATTCTTTGGAAAAGCATAAGAACTTCCAAGCCAAACTCGCATCAGGATTATACAGTAATCCCGACTATCCGGACTCGGTAAAGAGGGCGGATAAAATGCTGGCTGATCAATGGAACCGGCAACAACTGGAGAAAGATCTTGGGTATAAGGGGAAATGGACACAAGATAACTTCGAAGATTCCGATTGGGAACAAACAGAGGTGTTCAACTCCAACTGGGGAGGAAGCTGGGATAAACCCGTCAACGGAGTACATTACTTCCGTCAGCGTATCAATATTCCGTCAGAGTTGGCGGGAAAAAAGGCGACTTTACGTGTGGGAACATTAAAAGATGCAGATGCCACCTATATAAACGGAGTTTGTGTAGGAAGGACTGGTTATCAGTATCCGCCACGCATTTATCAGGTCCCGACCGGAACACTTCGTGCCGGAGAGAATGAAATCGTTATCCGGCTGCTTAGCAGCAAGGGACGTCCATTCTTTGTGAAAGGTAAGCCTTATCAACTAGAAATCGAGGGAAAGACTTTTCCACTCTCTTCTCTGTGGAAACACAAGATCGGCTGTATCCTGCCTTCAGCACCCTCAAGCAGAAGTTTCCAAAACGAACCGGCAGGACTATATAACAGCATGATACATCCATTGCGCAATTATAGCATTCGGGGAATTATCTGGTACCAAGGAGAATCTGATACCGGCCCGGACGGAAGTAAACAATACGAGAGTATGTTAGTCAACCTTATCAATGACTGGCGTACACAGTGGGCAAATAAGAAACTGCCATTTGTTATAGTGCAACTGGCCAATTATCAGCAAAGAAGCAACAAACCTATGGAAAGCGGTGTAGCCCAAGTACGTGAAGCACAACGCAGAGTTACTCTTCGCTTAAAAAACACAGGGTTGGCTACCGCTATCGATCTGGGAGAAAGTAACGATATTCATCCGCTCAACAAGAAAGACTTGGCGCACCGCTGTGTCCTCCAAATGAACAGATTAGCTTTCAACAAAACAGATCAAGTGGCAGAAGGACCTATGGTAGAGAAAGCTGAACTAAAAGGAAACGGGCAGATTATCATCTCTTTTATGAAAGGAACAGGCTCGCTGAAGCAAGCGAAAGTATTGGAAGGTATTGCTGTCTCTGGCAAAGATGGAAAATATAAATTCGTAGAAGCATATACCGAAGGTAATCAGATTATTGTCAAGTGGAACGGGCTGGAAGAACCGACAAGCATTCGCTATGCTTGGGAAAACAATCCGCCATCTTCCATATATAATACAGACGGGCTTCCAGCCTCCAGTTTTCAAATTCCTATTAGCAAGAACTGAAACTGATACAAGAACAACAGGGAATCCTATTTAAAATATTTTAAAAATAGGACCCTGCCGGATAAACTCTACCAATATACCTACAATCACAAGATTTCCTGATATTACATTTCAACAGAACTAAAATAGACTTAAAACTTTCCCGATTTCCAATAAAAGTTTGAAGTATACTTAAAACTTTTCCTTATCTTAGCAAAAGTTTTAAATACAAATAAAATCTATAATAAGATGGACTTTCCTAGAATTCTCAAAAAAAGAAAAGGCTACATCGAACGGATAAAACCTTTCATGCGGAAATCTGTAGCTAAGGTACTGACAGGTCAGAGACGTGTAGGCAAAAGCTTTCTCCTTTATCAACTTATTGAAGAAATTTTAGGTGAAGAGCCAAATGCCAATATCATCTACATCAATCTGGAAGACTTTGAATTCAGTTCATTACAAACAGCCCAAGATTTACATTCCTACATCATTTCTCAAAGTCATAAGAAAGACAAGAACTATATATTTATCGACGAAATACAGGACATTCCGGGATTTGAGAAAGTGATTCGTTCTCTCCTCCTCAATGAAGATAACGATATATACATTACCGGTAGCAATGCCAATATGCTTTCAGGAGAACTTGCAACTTATTTAAGCGGCAGATATATTGAATTCAAAATATACAGTCTCTCTTATTTGGAATTCCTCGAATTTCATGGATTAACTGACAATGAAAAAAGCTATGAACTATATAGTCGTTATGGTGGGCTTCCTTACTTGTTGAACCTTCCTCTCGAAGACGAGACAGTAAATGAATATCTGAAAAGTGTATACTCTACGATTGTTTTTCGTGATGTAGTCAGTCGGTATAAACTACGAAACACTTTATTTTTAGAGAAGTTAATCCAGTTCTTATCCGAAAACATAGGAAATCTGTTCTCGGCTAAAAATATCAGTGATTATTTAAAATCACAACATGCGACGGTTTCTGTAAATCAAATTCAAAATTATACAGAATACCTAAGCAACGCTTTTCTTATTCACCGGGTAGAAAGATATGATTTAATAGGTAAACGTGTCTTTGAAATAGGAGAGAAATACTATTTCGAAAATATGGGAATCCGCAATATTGTTATTGGATACCGCATTACAGACAAAGCCAAAATATTAGAGAACCTGGTTTATAATCATCTTCTATATAGAGGATATGAAGTAAAGGTTGGTTATTATGGAGATAAGGAAATTGATTTCATCGGAGAAAAAAACGGAGAAAAACTCTACATACAAGTTGCCTTAAAAATAGACAGTGAAAAAACTGCTGAAAGAGAATTCGGGAATCTACTGAAAATACAAGATAATTATCCTAAAATGGTAATAACAGAGGATAACTTCAACGGGAATAGCTATGAAGGGATACGCCACTGTTCAATACGCCAGTTCTTAATGGAGTAGCTTGCAGCAATAACTCAATCGATCATCTTCTTAGATGTAGATTGCACGGATCAAATAAAAATCTCTGTTCCGTGCAACCCTGATCATAAAAGCCGACTAAGCAGCTACTTAAAACTCAACTAGAATACGGAATACCTTCCCCGGATTAACCGCCCATTCCTGCATAGCTTCTAAAGCTCCTTCAGGTTTGGCTACTTTCGATATCAACTCTTCTACCGGACAATTTCCTTCTTTCATATAATTGATGACTGCACGGAAGTCTGCCGGCAAGGCATTCCTAGAACCACGAATATCCAGTTCTTTCTGAACAAAGAGTTTCGTTTGGAAAGCAACCTCACTTTTAGCGTAGCCGATACAAACCACCCGTCCTGTGAAACCGACTTCATCCACCGCCATTACATAAGTCACCGGACTGCCAACAGCTTCAATCACGACATCAGCACCCAGTCCTTCTGTGATCTCCTGCATCCGTTCGTGCACATTTTCTGTCTTGGAGTTAATCACATAAGAGACGCCTACCTTTTTCGCCAGTTCCAGCTTTTCATCATCCAAGTCGACAGCAATTACTGTGGCACCTCTCAAAGCGGCACGTACAATGGCACCGATGCCAATCATACCGCAACCAATCACCATCACAAACTCGTTGTCGATCACCTGTGCACGAGATACGGCATGAAAGCCTACACTCATCGGTTCAATCAAAGCACAGTCACGAGAAGAAATATTGCCAGCCGGAATAATCTTTGTCCAGGGCAATACAGCATATTCGCACATCACTCCATTGCGTTGCACACCTAATGTTTCATTATGTTCGCAGGCATTAACACGACCATTGCGACAAGAAGCACATTTTCCACAGTTGGTATATGGATTCAAGGTCACATTCATGCCTTTCTCAAAACCTGCCGGAACATCCGGGCCGATTTCCTCAATGACTGCTCCTACTTCGTGTCCCGGTATCACAGGTAATTTCACCATCGGATTTTTGCCCAGGAATGTGTTCAAGTCGGAACCACAAAAACCAACATACTTGATTCTTACTAATACTTCACCGGCTCCAACGGTCGGTTTTTCCAGTTCAACCACCTTCATTTCGGAGGGATTGATAATTTGAACTGCTTTCATTTGATATGTATTTGATAATAAATTTATTAATCGATTACTTTATAACCTTTCCATCCGTAATAGGCACAGAATACAAAGCAAATCATCGGCACGCCATACGCGATATAATAGATGTTCTCGTTAATATGCATGAAATAAGCCGTCAACTGCGGGAGACAGGCATTACCAACGATAGCCATCACAAGAAAGGCCGAACCGCTCTTCGTCTGATTTCCAAGCCCTTTTAAAGCCAATGAGAATTGAGTAGGATACATGATAGACATAAAGAACGAGATAGCCAGCATCGCATATAATCCGATCATTCCTCCCCATATCATCACCACTCCACACAGGAGGATATTCATCAGGGCATAGAGCAACAACATATCTTGAGGACGGAATTTCACCATCAAGCCCGTACCAATCCAACGTCCCAAAAGAAAAGCCAACATATAGAGTCCGAAGAAAGTGGTAGCCGTATCTTCCGGTAATCCCGCATAGGTGCAGCAATAGACCAGGAAAAGACTGTTGATGGCTGTCTGCCCGCCATTATAGAAGAATTGCGCAATCACTCCCCAACGAAGATGCGAGTGTTTTAATACTCCGAAGTCTATCAGTTTTTCTTTCTTGCCATCAGCCGTCACTGCATCTGAAGAAGCAGTTTCATCTCCAAGCTTCGGCAACTTTGAAAAGACAAATACAACGGCTATGGCAATGAGCAGTAACGCCAATATCAGGTAAGGAAGTTTCATGGCATCCGTTTCCAGTTGGATATAGGCTTGCCAACCACCCGGATAATCTACAGGAAGTGTTTCCCGTGTATAATGATTTCCACTAAGGATGAGTTTGCTTAGGAACATGGCAGCAATGAAAGCTCCGAGCCCGTTGAAGGACTGCGCCAGATTTAATCGGCGTGGAGCCGTTTCAGAGGCACCCAGCACTGTTACATACGGATTGGCAGCCGTCTCCAGAAAACACATTCCGGTGGCAATGATAAAAAAGATGCAAAGGTAAGCCCAATATTCTTTCAGTATGGCAGCAGGGAAAAAGAGCAGCCCCCCGATAGCGGCCAGGATAAGTCCGAATATAATTCCTGCTTTATAGCTGTATCGTTTCATGAACATAGCTATCGGAATAGGGAAAATGAAGTAGGCAAGCCAATAGGCTGTCTCTGTAAAAGAAGCCTCAAAGGTGTTCAGCTCGCAGGTCTTCATCAATTGCCGGATCATTGTAGGAAGCAGATTACTGCTTATCGCCCACAAGAAGAAAAGGCAGAAAACCAAAGCTAAAGGTATTGTATATGTATTCTTTTTCATGGCATGAATATAGTTTTACGATAAGGTTGTTTTCTCAATCATTCGGACATGTTCTTGATGTAAGGAAGCACGGGAAGATCTGTAAATCCATAGAAATTCCGGGCATTCTCTCCCAAAAAGAGTCTTTTATCCTCTTCCGTTAATTCGGAAGACTTCACCACAAAATCATAAGACATTTTGTAGGTGATCGCTGTGATGGTACGCGGATAATCCGAGCCCCACATCAGTTTTTCCATTCCCACCAGATCTGCCGCTTCACGGATGGCTTTTATCGCTCCTTTAAAAGGATAGAATTCGTCATTGAAAAGCCAAGTGATTCCACCGGATTCAATCATCACATTGGAATGACGTGCCAGACGGATTTGCTCTTTCCAATCGGGGCGAGTCACCATTCCGAAGTGTCCGATAGCTATCCGCAAATCCGGACATTCCTGAATAATCTCTTCCATTTCAGGAACCTGTGTGGCTCCGTCGGCTAGATCAATAGAAAGCAGAATGCCCTTATCTTCCATATAATGGAACATTTCCATCATCTCTTCGCTGTTCAGCATCACCCTTCCTTCTTTCAGCAAAAGACGATGGGCAGGAATCTTGATGGCTTTAAAACCTTTTGCGATCAGTTCTTTTGCCTGTTCCAGAAATCCCGGTTTACGAAATTCGCACATACCGCAAACAAAAAAACGATCGGGATAACGGGAAACGACTTCCGACAAATAATCATTCTGAATACCATCAATAAATTCTTGAGTGATAACAGCGGCAGATACTTGTGCATAGTCCATATTCGAAAGAAAGACTTCCGCACTATTCACCCCGTCTATCATAAAAGGAGGAACCATCTGGCGAATCTCTCCCATAAATTCCGAACGTCCGTTTTCCAACGTACGAATAGGCAGTCCGTCTACGACTGTATCTTGCCGTAGCCATAAATGAGTATGTGCATCAATGATTGTGTAGTCCATACCAACAAGTTCGTTTTATGAGTTTGCCCAGCTTACACGTTTCTGTTCCCCGATAATCTCCTGAACTTCCCGAACGAGCTCCCAATCAATCGGTTCTTCAATGAAAGCGATATTCTTTTTCACATTCTCCGGGTTGGTTGTACTGAACAGGGTAGTGGCAATACGGGGATTGCTGACAGAGAACTGCATAGCCAGTTTTTCAATCGGATAGTTCTTGGCTTTGCAGTGTTCCATTGCTTTACGGCAGGCTTCTACCAACGATTGGGGAGCCGGATGCCAGGCAGGAACACCACGTTCGCTCAACAACCCCATCGAAAGCGGAGAAGCATTAATCACACCGATTCCTTTGGATTCAAAATAGTCCAGAAAATCCACTAATTTATCATCGCACAGACAATAATGGCAAAAATTGAGAATGGACTCGACTGTGCCGATTGGCGAGTGGTCGATTACCCATTTCAGATTCTCCAACTGTAAATCTGTGATTCCGACATGGCCTACCACTCCTTTCTCACGCAGTGCTACTAAGGCAGGCAATGTCTCATTGACAATCTGATTCAAATCGGCAAATTCAATATCGTGTACATTTATCAAATCGATAAACTCTATATGTAAGCGTTCCATACTCTCGTACACACTCTCAGTTACCCGTTTGGCTGAGTAATCCCATGTGTTCACTCCATCTTTTCCATAACGCCCTACTTTTGTAGAAAGATAATAACGGTCGCGCGGAAGCTCTTTCAACGCTTTTCCTAACACGGTCTCCGCTTTATAATGTCCGTAATAAGGAGAGACATCTATAAAATTCATTCCCGATTCAACAGCGGTAAATACCGCTTGAATGCCTTCTTTCTCTTTTAAATCATGGAAAACTCCTCCTAAGGAAGAGGCTCCGAAACTAAGGGATGACACTTTCATCCCTGTCTTTCCGATTTCATGGTATTGCATACTTCTAGGTTTTAAATAGTTTTGTATGCGACAAAAGTAGGTCAGGAATGATTTCCGTATAGCGGTAAAGCCACTAAAAAGCAACGTAATGGTTTACGTAAAAAATATTGTTTCAGATATGCGTATTTATCCGGGAATGTGCTTTCTTTGTAAAAGAATCAAAGTAAAGGACCTTCAAATGGAATACCGGAAACATACTTCACTCAAAGATCTCGCTCAAGCATTGGGAGTATCGATCCCCACTGTATCCAGAGCACTGAAAGACAGCCCGGAAATCAGCCGTGAGCTCTGCGCCAAGGCTAAGGAACTGGCAAAAGAAATGAATTACCGTCCCAATCCTTTTGCCATGAGCTTACGAAAGAATGCCCCGCGTATCATCGGAGTGATTGTTCCGGATATCGTAACTCATTTCTTCGCCTCTATCTTGAACGGTATAGAAAATATGGCTATCGCCAACGGATATTTTGTGATTATCACTACATCGCATGAGTCATACGAACATGAGAAACGGAACGTTGAGAACCTGGTAAATATGCGTGTGGAGGGTATCATCGCCTGCTTATCACAGGAGACTACGGACTATTCCCATTTTGCGGCACTAAAAGATATCAATATGCCGCTTATTCTATTTGATCGTGTTTGTCTGACGGAACAGTTTTCTTCGGTTGTTGCGGACGGTGTGCAATCCGCTCAAATGGCAACACAACATCTTCTGGATAATGGAAGCAAACGGGTAGCGTTTATAGGTGGAGCGAATCATCTGGACATCGTCAAGAAAAGAAAGCATGGTTATCTGGAAGCTCTACGTGACAACCGTATTCCCATCGAGAAAGAGTTGGTCGTCTGCCGGAAGATTGATTACGAGGAGGGTAAAATTGCCACAGAGACCTTGCTGTCGCTTCCCCAGCCTCCTGATGCCATACTTGCCATGAATGATACCTTAGCTTTTGCCGCTATGGAAGTTATCAAAAAACATGGACTGCGTATACCGGACGACATTGCCATCATCGGATATACGGACGAACAACACGCCAATTACGTAGAGCCTAAATTATCGGCTGTGTCTCATCAAACTTATAAAATGGGAGAAACTGCCTGCCGGTTGTTGATTGAGCAGATTAAAGGGGATAAGGCTGTCAAGCAAGTGGTCATTCCGACTCATTTACAGATGAGAGAAAGTAGTATAAAAAACAACACAATTTTATTTTGAATTGACAAATAATACTATTTACATGGTTGTAACTCAATCTGGAATACGGTAAAAGAATAAAAGGTATTACGTATTGCAATACCCTTTATTCTTCTACCATTATATAAAGTCAATCAAGATTATAAATCTACAATTTTATCCAATTTGACATTATAAACCAAAGCAGAGTAAGGCTGTAAAGAACCATCACTACCTGTACCGGAATCATATCCACTTTGGTAAGGAACATACAAAGTCCAAAATTCCCCTTCTGTCATATAAGGCAATGTATAAGTCCAACCTGAAATCACTTCGTCCAAAGAGAATGGCGTTGGTGAATCAAACTCGTCAGGCTCTGTTCCTACAAAATTCTGCTGAACTACATCTCCATTAAAATAAGACATACGATAATATGCTTCCACCGAAGATGTAGAAAACGGCTTCGCTTGACTATCTCCTGTTTTACTAATCTTCTTAACATATATCCATTGACCAGTTACCTCATCTTTATAACGATGAAGTTTCTCCGGATCATTTTTAGCTAAAGCTTGATTTTCAGGACTATCATACACACTAGCGATCGAGTCAATAAAAGCCTCACTACGCGCACGCCAATTGTCATAACGTCCGGCCTCTTCCGTTTCGCTACAAGCGGTAAACGTCAAAGCCAACAATACTAAGGAGAATAAATAGATCTTTTTACTCATTCGTCAAAGGTTTATTGTAAAGTTTTCAATAGAGAAGTGATGCTTACTCTGTCTGCGATGATATTATTCAGTTCAGAGATAGCGACACGCTCCTGCTGCATGGTATCACGGTTACGCAATGTCACACAGTTATCTTCTAATGTCTGATGATCGACCGTCACACAGTACGGAGTACCAATAGCATCCTGACGGCGATAACGCTTACCGATACTATCTTTTTCATCATACTGGCAATGGAAATGGAATTTCAAGTTATCAATAATCTCACGGGCCTTTTCAGGCAGACCGTCTTTCTTTACCAACGGCATAACCGCCAGTTTCACCGGAGCCAGAGCAGCAGGCAATTTCAGAACAACACGGCTTTCACCATTTTCCAATTGTTCTTCGCAATAAGATGCACTCATGATACTGAGGAACATACGGTCAACACCGATAGAAGTTTCGATTACGTACGGAGTATAAGACTCGTTCAGTTCCGGATCAAAATATTTAATACTCTTGCCGGAGAACTTCTCATGTTGAGACAAGTCGAAGTTAGTACGAGAGTGGATACCTTCCACTTCCTTGAATCCGAACGGCATCAGGAATTCGATGTCAGTAGCGGCATTTGCGTAATGAGCCAACTTATCATGATCGTGATAACGGTAGCTTGCATCTCCGAAGCCAAGTGCCTTATGCCATTTCAAACGGATTTCTTTCCATTTCTTGAACCAGTCAAGCTCTGTTCCCGGTTTTACGAAGAACTGCATTTCCATCTGCTCGAACTCACGCATACGGAAGATGAACTGACGGGCAACGATCTCGTTACGGAAAGCCTTACCAATCTGTGCAATACCGAAAGGAACTTTCATACGACCTGTTTTCTGTACATTCAGGTAGTTTACGAAAATCCCCTGTGCAGTTTCCGGACGAAGGTAAATCTTCATTGCTCCTTCGGAAGTAGAACCCATTTCGGTAGAGAACATCAGATTGAACTGACGAACTTCTGTCCAGTTCTTAGTACCGGAGATCGGGCATACGATTTCTTCATCAATGATAATCTGACGAAGTTCTTCCAAATTGTTATCATTCAAAGCTTTTGAAAAGCGAGTATGAAGTGCATCACGCTTAGCCTGATGTTCCAGTACACGTCCGTTAGTAGAACGGAACTGAGCCTCATCAAACGCTTCACCGAACTTCTTGGCAGCTTTCGCTACTTCTTTATTGATTTTATCGTCATACTTTGCCAACTGATCTTCAATCAGTACATCGGCACGATAACGTTTTTTAGAATCCTTATTGTCAATCAAAGGGTCATTGAATGCGTCTACGTGTCCGGAAGCCTTCCAGATAGTAGGGTGCATAAAGATGGCAGAGTCGATACCGACAATGTTTTCGTGCAACAGCACCATGCTGTCCCACCAATATTTCTTAATGTTGTTTTTCAATTCAACGCCCATCTGACCGTAGTCATACACAGCGCCTAGTCCGTCGTAGATATCGCTCGAAGGAAATACGAAACCGTACTCTTTACAATGCGATACAAGCTTCTTAAAAACGTCTTCTTGTGCCATTTTCTTTTCTATATCTATTAATTTGAATTTGCTTTTTTCGTAAAAAGTGCCACAAAGATAGGGATTTATCTTATAAATAAGACAGAGAGGGTATTAATTTATCTTATTCCTGAACTTCTTCGTCGATTTCCAGCCTTCCTATATTATATGCAGCTAATTCCTGTTCCCTATCCGCCTCCTTCATTTCTTTGGTCAACATACTTTCCGGCATGTACAAATTAAAGGGAATACGTGTGCATTTCATCTTTTTCACTTGTCGACCAAATTCAGGGCAAGCCACAAAATAAACCCGTGATACAGACACCTTTCCCGGAGTTACCTGTTCGGGACGTTCAAATCCCGGACTGGTTAACGACGTATGGAACGTACCAAGTCCCTCAATAGTAACCGGCTGTCCAATAGACAGTAAAGTACGGATAGCATCAACCATTTCCGTCAATATACCATCTATCTGCCCACGATGGAACCCACTCCGTCTCTCCATATACTCGGCAAATTCCCTATTCCGAATCGGATTTAGCACTCTTTTAGGTACACCATACCATAATTCTTTCTTTTCTCCCGATGTCAAATCGGCTTTTTTTCTCACTACATAAGGTACTGCCATCGTCTATACTCCTCTTGTTTTTCGTTAATACTCGTACTTCATCTGAGACCCGGGTCTCAATGGTGTTGACACCCGGGTCTCAAGCATGCCAACACCCGGGTGTCAGTGCTCATGAGACCCGGGTGTCAGATAAGTGTTGGCTACAACAAAAGTAAGTCTTTATTATAGGAAATCAAAGTTATTCTTATATATTTGTACCATCCCTACAATACATTTAAAGAAAAACATAAAAATATGATCAAAATACTTCTGCTAATAGACTATTCCAGCGAATTTGACAGGAAACTGCTACGGGGGCTTGTACAATATTCCAAAGAGAACGGCCCTTGGCTATTTTATCGCCTCCCTTCTTATTACAGTGCCATGTATGGAGAACAAGGTATTTTGAAATGGGCCAAAGAATGGAAAGCGGATGCTATCATCGGGCAATGGAACAATGATACGATTGATTTGCAGAAAGAACTGAACATACCTGTTGTGTTGCAAAACTACCATCACCGAAGCGTTACTTACTCCAATCTGACAGGCGATTATAAAGGTACGGGCAGGATGGCCGCTCAATTCTTTGCCAAACGGATGTTTCGGAATTTCGCCTATTTCGGTATCAAAGGAGTGGTCTGGTCCGATGAACGTTGTCAAGGCTACCGCCAAGAAGTGAAACGTATCGGAGGCGACTTTTTCAGTTTTGAATCTGATAAACAGGAAGATGAAATAAGGATGGAAGTCAGCCAATGGTTACAGGAACTCCCCAAACCTGTTGCCTTATTTTGCTGTGATGATGCACATGCCCTGTTCATTTCCGAAACTTGCAAAATGACGAATATTCCTATTCCGGAAAAAATTGCTTTATTAGGCGTGGACAATGACGAACTGATGTGTAATATCTCCGACCCTCCTATTTCGTCCATAGAACTCGAAGTAGAAAGAGGTGGATATTCTATCGGCAGACTTATTCATCAACAAATAAAAAAGGAGCACGAAGGCAGCTTCAATATCGTCATCAACCCTATCCGCATTGAATTGCGACAATCTACGGAGAAACATAATATCAAAAACCCTCATATTCTGACAGCCGTGAAGTACATAGATACACATTATAATTCCGACCTGACAATAGAATCTTTGCTTACAAACATTCCTCTGTCTCGCAGAAACTTCGAAATGAAATTCAAGGATGCATTGAATACCTCTATCTATCAATACATACTGAATTGTCGATGTAACCATCTTGCGGACTTACTACTCACGACAGATCGTCCACTAGCAGATTTAGCCATAGAGGTAGGTTTCAAAGACTATAATAACATTTCACGTGTATTCAAAAAGTACAAGGGTTGTTCACCTATCGAATATCGCCAAAAACGGAATTTGATTATACACAATGTAGGAAGTTCGACGATGGAATAAAAAAAGAAAAAGAAGAGAACTCCCACTCTCATCAGATTACACCTTTCGAAGAAGCCATCACACTGCTTTTTGAAGTTTATCTAAACCACCATCCCATACTTTATTTATTGTTTTAACACAATTATCCCATAATCTTGCGCAAAATGAAGATTCAATTGCGCAAATTGTGCGTAAATAGACTAAAATTACTCATACTTTTGCAGATATAAAAGACGTCTGAAAAACTATATTTTCATTTTTACCAATTAAAATAATATTATGAATCACTAATTTAAATGTGCAGATTATGAATAAAGGTATAATTTATGTATGCATGCTGTTTCTATGCTTCGCATGCAATGACTCTGACGCAGGAAATACGTTACCTCTATCTTTCCAAACAATACAGATGGAAAACAACTCTAACTTTGTCACCCTGACAGCTATTACGGACGGAGATGCAAAAGATGCATCATTTGAATGGTCCATTCCCAGCAAGAACTTACGATTGACAGGTAGAAGTGTCGTATGTTATTTCGAACAAAAAGGAACTTATGAAGTTACCCTGACAAGTGAATGGAATTCACAAAAGGGCTCGATCACCAAAACAATAACGGTGGACAACGACTCTTATTACCATCAGCAAGGCGAACATCTCTGGTGGAATGATGAGTTCACTTCTTATACTCTCGACAAAATGGCCTGGAACTACGATATAGGTACCGAAGGATGGGGTAACAGCGAGAAACAGAATTACACGAGCAGTTCTGAAAACTCCTTTATCAGAGACGGAAAGTTAGTGATAAGAGCCTTAAAGTTAGACGGGAAAACCGGAGAAGAAAAAGGTGATTTTACCTCTGCACGCATCATGACGAAAGGTAAAATAGAAATTAACCGGGGGCGTGTGGAAGTACGTGCCAAAGTGCCCGGAGTAAAAGGTACTGTTCCCGCTATCTGGTTTTATGGTAAAAATGCATACCCCTACTATTCCGAACTGGATATGATGGAATATGTGGCCTATGAAAAGAACAAGATTCATGGCACAGCTCACACTACCGCGACACTTGCTGATCCGAAAGAAGAAACAAATGTTTCATCTGGCACTATCATGGTGGACGATGTAGAAACCAGTTTCCATATTTATGGAATGAACTGGACAGACGAGAAAGTAGAATTTTATGTAGACGACCCGTCAAATGTTTATCTGACTTTCACCCCGTCGCAAAAAGACAATCCTCGTTTCTGGCCTTTCAACAACGAGCTGTACCTGATTATCAATGTCTCTGTCGGCGGAACCTGGGGAAGCCGGTACGGTATAGATCTGGATAAATTTCCTCTGGAGATGGAAATTGACTATGTACGTATTTTCAAAAAGAACTAATTACTAACCCTAAAAGATACAAAAGTGAAAAACTCAATTCATTCATTCCATTCGTCCGAAAGAAGAATTTTCCTAAGGAGTTTTTTTCTAATGGTATACATATGCTGCTTCAGCCTGACAATATTTGCTCAAAACCATTTTGTGGTGTCCGGCAAAGTGATCGGAGCAGACAAAGAACCCATTATCGGTGCCACTATTCAGGATAAAACCAATAATATCGGAGTCATCTCGGATATAAACGGTAATTTCAGTATTAAAGCATCGTCACGCAACGCTACACTACATGTCAGCTACATCGGTATGAAATCTATGGAAGTCAAGGTGGAGGGAAGGTCCACACTAACAATAGTCCTGGAAGAAAATACTGTAAAAATAGACGAAGTGGTGGTCACAGCACTCGGCATCAAACGGGAAGCGAAAGCTTTAGGGTATGCCGTATCTTCAGTAAACAACGAAACACTGACTGCCGGTAACGAGCAGAATGTAATGTCTGCTATCTCCGGGAAAGTGGCAGGCGTAGATATTTCTTCCACCACTGCAGGCCCTTCAGGCTCCACACGCGTCATCATACGTGGTAACTCACAATTGAGCGGTTCCAACCAACCATTGTATGTTATCGACGGCATGCCGGTGGACAACACCGAACTGGAAGGAGCAGGAAAATGGGGAGGATACGACTATGGCGATGTGCTTTCCTCTCTCAATCCGGATGATATTGAAAACATCTCTATCCTGAAAGGTCCTTCGGCATCTGCACTTTACGGTTCAAGAGCTTCCAATGGTGTCGTGCTCATCACTACAAAATCTGCCAGCAAGAAGAAAGGAATCGGAGTGGAATTTTCATCCAATCTTAGTATTGTAAAACTATTAAGTAACTTCGACGATTACCAGCGTGTCTACGGGCAAGGACGTGACGGTCGCCCTCCAATGTCCGCAGAGACAGCTTCAAACACATCACAGGTGTCTTGGGGGGGTAAATTAGACCCAAGTCTGGAAGCTAATATTTATAACGGAGAACTGCGTAACTACGGAAATGTAAACAATAACATCTTGAGCTTTTTCCGCACTGGTATTACAACAACCAATGCCGTAGCTTTCAACAAGACCAACGACAATTCATCTTTCCGTGTATCCATATCGGATATGCGCAATTGGGACATTGTTCCCGAATCGGATTTAAACCGTACAAGTGTTTCTTTCAAAGGAAGTGCAAAAATGACCAAACGCCTGACAGTAGAAGCACAGGGAACTTACAGTTACGAAACAGTAAAGAACCGTCCGGCACTATCCGATAGTCCCAGCAATATAGGTAATGCTCTGATTGGTATCGCACCGAACTTCGACCAGAAATGGTTGGCAGCCAACTACAAAGACGAAGCCGGACGCTACAATGACTGGAATGGAGACAAATACCGCATCAATCCTTATTGGGTAATCAATGAAATGAGCAATAAATCGAAACGCGACCGCCTGATAGGACAAGGACGTGTATATTATTCCTTTATGGACTGCCTGCAAGCCAGTTTCAAGGCTGGATTGGATTCTTATACTTTCCGGTTCACAGATTTCACCCCTATGTACACTCCCGGCTTCGTGGATGGCTTGATGAAAGAAATGACTAACAACGTGATGCAATACAATTTCGAAATGATGCTTCGTTTTCAGAAACGTTTTAATGACTTTGATATTTCGGCTTTTGCCGGTGGCAACGTCATGCGTTACGAGTATGAATCAATGATACAAACAGGACAGTCACAAGTGATCCCCGACCTGCAGGATATTACCAACTATTCCAGTATAGAAACAGAACATGCATTAGTGCGCAAGGCAGTGCGTTCTCTATTCGGACAGGTAAGTCTGGGATACAAGGAACTGCTTTATATAGATGCCACTTTCCGTAATGATGTATCTTCCACATTAAATGCCAGCAATCGTTCTTATTTCTATCCTTCCGTATCAGGAAGTTTGATATTCTCTAATCTCTTCGAACACAAAGACTGGCTGACATTTGGAAAGTTGCGTGGTTCATGGGCTAAGGTAGGAGGTGATACAAGCCCCTATCAGTTACAATTGGAATATGGTCTAAAAGCATACACCAATAAAGGCACATCTCTGGGGTATATCGCATCCGGATCCGTGCCCAACGCCAACCTGAAGCCGACCTCTACTTATTCATTTGAAGTAGGACTGGACGTGCGTTTCTTTGACAGCCGTTTAGGACTTGACTTGACTTACTATCAACAGACAACCAAGGATCAGATTCTGTCTCTTCCGCTGTCGCAATCCACCGGATACAAACGTGCCGTCATCAATGCCGGCGAAATAGCAAACAAAGGTATTGAAGCTTCTCTCTCATTCGTCCCGGTAAAAACCAAAAATTTCACATGGGATGCTAGCGTCAACTTTGCGAAAAACTATAATGAGGTGGTAAAACTGCACGATGAGGTAAAAGACTTCGAACTGGCTTCCGCCCGTTGGGCAAATGCTTCCATCTATGCCAGTGAAGGACAGCCTTATGGCGTTATTGTAGGTAAGAAGCTGAAGCGTACGGAAAAAGGAGATGTTATTTTTGAAAACGGTTTGCCCACTTTCGATGATAAGGTTTCTGTTTTAGGAAACGGCAACTATGATTTCACCCTGGGTTTCCGCAATGCGTTCACCTACAAAAATCTCTCGATGAGTGTATTGTTCGATATGAAATTCGGTGCGGATATTTATTCCATGAGTGCTATGCAATCCCACGTTAACGGCACGTCGAAAGAAACTTTGGAAGGACGGCAGGAATGGTATAGCTCCGAGCAAAAACGGCAATCGGCAGGTGTTCCGGCAGGAAACTGGATAGCTACCGGTGGTTATGTGGGTAAAGGAGTGATGGCAATAAAGAATGACGATGGTGAAATGATCTATGTGCCCAATAATGTATGTGTAGATCCCGCTAAATACTGGCAGGCACTGCAAACAACTTCTCCCGAACCGTTCATCTATGATAATTCATTCGTCAAACTGCGTGAAATATCACTCTCTTACAACTGTCCCAAGAAATGGTTTGTACATACTCCTATCGAGTCAATAACCCTCTCTGCTTACGGACGTAATTTATTGCTAATCTATTCCAATGTCGATAATATAGATCCGGAATCATCTTATAACAATGGCAATGGGCAAGGATTTGAGTATGGTTCGCTACCTTCACGCCGCACCTTCGGATTCGGCATTAATGTTAAATTCTAATATAACGCACACCGAATATGAAAAGAATAAAATGGAATTTCCTAATTGTCTGCTTCTTCTGCCTGTACAGTTGCGCCGACCTCACTGAGTTGAATGAAAATCCGACCAAGGCAACCAGCATCTCTTCCCATTTGCTGATACCAACCATACAATTGACCCATTCACAATATCTACAAAGTACCCTCCGCTATATGATTTTTCCGGGAGCGTTTGTCAACCACTGGATCGGCGGCTGGAGTATGCAGGAATATGGAGGCAAATGTAAAAAACGTGTCGACTACATGGAACGCCTTTGGACAATTTACTATCCTGAAATTATCAAAACTGCTGTCGCCCTGGTAGATCAGACCGCCGACAACCCGGAAGAGACCAACCTGAACGCTATCGGTCGTATCCTGAAAGTAGAGGCTTTCCTGAAACTGACCGATTATTACGGTGACATTCCCTACTTTGAAGCAGGTAAAGTCTATCAGGAAAATATTGTAAAACCGAAGTATGACAAACAGGAAGATATCTACATGGATTTTCTGAAAGAACTGCGTGAAGCTTCCGCCCAACTGAACTCGGCAGCCATAGCACCGCAAAATGACCTTTACTTCAATGGTGACATAGAAAAGTGGAGACGCTTTGCCAATTCTTTGTGGCTGCGCATCGCTATGCGGCTTCTGAAAGTAAACCCGACACTCGCACAACAGGAAGCCAAGGCAGCCTATGAAGCAGGAGTAATGAACTCCAACCAGGACATCTGCTATGTGGAACATGAAACCAGCAGACTGGAAGAAGGGCCAGGTAACGGATTCGCCAATCAATTGTTGGAAGACCCGCAACATAGCAACTACCGCATGACTACCGAACTACTGGATGCTCTGACTTCCGTTAACGACCCGCGTACCGTATATATAGGGGGCGCATATACTGATGGCGACCGCATAGACATAACCTCGCAGGTATATGAAAAGTTAGGAGCCTATCAAGGAGTTCCCGCACAAGACTTCATTTACAATGCATGGTCAGCGGCATTAACACTCACTGTTGATGGAAAAGAAGTAAGCGTCACCCATAATTATCAAAAGATGCAGCCTTCCAAACTATTGACTAATCCAGGTTCTCCATATATTCATTTAAGCTATGCGGAAACAGAATTTTATTTGGCCGAAGCAGCTGTCCGCCAGTGGAATATATCGACAGAAAGTGCCAAAGAACATTATAAGAAGGGATTAAAAGCAGCAATCAAACAATGGGAACTATTTGGCGCCACTCTGCCAACAGACGCACAAATCAATACTTTTGTAGAGAAACAGTCCGTATTGCTGGATGCTGGAACTATCGGAGCGTTAGAGGAAATTAACAAGCAATTATGGATACTCTATATTCTCGACCCGATTGAAGCATGGTCTAACATTCGCCGCACTGAAATGCCGAGCCAATATGTCATGTTCAAGAACCTCGCCCCCACGGAAAATGAATCTAACGGGAAACGTCCTGCCCGTATGATGTACCCAATTGAAGAACAGACCAAAAACAAGGCTAATCTGGAAGCTGCGCTCGAACGTATGGGTGGTACAGACGACTGGACAAAGCATGTATGGTGGGACAAGGAATAAAATGAGACAGAAGAATTACGAGAAAATCAAACCAGTAACAAATAAAATAAGATACTATATGAAAACAAATTACCTTTTTTTACTATTATGCCTCATCGGTATAATGTTGGGAAGTTGCAAGGATGATTCCGCCAACAATCCGGTATTCGGTGATGACGAAATACCTTATATCTATACGGATATGCTGGAAACAACATCGGCCATAGCAGGCGAAGTAACAGAATTCAAAGTGCTGGTATCGCCGGCAGATGAAAAGACTTCCGTAAAATGGTTATTGGAGGGTAAAGAGATAGGAACAAGCGCTTCACTGATTTATACTTTCCCCGAAGCTGGTTCTTTCAGGCTGCGCATTGAAGTCAGACGAAACGGATTATTAAATTACAGAAACTTCGCCCTGACAGTAAAAGAAGCACCCACAACTCCCGAAGAACCCACACCGTCCGAATTAAAGAAGAAAATATTCTGTTACTTGTCAAACGGTGCTATTGCCAGCCGCGAAATTGCATGGGATCAGATGTCTCACTTATGCGTTGTAGGTGGTGTAACAACTGACGGAACAATCCAGGCGGCAACTACTCTTCAGACAAATGCCGACTTCATCAAGCAAGGACAGGCTAAAGGAGTGAAAATCTTACTATCTATGGATCTTGCCAATGTAATGAAAACGATGACAGATGACTTCCGTCAATCACTCGGAGAAAGGGCCTTGCAAGTAGTAGAAGATTGTGGTCTGGACGGAATCAATGTTTTCTTTGAAGAATGGACAGGCAGCAGCGCAGGCGGTTCCGACAAAGCAGAGAATTCAACCTACGCAAGCCACCTGAAAGCACTCTACCAACAGTTGAAAGCAGGACTGGGCGAAAAGTTATTAACAGCCGGTGTAAAAGGAGACAGCGAAGGTATGTGGGGAAGTCAGAACGCCTACAATGGAGATTTTTCTATGTTCGAGTATGTGGATTATATCAATGTGGCAATATATAACTTTACTGGGGCTTGGGCTTCATCCGCAGTAGCACAGCACGCCAGCTTTGAACATTTCACTGCTGCAGCAACCCAATGGAGCACTGTCAATGGAATTGACAAAAACAAGATTATTTTAGGTTTACCGGCCTATGGAATCCAGTTCCAAAGTACCAGCAGCCCTACCGGTGCTGTACGCAAAGCATACAAGGTTATTTTAACGGAATATGCAGCGGACAGTCCTGCCGAAAAAGATGAAATTGAAAAGAATGGTAAAATAGTCTTCTACAACGGTCATCCGCTCGTACAACAAAAATCTGACTATGTGGTGGATAACGGCTTCGGTGGAATTCTGCTGAACGAGCTGTCGGACGACTCGGAAGACGATGCAACAAGTTTACTGAACGTCATCTATAAGACCTTTATAAAATAACAATCCAATATTCAGGATATATGTCGACTCAATCAAATAGATTACTTGCACTTGACGTAATAAGAGGAATTACTATTGCCGGAATGATTTTGGTTAACAACCCCGGTTCCTGGCAGTCTGTTTATGCCCCGCTAAAGCATGCACAGTGGAATGGGCTGACCCCCACAGACTTGGTTTTCCCTTTCTTTATGTTTATTATGGGCGTAGCTATCCACTTCTCATTACACAAGTTTGAGAAGTTGGACGCTGCCGTCAGCATGAAAATTATCCGTCGCACTGTGGCACTCTTTGTAGTGGGAATCGCCCTGGATTGCTTTTCCAAACTCTGTTACGGCACATTTTCATTGGAAAACTTGCGTATTCTTGGCGTGATGCAACGACTTGCCCTTGCTTATGCAGGAGGTGCGTTCCTTGCCATCATCGTTCCGAAAAAATACTATCTGAGTGTGGCTGGCGGTATTTTGCTGTTATATGTCGGTTTATTACAAGGTTTCAATGGGTATATACATTCTGCCGATAACTTGATTGCAATAATTGATGTCAAGTTATTAGGAGCCAGTCACTTGATTAAAGAAGCTGCCGATGGCGGCAGCTTCGCTTTCGAACCGGAGGGATTGCTGAGTACGATACCTTGTTGGGCGCACGTATTGCTAGGTACCTATGTTGGCAGTCTGATTACCAATGCAGGTGAGAACAGAGAACGCGTCCGTAAGATTGCATTGTTCGGGACAGTCCTGCTTTTTGTGGGCTTCCTGTTGCAATATCTCGATCCTATCAATAAGAAGTTGTGGACGAGTTCTTACACACTGGTAACTTGTGGAGCGGCCTCACTACTCCTCGCCTTACTAATAGATATTATAGATGTTCGTCAACGAAAAGGATGGAGCCGTTTCTTCGAAGCCTTTGGTGTGAATCCCCTATTCATGTATTGTGTCGGTTGGATTGCCAGTGTACTATTCAGTCTATCGTTCATACCTTGGAACGACCGGCTTATCAGCATACGCGGTTTACTCTATAATCAGACACTGCAACCCCTGCTAGGTGATTATCTGGGTTCATTCATCTATGCTTTGATTTTCATTATTATCATTTGGGGATGCGGGTATATCCTCTATCGTAAACGCATTTATATAAAACTGTAAAAAGAAATGTCTATGAATAACGTTCAATCAAGACAACCGTCCAATCTGATCCCGATGATTATGCTGGGGACGCTATTTTTTATCTTCGGATTGGTGTCATGGGTCAATTCCATTCTGATACCTTACTTCAAGGTATCCTGCGAATTGACACATACGCAATCCTACCTGGTAGCCCTGGCATTCTACATTGCCTATTTGGTCATGTCTATTCCTGCCGCCCGGCTGATTGGCCGGATAGGCTCAAGACGAGGCATTATGATCGGATTATGGCTGATGTCAGCAGGGACGTTCATATTTGTCCCCGCTGCCTGCACAAGAGCCTATTCTATTTTTTTAACCGGGTTGTTCACAATAGGAACCGGGCTGTCTATATTACAAACAGTAGCCAATCCTTATGTAACCATACTCGGCCCGATAGAATCCGCGGCACAGCGTATCAGTATTATGGGACTTTGTAACAAGATTGCCGGTATTCTCGCACCCTTATTATTCGCTGCCGTCATATTGAAATCAACAGATAATGAACTATTCGAAGTCCTTAAAAGTAATAGTGTTACGGGTATAGAGAAAGATATCCTATTAGATGGTTTAATCCGCAGAGTCATTGTCCCTTATTCTGTACTTTCATTATTTCTGTTTTTATTTGGCTGCACCATCTATTTCATCCGGTTACCGGAACTGGGCAATAACCAACAGGAAGATACTATTCACGATAACAAAGACCGCAAATCTATCGGTTCATATCCTTATCTTATCATGGGAGTATTTGCCATCTTCTTCCACGTAGCTGCACAAGTGATCTCTATTGATACTATCATCAGCTATGCGGAGAATATGGGATTCAATCTTCAGGAAGCCAAGATTTTCCCCAGTATTACATTGTCGTGTGCTCTTGTCGGTTATTTTTTAGGTATTCTGCTGATTCCACGCTTTGCGAGCCAGCAACTCATGCTTCGGATTTCTACCGTAGGCGGATTGATTCTGTCAGTTTGCGTTCTATTCATCCCCGGCACGATACAGATGTACGGACATACGACTTCACTTTCTATCTGGTGTCTGTGCTTGATGGGAGTCTGCAACGCATTGATTTATGCCGGAATATGGCCACTTGCCATACACGACTTGGGACGCTGGATAAACCTAGGTTCTTCATTTATGGTGATGGCTTTATGCGGAAATGCTTTTATGCCTGTCATCTATGGTTTAATAGCGGATCATCACGGATTACGTAGCGGATATATTGTACTGATACCTTGTTTTCTTTATTTGATTTTTTATGCTTTCTATGGATACAAAATTAATCATTGGTCAGAACTATGGAAATTAAAAAAGGACAAATAACCAGAATATTCAACGGAGAAATCATCACTCCGGAAAAAAATCTCGGAATAGGTACTGTACTTATTTCCGAAGGGAAGATTATAGGCGTGGAACCTGGAAATTATAAAGTAGCCGATAGTGTGGATTATGATGCCCAAGGTGGTTTTATCGCTCCCGGTTTTATTGATCTGCATACCCATGGGGCAGGCGATTCCGATTTCATGGATTGCACGGAAGAAGATTGTCTTACCATTGCACGTGAACATCTTAAGCACGGAACAACCCTGCTTTATCCCACTACTCTAGCTTCGGATAATCAGGAATTACTTCGTTTTCTTGATATATATGACCGCGTGAAAGGACAAAACATTGGTGCCGCATTTGGTGGCTTGCATCTGGAAGGACCATACTTTGCCTATGCATTCCGGGGAGCGCAAGACCCTCGTTATTTGCGCAATCCAGTACCCGAAGAGTATATGGAGATATTGGACAGAAGTCAGGATATTGTCCGTTGGAGTATTGCTCCCGAACTACCCGGCGCTTTAGAATTCGGTGATCTGCTGCGAAAAAAAGGAATTCTTCCTTCTATTGCCCATACCGATGCCATATATGAAGATGTAGCAGAAGCTATTCTTCATGGTTTCACGCATATCACCCATTTCTATTCCTGCATGAATGGAATCACCCGGCGAAATGCATACCGCTACGCAGGATGTATCGAAGCCGGTTATTTACTGGACGAGATAACCATTGAACTGATTGCAGACGGAATACATGTTCCGGCACCTCTCATGAAACTGGCAGTTAAAAACAAGGGGGCTGCGAAAATAGCCTTAGTAACCGATTCTATGCGTGGAGCAGGTATGCCCGAAGGGAAAAGCATACTGGGAAGCCGTGAGAAAGGACAGGAAGTTATCATTGAAGGTGGAGTAGCTAAAATGCCCGACAGGCAGTCTTTTGCCGGGAGCGTGGCAACAGCCGACCGCTTGGTACGGAATATGTATCAATTAGGAGAACGCTCCATCGAAGAAGCTGTATATATGATGTCCCTGACTCCCGCCACCATTATGGGAATCCAAGACCAAAAAGGCAGAATAGCCAAGGGATATGATGCCGACATTGTAGTTTTTAATGCGGACATCCAAATTCAACAAGTATTTATTAATGGACAACAATATTAGAGCAACTATGGAGATTATTGAAACAACAGAAATAAAAGAATTAAAAAAAGACAACTTACGCATCCGTATATGTGACAGTCGTTGCACCCTGGGCATGGATGCTGCCCAAACTGCAACGCAAGTCATTAACCAACTATTAACTCAAAAGAAAGAAATTAATATCCTGTTCGCAGCAGCTCCTTCGCAAAACGAGTTTCTTGCTGTCCTGCAGAAACAAGACCTTCCATGGCAACGTATTCATGCTTTACACATGGATGAATATGTCGGATTAAAATCTGACGCCCCACAACGTTTCGGAAATTTTCTCAAAGAACATATCTTCGATTCTGTTCCTTTTAAATCGGTAAACTACCTATTCAAGGAAAAGGCAACACCCGAAGAAATTTGTAATGCTTATGAGCGAATTCTTCAGGAGCACCCTCTTGACATCATCTTTATGGGAATCGGGGAAAATGGGCACATTGCCTTCAATGACCCACATGTAGCATGCTTTGATGACCCTCAATGGGTGAAAATCGTATCACTAGATGAAGTCTGTCGTATGCAACAAGTACATGATGGTTGTTTTTCCCATATCGATGAAGTTCCCCAACAGGCTGTCACTGTCACTATTCCCGTCATGCTAAAAGCTACCTACATTTTCTGTATGGTTCCGGGGAAACCGAAAGCAAAGGCTGTGAAAGACACATTGTATGGCCCTGTCAGCACGGACTGTCCTGCATCTATACTTCGTACACATCCACATGCGACACTTTATTGTGATTTAGACAGTGCATCACTTTTACCCATTTAATATAAGTAACCATGAATAACAATCTACATTTTATATACAGAAGCCTGTTTCTGCTAGGCATATTCTTATGTTCTTGTGTTTCTGTAAAAAGTGCACAGTCCCCTTCTGACTTTAAAGTCAGAGCCTTCTATCTGGATTGCCGCACGCAAGTAATGACGGTTTCTGCTATTAAAAATTTCGCTTCCGATTTATCGACAAAAGGAATTAATACCCTACTGATAGAATATGAAGCAACCTTTCCTTTCCAAAAACATGCTACCCTATGTAATCATTTGGCATTTAGCCGCGATGAGGTTAAAGACATTATCAAACATTGCACTTCGTTGGGAATAGATGTAATACCATTACAAAATTGCTTCGGACATAGTGAATATATCTTGCGTCATGATCGGTATGCTCACCTACGGGAAGACAGAAAAGAGGTATCACAAGTATGTCCGCTGAAAAAAGAAGAAGCAAAAAAAGTATTCCGGGAAATATTTCGGGAAGTAGCAGAGTTACATCCTTCGCCCTACTTTCATATAGGTGCCGATGAAACTTATTTATTGGGAAGTTGTGCACAATGTTCCAAAGTAGAAAAGTCACGTCTTTTTGTTGATTATATAAAGGCGATGTATGAAGTAGTCAAAGAATTGGGGAAACAACCTATCATTTGGGCAGATATTATTCTGATGCATCCCGAAGCCGTACAAGAGTTACCTAAAGACCTTATTTATGTAGACTGGAACTATGGCTGGGAACCGGATCGTTTTGGTAAACTCGACAATTTATTGAAACTGGGAGCAAAGATGTGGGGAGCAACAGCTTTACGTTCTGCACCTGACAATGTTTATTTAACTCAATGGATGAAACACTTTGACAACTTGAGTACATTTTTGCCCTTTGCCCGTTCACACGGTTATGAAGGAATCATAGAAACATCCTGGTCTACCAGTGGTACTTATGGTTTTCATTACGATAATGGTTGGGAAGTGATTAGTATGCAACCCGTCCGTCAGGTCTACCCAATGTCCGGTTTCCAGATATTGATAGATGCTTATTGCCAGGCTGCTAATACCCAAGAAGCACTAAACTCCCGGGAGTTTATTTTATCATATGCACAGCAACGTTATGGGCTTTCCAATGAAGAAGCACAAATCTTTCTTGATTACTTTTCCCTGCCCCAAGAGTTAGTTCGTAATGGAAAAGACACCAAAGGAACAACTATCGGACAAGTGATCGCAACTAGCAAAGAATTCAGAGACAAATTCGGCAAACTCTCGCCACGACAACATTCTAACGAATTTGAGCATTATCGGTTAATGCTGGATCTACGCATTAATTATCTTTGTTATAAAGAGATTGAATTCATTTATAATTCAGACGATTATATCATGGCACAAGCAGCAGGACTTGCCCAAAAACTGAATAAAATCATATCCGAAGCTGATAAACTGGACAAACGTTTTATACAGATCAATAAAGATTATTTAAAACCCGGGCAAGCTGAAGAGATTAACTCCTTGAGAACAGAAAAGATGAAAGAACTATATCGTGCTCTGCTAAGGCAGACTAAAATATAAACAATATGAGAAAAATACTTTTACTTATAATGGGAGGTATATTTTCAATATACGACTCCAGTGGGCAGACTGCGTCTTATTCTGTCATACCTTCTCCGCAGTTAGTCAAGACTACCGGACAAGATTCTTTTCACTTGAAAGAGAATACAACCATTACTTACCCTAAAGGTAACGAACTGTTGAAGCGTAATGCTGAATTCCTGTCCGAATATATTAGACAGGCTACAGGAAACGCACCCGCTATCCATACTTATATAAAGGAAACAAGAGCCAATAATGCAATCATATTGGCATTGGATCCAACGATAAAAAATAAGGAAGGATATATTCTGGTTACGACTTCAAGAGGTATCCGTATCAGCGGGCAAACCGCCAATGGAGTATTCTATGGCATCCAGACCTTACGTAAAACCATTCCTGCTACTGTAACGACCGATATACTATTGCCTGCCGGAGAAATTAAAGATGAGCCGCGTTTCAGTTACCGTGGTATGCATTTGGACGTATGTCGCCATTTTTATCCTGTTGAGTTTGTAAAAAGATACATTGATTTGTTAGCCTTGCATAACATGAACACCTTCCATTGGCATTTGACGGAGGACCAAGGTTGGCGAATTGAAATCAAAAAGTTTCCGAAGTTAACCGAGGTCGGTTCTATACGTAACAAAACCGTGATAGGAAAAGCCGGAAGCGGAAAGTATGACAATACACCTTATGGCGGTTTCTATACACAAGAGCAAGCCAAAGATATTGTTAAATATGCCCAAGAACGTTTTATCACTGTTATTCCTGAAATCGATTTGCCCGGACATATGCTGGCTGCATTGGCCGCGTATCCTGAATTAGGTTGCACAGGCGGACCTTATGAGGTTTGCCCCGACTGGGGAATTTTTGATGATGTGTTATGCATTGGCAATGATAAGACTTTGCCATTCTTAGAGGGTATATTGGCGGAGATTATAGAAATCTTTCCATCGAAATATATTCATATTGGTGGTGATGAAGCACCACGTACCCGATGGAAAGAATGTTCCAAATGTCAGGCACGTATCAAAAACGAAGGTCTGAAAGCAGATAAAGAGCATACTGCCGAAGATCGTTTGCAGACGTTCTGTATGACACACATCGAAAAGTTTTTGAATGGCAAAGGACGCCAGATCATCGGATGGGAAGAAATTCTGAAAGGTGATGTAGCCCCTAACGCCACCGTCATGTCTTGGCGTGGTATCCAAAGTGGCATCAAAGCTGCTCAAATGGGACACGATGTTATCATGGTACCCAAAGACTACTGTTACTTCGACTACTATCAGGTTAAAGATACAAAACAAGAGCCTCTTGCCATCGGAGGGTTTGTACCAGTAGAAAATGTATATAACTTAAATCCCGTACCTGCAGAACTGACGACTGAACAACAAAAACATATCCTCGGTGCCCAGGCCAACTTATGGTCGGAATATATTCCGACCTCCCAACAAGTGGAATACATGGTATTACCGCGTATGGCTGCCCTTAGCGAAGCATTATGGACAGAACCACAATCAAAGAGTTATGAAAATTTCCTGCAACGGCTTCCATGGTTAGTTAAGTTATATCAAAGAGATGGATTCAATTATGCCAAGCATGTGCTCCCGTAGGACAGTATCATAAAAAACGTGAGTTCTTTTCGTCCTCATATGAATTTATTTCGTATTTTTGCGTGGACATCCCCTTTTTGATGTTCAGGAAGATAATTTGTTGTTAAAACAAAGCGAAGATTGATATATGAGTGACGAAATCAACGAGATACCGGAAGGACATTCAGATTACAAACCGGCGGACGCACGGGACGAAAGCGTAAAACATCAGCTCACAGGCATGTACCAGAATTGGTTTCTGGACTATGCTTCGTACGTTATTCTGGAACGTGCCGTGCCTCATATCAACGATGGTTTGAAGCCGGTACAACGCCGTATCCTACATTCCATGAAGCGCCTAGAAGACGGACGATTTAACAAAGTAGCTAACATTGTGGGACACACCATGCAGTTCCACCCTCACGGTGACGCTTCTATCGAAGACGCACTGGTACAGTTGGGGCAGAAAGAGCTGTTAATCGAGATGCAGGGTAACTGGGGTAATATCCTTACCGGAGACGGCGCCGCTGCTTCCCGTTATATAGAAGCACACTTGTCCAAGTTTGCGCTGGACGTTGTCTTCAATCCCAAAACAACTGAATGGAAACTTTCTTACGACGGACGAAACAAAGAACCGGTCACTCTTCCCGTAAAATTCCCGTTATTGCTGGCACAAGGCGTGGAAGGTATCGCCGTGGGACTTTCTTCCAAAATTCTACCGCATAACTTCAACGAACTTTGCGACGCCTCCATCAGCTACCTGCGTGGAGAGGAATTCCAATTGTATCCTGATTTCCAGACAGGAGGTTCTATCGACGTAGCCAAATACAACGACGGAGAACGCGGCGGAGCGGTGAAAGTACGTGCCAAGATCACTAAGATTGATAATAAAACACTTGCTATCACAGAAATTCCATACGGAAAGACGACTTCAACAGTGATCGACTCTATCTTGAAAGCTGTTGATAAAGGAAAGATCAAAATCCGTAAGGTAGACGACAACACGGCTGCCAACGTAGAGATACTGGTACATCTTGCGCCCGGCACTTCTTCGGACAAGACTATCGATGCACTGTATGCATTCACTGATTGCGAAGTAAGCATTTCCCCAAACTGTTGTGTCATCGACGACAGCAAGCCACATTTCCTAACCATCAGTAAAGTACTGAAAAAGTCGGCAGACAACACGTTGGATTTACTGAAACAGGAACTGGAAATTAAGAAAAGTGAAATACTGGAGGCATTGCATTTCGCCTCTCTCGAAAAGATATTTATCGAAGAACGCATCTATAAAGATAAAGAGTTCGAGCAATCCAAAGACATGGATGCAGCCTGTGCACATATCGACGAACGTCTGACACCTTACTATCCGACATTTATCCGTGAAGTTACGAAAGAAGATATTCTCAAGTTGATGGAAATCAAAATGGGGCGTATCCTGAAATTCAATTCGGAAAAGGCGGATGAACTGATTGCCAAGATGAAAGAGGATATTACCGAGATTGACAACTATCTGGCTCACATCGTAGATTATACCGTCAACTGGTATCAGATGCTGAAGGACAAATACGGAAAGAAATTCCCGCGCCGCACGGAACTCCGTAACTTCGACACCATCGAGGCTGCCAAAGTAGTGGAAGCGAACGAAAAACTTTATATCAACCGTGAAGAAGGATTCATCGGAACAAGTCTGAAGAAAGATGAGTTCGTGGCATGCTGTTCGGATATTGACGACGTTATCATCTTCTTCCGCGACGGTAAATATATTGTTACTCCCGTCGCCGATAAGAAGTTTGTCGGTAAAAACGTGCTCTATGTTAATGTATTCAAGAAGAACGATAAGCGCACGATTTACAACGTGGCCTACCGTGACGGAAAAGAAGGGACAACGTACGTCAAACGCTTCGCTGTAACCTCCGTTGTCCGCGACCGTGAATACGATGTCACTCAAGGAACTCCGGATTCACGTATCACTTATTTCAGTGCCAATCCGAACGGGGAGGCTGAAATCATCAAGGTGACACTGAAACCGAACCCGCGTGTCCGCCGTATTATCTTTGAACAGGACTTTAGCGAAGTAGGTATCAAAGGAAGACAGGCACGAGGCATTATCCTCACCCGGCTCCCGGTGCATAAGATCGCCTTGAAACAGAGAGGCGGTTCTACTCTCGGAGGACGTAAAGTCTGGTTTGATCGGGATATACTCCGCCTCAACTACGACGGAAGAGGAGAATATCTCGGAGAATTCCAAAGTGAGGACACCATATTGGTTGTCTTGAACAACGGTGATTTCTATACCAGCAACTTCGACCTGAGCAACCATTACGAAGACAATGTAAGTATCGTCGAGAAGTTCGATCCCAACAAGGTATGGACTGCCGCACTATATGATGCAGACCAACAGAATTATCCATATCTGAAACGTTTCTGCTTTGAAGGTTCCAACCGCAAGCAGAACTATCTGGGAGAGAATAAGAACAATCGCCTTATTCTGCTGACGGACGAGTACTATCCGCGCCTGGAAGTTATATTCGGAGGACACGATAGCTTCCGTGATCCGCTGGAGATTGAAGCCGAAGAATTTATCGCAGTCAAAGGTTTCAAAGCGAAAGGCAAACGTATCACTACCTACACAGTGGAAACTATTAACGAGCTGGAACCTACCCGCTTCCCCGAGCCTGTACAAGAGAGTCAAGAGGAGCCGGAAGAAGAACCGGAGAATCTGGATCCGGACAGCGACAAGAGCGAAGGCGATATTATTGATGAAATCACGGGGCAGATGAAGTTATTCTGATGAAGAAACAAACACTATATCTAGGGCTGGCAGGATGCATCCTGTTCGCCCTTTGCACAAGATTACAAGCGCAGACAACAGACAGTCTGCAAATCCACCGTTATGTAACACGTGCAACGATGTACGGTGTCGGATTTACGAACGTGTTCGATACTTATCTTTCGCCTCAGGAATACAAAGGAATCGACTTCCGTGTTTCCCGCGAAACAATCCGTATGACTAAACTTTTCGACGGGAATGTGTCTGTACAGAATTTCTTCCAAGCGGATATCGGTTATACGCATAACCGCGTCGACAATAACAATACATTTTCCGGATTGGTGAACTGGAACTACGGGCTCCATTATCAGTTCCGCCTGACAGAGAACTTCAAACTGTTGGCAGGAGGATTGATAGACGCCAACGGAGGTTTTGTCTATAATCTTCGGAACACAAACAACCCGGCTTCGGCACGGGCATATATCAATCTGGATGCATCGGGAATGGCTATTTGGCATCTGAAAATCAAACGTTACCCGATGGTATTGCGCTATCAAATGAATTTGCCGGTAATGGGAGTCATGTTTTCCCCTCATTACGGACAATCTTATTATGAGATATTCTCGCTGGGAAATGCAGGAGGAGTCATCAAGTTTACTTCTTTACATAACCAGCCTTCACTCCGGCAAATGCTATCCATCGATTTCCCGATAGGATATACTAAAATGCGTTTCAGTTATCTGGCTGATTTGCAGCAATCCAATGTAAACAATATCAAGACACACACCTACTCGCATGTGTTTATGGTAGGATTTGTGAAGGAATTATACCGCATCCGAAACAAAAAAGGAGCTAGTGTTTTACCGTCATCGGTAAGAGCTTATTAAGTTGAGAGTTGAAAATTGAGAGTTGAGAGTTAATACAAGATTAAGAATGAGAAATAATATTAGACAAATACTTTGGCTGCTCTGTTGTCTTCCGGTAGTGACCGGATGTATCAGGGAAGAGGAATACGCCAATGATCCTGTAGGAAACTTCGAGCAACTATGGAAGATTATTGATGAACGGTATTGTTTTCTGGAAGAGAAAGGCATTGATTGGGACGCTGTTCACGACAAGTATGGAAAACTGGTGAAACCCGGAATTTCGGATGACGACCTGTTCGATATACTAAGTCAAATGCTATATGAGTTGAAAGACGGGCACGTCAACCTCTCCTCCTCCAGTCGTATCTCATATTACGATGCCTGGTATCAAGGATATCCTTGGAACTATAGAGAGGATATCTTATACAATTACTATTTGGGAAGTGCCAGTTCCGGTTATCGTACATCTGCCGGTTTGAAATATAAAATATTCGATAATAATATAGGTTATATCCGCTACGAAAGTTTTAGTGCCGGAGTTGGAGACGGTAATTTAGACCATGTACTCGATTATTTGAAGCTCTGCAACGGATTAATCATTGATGTACGCGACAACGGAGGAGGAAACCTGACTAATTCCACCCGTATTGCCGCCCGTTTCACCAACGAAAAGACATTGACCGGATATATCCGGCACAAAACCGGTCCGGGACATAATGACTTTTCTGAAATGGAGCCGATCTACCTGGAACCCTCCAATAGCATCCGTTGGCAGAAAAAAGTAGTTTTACTTACCAATCGTCGTTGCTACAGTGCCACGAACGATTTTGTGAATGCCATGCACAGCCTAAACAACGATAACGAAGAGCAAAGAATTTTTCAGGTAGGCGATCAAACCGGAGGCGGTTCCGGGCTACCTTTCTCTTCAGAATTACCCAATGGTTGGAGTGTTCGCTTCTCAGCCAGTCCTCACTTTAACAAGTATAAAAAGCCTCTGGAAAATGGAATAGAGCCAGATGTATACGTAAATATGGATAAGATTCTGGAAGAGGGAATAGAGCATGGAGATGCTGAATCACAAAAGAAGGATGCACTGATTGAAAGGGCATTTGAAATATTAAGTGAATAACTTTATTACCGAATTATTTGTCAAATCAGAAAATCTTCCTATCTTTGCACCGCTAAACAAAAGCGACGCATGCGGATGTGGCGTAATTGGTAGCCGCGCCAGACTTAGGATCTGGTGCCGTGAGGCGTGTAGGTTCGAGTCCTATCATCCGCACAAATTGACCGAAGAGGAATTTCCGCAAGGATTTTCCTCTTTTTCTTTTCTGTAAGTCTCTGTAATCCTGCGTATAACAGAGAGTGCTGCATTCTCGCCAAAGGTTCGATAATCGTCTTTTTCCTTATCCCATAAAATTCCTTGTGGAAACAGTAGGTTTTGAAGTTTTTGGGCGGTTGTTAAGTCTGCGTTTCTCCACAAACCTCCTAAATGACAGCACATTACTAAAATATCATTGATACGGTTTTCGTGGTTCGATAAATCTTTGTCGTATTTTGAAAGTTCTAATGTGATTTGCCCCAAATCTTTCTGCAAAGCCTCAACGGTCATCGTATATATTTCATCGTCTATGTCTCCCATACCATAGCGGATTTTACAGGATTTCAACTTATTTTCCTTCTCACTTTTCCGCTTCTTCAATACATTAATGTTCTGCATCTGCTCGCTCTGATTTTCACACAACATTTTAGAAATAGTATCTCTCAATACTCTAACAAGTGGTTGGGGAATATCATAACGTGATAGCAATTCTTCGTATTTGCTATGCAGTTTCTTTGCTGATACATTCGTCTTGCACCCTACACAATTACACTTATAGTAGTCTATATTCTTTTTCTTGACGGTATAAGCCGTGAATGGTGTTCTATCCTGAGAACACATCACATGACGCTTTAACGGAAACTGAGGTGTCTCTTTCTTATGCTTATACACACCAGTCCTTCCGCTTAAGATTTCTTGCACTCTGAGAAAATCCGTGTAACTGATAATTGCAGGTTGGTTGCCATCTATAATTTCGTAATTCAACATTTTATGCTTGATTTTACCTGCGTAGAATACATTAGTTAATATATGGTGCAACTTCTGTTTAGATAAGTTTAATCCGTATGGTTTAAGTTTCTCTATAATCTGAAAGTTTGCCATACCTTGTAATTTCCATTGGTATGCTTTTCTTATCAACTTGCCATCTTCGTTAATGGTATAAGTTCTATTACGACTTTTTCCTTCCTTGTCATAACCCAAAGGAACGGCTCCCGTGTAGACACCACTTTGCAAACAACTTATACGCCCTTTAGTAAACTTGTCTGTACGGTTGGCATTGTCCCACTCCGCAAAACAAAGTTTCATTTGTAACATCATCTTTTGGTTATGGTCGCTTGTTCTCAATCCTGTGGTTGCTTCAATAATAGTCACACCTATCTCAAGCAACTGGTTTAATATAGTGCTACCTTGCCCCGTGTCTCTTGAAAAACGGTCTATTTGCGATACAATCAGAAACTTAACTGTATTATTTCGCTTTATAAACGAAATCATCTCTTTAATAAACTTACCTGGTGTCTTCGCTGATTCGTGTGACCCACCAAATGAATTAATTACATTAAATCCGTTAGACTTTGCATAATCAGTGCAACAGTCCTTTTGATATTGAAGGCTTCCTCCGTTATCCTCTTGATACTTTGTTGAAACTCGTGTCCAAATAACACAATTTACTTTATTCATATATTTACTCTTTATTTATTATTACTATCAAATACTATCTCTGTTAATTACTTAAATAAATTAAGATATTAAAGAAAATCGCTGAGGGATTTTATACCTTCAGCGTTTTCCAATACCTTTTATATCAAACAGTTCTGCATATATCCAAACTCTACCATA
>ENA-UEQP01000166-UEQP01000166.1-human-gut-metagenome-genome-assembly--contig:-NODE-166-length-77687-cov-6.445793_pt1 | contig 77687 bp, 50 predicted proteins | sample MGYA00242951_ERZ507951 | MGnify/ENA primary metagenome ERZ507951 (study PRJEB26167, sample SAMN06115539) | human gut metagenome | host: Homo sapiens | place: China:Shanxi | collected 2015-11-18...
CGCCTCTCGGTGTGGGTCACCACCGGCGACGGCGACTCGCTGGCCATCGGCGGCAACCACTTCATCCACGCCATCCGGCGCAACGTCGATCTCAACTGCATCCTCTTCAACAACGAGATCTACGGACTGACCAAAGGGCAGTACTCGCCCACGACCAAGCTGGGCAAGGTCACCAAGACCTCGCCCTACGGCACGATCGAAAAGCCGTTCAATCCCGGCGAACTGGCCATCGGCGCCAAGGCGACCTTCTTCGCCCGAACGGTGGACGCCGACGTCGAGCTGACCAAGTCGTGCCTGCTGGCCGCCGCACGCCATCAGGGGATGTCGGTGGTCGAATGTCTGGTCAACTGCGTGATCTTCAACAATAAGACACACGCCGATTTCGCCGGCGACAAAGCCACCCGCGCCGAACGCACGATCGTGCTGCGCCACGGCGAGAAGATGCTCTTCGGCGCGAACCGCGACAAGGGCCTCGTGCGCGAGAACGGCAAGCTGAAAGCGGTGACCGTCGGCGAAGACGGGTACACGATCGACGACGTTCTCACGCACGACGCACACGAGCGCGATACCTCGCTGCATCTGATGCTCGCGGCGATGAAATACCCCGACATGCCGGTGGCCGTCGGCGTGATCCGCGAGGTGGAGGACACGCACGTCTACGACCGCAAGGTGGCCGAACAGGTCGCCGAAGTCCGGAACTCCAACCCGATCCGCTGCATGGACGACCTGCTCCACGCGGGCGAGACGTGGAAGATCGGATAAACGCGCAATCACCGATGAAAAACGGGGGCGGCGGACGACGGATGTCCGCCGCCCCCGTTTTTCTGCGAACAGTTCCGGCCTGCGGCGCGCCTCCTGCCGAAGAGAAAGAATCCACAGACCCGTCCCAAAGAGCGGAAAAACCGGAAGTTACGATTTATAACCGGCCGTACCTGCCTCCTTCCGGCCACTCGTTCGACGACGGACGTACCGCTTCCGCCGCCGAAGAATATTCCGGCACGCCCGCTTCCGGCACGCTCGCCGGAGACGATTTCCGAGGCCGACCTCATAACGGCTCCAATACTTGCTATAAATCAATAAAATAACACCCAATCCCAAATTAGTTCCGATTACGAGAAGATACCGCGGGAGGGATATTCTCCCACGGCATTCCACCCCCGTCCGCCGCCGAAATGCTGTCGACGCACGACGTTCGTAGGCCGGATAGATTCGGTGCCGGAAAGAAAACAGACGGAATTTCGTCGCACCGAAACGGGATCGTATTATTATTCGAAACTTCACGGAAAATATTTTTGAAATTCTTGAATAATTTATATATTTGCAAATGAATGAATGGATTACGAAACTACATATAGTTTCATTTCGTGCCTAAGCAGGATGATATTTTATAAATTTAGCATCTGTTTCACCCGTTTAAGTTACGAATCGTAATCAAAATCCGCCGAACCGGCCATTTCGCACGCCGGCGACGAAAGATCGGGCGACAAGGTTCACCCTTTCGGAAATACATGACATCCGGCCGGGGCCGGCTGCGGAGATTCCGGCAGGCTTCGGCTCCTTCGCAGCGGAAAGAGCGGACTCCGACAACGGAAGGCCCAGCGGATACGGGCGGACACACGGCTTTTTGCAGGAAAACACGGATTCGGAGCGATCGAACGATCGCCCGACATCAGAAGACCGACAGAATATGAGTGAGAGATTGTACATTTTCGACACCACGCTCCGCGACGGCGAGCAGGTTCCCGGCTGCCAGTTGAACACGATCGAAAAGATCGAGGTCGCCAAGTTGCTGGAAAGCCTCGGCGTGGACATCATCGAGGCGGGATTCCCGATCTCCAGCCCCGGAGACTTCAACTCCGTGCTCGAAATTTCGAAGGCCGTCTCCGAGCCGACGATCTGCGCGCTCACGCGCGCCGTACGCAAGGATATCGACGTAGCGGCCGACGCCCTGCGGCTGGCCAGGCACAAGCGGATCCACACCGGTATCGGCGTCTCGCCCCAGCACATCTACGACAAACTGCGTTCGACGCCCGAAAAGATACTCGAAACGGCTGTCGACGCGGTGAAATACGCCAAACGCTACGTCGAAGACGTGGAGTTCTACGCCGAAGACGCCGGCCGGGCCGAACCCAAATACCTCGCCCGCGTGGTCGAAGCGGCCATTGCGGCCGGCGCCACGGTGGTCAACATCCCCGACACGACGGGCTACTGCCTGCCGCAGGAGTACGGAGCGAAGATCCGCTATCTGGTCGAACACGTCGCCAACATCGACCGTGCAATCATCTCCACCCACTGCCACAACGATCTGGGCATGGCGACGGCCAACACGCTAAGCGCCGTTCTCAACGGCGCCCGGCAGGCCGAGGTGACGATCAACGGCATCGGCGAACGGGCGGGCAACACCTCGCTCGAAGAGGTGGTGATGACGCTGCGCTGCCACCGCGAACTCGACATCGACACGCGCATCAACTCGCAGCTCATCACCAAGGCCTCGCATCTGGTGTCGAGCCTGATGAACATGCCCGTGCAGCCCAACAAGGCGATCGTCGGACGCAACGCCTTCGCCCACTCGTCGGGAATCCACCAGGACGGCGTGCTCAAACACCGGCAGACCTACGAGATCATCGACCCGCAGGACATCGGGCTCAACGAATCGGTCATCGCCCTGACGGCCCGCAGCGGCCGCGCGGCACTGGTGCACCGGCTCGAACTGCTGGGTTACGACCTCACGCCGGAAGAACTGAACGCCACCTACGACAAGTTCCTTGTGCTGGCCGACCGGAAAAAGGAGATCCACGACTACGACCTGCTCTACCTGGTAGGCGACATCGACCGCATCCGCAAACAGTCGATCGCGCTCAAATTCCTGCAAGTGACCACCGGAACCCTCGTTCCGACGGCCACCGTCGTACTGAAATTCGGCGACCACGAACGCATGTCGATCGCCACGGGAAACGGACCGGTCGACGCGGCCGTCTCGGCCATCAAGAAGCTCGTCAACGAGCGGGTCACCCTCTCGGAGTTCCTGATGCAGGCCGTCACGCGCGGCTCGGACGATGTGGGACGCGTCCACGTACAGGTCGAATGCGGCGAACGCACCGTGCACGGCTTCGCAGCCCACACCGATACGACACGCGCGTCGGTCGAGGCATTCCTCGACGCGCTGCGCGTGCTGAACGTCACCGAACGCAAAGAGAAGGAGGAGTAGCATGGGACGGACGCTTCTGGACAAAATCTGGGATGCGCACACGGTGCGCACCGAGGAGGGCGGCCGCACGGTGCTCTACATCGACCGGCAGTACATCCACGAGGTAACCTCGCCCGTGGCCTTCGCCGGACTCGCGCGGCGCGGCGTCGGCGTGGTACATCCCGACCGCATCACCGCCACGGTCGACCACAACATTCCCACCGTGGACCAGCACCTCCCCATCGCCGAGCCTCAGTCGCGGCATCAGGTCGAGACGCTGCGCGCCAACTGCGCCCGCTACGGCATCGAGCACTTCGGCATGGGCGATCCGCGGCAGGGGATCGTACACATCATCGGCCCCGAACTGGGGCTCACGCAGCCGGGCATGACGATCGTCTGCGGCGACAGCCACACCTCCACGCACGGCGCGCTGGGGGCCGTCGCCTTCGGCGTGGGAACCTCCGAAGTCGAAATGGTGCTGGCCAGCCAGTGCATCCTGCAAGGCAAGCCGCGCGCGATGCGCATCACCGTCGACGGTACGCTGCCCTCGGGCACGGAGGCCAAGGACATCATCCTCCACATCATCGCGCGCATCACCGCTTCGGGCGGAACCGACCATTTCATCGAATTCGCCGGCGAGGCGATCCGCTCGCTCTCGATGGAGGGACGCATGACGGTATGCAACATGAGTATCGAGTGCGGCGCCCGCGGCGGCATGATCGCCCCCGACCAGACGACCTTCGACTACCTGCGCGGACGCGAACGCGCGCCGCAGGGCGAGGCGTTCGACGCCGCCGTAGCGCGGTGGCGGGAACTTTACAGCGATACCGACGCACGTTTCGACCGCGAATACCGGTTCGACGCCGCCGAGATCGCGCCGATGATTACCTACGGGACGAATCCCGGCATGGGAATGGCCGTCGACGCGGCGATTCCCGCCGACGCCGACCCCAAAGCGCTGGAATATATGGGATTCGATGCCGGCGAACGGCTGCTGGGCAAACCCGTCGACTACGTTTTCGTCGGCAGTTGCACCAACGGCCGCATCGAAGACCTGCGGCGTTTCGCCCGTCTGGTCGAGGGACGGCGCAAAGCTCCGGAAGTGACGGCATGGATCGTCCCCGGCTCGAAGGCCGTGGAGGCCGCCGCGAAGGCCGAAGGACTGGATCGGATTCTCGCCGCCGCAGGATTCGAACTGCGCCAGCCGGGCTGCTCGGCCTGTCTGGCGATGAATGCCGACAAGATTCCCGCCGGCAAGTACTGCGTCTCGACCTCCAACCGCAATTTCGAAGGGCGTCAGGGGCCGGGAGCACGCACGCTGCTGTCGGGCGTCGCCGTAGCGGCGGCCGCCGCCGTCAGCGGCCGGATCGCAGACCCGCGGGAGCTGTTCGGGTTCCCGCCGAACGATTGAAAACGAACCTTTTCGATAAGCCGAGCGCAGAGCCGAACGAAGTTCGGACTATGCCGAGGCGAGAAAAGGTGCACGAATGTGAACCTTTTCGTTAAGCCAAATGAGCAAAACCGCGCTTGCGCGAGCTCTGCCGAGGCGAGAAAAGGACTGCTGAAAAACAAACGCGTAATACAATGGCTATTCCCAAATTCACGACCTTCACTTCGGGGGCGGTGCCCGTCGAGGCGGAGAACATCGACACCGATCAGATCATTCCGGCGCGCTTCCTGAAAGCGACCGAACGCAAGGGATTCGGCGACAATCTTTTCCGCGACTGGCGCTACGACGCCGAGGGGCGTCCGATCGCCGCATTCCCGCTCAACGACCCGCGTTACGAGGGGCGGATTCTCGTCTCGGGCCGCAACTTCGGCTGCGGCAGCTCACGCGAACATGCCGCCTGGGCGCTGGCCGACTACGGCTTCCGCGTGGTGGTGTCGAGTTTCTTCGCCGACATCTTCCGCAATAACGCCCTCAACAACGGCCTGCTGCCGCTGCGCGTGAGCGACGACTTTCTCGCCGCGATCTTCGACGACCTGCGCCGCGATCCGGCATCCCGCTTCACGGTCGATCTGGAAGCGCAGACGCTGACCGCCCTCTCCGACGGCCGCAGCGAGCGGTTCGAGATCGACGCCTATAAAAAGAAATGCCTGCTCAACGGCTACGACGACGTGGACTACCTGCTGAGCATCGCCGACCGGATCGAGGCGTTCGAAGCCTCCCGACGATAACATCCTCACGAGACCAAACAACCTGCAACGACTATGGATATCAACATCGCTCTTTTGCCCGGCGACGGCATCGGCCCGGAGATCATCGCCGAAGCCACGAAAGTACTCGACCGCACGGCGGCGAAATTCGGCCACCGCATCCGCTACACCGAGGCGCTGGTAGGCGCCGCGGCGATCGACGCCACCGGCAATCCCTACCCCGACACGACCCACTGCATCTGCCGCGAGGCCGACGCCGTGCTGTTCGGCGCCATCGGAGATCCCAAATACGACAACAACCCCAAAGCGAAGGTTCGTCCCGAACAGGGGTTGCTGCGTATGCGCAAGGCCCTGGGGCTCTTCGCCAACCTGCGTCCGGTGACGGTCTACGAACCGTTGGTCGACCGTTCGCCGCTCAAAGCCGACGTGGTGCGCGGCACGGATTTCATCTGCGTGCGCGAGCTGACGAGCGGCATCTATTTCGGACGGCAGGGACGCGACCGGCACGACACGCGCGCCTACGACACCTGCACCTACACGATCGACGAGATCGAACAGGTGCTTCGCGTCGCCTTCCGGCTGGCCGGGACACGGCGGCGGCACCTCACGGTAGTCGACAAGGCCAACGTGTTGGAGACGTCGCGCATGTGGCGCGAAACGGCCCAGCGCACCGCCTGCGAATATCCCGACGTGACGGTCGATTTCATGTTCGTGGACAACGCCGCGATGCAGATCATCCGCCGGCCGACCGATTTCGACGTGATCGTGACCGAGAACATGTTCGGCGACATCCTGACCGACGAAGCCAGCGTCATCAGCGGTTCGCTGGGAATGCTCTCGTCGGCGAGCATCGGCGCGAAGTGCGCTCTGTTCGAACCCGTCCACGGATCGTATCCGCAGGCGGCGGGCAAGGACATCGCCAACCCGATGGCCGCCGTCCTCTCGGCCGCCCTGCTGCTGGAACACCTGGGCCTCGGAGCCGAAGGCAGGGCCGTGCGCAAGGCGATCGACCGCACCCTCGCCGCGGGTGTCGTCACCGAGGACCTCACCGCCCCGGGCCAGCGCAGCTACCGCACGTCGGCAGTCGGGGATTTCATCGCCGCGCAGATATGAGCGCCCCCTTCCGGCAGCGACCGGACGACGGATCGTAATCCCCGAATCGGAACCGGCGGAGTTCCCGTGCGGCACGATCGGCCGAAAAAGGGTTTAACCGGTTCTGTACGCCGGTTACGGATTGTAACCAAACAAGCGGAATCGGAATAAAATAAAAACCTCCGTCGAAAACTTTCCGATTGATTGTTATGTTATTATATTTTTTTACGAATTAGCTTGGTAATGTAATTTTATATTCCTACTTTTGCTTCGTAACCAGCAACCGGATACGGTACATGCACACGTTGAACCATACATATATCCACGTCATTAATTTGCTGCTCGTCGTCACGGAATCATGACGGGAGAAGGGTGGTTTATATGTATATGAATAGACGAAGCCTTTCTCCCCCGAGAGAAGGGCTTCGCCGTTTAAAAGGGAAACACGAAAAAAAGGAGCCGTTTTCGTCAAGCCGAATGAGCGGAGCCGCACTTGCGGAAACCGCGCCGCGGCGGGAAAACGACTGTTGAAAACGAACGGACAACCATGAAACATCCACTCAGAAGCGCCGTGACGACGACCGGTCGTCGGATGGCCGGAGCCCGAAGCCTCTGGCGCGCCAACGGCATGCGCGAGGAACAGTTCGGCCGGCCGATCATCGGCATCGCCAATTCGTTCACGCAATTGGTCCCGGGCCACGTGCACCTGCACGAGATCGGCCAGCAGGTCAAACAGCGCATCGAAGCGTGCGGCTGTTTCGCCGCCGAGTTCAACACCATCGCCGTCGACGACGGGATCGCCATGGGGCATGACGGGATGCTCTACTCGCTCCCCTCGCGCGAGATCATCGCCGACAGCGTCGAATACATGGCCAACGCCCATTGCATCGACGCACTGGTGTGCATCAGCAATTGCGACAAGATCACGCCCGGAATGCTGATGGCCGCCATGCGGCTCAACATTCCGACGGTCTTCGTTTCGGGCGGGCCGATGGAAGCGGGCCGTTTCGGCGACCGCGACGTCGACCTGATCGACGCGATGGTGATGGGCGCCGACGACCGTTGCAGCGACGAGGAGGCGGCACGCATCGAACGCTGCGCCTGCCCGGGCTGCGGGTCGTGTTCGGGGATGTTCACCGCCAACTCGATGAACTGCCTCACCGAAGCGCTGGGACTCTCGCTGCCGGGCAACGGCACGATCGTCGCCACGCACGTCGCGCGCCGCCGGCTGTTCGAAGAGGCCGCCGCGCTCATCGTCCGCAACGCCGAACGCTACTACTTCGAAGGCGACGACTCGCTGCTGCCGCGCTCGATCGCCACGAAGGCGGCCTTCGAGAACGCCATGTCGCTCGACATCGCCATGGGCGGCTCGACCAACACCGTGCTGCACCTGCTGGCCGTGGCCCACGAGGCGGGCGTGGACTTCACGATGCACGACATCGACCGCCTCTCGCGCAAGGTACCCGTGCTGTGCAAGGTCGCACCCAACTCGCACTACCATATTCAGGATGTCAACCGCGCCGGAGGCATCCTCTCGATCCTGGGAGAACTCGACCGCGCGAAACTCGTCGACACCTCCGTGCGGCGGATCGACGGCCGCACGCTGGGCGAGGCGATCGCCGCCTGCGACCTGCGCAGCGCGACGGTGGGCGACGACGCCCTCGGCCGCTGGCGAAGCGCCCCCGCCGGCAAGGGCGACCGGCAGCTGGGCGTACAGGACACCCGCTACGAAACGCTCGACACCGACCGCGCGGCGGGCTGCATCCGCGACACGGAGCACGCCTATTTCCGCGACGGAGGGCTGGCCGTGCTGACGGGCAACATCGCCCGCTGCGGCTGCGTCGTCAAGACCGCCGGCGTCGACGAAAAACTGCTGCTCTTCCGCGGGCCGGCCCGCGTCTATGAATCGCAGGAGCAGGCCATGGAGGGGATTCTCGGCGACGAGGTACGGCCGGGCGAGGTAGTCGTCATCCGCTACGAAGGGCCCAAAGGCGGCCCCGGAATGCAGGAGATGCTCTACCCCACCTCCTACCTTAAATCGAAACGGCTCGACAAGGTATGCGCGCTCGTGACCGACGGACGTTTCTCGGGCGGCACGTCGGGGCTTTCGATCGGGCACGTATCGCCCGAAGCCGCCGCAGGCGGCGAGATCGCCATCGTGCACACGGGCGATCCGATCGAGATCGACATTCCCAACCGTTCGATCCGGCTGCTGGTCGACGAACGGGAGATCGCCGCGCGCAAGGCCGCCGTGAAACGGTATGCGCCGGCCGCACGCGAACGCCGCGTCCCGACCTCGCTGCGCGCCTATGCCCTGCTGGTCAGCTCGGCAGACAAGGGCGCCGTGCGCCTGATCGATACACCCGACAACGCATAAAACCGATTGGATATGAATACGACCGAACCCTTCCGACCCGAAGAACGGCAAACGGCCGAAGCGCCGCTGCTCACCGGATCGCAAGCCCTGATCGAATCGTTTCTGCGCGAAGGCGTCGAGACCGTCTTCGGCTATCCCGGCGGCGCGATCATCCCCGTCTACGACGCGCTCTACGACTATCGCGACCGGCTGCGCCACATCCTCGTGCGCCACGAGCAGGGCGCCGTCCACTCCGCGCAGGGCTATGCCCGCGTAAGCGGCCGCGTGGGCGTCTGCCTGGTCACCTCCGGCCCGGGTGCGACGAACACCGTGACCGGACTGGCCGACGCGCTGATGGACTCCACGCCGCTGGTACTCGTCACCGGACAGGTAGGTTCGACACTGCTGGGAACCGACGCCTTTCAGGAGACCAACTTCGTCGGGATCACGCAGGCTGTCACGAAATGGAACTGCCAGGTCAAATACCCCGAAGAGATTCCGGCGGCCATCGCCAAAGCCTTCTACATCGCCCGTTCGGGGCGCCCGGGCCCCGTCGTAGTCGACATCACCAAGGACGCCCAATGCGCGACGGCGCCCTTCCGCTACGAACGGATCACCTCGATCCGCAGCTACGCACCCGCCCTTACGCCCGACGCAAGACGCATCGAGGAAGCGGCGCGGCTCATCGACGAAGCCCGGCGGCCGCTGGCGATGATCGGCCAGGGAGCGATCCTGGGCAACGCCGAAGCCGAACTGCGGGCCTTTCTCGATCGCAGCGGCATGCCGGCCGCCTCGACGCTGCTGGGCCTCTCGGCGCTGCCGAGCGACGACCCCCGCAACGTGGGAATGCTGGGGATGCACGGCAACTACGGCCCCAACATCAAAAACAAGGAGTGCGACCTGCTCGTCGCCGTCGGAATGCGTTTCGACGACCGCGTAACGGGCGACCCCGCCGCCTTCGGCCCCAACGCCCGGATCATCCATATGGAGATCGACCCCTCCGAAATCGACAAAATCGTCCATGCCGACGTGCCCCTCGTGGGCGACGTCAAGCGCACGCTCCCGCTGCTGACCGAACGCATCCGCCCGCGCGACCACAGCGCATGGATCGAGGAGTTCCGCGCCTGCGACCGCATCGAGTACGAGCGTGTGGTGCGGCGGGCGATCCGTCCCGACGGAGGGCGCATCCGCATGGGCGAGGCGGTCGACGCCGTGGCACGCGCCTACGACCGCGACGCGGTGATGGTCACCGACGTGGGGCAGCAGCAGATGTTCGCCGCCCGCTACTTCGGGTTCCGCCGCAGCCGCAGCGTCGTCACGTCGGGCGGTCTGGGAACCATGGGGTTCGGCCTCCCGGCCGCCATCGGCGCCAAGCTGGGCGCTCCCGACCGCGAGGTCGTCCTCTTCGCGGGCGACGGCGGGCTGCAAATGACCATTCAGGAATTGGCGACGATTTTCCAGTCGCACGTCTGCGTGAAGATCGTCCTGCTCAACAACTCCTTCCTGGGCATGGTGCGCCAGTGGCAGGAACTTTTCTACGACCGCCGCTACTCGTCGACCGAGATGGTCAACCCCGATTTCGGATTGATCGCCCGCGCCAACGGAATCGAATACCGCTGCGTCGAGCGGCGCGGGGAGCTGCCGCAGGCCGTCGCCGCCATGAAGGCCCATGCAGGCGCCTATCTGCTCGAAGTGCGGGTCGAAAACGAGGAAAACGTCTTCCCGATGGTTCCGGCCGGCGCTCCGGTCGCGGACATCCGGCTCGAATAACAACGACAGTATGGAACAGGAATACATCATCACCGTGTTTTCGGAGAACAAGGTGGGTCTGTTGAGCCAGATCACCACGGTCTTCACCTGCCGCAACGTCAATATCGAGAGTCTGACCACCTCCGAATCGGCGCTCGCGGGCATCCACAAATTCACGATCGTCGTGCGCACCGATCCCGAAAAGATCGAAAAGCTCGCGCGACAGGTCGAAAAGCGCATCGACGTGCTCAAAGTCTTCGTCTTCACCTCCGACGAAGTGGTGCAGCAGGAGATCGCCCTCTACAAGGTCACGCGCAGCCGCAACGTCGAACAACTCGTCCGCCGGCACAACGTGCGCATCCTCGAAATCGACGACGACTACATCGTCGTCGAAAAGACCGGTTACAAGAGCGAAACGCGCGAACTGTTCGAACTGCTGCAACCCTACGGCGTACAGCAGTTCGTGCGCAGCGGCACGGTGGCGATCGTCAAATCGCGGCGCGAACTGCTCAACGAATATCTCGAAGAACTCGCACGAAACGACAGAAAACTTTCATAAAAAACAGTTACGACTATGGCACAGATCAATTTCGGCGGTGTAAACGAAACCGTCGTCACCCGCGAAGAGTTTCCATTGGAGAAGGCACGCAAAGTCCTCGAAAACGAGACGATCGCCGTCATCGGCTACGGCGTACAGGGCCCCGGACAGTCGCTCAACCTGCGCGACAACGGCTTCAACGTCATCGTAGGCCAGCGCGAGGGCACCCGCAGTTGGGAACGGGCCGTCGCCGACGGCTGGGTACCGGGGCAGACGCTCTTCGGCATCGAGGAGGCGGCCGAGCGCGGCACGATCATCCAGTACCTGCTCTCCGACGCAGGCCAGATCGCCGTGTGGCCCGCGCTCCGCAAACACCTCACGGCCGGCAAGGCACTCTACTTCTCGCACGGGTTCGGCATCACCTACAAGGAGCGCACGGGCATCGTCCCGCCGGCCGACGTGGACGTGATCCTGATCGCCCCCAAGGGATCGGGCACCTCGCTGCGGCGGATGTTCCTCGAAGGACGCGGTCTCAATTCGAGTTTCGCCGTCTTCCAGGATGCGACGGGACACGCCTTCGAGCGCGTGGTGGCCCTCGGCATCGGCGTCGGTTCGGGTTATCTCTTCGAGACCGACTTCAAACGCGAGGTCTACTCCGACCTCACGGGCGAGCGCGGCACGCTCATGGGCGCCATCCAGGGCATCTTCGCCGCCCAGTACGAGACGCTGCGCACACACGGCCACACCCCCTCGGAGGCCTTCAACGAGACGGTCGAGGAGCTCACGCAGTCGCTCATGCCGCTCGTGGCCGAAAACGGCATGGACTGGATGTATGCCAACTGCTCGACCACGGCGCAGCGCGGCGCGCTCGACTGGTGGAAACGCTTCCGAGACGCTGCGAAACCCGTCTTCGAACAGCTCTACGAAGAGGTGGCCACCGGTCGCGAGGCACAGCGGTCGATCGACCTGAACAGCAAGCCCGACTACCGCCAGAAGCTCGAAGAGGAGTTGCGCGAACTGCGTGAAAGCGAAATGTGGCAGGCCGGCGCCGTCGTGCGCAAGCTGCGCCCCGAAAACAACTAAAACCTACTGTTATGTGCGGCTTTGTCGGAGTGTTCGAAATCGGACGAAACGGTGAGAACCTGCGTGCGCAGGTGCTGCGGATGTCGGGAAAAATCCGGCATCGAGGGCCCGATTGGTCGGGCATCTACTGCGGCCCGCGCGCCGTGCTCTCTCACGAACGCCTCTCGATCGTCGACCCGCAGTCGGGCGGGCAACCCCTTTACAGCCCCGACGGCAGGCTGGTGCTGGCCGTCAACGGCGAGATCTACAACCACCGCGAACTGCGGCGCGAGCTGGCCGGCGAGTACGACTTCCGCACCGGTTCGGACTGCGAGGTGATCCTCCCGCTCTACCGCAAATACGGCGCGGGGCTGCTCGACCGGCTCAACGGCATCTTCGCCTTCGCGCTCTACGACATCGAGCGCGACGAGTACCTCATCGCCCGCGACCCCGTCGGCGTCATTCCGCTCTACATCGGCTGGGATGCCGACGAACGGTGCTACGTCGCATCGGAGTTGAAGGCGCTCGAAGGGGTGTGCAACGTCATCCGCCCCTTCGAGCCGGGGCACTACCGGTGGAGCCGCGAGGGGAAGACGACGCGCTGGTACACGCGCGACTGGTTCGACTACGAAGCCGTCGAGCAGGGCGACGCCGACCCTGCCGCGCTGCGCTCGGCGCTCGAAGCGGCCGTCCGACGGCAGCTGATGTCCGATGTTCCCTACGGCGTGCTGCTGTCGGGCGGACTCGATTCGTCGATCATCTCGGCCGTAGCCAAACGCTTCGCCGACCGCCGCATCGAGACCGAAGGACGCGACGGTGCGTGGTGGCCCTGCCTCCACTCGTTCGCCGTCGGCCTGAAAGGCGCTCCCGACCTCCGTGCCGCACGCAAGGTCGCCGACCACATCGGTACGGTGCACCACGAAATCCACTACACCGTCCAGGAGGGGCTCGACGCCCTGCGCGACGTGATCTACCACATCGAAACCTACGACGTGACGACCGTGCGCGCCTCGACGCCGATGTACCTGCTGGCGCGCGTCATCAAGTCGATGGGCGTCAAGATGGTGCTGTCGGGCGAGGGTGCCGACGAGATTTTCGGCGGCTACCTCTATTTCCACAAGGCCCCCGACGCCCGCGCCTTCCACGAAGAGACGGTGCGCAAGATCGGCCGCCTGCATCAGTACGACTGCCTGCGCGCCAACAAGTCGCTCGCGGCGTGGGGGATCGAAGGCCGCGTGCCGTTCCTCGACACGGAGTTCCTGGACACGGCCATGCGCATCGCCCCCGAAGCCAAACGCCCCCGCAACGGACGCATCGAAAAGTGGATTCTGCGCAAGGCGTTCGAAGACCTCCTGCCGCCGGAGATCGTCTGGCGGCAGAAGGAGCAGTTCTCCGACGGCGTGGGCTACGGCTGGATCGACTCGCTCAAAGCATTCACGGAGGCCGCGGTCTCCGACCGCGAAATGGCGCAGGCGGCCGACCGCTTTCCGGTCAACCCGCCGCGCAACAAGGAGGAGTACTACTACCGCACGATCTTCGAGGAGTGTTTCCCCTCGCAGACGGCCGCGCAGTGCGTGCCGTCGGTGCCTTCGGTGGCGTGCAGCACGGCCGAGGCGCTGGCGTGGGACGAATCGTTCCGCAACCTCGACGATCCGTCCGGACGCGCCGTGCAGGGTGTCCACCGCACCGCCCGGGACGAATGACGACGGGACGGACGGAAAACTCCGAGTATTTACGACTGCTCCGGCAGTAAAACAACGAAACAGATGAAAGTATTGAAATTCGGCGGATCGTCGGTAGGTTCCGCACAAGGTCTGCGACAGGTGCGCAGGATCGTCGCCGCCAACGACGGCCAGATCGTCGTGGTCGTTTCGGCGCTGGGCGGCATCACCGACCGTCTGCTGGCCACGGCGGCCGCAGCCGCGGCCGGAAAGCCCGACTACACCGACTCGCTGGCCGAAATCGTGGCCCGCCACCGCACGACGATCGACGAAACGGTGGCGTCCGGGCTGCGCGGCGCGATCCGCCGGCGGACGGACGAACTGCTCGACGAACTGGCCAATATCCTGCGCGGCGTCTACCTGATCCGCGACCTCTCGCCCCGCACGGGCGACGCGATCGTCAGCTACGGCGAACGCCTCTCGTCGGGAATCGTGGCCGCCGTGCTCGAAGGCTCGCGGCTCTACGACGCGAGGGAGTTCATCCGCACGAAGACCGACTTCGGAAAGCACATCGCCGAACCGGATCTGACCGAAAAGCTCATCAGGGAGCGTCTGGCCGACCGCCCCCGCGTGTCGGTAGTGCCGGGCTTCATCGCCTCGGACTGCGCCACGGGCGACGTGACCAATCTGGGGCGCGGCGGATCGGACTACACCGCCGCACTCATCGCTGCCGCGCTGAACGCCGAGACGCTCGAAATCTGGACCGACGTCGACGGTTTCATGACGGCCGACCCGCGCGTCATCAGCGATGCCTATGTCATCGACCGGCTGAGCTTCGAAGAGGCGATGGAGCTGTGCAACTTCGGCGCGAAGGTGGTCTATCCGCCCACGATCTTCCCGGTCTACCACCGCGACATCCCCATCCTGATCAAGAACACCTTCAACCCCGAAGCGCCGGGCACGTTCATCTCCCGCGAGCGGGTGCAGGGGCGCGACAAGGCGATCAAGGGGATCTCCTCGATCAACAACACCTGTCTGGTGACCATTCAAGGGCTGGGCATGGTAGGCGTGATCGGCGTCAACCACCGCATCTTCCGCACACTGGCCAGGGCCGGCATCAGCGTCTTCTTCGTGTCGCAGGCCGCCTCGGAGAACACCACGTCGATCGGACTGCGCAACGAGGACGCCGATCTGGCCATCGCGATGCTCACCAGGGAGTTCGCCCCCGAAATCGAGATCGGCGAGGTGGGCAGCATCACCGCCGAACACGACCTGGCGACGATCGCCGTGGTGGGCGACGACATGAAACATACGCCCGGCATCGCGGGCAAGCTGTTCGGGACGCTGGGACGCAACGGCATCAACGTCATCGCCTGCACGCAGGGTGCCTCGGAGACCAACATCTCGGTGGTCGTGACGCTCGAAAGCCTTCCGAAGGCGATCAACGTGATCCACGACTCGTTCTTCCTGTCGGAGTATCAGGTACTCAACATCTTCGTGGCCGGCGTCGGACAGGTGGGGCGCGACCTGCTGGAACAGATCCGCCTGCAACGGCGCACGCTCATGGCCGACAACGGACTCCAAATCCGCGTCGTGGGAATCGCCAACTCCCGCAAACGGCTCATCGACGCCGAAGGCATCGCCCTGAACGACTGCCTCCGGCGGCTCGAAGAGGAGGGAACGCCCTCGACGCCGGAGAGCCTGCGCGACGAGATCCTCGCCCTGAACATCTACAACTCGGTCTTCGTCGACTGCACGGCCAGCGCGGAGGTGGCGGCGCTCTACCGTTCGCTGCTCGACCACAACGTCTCGGTGGTGGCCTCCAACAAGATCGCCGCGTCGTCCGACTACGCCCTCTACCGCGAGCTCAAAACCGTCTCGCGCAAACGCAACGCGAAATTCCTCTTCGAGACCAACGTCGGCGCCGGTCTGCCGATCATCAACACGATCTCCGACCTGATAAACAGCGGCGACCGCATCCTGCGCATCGAGGCGGTGGTTTCGGGGACGCTCAACTACATCTTCGACCGCATGAGCGCCGAAATTCCGTTCAGCCGCGCCGTACGCATGGCTCAGGAGGCAGGCTATGCCGAACCCGATCCGCGCGTCGACCTGAGCGGCACGGACGTCATCCGCAAGCTGGTGATCCTCACGCGCGAAGCGGGCTATGCCGTCGAACAGCGCGACGTGGAGCGGCGCACCTTCCTGCCCGAAAGCTGCTTCGAGGGGAGCATCGACGAGTTCTGGCATCGCCTGCCCAAAACGGACGCCCGCTTCGAAACATGGCGGCGACGGCTCGAAACCGAAGGGAAACGGCTGCGTTTCATCGCCCGCATGGAGGACGGACGCACCTCGGTCGGGCTCGAAGAGGTCGACAACGAAAGCCCGTTCTACCACCTTTCGGGCAGCAACAACGTCATCCTCATCACCACCGAACGCTACCGCAAATACCCGATCCAGATCAAGGGGTACGGCGCCGGCGCGGAGGTGACGGCCGCAGGCGTCTTCGCCGACATCATCCGCATCGCCAATATCCGATAGACCATGAAGTACCTCATCATCCTCGGCGACGGAATGGCCGACGAACCGATTCCACGGCTCGGCGGCCGCACGCCGCTGCAAGCCGCCCGCAAGCCGACGATCGACCGCATCGCAGCGCTCGGCGCTTCGGGAATCCTCGACACCGTGCCCGAAGGGTTCGCTCCGGGCAGCGAAATCGCACACCTCTCGCTGCTGGGGTACGACGTTCCCTCCGTCTTCGAAGGACGCGGTTCGCTCGAAGCGGCCGGCATGGGCATCGAAATCGGGCGCGGCGAAATGGTCATGCGCTGCAACCTCATTACGGTCGAGCAGGAGCGCATCCGCAACCATTCGGCCGGCCATATCTCCACGGCCGAAGCGGCCGAACTGATCGACTTCCTCCAACGGCGGCTGGGCAGCGACGACGTGAGGTTCCACACGGGCGTCTCGTACCGCCACCTGCTCACGATCCGCGGCGGCGACAAGCGGCTCCACACCGTCGGGCCGCACGACGTACCCGACCGCCCCTTCGCCGAAGTGCTGCCGTCGGCCGCCGACGCTGCCGCCGAACCTACGGCGCGACAGCTCCGCGAACTGATCTTCCGTTCGCAGGAGTTGTTGGCGGATCATCCCGTCAATCGGGCGCGCCGGGCTGCCGGAAAACAGCCGGCCACGAGCATCTGGCCGTGGTCGCCGGGCTACCGCCCCCGTATGCAGACCTTGCAGGAGCGCTACGCCCCGATCCGCAACGGTTCGGTCATCTCGGCCGTCGACCTGATCCGCGGAATCGGCGTCTGCGCCGGACTGACGCCCGTCGAAGTCGAAGGAGCGACGGGGCTCTACGACACCAACTACGAAGGCAAGGCCGAGGCCGCGCTGCGGGCGCTGCGCGACGAGGATTTCGTCTTCCTGCATATCGAAGCGAGCGACGAGGCGGGCCACGAAGGAGACGCCGAACTGAAAGTACGGACGATCGAAGCGCTCGACGCACGGGTGGTGCGGCCGATCTTCGAAGCGGTCTCCGCATGGGAGTGTCCCGTCTCGCTGGCCATCCTTCCCGACCACCCGACGCCCTGCCTGCTGCGCACCCATACCGCCGCGCCGGTCCCCTTCACGATCTGGCGGAGCGGCTGCCATCCCGACATGGTGGGGGCCTACGACGAACAGAGCGCCCGACGGGGCCGCTACGGCCACCTGCGGGGCGATGCCTTCATCGACCTCTTCATCCACGGTATCGAATAACGGACGAAAAATACAAGTTTCCACACGATGAAATATTACAGCACAAACCGCCGCACGCCCGAAGTCTCGCTCCGCGAGGCGGTCGTCGCCAGCATGGCGCCCGACAACGGGCTCTACATGCCCGAACGGATCGAGCGGCTGCCCGACGCATTCTTCGACGGGATCGCCCGTCTGGACCTCCACCGGATCGCCGGCCGCGTGGCCGACGCCTTTTTCGGCGAGGAGATCGAACCCGAAACGCTGCGGCGCATCGTTCGCGACACGTTCTGCTTCGACATCCCGGCTGTCCGGGTCGACGACGGCATCTGGGCGCTCGAACTCTTCCACGGCCCGACGATGGCCTTCAAGGACGTAGGCGCGCGCTTCATGGCACGCATCCTCTCCCACTTCATCGAAGGCCGCGACGACGAACACCCCGTCACGGTGCTCGTCGCCACGTCGGGCGACACGGGCGGCGCCGTGGCCAACGGGTTTCTCGGCGTCGAGGGCATCGACGTAGTGGTACTCTACCCCAAAGGGCGCGTAAGCGACATTCAGGAGAAGCAGTTCACGACGCTGGGACGCAACGTCACGGCGTTGGAGATCGAAGGCACGTTCGACGACTGCCAACGGCTGGTCAAGAGCGCCTTTGCGGATACGGAGCTTAAACGACGGATGCGGCTCACATCGGCCAACTCGATCAACGTGGCGCGGTTCCTGCCCCAGACCTTCTATTTCTTCCACGCCTATGCGCAATTGCGCGCACAGGGCGTAACCTCGCCGATCGTGGTGAGCGTGCCGAGCGGCAACTTCGGCAACCTCACCGCAGGGTTGTTCGCCCGACGCATGGGGCTGCCGGTCGACCGCTTCATCGCCGCCAACAACGCCAACGACACCTTTTACGAATACCTCCGCACGGGCAGCTACCGCCCCCGGCCGTCGGTTCCGACACTGGCCAACGCGATGGACGTGGGCGACCCGAACAACTTCGCCCGCATCCTAGACCTCTACGGCCGTTCGCTCGACGCGCTGCGCGCCGACGTCGCGGCGTTCCGCTGCGACGACGACCAGATCCGCGCCACGGTGGCCGACACTTTCGCCCGCACGGGCTACCTGCTCGATCCGCACGGCGCCTGCGGCTACCGTGCGCTGCGCGACGGACTGCGCGACGGCGAAACGGGCATCTTCCTCGAAACGGCCCATCCGGCCAAGTTCCTCGATACGGTGGAAAGCATCACCGGCCGGCCGGTCGAGATTCCGCAGCGCTTGCAGGAGTTCGTCAAGGGGGAGAAACGCACGGTCGCGCTCGGCGCCGAGTTCGAAGCGTTCAAGGAGTATCTGCTCAGCCGATAAACATCATGGAGAATCCGGACATCGCACCAAACGCGGCACGCTGCCGCTTCCGGCGCATCGTCGTAAAGGTGGGCAGCAACGTGCTGACCCGCGTCGACGGCACGCTCGATACCGACCGCATGGCGGCGCTGGCCGACCAGATCGCAGCCCTGCACCGTGCCGGCGTCGAGGTCATCGTCGTGTCGTCGGGCGCTGTCGCCGCAGGGCGCGGGGTGATCGCGGCCGGCCACTGGCTCGACGCCGTGTCGGCCCGCCAGCTCTACTCGGCCGTCGGGCAGGTGAAGCTGATCCGCCGCTACTACGAACTCTTCGACGCACGGGGAATCGTCTGCGGGCAGGTGCTCACCACCAAGCAGGATTTCGAGACCCGCCGCCACTACCTCAACCAGCGCAACAGCATCCGCGTGATGCTCGAAAACGGCGTCGTCCCGATCGTCAACGAGAACGACACGGTGGCGGTCACCGAATTGATGTTCACCGACAACGACGAACTTTCGGGGCTGCTCTCGACGATGATCGGCGCCGAAGCGCTCGTCCTGCTGACCAACGTGGACGGCATCTGCGACGGTATGCCGGGAGCGCCGGGCGTCGAAGTGATCCGCGAAATCGCACCCGGGCAGCGCGACCTGCCGGACTGCATCCGCGACGCGAAGTCGTCGTTCGGACGGGGCGGAATGCTCACCAAGAGCCGCATCGCCCGCAAGGTGGCCGCCGAGGGAATCGAGACGATCATCGCCGACGGTCGCCGCGACGGCATCCTGCCCGACCTGCTGGCCGAGGGGAGCCGCACCCTCTGCACGCGCTTCCTCCCCTCGCCCCACCCCATCTCGGGCGTCAAGAAATGGATCGCCCACTCGGAAGGATTCGCCAAAGGGGAGGTGCACGTGACCCGCGAAGCTCTCGATGCGCTCGGCGGCCCGCGCGCCGTGAGCCTGCTGCCCGTCGGCGTGAGCCGCGTGGAGGGTGTCTTCGAGAAGGACGACATCGTGCGCATCGTCGCCCCCGACGGCCGGCCGGTCGGCGCCGGCAAGGTCTCCTGCGACAGCACGACGGCACGCCGCAATATCGGCCGCCGCGGCGCACGGGCACTCATACACTACGATTACCTCTATCTGGACTGACCCATGGAGACGCAACACACTTTTCGACGCGCCCGCGAGGCCGCCCGCGCGCTCAACCGCACCGCCTCGGAACGGATCGACCGCCTGCTGCTGGCGCTGGCCGACGCGGTGGAGGCCGGCACGGAGGAGCTGCTGGCGGCCAATGCCCGCGACCGCAGCCGGATGAACCCCGCCGATCCGGCCTACGACCGGCTGCTGCTCGACCGCGGGCGGCTGCTGGGCATCGCCGCCGACCTGCGCAACGTGGCGGCGCTTCCGTCGCCGCTGGGACGCATCCTCGACCGCACGGTGCGCCCCAACGGCATGGAGATCCGCAAAATCTCGGTACCGTTCGGCGTCGTCGGCGTCATCTACGAAGCACGTCCCAACGTGGGGTTCGACGTCTTCGCGCTCTGCGTCAAGTCGGGCAACGCCTGCATCCTCAAAGGGGGCAGCGACGCCCGCGACTCCAATGCGGCGATCGCCGCGCTGATCCGCCGCACGCTCGCGGCGCACGGCTTCGACGAGAACACCCTCGCCCTGCTGCCTCCCACGCACGAAGCGACGGCCGCGCTGCTCGGTGCCACGGGACTGGTCGATCTGGTCATTCCGCGCGGCGGGCGGGGATTGATCGACTTCGTGCGCGACCACGCCCGCGTACCGGTGATCGAAACGGGCGCCGGCGTCTGCCACGCCTATTTCGACCGGTCGGGCGACACGGAAAAGGGCGCGGCGATCGTCCTGAACGCCAAGACGCGCCGCGTAAGCGTCTGCAACGCGCTCGACACGCTCGTCGTCCACCGCGACCGCCTGACCGACCTGCCGCGCCTCTGCCGTCCGCTGGCCGAAAAAGGGGTCGAACTGCAAGCCGACGAAGCGGCACGGACGGCGTTGCACGGGAACTATCCCGCAGCGCTGCTGCGTGCGGCCAACACAGCGAGCTTCGGGACGGAGTTTCTCTCCCTGCGCCTTTCGATCCGCACGGTCGTCTCGCTCGACGAGGCGCTCGCCCACATCGCCCGCTACTCCTCGCAGCACAGCGAGACGATCATAGCCGAAGACGCGGAGGCGATCCGCACGTTCCAGCGCGAAGTCGACGCCGCCTGCGTCTACGCCAACGTCTCGACGGCCTTCACCGACGGCGCGCAGTTCGGCATGGGCGCCGAGATCGGAATCAGTACGCAGAAACTCCACGCGCGCGGGCCGATGGCGCTGCGCGAACTGACCTCCTACAAATACCTGATCGCCGGCGACGGGCAGACGCGGCCGTAGCCCCGCCCAGCGACGGCAGACAAAAAAACGACCCGAAATTTTGTTTTCCGGAAATTAAATCCTACATTTGCAGCAGACGAGTTATCGAAAAATGACGAATTTCAACCATATCCATCATCATCACCACTTTCACCGAAGGGGCGAATCGATCGTGTATATGCGTTGATATTCCGGCAAATACAAAAAAGCTCACCCCTTGCGGGCGGGCTTTTTTCATGTCTGCACGCCGGGGTCGGGCGGTTGAAACGAAAATTCAAACCAAACGACTTATGTTAAGAATAGCCATTCAAGCCAAAGGCCGGCTCAACGAACAGAGCCTCGGCCTGCTCCTCGAAGCGGGAATCGCCGTTGCGGAGGGCAAACGCAGGCTCATCGCCCGCGCCGAAGGATTTCCGCTCGAAGTGCTCTTCCTGCGCGACGACGACATCCCGCAGGCCGTCTCGATGGGCGTCGCCGACCTGGGTATCGTCGGCCAGAACGAGGTGGCCGAAAAGGGATACGACGTCGAACAGGCGATGCCGCTCGGATTCGGCGCCTGCCGCCTCTCGCTGGCCGTCCCCAACGCGGCCGACTACACGGGCCCCGACTACTTCCGCGGACGGCGCGTCGCAACCTCCTATCCCAACATCCTGCGCGGATATTTCGCACGGCAGGGCATCGAAGCCGAGATCCACACCATCGAGGGATCGGTGGAGATCGCACCGGCCGTAGGGCTGTCGGACGCGATCTTCGACATCGTTTCGTCGGGCGGGACGCTCGTTTCGAACGGCCTGCGCGAAGTGGAAACCGTTCTCCGCTCCGAAGCGGCGCTCATCGCCTGCCCGTCGCTCGACGCCGACAAACGCAGCCAGACCGAGCAGCTCGTCTTCCGCTTCCGATCGATCCGCGAAAGCCGCGACATGAAATACGTGCTGATGAACCTTCCCGTCGAAAAGGTCGCCGAAGCCACCGCCCTGCTCCCCGGAATGCGCAGCCCGACGATCCTGCCGCTGGCGCAGGAGGGGTGGTGCTCGCTGCACGCCGTGATCGGCAAGGCGCAGCTCTGGGAACGCATCGAACGGCTCAAAGCCATCGGCGCCGAAGGCATTCTGGTGCTGGCGCTCGAAAACATGATCCGATAGAAAACAGCGAACGATATGGAACCGATCAGAGTTTACGACAATCCCCCGCGCGACGCGTGGCCTGCGCTGACGGCCCGCGTCACCCGCGACGACGCCGAGATCGACCGCCGCGTGGCAGCCATTCTGAACGAGGTGCGCACCGGCGGCGACGAGGCGCTGCGCCGCATCGCCCGCCGCATCGAGGGCTTCGCGCCCGAACGCTTCGAACTGCCGCAGGCACAGCTCGACGAAGCCGCCCGCAGCATCTCGCCCGAACTGAAAACGGCGCTGGCGACAGCCAAGGCCAACATCGAAGCCTTCCACCGCGCACAACTGCCCCGCCCCGTTGCGGTCGAGGTCATGCCGGGCGTCCGCTGCTCGCAGCGCGCCGTGGCGATCCGCCGCGTGGGGCTCTACGTCCCGGGCAGCTCGGCGCCCCTCTTTTCGACGGTACTGATGCTCGCCGTGCCGGCCGCGATCGCCGGCTGCGCCGAAATCGTCCTCTGCACCCCTGCCGGCCGCGACGGCAGCATCGCCCCCGAAATCCGCTACGCCGCCGCGCTGTGCGGCGTGCGGCGCGTCTTCGCGCTCGGAGGGGCGCAGGCCGTCGCCGCCATGGCCTACGGCACCGAAAGCGTGCCGCGCGTCGACAAGATCTTCGGGCCGGGCAACCGCTACGTCACCCGCGCCAAGCAACTCGTCGGCGCCGAAGGCACGGCCATCGACCTTCCGGCCGGACCGTCGGAGGTGCTGGTGCTCGCCGACGAAGGAGCCTCGCCCGACTTCGCGGCCGCCGACCTGCTCTCGCAGGCCGAACACGGCGGCGACAGTCAGGCGGTGCTCGTCTGCCGCAGCGTCGCGTTCGCACGCCGCGTGAACGACGCCCTCCGCCGGCAGACGGCCGCGAGTCCCCGCAATGCGATCCTCCGCGAATCGCTCGCGCAAAGCCGGATCGTCGTATTCGATTCGCAGGACGACATGCTCGACTTCGCCGAAGCCTACGCCCCCGAACACCTGATCGTCTCGTTGCGCGACCCGTGGCCCGCCGCCCGCCGCATCACGACGGCCGGCAGCGTCTTCGTGGGCGACTATGCCCCCGAAAGCGCCGGCGACTACGCCTCGGGGACGAACCACACGCTCCCCACGGGCGGGTGCGCCCGCGCGTACAGCGGCGTGAACATCGACAGCTTCCTGCGCCGCATCACTTATCAGGAACTCACGCGCGAAGGGCTTCGCGTACTCGCCCCGACGGTCGTCGCCATGGCCCGGGCCGAGGGACTGGACGCGCATGCCGAAGCCGTCCGCATCCGGCTGGAAGGAGGTGTGCGATGAGACCGCTCGCAGAACTCGTCCGCCCCAACATCCGCACGCTCGCCCCCTACTCCACCGCACGCGACGAGTACGGCGGCCAACGCATCGACGTGTGGCTCGACGCCAACGAAAGTCCCTACGACAACGGCGTCAACCGCTATCCCGATCCGCGCCAGCAGCGGTTGCGGGAAGTGCTCGCCGCACGCAAGGGGGTCGCCACCGACCGTATCTTCATCGGCAGCGGCAGCGACGAGGCGATCGATCTGGCCTACCGCATCTTCTGCCGGCCGGGCATTGACAACGCGGTCTCGATCGCACCGACCTACGGCATGTACCGCGTCGCGGCGGCCGTCAACGACGTCGAACTGCGCGAAGTGCCGCTCGGCGACGACTTCTCGCTGCCGGTCGAACGGCTGCTCGCGGCGGCGGACGAACGGAGCAAACTGCTGTGGCTCTGCTCGCCCAACAACCCCACGGGCAACGCTTTTCCGGCGACGGAGATCGAACGGCTGCTGCGCCGCTTCGACGGCATGGTCGTCCTCGACGAAGCCTACGTCGATTTCGCCGACGGGGCCGGATTCCTGCCGCGGCTCGACGAATTCCCGAACCTGATCGTGCTGCAAACGCTCTCCAAGGCGTGGGGCATGGCGGGACTGCGCATCGGGCTGGCCTTCGCGGCACGAGAGGTCGCAGCGCTTTTTTCGCGCGTCAAATATCCCTACAACATTCCCGGCCCCACGCAGCGGGCCGCCGAGGAGATGCTCGGCCGCGACCTCGCGCCGCAGATCGCCGAGATCCGCAGCGAGCGCCGGCGACTGGCCAGCGAGCTGGCCTCCTGCCCCTGCATAGAGCGGGTCTACCCCTCGCAGACCAACTTCCTGCTGGTGCGCACACCGGCGCCCGACGCTCTCTACGACGCATTGATCGAAGCGGGCATCATCGTCCGCAACCGCTCGCGCGCAGCGGGATGCGAAGGGTGTCTGCGCCTGACCGTGGGAACGCCCGCCGAGAACGACCGCCTGCTCCGAACCGTCAAAACCTTCCGCCCATGAAAAAAGCACTCTTCATCGACCGCGACGGCACGCTGATCGTCGAACCGCCCGTCGACCGGCAGGTCGACAGCCTCGAAAAACTCCGCTTCGTACCGGGCGCCATCTCGGGGTTGCGCGCGCTGTCGGGACTGGATTTCGAACTGGTACTGGCCACCAACCAGGACGGGCTGGGCACGCCGTCGTTCCCCGAAGCGACCTTCCGGCCCGCCCACGAACGGATGCTCGCGACGCTCGAAGGCGAAGGCGTCCGCTTCGACGACCAGCTCATCGACCGCACCTTCGAAGCCGACGACGCCCCCACGCGCAAACCCCGCACGGGGATGTTCGGCCGCTATCTCGACGGAAGCTACGACCTCGCGGCCAGTTACGTCGTCGGCGACCGGCCGACCGACATGCTGCTGGCACGCAATCTCGGGGCGCGGGGCATCCTGCTCGCCCCCGACGAGGAAGCGGGCCGCCGTGCGCTGCGCGAAGCCGGCGCCGAAGCGGCCTGCGCACTGGTCGCCCCGTCGTGGGAGCGGATCGCCGAGTTCATCCGCCGCGGCGAACGCAGCGTCACCCTCACGCGCCGCACGGCCGAGACGCAAATCACGCTCACGCTCGACCTCGACGGACGCTCCGGCGCAGGGCGCATCGCCTCGGGAATCGGATTCTTCGACCACATGCTCGCCCAGATCGCCCACCACGGAGGCGTCGCACTCTCGGTCGAAGCGACAGGCGACCTGTGGGTCGACGAGCACCACACCGTCGAGGACGTCGGCATCGTGCTCGGCGAAGCGGTCGACCGTGCGCTGGGCAGCAAGGCGGGTATCGCCCGCTACGGCTTCGTCCTGCCCATGGACGACTGCCGCGCCATGGCGCTCATCGACTTCGGGGGCCGCATCGGCTTCGAATGGGAGGCCGAATTCCGCCGCGAACGCATCGGCGAACTGCCCACCGAGATGCTGCGTCACTTCTTTCATTCGTTCGCCTGCGCCGCGCGCTGCAACCTCCACGTCGCCGCCCGCGGAGACAACGAGCACCACAAGGCCGAAGCGATCTTCAAGGCCTTCGCACGGGCGCTGCGCATGGCCGTGGCCCGCATCCCCTTCGCCTACGATATTCCCAGCAGCAAAGGAGTCCTATGACAGCGATCATCGATTACGACACGGGCAACCTGCGTTCCGTGGCCGAAGCCCTGCGCCGCGCAGGCGCCGAATTCACCGTCACCGCCGATCCGGCGACGCTGCTCCGAGCCGAGCGGGTGATCCTGCCGGGCGTGGGCGAAGCGTCGTCGGCAATGGCCAGACTTCGGGAAAAGGGGCTCGACACGCTCGTTCCCGCGCTGACCTGCCCCGTGCTGGGCATCTGCATCGGGATGCAGCTGCTCTGCCGGTCGAGCGAGGAGGGCGACGCTGCCTGTCTGGGCATCTTTCCCACCGACGTGGTGCGGCTTCCCGACCGTACGGCCGACGGGCCGCTCAAAGTCCCCCACATGGGCTGGGACACCGTCGATATGCTGCGCGGGCCGCTCTTCGAGGGAATCGACGCGCAGACCTACGTCTACTATGTCCACTCCTACGCGCCGCGGCTCTGCGACGCCGCGATCGCCACGACCGACTACGGCATGCGGTTCAGCGCGGCACTCGCACGCGACAACTTCTTCGGCACGCAGTTCCACCCCGAAAAGAGCGGGGCGGCGGGCAGCCGGATTCTACGCAACTTCCTAACACTGAAATGAGATGAATATCGAAATCATTCCCGCGATGGATCTGATAGACGGCGCCTGCGTGCGACTCGCACAGGGCGACTACGACCGCCGCACGACCTACGGCCGCGACCCGCTCGACACGGCCCTGCGCTTCGAAGCGGCGGGGCTGCGGCGGCTGCACATGGTCGATCTGGACGGCGCCCGGGCGCAGCGTCCGGCCAACCTGAAAGTGCTCGAACGCATCGCCGCACGCACACGGCTCGAAATCCAGTACGGCGGCGGCATCAAAAGCCGCACGGCGCTCTGCGACGTCTTCTCGGCGGGAGCCAGACGCGCCGTCTGCGGCAGCGTCGCCGTGCGCGAACCCGACTGCCTGGCCGCGTGGCTGGCGGAGTTCGGCGGCGAGCGCCTGATTCTCGGCGCCGACCTGCGCGACGGACGGATCGCCATCGCAGGCTGGTCGGAGGAGACGCCGCTGGGAGCGGCCGAACTGATCGGCCGCTTCCGGAAACAGGGATTGCAGCAGGTCATCTGCACCGACATCGCCCGCGACGGAATGCTCTGCGGCCCCGCGACATCGTTCTACGCCGCCCTTCAAGCGGAATTTCCCGACGTGGAGATCACCGTCAGCGGCGGTATCGCAACGCTCGGCGACCTCACGGCTCTCGACCGCGCGGGGCTGCGCAGCGTCATCGTCGGCAAGGCGCTCTACGAAGGACGTATCACCCTCGAAGATCTCGGACGATGCTTGCCAAACGAATAATCCCCTGCCTGGACATCCGCGACGGCCGGACGGTCAAGGGCGTCAATTTCACCGACCTGCGCAGTGTGGGCGATCCGGTGGAGCTGGGCGCCCGCTACGCCGCCGAAGGTGCCGACGAGCTGGTCTACCTCGACATCAGCGCCACGGCCGAAGGTCGCCGCACCTTCACCGGACTGGTGTCGCGCATCGCCGCACGCATCGACATCCCCTTCACCGTCGGCGGGGGCATCGCCTCGGTCGACGACGCCGGACGGCTCCTAGACGCCGGCGCCGACAAGATCACCGTCAACAGCGCCGCCGTGGCCGATCCCTCGCTCATCGACGCCGTAGCGGCGAAGTACGGCTCGCAGTTCGTCACGGTGGCCATCGACGCCCGAAGAATCGACGGCCGCTGGCGCGTCACCACCCACGGCGGGCGCCGCCTCACCGACCGCGAGCTCTTCGCATGGGCCGAGGAGGCCTGCCGGCGCGGCGCGGGCGAAATCCTCTTCACCTCGATGGACCACGACGGCACGCGCGGCGGCTATCCCTGCGACACCTTCGCGCAGTTGTCGCTCCTGCCCGTCCCCGTCATCGCCTCGGGCGGCGCGGGATCGGTGCAGCACATCGCCGACGTGCTGACGCTCGGACGCGCCGATGCGGCGCTGGCGGCCAGCATCTTCCACTACGGCGAGATTCCGATCCCCGTGCTCAAACGCGAACTCCGTGCACGCAATATTCCCGTAAGATTATAACAACCCGAAAAAAGAAACCGCCCATCCGCAAGACATCCCTCTTCGGTGCCCGATGCGCCGCCCATGCGGCGGACCGCCGGCATCGAAACAGGACGACAGACGACCATGCGGAGAAGCATAAACGAGAAACACCATGAAAATCGAAGCCATTCCCTTTGAGGAACTCGCCGTCGGCAAGCAGGCCGACGGACTGATCCCCGCCATCGTGCAGGACGACCGCACCCTGCAAGTGCTGATGCTCGGCTACATGAACCGCGAAGCCTACGAAAAGAGCCTCACCGAGGGGCGCGTCACCTTTTACAGCCGCACGCGGCAGTGCCTCTGGACGAAAGGCGAAACCAGCGGCAACCGGCTCGACATCGTCTCGGTGGCGGCCGACTGCGACCGCGACACACTGCTGATCCGCGCCGTTCCCCACGGCCCCACCTGCCACACGGGAACGCAGAGCTGCTTCGGCGAGGCCGTTCCCGAAACCGAGGGGTTCATCCGCCGCCTGCAAGCCGTCGTCCGCCAGCGCCACGCCGCGATGCCCGAAGGCTCCTACACGGCGCGGCTCTTCACGCACGGCGTGAACAAGATCGCCCAGAAGGTCGGCGAGGAGGCCGTCGAGACGGTCATCGAGGCCGTCGCCGGCAACCGCGAGGCGATGATCTACGAAGCCTCCGATCTGGTCTACCACCTGCTCGTCCTGCTCGAAGCCACGGGGTGTTCGATCGCCGACCTCGAACGGGAACTATCGGCACGCCACGCATAGTCGTCCGTCGAAAGCCCTCCCCCGCGGCCCTCCCGACTGCACGCATCGCGCCGTCCGGCAGGAAAGCCGCCGCCCCGTGCGGCAGCCTGCAACCCGCCGAGGCCCGTGCCGCTCCGACAGCCGCCGAACAGGCGGACAAGTCCATACGGGAATCCGCCCCTTCCGCAAAAATGCGGAAGGGGCGGATTTTCTGTTCGGTGGCCCGTCGCCCGCCGCTTCACTCCTGCGGCTGGACGACCGACTTCACCTCCGACTTGTTCTCGGTCACCACCAGCAGTTTGTCGCCCACGCGGAGCACCGAATTGCCCTTGGGGACGAAAAACGTCCCGTCGCGCGCCACCATCACCACCAGCGTCGCCGCAGGCAGCACGATGTCGCGCAAGTGGTGTCCCGACTCCAACATCGCTTCGGTGACGGTCAGTTCGGTCGTCGCATCGTCGAGCATGCGGTTCATCACTTCGTCGTTGAAGATGCGTTCCCGTTCGGGATAGGCCAACCCCAGCCATTCGGCCATCAGACTGACCGTCGTACCCTGCACGACCAGCGACAACAGCGTCACGAAAAAGACGATGTTGAACAGCAGGCTCGAATCCTCCACGCCGGCCACGACGGGATAGGTGGCGAAGATGATCGGCACGGCGCCGCGCAGCCCCACCCACGAAACGTAGAGGCGGGCGCGGGTGGTGAACTTGCGGAACGGCAGCAGCGAGAGGAAGACCGCGGCGGGACGTGCGACGAGGATCATGAACAGACCCGTCAGGCCGCCCAGCAGCAGCACCTCGGGCTGCAACAGTTCGTCGATATTGACCAGCAGTCCCAGCGTGACGAAAAGGATCACCTGAAACAGCCACGTGAAGCCGTCGAAAAACGTTCCGAGCGTCTTCTTGTGAACGATCGGATAGTTCCCCACAACCAGTCCCGCGACATAGACGGCCAGATAGCCGTTGCCGCGGATCAGGTCGGTCACCGAGAAGGTCAGGAAGACGAACGCCAGCAGCAGTACGGCGTAGAGCGACTGGTTTTCGATATTGATCCGGTTGATCGTCCAGACGGCCAGACGGCCGAACGCATACCCTGCCACGACGCCGAGCGTCATCCCCACCACGAAGAGCAGCAGGCTCGTACCGAAGCCCATGCTTTCGCCCGGCGTCAGCAGCCCGACCAGCAAAATGGTCAGAATATAGGCCATCGGGTCGTTACTGCCGCTTTCGAGCTCCAGCAACGGTTTCAGATTCTCGCTCAACCCCTGCCTGCGGCTGCGCAGGATCGAGAAGACCGACGCCGAGTCGGTCGACGACATGGTGGCGGCAAAGAGCAGCGCCAGCAGGAACGACATCTCGGCATTGCACCACGGCGCCACCACGTAGACGAACCCCGCCACGATCAGCGCCGTCAGCGCCACACCGACGGTGGCCAGCACCACGCCGGGCCCGATCACGGGGCGAATGGCGCGGTAACGGGTGTCCATACCGCCCGAAAAAAGAATGATGCACAACGCCACCATGCCCACGAACTGAGCCACGGGAGCCGAATTGAAGGAGATGAGCCTCAACCCGAACAACATGCCGACGCCGAGAAACAGCAACAGGGCCGGAGCGCCGAAACGGTAGGCCACTTTTCCGGCAAAGACGGAAACCAGCAGCAGCAACGCCCCGATCAGAATGATATTCTCAGTGGTTAACAACATATTTCTTCCATTTTATCATCAACAATCCGGCCGGCTCCCGAAATCGCGGGGAACCGGACGATGCCGCACACCGTCCGGTTCCGCCGCATAACGACGTACTCCGCTACGCCTCGTGGCCGGAACGCACGATGTGCAACTCCGTGAGGGGCCGCTCCTCCAACTCGACGTATTCGAACGCCTGGCAGGCCACGAACCCCTCGTCGGGCGTATGGTAGGCCACGAGCCGGATGGCAGGGACCTGGCTCTGAGCGATGCTGCGCAGACGCGCCCAGTCGTGACGCGTCAGGCAGTCGGCCACGGCGGAGGCGGCCGATTTGGGATAATAGCGTTCCGACCAGACCAGCGGCACGCGATTCTCGCCGTAGAGCGGCACTCCGCTGTCGCCGAAGAGCCGGACGAGCAACAGCAGTACGCCCGTTGCAAAGATTACGCCGCCGAAAAGCACCAGCGCCGATTTCAGGTCTTCATACCCCGCCGTTGCGGGCAACAGACCGTTTACGACCAACAATACGACGCCCGCAAGCGTCAGACAAAGGGGTACGACTTTCGATTTGCGTCCTTTGACGACGACCCCGTCCGGCAGCGCATAAAGCAGCTCCGCCATTTGATTCTTATTCATAACGATACTACTTATTTAACCTTTTCGATAAGCCGAGCGCAGAATCACGCTTGTACGGATTATGCCAAGGCGGGAAAAGGTGCATGAAAATGAACCTTTCGGGAAAGAGGGACGACTTCTGCGGAGACACCCTTCGGGGGAATCCGCCGGATCGCTCCGCACTTCCCGACAATTCGAAAACTCCCTGCGTTTCAGGGAGCGCATCCCAATCCGTCAACCGATAACGAACGGGAAAGGTCAAATAAGCAGCCGACGCATACGGAAGACGTAATAGTCCACCGGATGCAGTACGGCACAAGGTATCCGCGTGTTGAAATGAGAAAAGATACGGCACCGGACATCGTCCGACGAAACCTCGGACAGACCGCCGCAACGCATGAAATGGATTCCGGAAGGAGCGGTTACGGGACACCGCAGCAAACGGCCGAACGTCTCAGGCCCGCAGTCGGAATGCGCCGGATTGGAAGCGTACTCCGCAATCGAGTCGACGAGCCTCTGCCTGCCGACCCTGAATTCACGCTCCTGCGACGCCGGCTGTGAAGCGACCGCCACCGACCGCTTCACAGCGGACGATGCGGAGGCCGTAACCTCCCCGCCGCCCGACAGGACGGCGATACAAGCAAGCAATATGGTGAGCCATTTATGCATCGAGAGCAAAGATAACGAAAAAATCCGAACCGTGAAACTTTTCCGCCCCCGTATCGGGGCACCGGAAGACGAAAGGCCCAATCCTACTAATAAAAAGTCCCAATCGGATCCGACCGGCCCGTTCCGCACTCGAAACGAAGTAAAATATTACATAACAACAAATTAACCAAATAGCAGGGGACACCGGAATGCCGCACCGCGCACCGCCCCGTCCGGCCGCTGCGATCCGATTCCGCAGCCGGACGGGGCGAATATTCGCAAAAAAACGATATATTTGAGACGACAAACCCTCCGCGTAATGAAAACGCACCTACTCGCACTCCTGTCGCTGTTCTGTATCGGGACCGCCTTGGCGCAGACGCCCCGCGACGAACGCATCGCCCGCGCCGTCGAACGGATGGACGACGGCGACTACGACGAAGCCGCACGGCTGCTGGAATCCGTGCTGGCCGCCGATCCGAAAAACTTCCTGGCCAATTACGAAACGGGCTACCTGCTCTACATGCAGGAGCGCTATGAAGAGGCCGTCGAAGTGCTGCGCCGCATCAAGCGCAAGGACTACCCGCCGCTCTACCAGCTGCTCGGCAACGCCTACGACATGGCAGGCGACCGCAAACGTGCCGTCAAGACCTATGAAAAGGGGCTGCGTGAGAACCCCGACGCCGGACGGCTCTACCTCGAACTGGGCAATATCGCCTACGCCGAACGACAGTACGACCGCGCCCTCGCCTGCTACCGCCGCGGCGCCACGGTCGATCCCGCCCACCCGTCGAACTACCGCAGCCTGGCCCTGCTCTACGCGATCTCGACCGAACCGGTCTGGACACTCGTCTGGGGCGAACTGTTCATGAACCTCGAACGGGGCTCCGGACGCACCTCCGCCATGAGCGAAACGCTCGCGCAGACCTACCGCGACAACATCCGCATCGAAGGCGACACGGCCGTACGCATGACTTTCAGCCGCAACGGCCGCGTCGCACGGGAGGGACTGCGCCTGCGGATTCCGTTCGGGACGGCCGTCTTCGAAGTCGCCGCACGGGCGGCACTGACGGCAGACGGCATTCCCGACAGCCTGACGCTGGACGTGCTGAGCGACATGCGCGAACGGTTCGTCGACCGTTACTTCGAGAAATACGACCGGATGCTTTTCGACGACGACGCGGCACGGCCGCTGATGGATTACCAGCGGCAGGTCAAAGAGGCGGGCATGATGAGACCCTACAACTACTGGGTGCTTTCACAGGGATTTCCCGACGAGTTCCGGCAGTGGCGGGACGAACACGCCGTACAATGGCAGGACTTCATCGCGTGGTTCGCCGCGCACCCGATGTCCGTTCCCGACCCCGCTGCCGGACGGCGGAACCCTTGAACCGCCGGAGGCGCCCCGCCTCTTCGAAACGGGATCGCCGGCGGAGGAAATACGGCCCCGCTTCCGCACTGTAACCCGCACGGTTTGCATGGAATTTGAACGAAACAACCTAAACCCCTGTAAAATTATGAAAAAAGCGATTCTGTTATCGACGATCGCCGCCCTCTGCTGCGGCCTTCACCGGACGAGCGCCTGCACCGGCATCGCACTCTCGGCCGCCGACGGCAGTTACGTGCAGTCGCGCACGATCGAATGGTCGCGCGGCGTTCTCCGAAGCCAATACGTCGTCATTCCGCGCGGCCAGCAGCTCCGGTCGTTCACCCCGACCGGTGCGAACGGACTGGCCTTCACCGCCCGATACGGCACGGTCGGGCTGGCCGTGGAGCAGCAGGAGTTCATCGCCGAGGGAATCAACGAGGCGGGACTCTCGGCCGGTCTCTTCTTCTTCCCGCAATACGGAGGCTACGAATCCTACGACCCCGACCGCAACGACCGCACGCTGGCCGATTTGCAGGTAGCGGCATGGATGCTGACGCAATTCGCCACGATCGACGAAGTGAAGGCCGCCGTGGCATCGGTGCGCATCGTCGCGCTGGAAAAAAGTTCGGTCGTGCACTGGCGCATCGGAGAGGCTTCGGGACGGCAGGTCGTGCTGGAAATCGTCGACGGCGTGCCGCATTTCTACGAGAACGAGGTCGGCGTACTCACCAACGCTCCGGGCTTCGAGTGGCAGCTCACGAACCTCAACAACTACGTGAACCTCTATCCCGGTGATGCCCCCGTCCGACGACTGAGCGGCATCACGCTGCGCCCCACCGGCAGCAATTCGGGATTTCTGGGCATTCCGGGCGATGCGACGCCGCCTTCGCGTTTCGTGCGCGCCGCCTTTTACCGCGCCACGGCGCCGCAGCGCGCCACAGCCTTCGGAACGGTGCTGCAATGCTTCCACCTGCTCAACTGCTTCGACATCCCCATCGGCATCGACCACCCGCAGGGCGACGCGCCCGACATCCCGAGCGCCACGCAGTGGACTTCCGCCATCGACCTGACCCACCGCAGGGTCTACTACAAGACGGCCTACGACAATTCGATCCGCTGCATCGACCTCGCGGAGATCGATTTCGGACGGGTGAAATACCAGTCCCACCCGCTGGACGAGGTGCGCGAACAGCCCGTCGTGAAGATCTCGGTCACGCACTGAGACGCACGGGTCACGGTTGGAGGAGCGCTTCGGCCGTCTCCCCGACCGCCTCTTCGTCGGCATCGCCGAGGCTGAACTCCCTGTCGGCGAAGAGTGCGGCCAGCCCCGTGATCTGTTTGAGCCGCAGCAGTTCGTCGCGGTCCATCCCGATATGGCGCATGATCCACTGGTCGGACATCTGCGCCCGCGTCAGTTCGGCGACGATCTCGCTCATCAGCTCGATGTTGTGCGTGCCGCGCGCCCGATTGTGGCGAATGGTCGACGCCATGCGGTCGGACAGATCCTTGTCGATCACGGCCACGGGCAGCAGTCCCCGTTCGCGCTCGTAGATGCGCTTCGAGGTTTTGAGCACCAGGTAACGATGATAGCCGTCCACGAGTTCGTAGCGGTCGTTCGCCGCATCGTAGTAGCAGACGCACGGCATCGTATAGCCGTCCTCCCAGATCGACAGTTCCAGCAGCCGCATTTCGGGCGGCGCAACGACGTTGGGGTTGTAGCTGTTCGCCACGACCTTCTCCACCGGAACGGCCCGGACGCCGTAGACCGGACTCCGGTACTCCCCGTCCGGTTCAGATTCGTAACAACGCTTCATATTTCTCCATGATTTTCTTGCGGCGCAGCCTCTCGCTCTTGTTGGGTGAGAATCCCATATATTTGCAGGCGTGGTCGTTTTTGAGGATGCAGATGCAGATACGCTTGAAGGTCGGCAACTGGCTGAACTCGGAAATATCCAGATCGTCGAGATACTCCATGCGCACCTGCCGCTTGTCGGTGCGGTAACCGCTTCGGCCGCCGACCTCGATCGGAACGCCGGCCTTGCGCAGTTTGGCGATGGTCGTCTCGGCGAGGCATCCGCCCTTCTCGCGCCAGAAACGGATGCTTACGGAGAGCTTTTCCAGATAGTTCCGGCGGGTCTCGGCGGGAAGCGTGGCGAGCAGGAAGTGCATGTAACGCTCCCACGTCAGCCCCTTCGGCAGGCGTGCGGACTGCCAGCCGAGCGCCGACGTCCGTCCGTACAACGCCGCGAAATTGACGCCGTTGACCCGCCCGATCATACGCCCCCACATGTCGGGGTCGATCGCCTTGTAGAGGTGCAGGCTCGACAACGCCTGCGAAATGAAGGGGCTGGCCACGCGCTGGGTGTCCAGCGGTACGCCGGCACGGTGGAAGAGGTCGTACAACCGGTTATAGGGCCACCCGAACCGTCCGTTGGCCGTCCACACGTCGGTCGTCAGCCAGTCGTAGATCGGATAGGCGTTGCATATTCCCGCGTCGGCCCATTGGCGTATCCAGCGCCGCCCCTCGAAACGATGGTGGTTGCGGTCGCTGTATATCGTGCGCCAGCGGTTGAAACTCTCCTGCGTGCGAATGCCGATCAGGCAGCAGGTGCGCGTCGCGCCGCACCGCCGGTGCAGCCACTCGGCGAACCGGTTCTGGAACTCGTAGTCCCACATCTCCTCGCTGAAAAAAGGGAAACTGCCGCGCGTGTAACTTCCGGCCGGCATCGCGCGAACCCACAACTCCCGCTTGCCCTCCTCCCACGGGCGCCAGTAACGCTGGAACATGGAGGCGCAGGTGGGCACCTTGAACGGGACGCAGACCCGATAGACGTCGAGGATGTCGGGATTCGACGCCAGCATCCGGTCCACGTAAGAGAGCGTGTCGCGGTACTGGATCTCGTAATCCATGTGAAATACGCCGATGCGGCGTTTCAACCCATACCGCCGGATGTAGTCGATGCAGAGATTGAGCAGCACGCCGCTGTCCTTGCCTCCGGAGAAGGAGACGTAGACGTTGTCGAAGGCCTCGAAAACGGTTTTCAGCCGCCGTTGTGTCCGCTCGTAGACGTTCATGGCCGGCGGTTTTTCCCGTATTCCATGGCCACGTACTCCTTCCACTCCCGCACAGGCACGAACCCTTCGGCCCGGAACACCTCCGCATGGCGGGTCAGCGTAACGGAACGGATCGTATAGTCGCGGTGGTAGCAGCGCACGATCTCCTGCAAAAAACGGGCGATCAGCCGCGGATCGTCGCCCGACACGTAGTAGTTGTTGATTTTGGCGATTCCGCCGTCGGTAATCTCCACCGGCACGAATCCGAAGACGATCTCCCCCTCCCAGGCGACGAACCACGTGTGCGAACGCGACGTCCAGAACGGATAGTTGTTGTTCTGGCGCAACACGCTGCGCCGCATGACCAAAGGTGCGACGAGCGCATAGAGACGCGGGGAGGTTCCGTCCAGTTTCTCGACAGTCATATTCGGGAATCCACTCTTTTAGACCGAATGTTATATATTTACGACTGAACAGGTTGTATCCGTACTTGTTCACCACAAATATAAAAAATATCGTCCGTTTTCTCAAATTTTCCGACGGGATAAATCCTTCCGTACAGCCGGCGACATCGCAGAAACAGGCTGAATCCCCGTCTGCGGCTTTCGATTCGAATCCGAATCCGATCGAATCGACAGGAGATGAAAAAGCACCGGCAACCATACCGGAGCGCCGTTTCCACCGGATCAGGCCCCGAAAAGGGAGATATACTTAAATATTTTAATATCGTTTCCCCTCCCCTTCCCTGCCGGCCTCCGCACAGTCGCCGCATAATCGGCTAACCGACAATCATCCCCTGCCATATTCTGCATTTCCGAACGGCTCGGGAATCCGCGAACGAGATATTAAAAAATAATAAATACTAAAAATATCCCGCAAATTTGTTTTTTCAAACAAATAATTTTAATTTCGTAAAACAGTTTCAATACGAAACCAAAACAGGAAAGACAGATAATATCGAGCAAAATACTAATTATCAGAATAATTAACCGCGAATATTTCATGTAATCATCCATCAACCGAAAAACTAAGTTTAAAAATGAAAGACACGATCAAGTACTTAGTATGGATCTTCGCCATCGTCCCGTTCCTGATCGCCTGCGGCGACTCGAACACCGACGACGCCCCGACGGACGACTTCGACGTGCGGTTCGAACTGCCTGCAACGGTCGACGTCTCCAAAGGCGGAGAACTGACCTTCACGGTAAAGGAGGGGAAATCCCCGCTGACTACCGATTCGTTCCTCTTGGAGGGGGGGGGGAATTTCCTACCTCTGCCCCATCCTCAGAACATCTTCTGAGAGTTTTACCGTCCGCTTAGCCGACGAGTGCGAATCCGGTTCCTACACAGCCTACCTCAAACGGGACGCACGCAAGAAATCGATCGGCAAAATCTACATCAACATCGTCGACAAGATCGACTTTGAACCGAGCGCCGGCACCACGGTCTTCGGTCTGGTATCTTCGGAGGAAGGTCCCGTCGCGAACGTCGTGGTATCCGACGGCACCGAAGTGACCGTCACCGACGACAAGGGCATCTACGAACTCAAATCGGCCAAGAAGTGGGGCTATGTCTTCATCTCCGTCCCCAGCGGCTACGAAGTAGCGGCGGAGGGCGTGTTCCCGCAGTTCTACCAAACGCTGAAAGGAGCAGCCGACGTCGTGGAACAGAAGGACTTCAAACTCACGAAGGTCGACGGACAGGATCGCTACAAGCTCTTCCTGCTGGGCGACATGCACCTGGCCAACCGCACCAACGACGCCGCCCAATTCACCCAGTTCACCACCGATCTGAACGCCTACATGGCCCAGCACAGCGGCCAGAAGATGTACGCCCTCACGCTGGGCGACATGACGTGGGACCTCTACTGGTACAAAAACAACTATGCGCTGCCCCAGTACCGGGAGACGATCAACCGCCAGGTCAAGAACCTGCAAATCTACCACACCATGGGCAACCACGACAACGACTTCATGACCACGTCCGACTACGACGCGGCCGTCAAGTACGTGGACTGCATCGGCCCGACCTTCTACTCGTTCAACATCGGTCAGGTGCACTACGTCGTCATGGACAATATCGATTGCAGCGCATACGACGGAACCGACTCGCACAACTACGTCAAGAAGCTCTCCAACGAACAATTGAAGTGGCTCGCCAAGGATCTGGCGTACGTCGACAAGTCGACGCCTCTGATCGTGGCCATGCATGCGCAAATATACAAGCCCACGAGCACGGGCTTCGCCTTCGACCACGACTCGGCCAACACCGAGGCGCTGCTCGCGGCGCTGGACGGCTACGAAGTCCATTTCGTGACGGGACACACGCACAAGGTCTACAACATCACCCCCGACGACGACGTGGTGAAGGGACGCGATATCCACGAACACAACTCCGGCGCGATCTGCGCATCGTGGTGGTGGTCGGGCAACCTGACTCCCGGCGTCCACGTCAGCATCGACGGCGCCCCGGGCGGCTACGCGATCTGGGATATAGACGGAACCGATTTCGCATGGCTCTACAAATCCACCGGCTGGCCCGAGGAGTACCAGTTCCGCAGCTACGACCTCAACAACGTATCGTTCTCGATGGACGACGTCCCCAACATTCCCTCGAACGTACTGATCCAGCTCGCCTACAAGAAATACGTCAACGCCTACCCCGAAAACTCGGACAACGAAGTGCTCATCAAGATCTGGAACTGGAACAGCAACTGGGAGCTGAGCGTCGTCGACGAGCGGGGCAAGACGCTCGAATACACGCCGGTATGGGCATACGATCCGCTCCATATCGCAGCGCTCTCCGTGCCGCGCTTCAACAATTCCGGCATCACCTCCACGCCCTCGTTCGTCACGGAATCGGCCACCAACTTCTTCAAGGTGAAGGCCGACGACGCCGACGTCGACCTGACGATCACCGTCAAGGACGAATTCGGGCACACGTGGACCGAGGAGATGCAGCGCCCGAAAGCCTTCTCGACGGATGCCTACAAACTCAGATGATACATAACTAACCTTTCACTAACCAAACCTTACTTCTTATGAAAGTATTCAGACTATCGGTTCTGTCTCTGGTTCTGACCGTGTCGGGAGGTATCCTGGCCCTGGCCGCCCAGAATAGAACGGTATCGGGAAAAGTCCTCGATGCCCAGCAACAGCCGATCGTGGGAGTAGCCGTTCTGGTCGACGGAACGACCCGGGGTACTACGACCTCCGAAAACGGCAGCTTCACGCTCGACATTCCCGCCGGCGAAGTCGTCCTGAACGCCACCTATCTGGGCTACATCCCCCAGAAAGTGACGGTGCCCTCGTCGAAGAGCGAAGTCACGATCTACCTCCAGGAGGACGCCATCCAGCTCGAAGAGGCGGTCGTCATCGGTTACGGTACGCAGAAGCGCGTCAACCTGACGGGCGCCGTCTCGACGGTGAGCAGCAAGGAACTCGAAAACCGCGTCACCCATTCGGTGACCAACATGTTGCAGGGTTCCGTAGCGGGCCTGAACATCACCACGTCGTCGGGTAAACCCGGCAGCACGCCCTCGATCAACATCCGCGGCGTGAACTCGGTCAACTCGGCCGACCCGCTCGTGCTGATCGACGGAGTCGTGGGCGACCTGAACCGCGTCAACCCCAACGACGTCGAGTCGATTTCGGTCATCAAGGACGCATCGGCCGCCGCCGTCTACGGCGCCCGCGCCGCATTCGGCGTCATCCTCGTGACGACCAAGTCGGGGTCGGCCAAGGACGGCAAGGCGACCGTGCGTTACAGCGGCCGCTTCGGCTGGGAGGAAGCTACGACCTCGACCGATTACGAAAACCGCGGCTACTGGTCGGTTTACGAAGTCAACCGCTTCTGGCAGGTCGAACAAGGTACCAAATACATCAGCTACACCGACCACGACATGCAGCAGTTGCTGGCGCGCGTGAACGACAAAACCGAGCATCCCGACCGCCCGTGGGTCGTCGAAGATGTGCGCAACGGCCGCAAGCAGTGGGTCTACTACGGCAACTACGACTGGTGGGACATGCTCTTCCGCGAGAAGCGCCCCGTACAGCAGCACAGCGTCTCGCTGAGCGGCGGAACGAAAGACATCAAGTACTTGGTTTCGGGCGCCTACGACCGTCAGGCCGGTATGCAACGGGCTTTCCCCGACATCTACAACAAGTACAACCTGCGTTCGAAGATCGATTTCCGGATCAACAAGTGGGCTACGCTCTCGAACAATACGTCGTTCTTCAGTTCGAACTACAATTCGCAGGGCGACAGCGGCATCGACAATACGCTCCGCTACGGCTCCGTCCACGCGCTGGCCTGCTATCCGATGCAAAACCCCGACGGGTCGTGGCTTTACAGTTCGCCCTACCAGACCTACAAGATCGCCAACGGCCGCCACATCATGCTCAACGAGGGCACGCACCGCAACGTCGACCGCCGGAGCGACTTTTCGAATACTACGCGACTGGTCATCACGCCGTTCAAGACGCTGAGCATTACGGGCGACTTCACCTACCGCCTCTATCAGGAACGCAACACGAGCAGAAGTTCGCCGCTCTCCTATCGTGAATATCCCGACGGCCCCATGCTGGAATACAACACCGGCGCCGGCCTGAACCGGCTCGACGAAGAGGTCAAAACGCGCAACTACTACTCGACCAACGTCTTCGCCAACTACGACGAGACCTTCGGCGGCGCGCACCACCTCTCGGGAACATTCGGCATGAACTACGAGACATGGGCCAGCAAGAACATCTCCGTCGGAGCCGAACAACTCCTGTCGGTCGATCTGGACGACCTGAATCTCGCCACCAAGGTCGGCTCCGAAAACGCCTACGGCGGCGGCCAGAACGAATACGCCCTGCTGGGATTCTTCGGCCGTATCAACTACGACTACAAGGGACGCTACCTCGTCGAAGTGAGCGGCCGTTACGACGGAACGTCGCGTTTCGACTCAAACAGCCGCTGGGGCTGGTTTCCCTCGGCATCGGTGGGTTGGCGTATCTCGGAGGAACCCTTCTTCGGCCGTGCGAAGAACGTGGTCGACAACCTCAAACTGCGCGCCTCGTTCGGTTCGCTGGGCAACCAGAACGTAGCGTCCTATTACCCCAACCTGCGGCTGGTCACGCGCCACGATTTCGGCAGCTTCACCTTCGGCGACGGCAGCGTGGGCAAATACACCTCGCTGGGAGCGCCGGTCGCTTCCGACCTGACGTGGGAGACCGCCCAGCAGTGGGACCTGGGTCTCGACGTATCGATGCTGGGCAACCGGTTCAACCTGACAGCCGACATCTATATGCGCGACACGAAGGACATGCTGACCGACGGCATCGCACTGCCCGGCGTCTACGGCGCCTCCCTTCCCGACATGAATGCAGCCGACCTGCGCACCAAGGGATACGAGCTCACCGTCAACTGGCGCGACCAGTTCCAGCTGGCAGGCAAACCGTTCGAGTACAGCGTCGGATTCAACATCAGCGACTACAAGAGCGTCATCACCAAATACGACAATCCCAACAAATCGTTCGATAAGGATTACTACGAGGGCATGGAGATCGGCGAAATCTGGGGCTTCGTCACCGACGGATTCTTCAAGACCGACGAGGAGGCCAAGGCCTACTCCAAAGAGGTCGACCTGACTTACAGCAGCGGCCGCCTGACCGGAGGCTGGCTGGCCGGCGACCTGAAATTCGTCGATCTGAACGGCGACGGCTTCTGGAATGAAGGAGGTAAAACCGTCGACCAACCGGGCGACCGCAAGATACTGGGCAACTCGCGCCCGACATTCTCCTACGGCATTAACGGAAGCATCCGCTGGATGGGCTTCGACGCTTCGGTCTTCTTCCAGGGTACGGGCAACCACTATTGGTACCCCAACGGACAGACGATGAACTTCTGGGGCTGCTACTCCGCCTCCTACCTCTCCTTTATGCCGATCGATTTCCACGGCAAGGTATGGTCGGAAGACAATCCCGACGCCTATTTCCCGCGTCCGCGCGCCTACTCCGCAACGGGCGGTTATCTGGCCAAGGTCAACGACCACTATCTGCAAAACATCCGTTACCTGCGCCTGAAAAACCTGACCGTGGGTTACACCATCCCCGTGAGCCTCACGAAAAAAGCCGGCATCGACCAGATCCGCGTCTACTTCTCGGGCGAGAATCTCGCCTACTGGTCGCCGCTCAAAAAGAACACCAAATACGTCGACCCGGAAGCCGCTATCAACCGTTCGAGCCATGCCGAGTTCAACCGCGTTTACTATCCGTGGCCCAAAACCTTCATGTTCGGCATCGATGTCACTTTCTAATTCTAAATTTCGAATACAATGAAACGATTAATCATATTGGCCCTTACGCTGACCGTAGGATTGTCGGCCTGCGACGTACTCGATCTAGAGCCTAAAGACCGCGTCACGCAGTTCGACTACTTCAAGACCGCCAATGATCTCGAACTGTTCTCCAACCCGTTCTACAACAACCTGCTGGACAAGGAACCCTTCGACGAACAGAGCGATCTGCTCGTCCAGAACACCCTCTCCGCCATTCTCTTCGGCGGCAGTCATCGCACCGTGCCCGAATCGGGCGGAGGATGGTCGTGGACGGATCTGCGCCGCATGAACACCTTGTTGGAATACGCCGACATGTGCGAAGACAAGGAGGCCGTCACCAAGTACACCGCCGTGACGCGCTTCTTCCGCGCCTTTTTCTATTTCGAAAAGGTAAAGCGTTTCGGCGACGTACCCTGGTACGACATCCAGCTCGGTTCAGCCGACGAGTTGCTCTACAAGCCCCGCGACTCGCGCGAACTGATCCTGACCAAGATGCTCGAAGACATCGACTACGCCATCAACAGCGGCGGCCTGACCGAATCGGCTGCCGACCCGTACCACGTCAACAAGTGGGCGGCACTGGCGCTCAAAGCGCAGTTCTGCCTCTACGAGGGAACCTACCGCAAATACCACAACCTCAACCTCGACGGCCACGATGCGAACTTCTACCTCGATCTGGCTGCCAAGGCCGCCCTCGAAATCATCGAAAAGGGCCCCTACAAGCTCTATCAGACCGGACACCCCGAAAAGGACTACCTGACGCTCTTCGCCCAGAAGGACGCCAGTCCCGAAGAGTACATTCTGGCTATCAAGTTCGACTACGCGATCGGCGCGCGCCACAACGCATCGGCCTATACGCTGCTGCCGACGCAGGGACGGCCGGGCCTCACCCGCAAGTTCATCAATACCTATCTGATGGACAACGGCACGGCCTTCACCGACAAACCCGGCTGGCAGGAGATGCAGTTCATCGAAGAGACGGACGGCCGCGACCCGCGTCTGGCGCAGAGCATCCGCACTCCGGGCTACACGCGAATCGGACAGACCGAAGTCGAAGGGCCGATGTTCGAAACTACCGTCACCGGCTACCAGCCCGTCAAGTTCGTACAGGACCCCACGTCCAACAGCAACAACAACGACCGTGTGGACTCTTCGGACTGCGATATGCCCGTCTACCGCTTCGGCGAAGTGCTGTTGATCTATGCCGAAGCCAAGGCCGAACTGGGCACGCTCACGCAGGACGACCTCACGATCTCCATCAACAAACTTAGAGACCGCGTCGGCATGCCGCCCCTCGATATGGCCAAGGCCAACGCCAAACCCGACTGGTATCTTTCTTCGGAAGAATACGGTTATCCCAACGTGACGGGGGCCAATGCGGGCGTGATTCTCGAAATCCGCCGCGAGCGTACGATCGAGCTGCTGCAAGAGGGACATCGTTTCGAAGATCTCGTCCGCTGGAAGGCCGGTACCTGCATCGATCAGGCGATCACCGGCATGTATTTCCCCGGCCCGGGCGAGTACGACCTTACGGGCGACGGCAAGGCCGACCTGATCCTCTACGCCAAAGGGTCGGCCAAACCCTCGGCCGACGAAGGCGTCTATGTCTACGAACTGGGCACGGATATCTTCCTTTCGGAGGACACCAAGGGATACATGGCCTTCCATAAGGATGTCGAGCGTACCAAATTCAACGAGGGAAGGGACTATCTCTATCCGATCCCCAGCGGCGAACGTTCGCTCAACAAGAACCTCACGCAGAACCCCGGCTGGAACGACGGTCTCGGTTTCTAAGACGATAATCACCAAAAACGCAAAACTATGAAATTCCTGAAATATTTTTGTGCAGCCTCGCTGCTGGCGGCATCCGCAGGCACGCTGTGGAGCTGCGACGACGATGACGACAAGAGACTCTCGGATGCGGTGCTGGCCAGTGTCAGTTCGCTGACGTTCGAGGCACAGGACACGTCGGAGAAGATCATCACGGTCTACGCCGACGCCGACTGGGTGACGGAGATCCCCGATTGGGTGACCGTCACCCCCACCGAAGGAACCGGCGTCATGGACGTCACGGTTTCGGTCTCCGAGAACATGCGCGACGGCGCAATGGACAATCCCCGCAAGGCGAAACTCGTTTTCAAGGGACGGACGCTCGCCAGCCGTGCCGAGGTGCTCGTCTCGCAGGTCGGCAACAAATTCCGCGACATTCCCGAATATCAGAAGATCGGCGACGTGATCGCACTGGACGACGAGGCCGCCGTGAAGATTCCTTCGGCGCTCGTAATGGCCGTGACGAACAAGGGATTCATCATCAGCGACGATCAGCAGTCGGGAGCCATTTTCGTCGAAGACACCGAGAAGGTGGCAGTGGGCGACAAAGTCTGCGTCTGGGGCACCAAGTCGAGCGACGGCGCCAAACTTCCGATCATCTCCTGCGCGGAAAAATCCGACGATCCGAACAGGGAGGGCGACAAGGTAGAAGTCCTGTCGTCCGGCGCGACGGTGACCTACCCCACCCCGACGGACCTCACCGAACAGATCGACACCTACACCTCGGCCGAACGCAGCTACGTCACCGTGACCGGCTTCTTCAACGGCAGCACCGTCTCCGTCGCCGACGACGCCAAGTATTCGGTGAGTGCCCTGGATATTCCCGAAGAGATGGGTCTGGCCAAACTGAACGGCCACAATATCACCGTATCGGGTTACTACGCCGGTCTGGCCGAGCCCGTACACCGGATCATAGTGACTACGATCGTGGACAAGGGCGCAGTCGAAACCGTCTATTGGACCGAAGATTTCGAGTGGCTCGAACCCTGGGCTATCGCAGGCGACAATAAGGGCAAACAGGCCGGTCAAACGGTGGAGAAAGACGACCTCGATGCCTACTGTCCGCAGCTTCCGACCTCGATGGTTGACGGAGTATCGACTTTGCAGGCGCTCGAAGCCAAAGGGTACGAGTTCCTGCGCGTATGGGATCCAAGCAAGGACGAAGACGAATGTATCTATCTTCAGAAGAACTATCTCAAATTCGGCAAAACCGCTTATCAGGCCGGTATCGTTTTGTCGAATATCGAAGGCGTTCCAGAAGGGGAAAAGACAACCTTCTCGTTCGACTGGTGTCCGATGCGACAAGGTAGCGGCAAGATCGATCCGGTCAATCTGATCGTTATCGTGCAGAACGGCAGCGACCAACAGCAATTCGAAATTCCCACCCACGGCTGGGAAAGCGGTCATAAGCTCGAATGGATCAAGGCTGAGATCGATCTGGCGGGCATCACGATCGACAAGAATACGAAAATCACCATCAAGCAAACGCAATGGCCTGCTAAAACAGCGAATCGCTGGTTCCTGGACAACATCAAGATCACCAAGGCCGAATAAACTCCGGTCAACTCTCTCTTCACGGCAGACGGCCGTCGACCTGCACGAGCAGCGTCGGCGGCCGCTGCTTTTCCGTTTTTCCCGCACTCCGAGAGGTGCCGGAGAAGCTCCTTCGCAATTTTATCTCCGGAAATATTTTTCTATCACTAAAAAACTTTCTATCTTTGAATAGCGAGTCGTATCAAGGCCGAGCGAAAAAACACAGGACTTCATGAAATTCACCTTTGGTAGACAGCAAAGCGACAGCTCCCTGATCTCCGCAGTCAAAAAGGGCGACAAGGGAGCCTACGAGCAACTCTTCGTACGCTACTACCCCACATTGTTGCGTTTCATACACGGTATGCTCAAAGATAACCACATGGCCGAGGATATCGCCCAGAATATCTTCATGAAACTTTGGATTCACCGCGAAAAGCTCGACAGTACGCAATCGCTCAAAAACTACCTATTCGTATTGGCCAAACATGAAATATTCAACATTTTCAAGGCCAAGCGTACGACCATGCTCTCCCTGCTGCCCCAGCTCAACGACCGCGATATCGAAGATCGAGGCTATTCGATCGAAGAGCAATACAACTATGCCGAACTGAACGAGCTGCTCATCCAGAACATCTCAAAAATGCCGCCCCAACGGCAATTGATCTTCCGCATGAGCCGCTGCGAACATCTCTCTAACCGCGAGATCGCCGAACGGCTGGGTCTCTCGGTGCGCAGCGTCGACAAACACATCGAACTGGCTCTGAAAGATCTTCACAACTCCATCTGCTGATTCTCCCCCTCCTTCCTTCGTTTTTTCATTTTTTTTCGCCATTCCGATTACGCAATCGGGAGCGTTCGGTTGTTCTTATTATAGCAGGACGTCCGGAAGAGGCACGCGTCCGGCGAATAACAAGGGAAAAGGGTCATGACCAAACTAAACGAATATTTCGAAAACAAACTCTCCGCACAAGAACAGCTCGAAGTGCAAATGTGGCTCGCCGAGAACGGATACAATCCGGATACCGAAGCACAACTGGAAGAGCTTTTCGACAAGCTGCACGTCGACGACGAAGCGGCAGCCAAAGCCGCCTTCCAACAGGTCGCCAGCCGGCTCGGCATTACCGCAGAAGCACGAAACACGACTGCCTGCCGCTCGCGTATCGCCGCATGGAGCCAACGAATCGCTGCAATCCTCATCGTTCCGCTCTTGTGCGCAGTCTGCCTGCTCTACGCCACCCGTCAGCCGGAAGTAGAGTGGTTCGAGAAGCAGGTACCCTACGGAGAAATCGCCTCTCTGACCCTTCCCGACGGCACGCACTTGCACCTCAACTCCGGCAGCCGCATTACCTATCCGTCGGCCTTTACCGGCAAGGAGCGTCGCATCTTCGTCGATGGCGAGATATTCGCCGATGTGGCGAAAGATCCCCACAAACCCTTCATCATTCGTTCGGGCGACGTCGGCATTCGCGTTCTGGGCACCAAATTCAACTTCAAGTCCTATACGAACACCGACTGCATCGAGCTGTTGCTGGTCGACGGGGCGGTCCAGTTCGACATCGACACCGATACCCGCAAACAGCAATTGCGGATGGAGCCGGGCGATCTCGTACTCTACGACCGCGTCTCGAACGACATCAACCTCTCGACGTTCCAACCCGAACATTTCAAATCGTTCGCGGACAACAGGGCCATCCACTTCTTCAATCTGCGTATGCATGACATCGCGTTAGACCTCGAACGACTGTTCGGCACCCGCATCGTCATTCTCGACGAGGCGCTCGCTCAGACACGTTATTTCGCCTATTTCACCAATAACGAAACGCTGGATCAAATTCTCTCGGCGATCAATTCCGACCGCAAGATGAAGATTTCCCGTCGCGACGGAGTCGTCTACCTTTCGTTGAAATGACAAACCCGAATCCTGCCGACAACCCAAACCGAACGCCTATGAAAAACTGACTATCACTACCTTCCGCTTTTTCCTGATCCTTTTCCGTTATTCGTCCGGATGCCGCCGACCCCGGCATCCCTGCCTTAAATTTGAACCTTAAACCAGCCTAATCATGGGAAAAGACTGCAATCGTCGAGGATTTCGCTCCACGAATTTCCTCTATGTAGTTATTCTCTGTTTGTTGCTCAGCCCTGCCACGGGTTTTGCTCAAACAAAGAGAATCAATCTCGAATTGAAGAACGTAACCGTTCAGGAGGCCGTGACCTCGCTGAACCGTACCGAAAACTACTCCATTCTCGTCAGTTCGGACGAGGTAGATCTGAACAAACGCATATCCGTTTCGGCCCAAAACGCCACCATCCGCGAAATTCTCGATCAGGTATTCGCGGGGCAGGAAGTCAATTGCACGATCAACGGAAACCGCATCATCGTCACCAAGCGGCAATCCGCGCCCATGGCCGAAACGCCGACCGCCCCGGACGACTCCGTATACGGCCGAGTGACCGACACCAAAGGACAGCCGATTATCGCTGCGACGGTCACGATCGAAGGATCCCAAAAAGGCACACTGACCGGAGCCGACGGGACTTTCGAATTGACGGAGGTGACCTTTCCCGCCCAACTCAACATCTCCTATCTGGGTTACATCACACAAACCGCAACAATCGAGCAAGGGGGGGGGAATCTTCCGCTCAACATCGTCCTGAAAGAGTCTGACAACCTGATGGACGAAGTCGTAGTCGTCGGCTACGGTACACAGCGCAGAGCCAACCTGTCCGGAGCCGTGGCGACTATCAGCGGCAAAGACCTCAATGCCCGTCCGGTCGTCTCGGCAGCCAATGCGCTGCAAGGCGCCGACCCTTCCGTGAACATCACCTTCGGAACCGGATCACCCGAATCCTCCTATTCGATCAATATCCGCGGTTCGATTTCCCTCAATAGCGGGTCACCGCTCGTACTGGCCGACGGCGTGGAGGTGAGTCTCAGTCAGATCAACCCCAACGACATCGAATCCGTATCCGTGCTCAAAGACGCCTCGTCATGCGCCATCTACGGCGCCAAGGCTTCGGCCGGCGTAGTGCTCATCACGACCAAAGCGGGCAAGAAAGGCCAACGGGCCCATGTCACCTACAACGGGCGCTTCGGCTGGGCCAAGAACACCACTTCGACCGACTTTATCGATACGGGTTACGACCACGTGCGTATCGTCAACCAGTTCATGAACGACTCGTCAGACGGCACGATGGACATTTTCCGCTACACCGAAGAGAACGGAGGTCTGCAAAAACTCTACGAGCGTCGCAACGACCGTACGCCGCACCCCGATCGTCCATGGGTCGAAGTCGGCAACGACGGCAAGTACTATTACTACGGCAACTTCGACTGGTACGGCTATTTCTACAACCGCGTGCGGTCGCAGCAGGAACACAACCTCTCGCTCTCGGGCAGTACGGACAAAGTATCCTACTACGCAAGCGGCCGTTTCTACCAACAGTACGGCATGTTCAACATCAACAAGGACAAGTTCAACGACTATGCCTTCCGCACCAAGGTATCGGCCCGGATAGCTCCGTGGCTGAAATACTCGAACAACACCAGCTTCGACACCACGGACTACAAGTACGGCGGCCATCAGGACTACGAAGGCACGATCAACGCCCTGCAATCGAACATCTGCGCCGCATTCCTTCCCTACAACCCCGACGGCACGATCGTACAATACGTCAACCAACTGGGCAAGAACTCCCCGATCGGAGCCGGCCGCGGAGGACAGATGACCGCCGACCGTTCGAAAAACACGCGCGAGAAACGCTACCTCACCTTCTCGAACCAGTTCGACGTCACGCTCTTCAAAAAGCTCGTCCTCACAGCGGTCTACGACTACCGTCAGCGGGACAATCTCTTCAAATACCGCAACAACACGTTCGAATATTCGCGCCAGCAGGGCGTCGTGGAGACGTTCACGTCGGGATCGGTCGAAAATTCCTACCGCGAGATACACCAAACCTACAAAGGACATAACGTCAACATCTACGGAACTTACGAGAATTCGTGGGGCGGCCACAATCTGAAAATCACAGCCGGAGGCCAATACGAAGACTACCGCTCAACCTCGCTCGACGCAAAACAGACCGACCTGTCGAGCGACGACATCGACTCCTTCACGGTAGCGACGGGCCCCATCACCCTCTCGCAATCGATCACGGCCTACCGTACGCTGGGATTCTTCGGACGTGTGAATTACGACTACAAGGGCCGCTACATTTTCGAGGCGAGCGCCCGCGGCGACGGTTCGTCGCGCTTCGAGTCCGACCATCGCTGGGGATTCTTCCCCTCTGCGTCGGCCGCATGGCGCATCAGCGAGGAGTCGTTCTTCACCCCGGCACGGGACATCGTCGACAACCTCAAATTGCGTCTTTCGGTAGGCAGTCTGGGCAATCAGCAGGTATCCAACTATGCCTACATCGAGCAGATCAGCACCGACAATCAGATGAACTATACCTTCGACGGACAGGAAAAAGCCTTTTATGCCAACGTCACGGATCCGCTCTCGTCGGGTCTGACGTGGGAAACCGTAACCACCTACGACGTCGGACTCGACGTAGGCCTTCTGAACAATCGTCTCAATTTCACCGGAGACTATTATATCCGCGATACGAAGGACATGCTCACCACTTCGCTCACGCTGCCCAGCGTCTTCGGCGCCAATACCCCGAAAGCCAACTGCGCCGACTTGCGCACAAAGGGCTGGGAGATCTCGCTGAGTTGGCAAGACGAATTCCAACTGGCGGGGAAACCCTTCTCGTACCACGTATCGGCTTCCGTGGGTGACTACATTACCAAAATCACCAAATACCACAATCCTGATCGGGTGATCTCCGACCGCTATGAAGGTCAAACGCTGGGCGAAATCTGGGGATACCACGTCGAAGGTCTGTTCAAAACCGACCGCGAAGCCGCCGAATACCAGGCCTCGATCGACGACAAGGCGGTCAATAACCGCGTCTATCAGAACAAAGGGCCTGCCGGCAACCGTCTGCGCGCGGGCGATGTCCGTTTCGCCGACCTCGACGGCAACAACATCATCTCCGAAGGTTCGGGCACCGTGGACGATCCGGGCGACAAACGCATCATCGGCAACTCGCTGCCCCGTTACAACTACTCGTTCCGGCTGGGTTTCAACTGGATGGGATTCGACATATCGGCCTTCTTCCAGGGCATCGGACGTCGCGACTGGTATCCGGCTGCCAACCAAGCCTCCTTCGACTTCTGGGGCCCCTATGCCTTTCCGCCCACTTCGTTCATCCACAAGGACTTTTATTCGAACTGCTGGTCGGAGGATAATCGCAATGCCTACTTCCCCCGTCCGCGCGGCTACAATGCCTACTCCGGCGGTGCGTTGGGCGAGAAAAACGACCGCTATCTTCAAAATCTCGCCTATCTGCGTCTGAAAAATCTCACGATTGGCTATACCGTACCCGAGAATCTCACTCGCAAAATCGGTATCAGCCGCGCCCGCATCTATTTTTCGGGTGAAAACCTCTGCTATTGGTCGCCGCTGAAAAAACACAACAAGACCATCGATCCCGAGCTGGCCGGATCGAGCGGTACGAACAAGGCCAACTCCGGAACAGGATACGCCTATCCCAAAACGCTTTCCATAGGCGTCGACATCAGCTTCTAACGCATAAAGAAAACGACAGATGAAAACACTGCAAAAAATATTGGCAACGATCCTGCTGGGCGCCGCATGTTCCAGCTGCGACCTGACCCTTATTCCCGAAGATACGGTCACTCCGCAGACCTTCTTCAAGACGGAAACCGATCTGCGGCTGTGGACCAACCAGTTCTATACGATGCTCGAATCACCCGACAACGCCGCCGGCCTCAATGCCGACGATATGGTCGACAAGAGCATGGGCGACGTAATATCGGGAACCCGCATGGCCTCCAACGAAAAAGGTTGGACCTGGACCGCCCTGCGCAAAATCAACTACTATCTGGCGAATTCGCATAACTGCACCGACGAAGCCGTCCGCACCAAGTACGACGGCGTGGCCTACTTCTTCCGCGCCTATTTCTACTACGAGAAGGTACTCCGCTACGGCGACGTACCCTGGTACGAGCAGGTCATCGGCTCCGAAGAGGAGGAGTTGCTGAAAAAGCCCCGCGAAGATCGCGGCATCATCATGGATCACGTGATGAACGACCTCAAAAACGCAATCGAAATGCTGCCCCGCGAAAAGGATGTCGCCCGCGTAACCCGTTGGTCGGCCCTGGCTCTCAAATCGCGTATCGCCCTCTACGAAGGCACGTGGCGCAAATACCGGAATCTGCCCGATGCCGACAAGTATCTGCAACTGGCCGCCGACGCCGCATCGACCTTCATCTCCGAAAGCGGCTACTCGCTCTACAAGGAGGGAACGGAACCCTATCGGGATCTCTTTTGCAGCGACGACGCCAAACAGGAAGAGGTCATTCTGGCCCGCATCTACAACTTCGAAGGACTGAATCTCTCCCACAACGTACAGTTCAACATCCGCAACTCCGCAGCAGGTTTCACGCGCCGTTTCATGAACCATTACCTCATGGCCGACGGTTCGCGCTTCACCGAAAAAGAGGGACACGAAACGATGTCCTACACCGAAGAGACCGCCGGACGCGACCCCCGTATGGCACAGACCGTACTCTGTCCGGGCTACATCGCCAAAGGCGAGGAGTCGGTCACGGCGAACGACATGACGGCGATGACAGGATACGAACCTATCAAGTTCGTCTCGACGGCAGCCCACAGCGGAGCGTCGAAAGGCACCTCCGACTGGCCGTTGTTCCGTACGGCGGAGGTCTATCTCAACTACGCCGAAGCCAAAGCCGAACTGGGAACGCTGACGAAAGACGACCTGCTCATTTCGATCGACAGAATCCGCGACCGGGCCGGCATGAAGGGGCTCGACATGGCCGCTGCCAACGCCAATCCCGATCCCTTCCTCCTGGCCTGCTATCCCAATGTCACCAAAAGCGAAAACACGGGAGTCATCCTCGAAATCCGTCGGGAGCGCACGATCGAACTCGTGATGGAAGGGCTGCGCATGTGGGACATGTTCCGCTGGAAAGAGGGTGCGCAACTGGTCAACGAAACCAACCCCTACTACGGAATCTATTTCTCCGGACCGGGACTCTACGACATGGACGGCGACGGCAGGAACGACCTCGAACTCTATGTCGACAAGCAGACCAGCAGTCCGGCCGACGGATTGACGGTACTGCGCATCGGATCGGACATCATTCTCTCCGACATGGCGGAAAACCGCGGTTACGTGGTGGCGTGGAGTACGCTGAAATACACTTGGAACGAGGAACGCGACTACCTGTGGCCCATTCCGGCCGACCAGCGCGTACTGACGGGCGGACTGCTGACCCAGAATCCCGGATGGACCGACAGCACCGATTTCGACTGACGCTTTCGCAACCCGATAAAATCAAAAGACAATGAAACGAACTCTGATAACATCACTTTTGGCATCGGCTCTTCTTTTCGGCGGCGGATGCAGCGACGACTTCGACGACTCCGCCCTGTGGAAAGGGGTCGACGAGATATACAACCAACTCACGGAACTCGAAAAACAGGCCGATCAACTCAACGACCAGATCCGGCTGCTCTCGTCCATCGTCAACGGCGGAGCCATAACCTCGATCACGCAGGACGCCGAGGGCAACGACGTCATCCGGTTCAAGGGGACCGACAATATCGAACACAGCGTCACCGTCGCCACGAAGGACGACGTCTCCTCGGCACCGATCCTCGGTACGAAAGAGGAGAACGGCGTACTCTACTGGACGACTACCGTCGACGGAAACACCGATTTTCTGAAAGACACCGACGGCTCGAAAATCCCCGTTGCGGGGCGTACTCCCGAAATGGCCGTCGACAAAGAGGGTTACTGGACCCTCAACGGCCGGCGATTGACCGATGCGTCGGGAAACCCGGTGAAAGCCGAAGGAAAGCAGACGTCGCTCATCACAGGAATCTCGCGCGACGACAACGGCAACGCCATCTTCACGCTGGGCGACGGATCGACCGTATCCGCACCGATATTCGACGCCTTCAACATCGTCTTCAAGATCGGCGACACCGCCTTCGACGACGAGTACACCGTCGAAGACGTTGCGCAGCCACTCACGATCGGTTACGAGATCACGGGCGAAAAGGCCGACGAAGCGATCCTGAAAATAGTGCGCTGCGAGCAGCTCGCGGCCGTAGTCGACACCTCGGCCGAAACCGTCGTCGTAACCTTCGAAGCGCCTTTCGAAGAAGGATGCTTCGCCCTGATGCTCTGCGACCTGCAAGAGAACGTGCTGATCCGCATGGTGCGTCTGGCGTCGGCGAGCGCCAAACCCGAATATTACGGTATCAAAACCGCGGACGACCTGCGCGAATTCGCCCGGGCCGTAAATACGGGGCGCAACTATGACCGCTATCGCGATGAAACCGGCGACGTCGTTCTGCTGGACGATGTCGACATGAACGGGATCACCGAATGGACCGCCATCGGAACGACCGAACACCCCTTCTCCGGCAAGTTCAACGGCAAAGGCCATACGATCCGCAACATCGCATGGACGGCCGATGCCGCGAAATCGACGGCACACGGTCTGTTCGGCGTACTGAATCAGGCCTCCGTCCGGAATCTCACGGTCGGCGGCTCGGGCGATCGGATCATCGTCCGGGGGACTGCCGCAGCCGGTACGGCCATCGCGGGCGTAGCGGCGTTCGCTACGGAATCGGTCATCGAAAACGTCGCCAACAACGTCTCGATCTCGTTCGAAGGCGAAGACCCCGCCGACACGCCGGTGATGCTCGCCGGCATCGTCGGACAGATGTCCGGAACGACTCTCGGCGGACAATCCGCCGAAGCAGGGTGTACCAATAACGGCGATATCACCTCAGGAGCGATCGCCAACACCGGAAACGGAGGCAAAGGCATGCAGGTAGCCGGCATCTGTGCGTACATCAAAAATACAGACGGCAACTTCATGGGTCACTGCACCAACAACGGACGCGTGAACGCACCCTCCGGACGCGGCGGAGGGCTGGCCGGAACCTTCGAGAAGGGAACCATCGCCAACTCGACGAACGCCGGACTCGTCGAAGACGACGCAGTCGGACAGTACGCCGGACAGAAGGACAAATACGGCATCAAACGCATGGGCGGTCTGGTCGGAGGTTCGACCTCGGCGGAGTGCATCATCGAGAACTGTACCAATTCCGGAAACGTCATCTCGCACCTCGGCTGCCGTACGGGCGGATTCGTGGGGCACAATGCCGGCACGATCCGCACCTGCAAGAACACCGGCGCCATCATCGGCAACGTGACCGTCGCCGGTTCGGACTATCACGGTCCCGGATGGGCCTGCGGCTATAACAAGAGTGCATCTCTCATCTCGGACTGCATCGGACACGGATTCGTCGGCGATTACGACACGTACAAAGACTCCCCGACGACGGCTCCCGCAGCCATGCACACCTCGGCCGTTTGTCACAAACGTTCGAACTACGACACAGAGGAAAACACCGTGGACTGGACGCTTCCGTCCTACTACGATTGGGAGCTCAAACAGACCGTCGCACTTCACCCCGGAGTGAAATACACCTACTACGAATTCACCAACCTACCGCGCAAAATGCACGTACTGGAACTCGACCTGACGAACGACGCCGTGGAGATATCCACCTCGATGGCCGACGACCTCGTACCCAATCCCAACGGCAACAACAACAGCAACAACGGCAAAAACATCCGCGAGACACTTTCGGAAAACTGCAACCGGAAGCGTGCCGAAGGACAAAATATCATCGCCGGCATCAATTCGGGCTTCTTCAATTCGCATGACGGATTCCCCCGCGGACTGCACATCGAGGAGGGACGCCCCGACTTCGTCAACAACAAGAGCGTCCGCACGTCGCTGACCAACCATGCGAATGCCTTCACTTTCTTCAAGGATCGTACGGTGAGCTGCGGCAAAAAGACCTTCTCCGGCAAAATCGAAGTCGGCGGTACGGAATACGAATACCACTCGATCAACGACACGATCCTGCGTTCGGGCAGCACGTTGCAAGAAGCCAACCTCTATACTGCACGATACAAGAAAATACCTCATCCCGACGCTCCCTCGCTGACCAATACGCTCTCCAAAAAGGCGCTCTACGTCGTCGCGAAAAACAAGTCGGGCAATCCCGTGACGGTCAACGACGGCTGGTTCGAAGCCACTGTAACCCAGATCGCGGACGGTCGTTCGACGGAGCTCGCCGAAGCGCCCTATCTGACGGCCCTCGACGAGTGGGCCGTACAGCTCACCGGCGCGACGGCCGAAACGCTCGCCGGAAAACTCTCCGTGGGTTCGACGCTCCGCATCCGCGCAGACGTGACGGTCAACGGAATCTCGACCCCGATTCTGACACAGAACTCCACGATGTATCAGTTCATGGTCGACGGCGAAGACAAGAGTTTCGACACAGACAAATACGACCCGATGACTTACGTGGGCATCGACAAGGCCGGAACGAAAGTCTGCTTCTTCGTCATCGACGGCCGTCAGGACTGGATTTCGATGGGCGTAAAATTCTATGAAATGGTCCGCATCGCCCAAAAATTCGACTGCTGGAACGTAACGAGATTCGACGGCGGCGGTTCGACGGCCATGTGGCTCTACACCGACGGCGCCGGCAAGGTGGTCAACCAGCCGTCCGATGCGAAAGGCGAACGCTCGTGCATGAACTACCTCCACGTGCGGATCAAGCAATAATCCCTTAAACAGCAAGAAAAATGAGAAAGTTTTCGAACATCATATCGCTCGCCGCATGTTTCGTTCTTCTTTGGGGATGCGACGAATACGACGACGGAGAGCTGCGGCAAAACATCGATGCCATCGAGCAGGAACTCACGGAGACCGAAAAGCGTGTCGAGCGACTGAACGAAGAGATGAATTCGCTTTCGGCGTTGATCAACAGCAGCTTCATCTCCTACCTCAAACAGGACGACGAGGGCAACTACGTCATCAGCTACCGCGACCACGGCGGCGAAACGAAGACCGTTACCCTCGCCACGCAGGACGACGTGGTAACCGCTCCGATCGTCGGTGCCGGCGAATTCACCGACGGGAAACTCTACTGGCGTACGACCGCTGACAACGGCAAGACCTATCAGTGGCTGCTCGACAAGGAGGGCAAGATGATGCCCGTGGGCGGTGTACCTCCCGCGATGGACATCGATGCCGAAGGATTCTGGATCGTCGACGGCCAGCGTCTCACGGACAAGGAAGGCAATCCCATACTGGCCAACGATGTCAGCAACACCCTCTTCCAGAAGGTGGAGACCGACGAAGAGAGCGGTATGGTCCGCTTCACGCTCGCCGACGGAAGCACCTTCGAGATTCCGGTGTTCGAAGCCCTGAGTATCCGGTTCGATGCAGCTCCCGTAACGGCCGTCCCCGACCGTTCGATACCGGTCGAAATCGAATACACCGTAGCGGGCAGCGAAGCCGAAACGGCGTATGTCGACTACTTCACGGCATGGAACGTAACGGTGAAAATCGACAAATACACCCGTACGATCTCGGTGAAGCTGGACGAAAATGCCGAAGAGGGCAATGTCGTCGTCATCGCCTCGGCCGGCGGCAATACCGTTCTCAAACCATTATTCTTCACCTATGGAACGGCCCAGATCGACCCTCCGACGTGGGATCCGCAGTTCGGAACGGGAGCGGAGGTGGCCCTCGAAGGCGAATTCACGGAATTCGACATCAGGGTGTCGGCCAACATCGACTATGAGGTAACGATCGCAGAGGAGTGTCAGTCGTGGCTCAAACCCGCCCCCAAGACACGCGCGGAGACGGTCACGACGACCCACTCGTTCGTAGCCGACTACTATGAAAACGACAGCGGCGCTGACCGCAAAGGCTCGATCACATTCTCGAATCGCCCCTACGGCATCACCGTAACGCTCGGCGTCCGCCAATCGCCGGTCGTTCCCGACACCCCGACCGAACCGGGCATCGCAACGGGCGCAGACCTCGTGGCCTTTGCCAAGGCCGTCAACGCCGGCGGAAGCACGGATCGTTGGGAGAACGCTTCGGGAGAGGTGGTGCTGCTCAACGACATCGATCTGACGGAACTTACCGAATGGACTCCGATCGGACAGGGCAAGGCCACCGGATCGCCCTCCTACAATACGTTGACAAACCCCTTCACGGGCGTGTTCGACGGCCAGGGTTTCACGATCAAGGGAATCCGATGGACCTTCAACGTCGAGAACGAGACGACTCATCTCCACGGCCTGTTCGGAGCGATAAAGGACGCTACGATCAAAAACCTCAAACTGGGCGCCGCAGGGGATCAAATTACCCTCGCGGGTACGAGTCAGAACGTCGTATCGGCCGGTGCACTGGCGGGTTACGCCGAAGGATCGACGATCGTCAACGTCACCAACAATGTCTCGGTGATCCTCACGGGCGACAATCCCGACGCCACGCTGATGATGCTCGCCGGTATCGCCGGATGCATCAAGTCCACGACCATCGGCGGCGAAACGAAAGACGACGCCGTCATCAACAACGGCGATGTGAAGACCGGTCGCATCACCAACACAGCCAACGGGGGTACGGGTATGAACATCGGAGGCATTTGCGCCTTCACGCTCGGTGCGGGAACCAAGCTCAACTACTGCACCAACAACGGCGAAATAAGCGCTCCCACAGGACGCGGCGGCGGTCTGGTCGGCACGCTGGGCGGCAGTACGACCGAAGAGAACGGCACGGTGATCGCCAACTCGACCAACAACGGAACGATACAGGACGATGCCATCGGTCAATACGGCGGCAGCAAGGACTACTACAACTATAAGCGCATGGGCGGTCTGGTCGGCGGTACGGTTACCAACAACAACCTCCGCATCGAATACTGCACCAACAACGGCAATGTCTTCTCGCAACTGGGATGCCGTACGGGAGGTTTCGTGGGCCACAATCAGGCGACGATCGTCGGTTGCGTGAACAAGGGAACGATCCTGGCCAACATCACCTACGCCTCCGGCGAACCGCAACACGGACCCGGTTGGGCCTGCGGTTACAGCGGCAAGAAGCTCGTCACACAATGCGCCAAGGGAGGTCGTGTCGGCGAATGGGATACCTACAAGGACAATCCGGGCAGCGCTCCCGAGGCCACGAACGACAACGCCCTGTGCTACAAGAACGGCGATTATTTCGATCCGTCGCAGAACTACTAACGCTTAATTCAGACATCCATGAAACGATTTCTATATCTCTTGCTCCTCACGGCGACAACCTTCGTCTACGGATGCAGCGACTACGACGATTCGCAACTCAGCGGACGTCTCGACGACATCAAGGAGCGGATCGCAAAACTTCAAGACCGCATCGCCTCGCTCAACAGTCAACTCGCCGACCTGAGCGAACTGACATCGGGCAACGTCATCACGGAGATGACCGAAGACTCCGAAGGCAATTATATCATCACCTACAAGGACAACAAGAACGAGGAGAAGAGCATCGTACTGGCCACTGTCGACCAGATGCTCAACGTCCCGCTGCTCGGTGTCGAACTCGACCCGCAGAACAATCTATATTACTGGACCGTAACGGCTGACGGCAAGACTTCGCCGCTGCTCGACAAAGCCGGCGAAAAGGTGCCCGTAAGCGGATACACGCCCGAAGTATCGGTCGACGCCGAGGGATTCTGGACCGTCAACGGCGAACGGTTGAACGACGCCGAAGGAGATCCGATCGAAGCCAACGACGGCGAAAGCTGCCTGTTCAAGGATATTGCCCGCGACGCCAACGGCAACCTGTCGCTGACGCTCGGCGACGGGAAGGTCATCACGCTCCCCATCCAGCAGGTACTGAATCTCACGCTCTCGACAGCAATCAACACCACCGTCGTCGACCCGACGGTTCCCGCAACCATCGAATATGAACTCCACGGCGAACATGCCGCGGAAGCACTGGTCGGCATCGCCGAGGCCGAAGGGGTCGAAATCGTCCTGGACAGGAAACAGCAGCGGATCACCGTCACCTTCCCGACCGGATTCGACGATGGATACATGATCGCAATGGCCTACGACATGCAGGAGCATACGGTACTGCGACCGGTATTCTTCACCAAGGCGACGAGCGATCGGATCGAGATCCGAACGGCCGAAGAACTCGTGCAATTCGCCGAAAACGTCAATGCCGGAACGGGCGCACAGCGAATGACCGCCGTATTGATGAACGACATCGATATGACGAAGATCGCGTCGTGGATTCCCATCGGCAACGGTTCGTTCGTCGCCACGGCTTCGGAATCGAAAGTCGAGGGTGCGGCTTTCGAAGGGACGTTCGACGGTCAGGGCCACGCGCTGCTGAACTGCAAGATGACCGGAGCACTCACCTCGGACAATCAAGTCTACGGACTGTTCGGCATCCTCAAAGGCGCCACGGTACGGAACCTCGTATTGGGTGCCGAAAGCGGCGACACGGGGTCGTTCACCGTTTCGGGCAACGGAACGACCTCGACCGGCGTCATCGCCGGCGCCTGCGTCGACTCGAAGATCGAGAAATGCACCAGCTATCTACCGATGGTTTGCGAAGGCAACAACTCGGCAAACAAGCTGATGACCATGGGGCTCGTCGGCTTCGTCTACGGCGCCGGCACGAGCGAGGATACCGTTTCGCAACTGACCGATTTGACAAACTACGGTGCACTGAAAGCGGATCCGGGTGCCGCCAACGCCAACGGATTCACCTCGACTCAGGTCGGAGGCATCGCCGGATTCTCGAACACCTCCCGCACATCGACCTTCGCCAATCGGTTCCTGCGCTGCATAAATCACGGAGACATGACCGTTTCGACAGGACGCGCTTCGGGCATCGTCGCCGCAGCCAACACCTTCACGCACATCGTCGAATGCGAGAACTACGGCGACATGATGAATACCTATGCGGGCTCCAAGGGCGGACGTCTGGGCAACATCACCTGCATCCTCGGCACCCAGTCGATCATAAACGGCTGCACCAACCACGGCGACGTCGTGACGACCAACTCCCAATCCCACGCCGGAGGACTGCTCTGTCTGTCCAATGCCACAGACTGCGAAATCATCAATTCGGCCAACTACGGCAACGTAATCTCCGACCTCACGACCTACCGCGGCACGCTCGTAGCCAATATCAACAGCCTCGGAAAGATGGACAACAACATCGCAGGCGGCGGAATAGGATCCTACAACGGCGGCGACTACGAAATGGTCGCCATCAACGAAATGAATTTCATGGATTATATCGGAAAGATCAAGACCGGCAACGAAGAGCGCGTGACCAATACCAAGTACGGAGGCGAGGTCTCGACGGCCAAAGGCATTCGCACGGCCGACGATCTCGTGGCTCTCGCGGCTGCGGTCAACTCCGGCAAACCGCTCGGCGAATGGCAAAACGAAAACGGAGAGATCTGCCTGCTGACCGACATCGACATGTCCGAGGTCGCCGAATGGACACCCATCGGCAAGGCGACCTTCGTCATCGCAAACAACAAACTCACGGTCTCCGGAACCCCCTTCGCAGGACATTTCAACGGCCAGGGCTACCGGATCCGCAATCTGAAAATGGTCGCTGCGAACAGCGAGGAGGGGGCTACATACGGATTGTTCGGAACTTTGGCACCCGGCGCCGTGATCGAGAATTTCTCGTTCGACACAGGCTGTTCGTTCACCGTCGCGTCCACAGCCGGTTCATCGAACGGCGTAGTGGCCGGACTGGTTTACGACGCTACGGTGCGTGACATCACGAGCAGCGCTCCGATGCTTTTCCAGGGTGCGGCGGGCAATGTCCGCATCACGATGGCCCTGATAGGAACGGCCTTTGCCGAAACAGCCAACGTCACGATCGACAACGTGAACAACAACGGCACGATCACGGCTGAAAACCGAGACAACAATACGAACGGAGGCGCCACGGGCTACCACATCGCCGGCATTGCGGGATTCACCACCAACGACGGGGCTTCGCAGCAGAAAGTCATCATCTCCGACTGCATCAACTACGGCGACATCACCTCCGCGACAGGACGCACCGCGGGCATCGTCGCAGCGGCCAACCGCTATACCCAACTGGCCAACTGCGTAAATCACGGCAAGCAGCTGAACACTTGTCCGAAAAACGATGCGGGACGTTTGGGTAACATCGCCTGCAACATGGGCGCAGGGTCGTCGATGATCGGATGTTCGAACTACGGCGATCTCACCTCGACGACCGGTTCCCGCTGCGGCGGCATCACGTCGGCGGCAGGTGACGCGACCTTCGAGAACTGCGCCAACTACGGTACGATCCTGACCGACAGCCCCTATCGAGGTGTATTCTGGGGGTATAACAACGCCGTGGCACAATGGACCGACTGTACGGCCGGCGGCAAGGTCGGAACCTACAACGCCAATGCTCCCGTTTTCGACTCCTATGCCGATGCCGAGCAAGCCAACTACCTGGGGAAACAAGGAGCGAACCAATCGGCCCTTACGAATATCGCCTACCAAATCGGAAACTCGGGCGGAGGAAGCGCGGGCGGCGACGCGGAACTGCGCATTCTCTTCATCGGGAACAGTTTTACGAAAGATGCCGTGGAGCATCTGCCCGGCATTCTGAAAGCCATGGGCATCGACAAGGTGAAGATGACACACATGTATTACGGAGGGCGTACGGTTCCCGAATACAACAACGGCTTCGCCACCGTGAACGACTACCGTTGCTACGAATGCAATCCGGGAGCGGCCGGCTGGACCGAATCGATGAACAAGACGATCAAAGAGGTAGCCGCTTCGGAGCAGTGGGACGTCGTGACCATCCAGGAACACACGGGCAAGGTCAACGCATGGAAGTGGACCTCGGCCGAGAAAGAGGCTTTGCAGGGACTCATCGACAACGTCAAGTCAACGCAAACCGGCGCCATGCCCAAGTTTTACTATATTCTGTCGCAGGCCTATGCCGATCCCGCACTCGTCAGCTATTCGCAACAGACGGTGATCGTCAACAACTTCGCCTCGTCGCAGACGGACATGTACGCCGCCATCGTCGCACAAGGCCAAAAAGTAATGAGCGAAGTCGCATTCGACGATGTGATCGCCACAGGCACCGTCCTGCAAAATCTCCGCACGTCGAAACTCCAAAACGCGATGGACATGACCCGCGACGGGTACCACATGGACTACGGCATTTCGCGTTATGCCGCATCGTGCGCCGTATTCGAAAAACTGATCTCGCCTGCCTTCGGAGGTGTGACGCTCGACGGAAATCCGTTCCGCTATACGACATCGAATACCACCCACGGCAGCTATTCGACCCCTGTTACCGAGGCGAATGCCCCGATCGCCCTGCAAGCAGCGCGCTATGCCCTGACTACGCCCTACGCCGTCACCGACATGTCCCACATCGGGCAGGAAAGACCCGATAACGGCATCGAGGACACGGAATTCGAGGAGGACCAGAACAAAGAATAATTTTGCAGAAAAAATGAAAAAAACATATATCATCCTATTCGGCGCAGCATTGCTGCTCGGAAGCTGCACCCGAAATCCCGAAACCGACGAACCGACTCCGCCCCACGCCTCATCAGGACTCGTCATCAAAGCCTCCTGCACTCCGGCAACGCGAACCGACATCATCGAAGGAAAAAGCACATGGGAAGTCGGCGATCGCATTACGGTCGTCTACGACGGTACGGCCTATGTCTACACGGCTACCGAAGCGGGTGCCACGACCACCTTCGCCAGCGATACGGGGATCACGGCCTACGACCCCTCGAAACCGCTGACGGCCTACTATCCCGTCACGACCGTCGAAGGCACCGTTGCGGTGGAACCCCAGCGTACAATCACCCTGCAAGGCACGGAGCAGACCAACACGGCCTGCGCACCGCTGGTCGGGACACCGCTCGATAAGAATCTTGCGGAGGGTGCACTCCATGTCTCGTTCCGCAATATCTTCTCGGTCATCGAACTGCGCATCGATGCCGGCGAATTGGATAGTCCGGCGCAATCGCTCGCCGTGGAACCCGCCTCGCAGGAGGACTTCGACGGCTATCTGACCTTCACAGGTACGGTCGACCCTTCGACCCTCGCCCTCACGCCGGCCCCCGGCGGAACGGGATCGAAACTGACGTTGCATTTCCCCGATAACGCCGATCTGACCCGTCCCCAGACAATCAAGTTCCCCGTAGGGCGCTTCATCTCCGAGGCCGGTCTGAAACTCACGCTCACGACGACCGACGGCAGAACCTACACAAAAAACATCTACAAATCGGGAATACGCACCTACAACGAGAAGAACGGTATCTTCTCGGCCCGCCATCTCGCCAAAGCGCTCTACGCCTTCGCGTCTCCGGGCGGTATCGAGACGGCCGACGATCTCATCGAATTCGCCGCGGCAGTCAATGCGGGCGAAAGTCTCGCCCCCTGGCAAGATGAACGAGGCTTCGTCGTACTGCTCAACGACATCGACATGACCGGCATCGAAACGTGGACACCGATCGGCGATGCGGTCTGTCCGCTGACGGGCACCAACGCATTGACGATCGAGTCGGGACGTCCATTCACGGGCTTCTTCGACGGGCAGGGGCACTCGATCCGTAATTTCCACATGGTATGCGACAACTCGACTCCCAACCGCGCATGGGGATTCTTCGGCGCATTGGGCCCCGGAGCCGTCGTCGAAAATCTCGTCTTCGACGCCTCCTGTTCGCTGGCGGTCAAAGCCTCGAAAGGCACCGACTGCGGCATTCTGGCCGGCGTGGTCTACGACGCTACCGTGCGCAATATCGTCAACAACGCCCCGATGTCGTTCGACGGCTCGGCAGGCAACGTCCGCATGACGATGGGCATGGTCGGACTCGCCTTCGCCAGCAAAGGCGTCGTACTCGACCGCCTGACCAACGAAGCCGCCCTCACGTCCGAAGACGGCGGCAATACCGGCAACGGAGCGACGGGCATACACGTCGGCGGCATCTGCGGGTTCAGCACCAACCTCGCCAGTTCGGCCAACCCCGTAATCTTCAACGGATGTATCAACCGCGGCGACCTCACGACAAAGGTCGGACGTGCTTCCGGCATCGTCGCCGCAGCCAACCGCTACACGCACCTGACCGACTGTACCAACTACGGACTCAACGACAACGCCTTTCCCAGATCGGGATACGCCCGCCTCGGCAACATCACCTGCATCACCGGACCGGGAATCAAATTCACCAACGTCGTGAACCGCGGCGATCTAATCAGCCGTACGAAGGGGGCCGCCGGCGGCATTCTCTGTCTGGTAAACCACAACGACAACGAATTCATCGGATGCGAAAGCTACGGCCGTGTCATCTCCGACCGCCCCGACAACGACTACAAGGGAACCTTCTTCGGACAGTGTAAAAAAGCCGCGAAGTTCCGAAACTGCATCGCACAAGGTGACGTGGGAACCTACAACGGAGGCGATTGCATCATGACGGGCGTCAACGCCGACAACTACATGGACTATCTCGGCGCCTACGACGCCTCGGCGGTCGACGTCACTCCGGCGAACATCCTCTATCGTCCTGCCGGAAACTGATATAAGAAAACGAAGTCTTCATCCAACGATAACCTATGAAACGAAAAATCACTCATCTGCTGATTCTCGCCGCTGCTCTCACCGGAGCAGCGTGCGGAGAACAGACCGCCCCGTCGCAAACCGGCGGCCGGGCCGAAGCGATCGTCGCCGAACTGCACGATCCCGCATCGAAAAAAGTGTTGGTCGTCTCACACCGCGGCGACTGGCGCAACTGGCCCGAAAACTCGATTCCTGCTATCGAATCCGTAATCCGCATGGGAGTCGACATCATGGAACTGGATCTCAAACTGACCAAGGACAGCGTGCTGGTGCTCTGCCACGACAAGACGATCGACCGTACGACCAGCGGAAAAGGCCGAGTCTGCGACATCACCTACGACTCGATCCGCCGCTGCAAGTTACGCCGGGCACACAACGTCGTTACCGACGATCTGCGGATGCCGACCCTGCGCGAAGCGCTGGAAGTCTGCAAAGGCCGCATCGTGGTGAACATCGATCAGGGGTACGAATATTACGACCTCGCGCTGGCCGTCACCGAGGAGCTGGGCGTCACGGATCAGGTGCTCATCAAGGGCAAGCGTCCGGCGGAGGTCGTGGCGGCGAAGTTCGCCGCCTATCCGCACAACATGATGTACATGCCGGTCATCGACATCCTCAAACCGCAGGGACGCGAACTCTTCGAGGAGTACCGGAAATCGGAAAAGCAGCCGTTGGCCTACGAGGTCTGCTGGGACGAATATACGCCCGAGGTGGAAGCCTGCATGAAACGCATCGCGGACGGCGGTTCGAAGCTCTGGGTGAACTCGCTTTGGAGTTCGCTCTGCGGCGGATTGGACGACGACAGGGCCTTTGAAGGCGGCCCCGCCGCAATTTACGGAAAACTGATTGACATGGGCGCGACCCTGATCCAGACCGACCGCCCTGAATTACTGATCTCGTATCTCCGCAGCCGGGGGCTGCACGATTGACTCGCTGAAACTTATGAAAAAATTACTGATTCTGCTACTGTGCAGCGCCCTTTTCTACTCCGATCCCGTCTTCGGATGGGGACGCGAAGGGCACGAGACAATTGCCAAGATCGCCGAACGCAACTTGACGAAGCGAGCGAAAAAACGCATCGAAAAATACCTCGGAGGGCACTCGATCGTCTACTATGCCAAGTGGATGGACGAATACCGCAAGACCCCCGAATATGCCTTCACGGACGGCTGGCACACGGCGCCTGTCGATGCCCGTCTCCATTACTCGGACGAATTGCTCAACCCGAAACGCGGCAATGCCATCTACGGACTGGAATCCGCCATACGCATCCTCGAAAATTACCGGGAGCAAAGCGATTCCACCGTGGCCGTCAACCTCAAATACGTCATTCATCTGGTGGGCGACATGCACTGCCCCGCGCACATCAAGTATGCGACCCACGACATGAAATACGACGTACTTTTCGAAGACAAATATCGCAAAGCGCACAAGTTCTACGTCCACAGCGTCTGGGACAACGAGATCATCACCGTCTCGCGTATCTGGTCGGTCAGCGAATGGGCCGATGAACTGGACCGTCTTCCGAAAAGCGACAAACAGGCCATCGCTGCCGGAACGCCCCGCGACTGGCTGCACGATGCCGCCGTATGCTGCGAAGTGCAGTTCGAATGGGCCAAACCCGACGCCCGGCTGGGACAGGACTTTCTGAACAAGGCCCTGCCTCTGGTCGAAAGTCAAATCCGAAAAGCCGGATACCGGCTCGCCCGTTTGCTGAACGGTCTTTTCGATTAACGGACTTCGGAATTCATGAATCGGATCAAGGAATTTTATCGCATCAGTCGTCCGGCTCCCAAGCGGGAGCTGGACGACACTGCGTGCGACAGATACTACCGCCGTCTCCGGCTGCAAGCATTTATCGCCGCGACACTCGGATACAGTCTATACTACGTTTGCCGAACGAGTCTCAACGTCATGAAAAAGCCGATGCTCGACAGCGGTTCGCTCGATGCCTCACAACTGGGCGTCATCGGGTCGGCGCTCCTATTTGCCTATGCCGTCGGCAAGTTCGTCAACGGATTCATCGCCGATTACTGCAACATCAAACGCTTCATGGCCACGGGTCTCGTCGTTTCGGCCTCGGCAAACGCGCTGATGGGCGTACTGGGCCTCGCCCAGTCGGTCATCCCCACGGCCGTCGTCTTCGTCGCCTTCGCCGTAATGTGGGGGCTCAACGGCTGGGCGCAATCGATGGGCGCACCTCCGGCAATCATCTCCCTCTCACGCTGGTATCCCCTCAAAGAACGCGGAACCTACTACGGATTCTTCTCTGCAAGCCACAACCTCGGAGAGTTCTTTTCATTCCTCTTCGTAGGGTCGATCGTGACCTTCGCCGGATGGCAGGCCGGCTTTTTCGGATCGGCAGCGGCGGGAGCCATCGGGGTAATCGTCATCCTCTGCTGGCTCCACGACACCCCTGAATCCAAAGGATTGCCTCCGGTCGAGACTCTGGCGCATGAAAAGTCCCGGTCCCAAGCCGACAGATCCGTGAAGGAGATCCAGAAACAAGTACTCAAAACCCCTGCGGTATGGATATTGGCGGCTGCCAGCGCCTTCATGTACATCTCCCGCTACGCCATCAACGGATGGGGCGTACTGTTTCTGCAAGAAGCCAAAGGGTTCTCCGACAGCGAGGCCATCTCGATCGTATCAATCAACGCCCTGCTCGGAATTCTCGGAACCGTACTTTCGGGTTGGTTCTCCGACAAACTCTGCAAGGGAGACCGAAAACTTCCCGCCCTGTTATTCGGCATACTGAATTCCGTCGCACTGACATTGTTCCTGTACGGCGGTACAGAGGTGTGGGTGAATGTGCTGGCGATGGTACTCTTCGGAATCGCCATCGGCGTACTAATTTGTTTCCTCGGAGGTCTGATGGCCGTGGACATCGTCCCCCGCAAGGCTACCGGCGCCGCATTGGGCGTCGTGGGAGTAGCATCTTACTGCGCAGCCGGCATTCAGGACGTAGCCTCAGGATGGCTCATCGACGCACACATAACCGTCGCCGCCGACGGCACGAAAGTCTATGACTTCGCCCCCGTGGCGTTTTTCTGGATAGCAGCATCCGTCATCTCATTTCTGCTCCCGCTGCTCAACTGGAAATCGAACGTCTCCGACAAGCAGGCGGAATAGGGCAATTGATCCTCTTCTTCTTCGGCTCGCTTCCGAGAAGCGAGCCTTCTTTTTGCCGCTCCCGCTCCGAAAGAGCGGACGCTCAGACCCGCGACGAACCGGCCTTCTCCATCGCTTTTCGGAATCGGCGACTTCTCCCAGACAGAGTTCGCCCCGGCAGGGCCATACGCACGTATGACCCTGCCGGGGCGAACCGAGGAGGACGGAAAGCCTCCTCTGAAATCCGAAACTACTTCTGCATGTAACCCTTGATGTAGTGGTGGTGCGAACCGAAACGCTCGAACGCCGCACGATCCAACTCCTCCTGTGCCGAGGGGTGGGCGATCGAGATCACCAGACGGGCGCGCTCCTGCAACGTCTTGCCGTAGAGGTCGACCGCACCGTTCTCGGTCACCAGCCAGTGGATATGGTTGCGGGTCGTAACGACGCCGGCTCCAGTATCGAGCACCGGAGCGATCTTCGATACGCCCTTGGTGGTGATCGAAGGCATGGCGATGATCGCCTTTCCGCCCTTCGACAGCGAAGCGCCGTAGACGAAATCGACCTGACCGCCCACGCCCGACCAGAACTTCGTACCGATCGAATCGGCGCAGACCTGACCCGTCAGGTCGACCTGGATGGCCGAGTTGATGGCCACGAAGCGGTCGTTCTGCGAAATGACGTAGGGATCGTTCGTATATCCCACGTCCATCATCAGCACGCCGGGGTTGTCGTCGATGAAGTTGTAGACCTCCTGCGAACCCATCAGGAACGTCGAGACCATCTTGCCCGGATCGGTTTTCTTGGCCTCGCCGTTGATAACGCCCTTGCGTACGAGCGGCAGCACGCCGTCGGCGAACATCTCGGTATGGATACCCAGGTTCTTATGGTTGCCCAGCTGCGCCAGCACGGCGTTGGGAATGGCTCCGATGCCCATTTGCAGCGTCGCGCCGTCCTCGATCAACTCAGCGCAGTGCGCGCCGATAGCCTTCTCCACGTCGCTCGGTTCGGAGAACTTCGCTTCGACGAGCGGCTGGTCGTCCTGCACGAACAGGTCGATCTTCGACAGGGGAATCATCGCCTGACCGAAGGCGCGGGGAACGTACTTGTTCACCACGGCGATCACATGGTCGGCGCACTCGATGGCCGCCAGCGTAGCGTCGACCGACGTTCCCAGCGAAACGTAGCCGTGCTTGTCCGGCGGGCAGACCTGAATCATCGCCACGTTGCAGGGCACCGCACCCGACCGGTACAGCTTCTGCGTTTCGCTCAAAAAGATCGGAATGTAATCGGCGTAGCCGCTCTGCGTCACCTTCCGGACATTCGCGCCGACGAAGAGCGAATCGAGCTGGAAGACACCCTCGAACTTCGGGTCGGCATAGGGCGCCGGCCCTTCGGTGTGCAGATGGTGCACGTGGACGTTCTTCAACTCGCCGGCCTCGCCGCGGGCGCACATGGCCTTGATGAGGCACTGCGGGGCCGAAGCCACCGAACTCAGATGGACATGATCGCCCGACTTGATGACCTTCACGGCCTCCTCGGCCGTTGTGAATTTGATCGGAGTATTCATTACTGCCTTTTTAAGTTTGAGATTAGGTATTTAAACAATCGATATTATTTGCGTTTCACTTCGACCTGCTCGTACCCCTCGACGATATCGCCCACGCGGATATCGTTGAACGACTCGATATTCAGACCGCAGTCCTGTCCCGTGGTCACCTCCTTGACGTCGTCCTTGAAGCGTTTGAGCGATCCGAGCTTGCCGGTGTAGATGACGATGCCGTCGCGGATGACGCGGATCGGCGTCGAGCGCTGCAACTTGCCCTCGCGGACGATACACCCGGCCACCGTGCCGACCTTCGTGATCTTGAAGATTTCCAGCACCTCGACCGAGCATACGATCTCCTCCTTCATCACCGGTTCGAGCATACCCTCGATCGCGTCCTTGATGTCGTTGATCGCGTCGTAGATGATCGAGTAGAGACGGATTTCGATCTCCTCCTTCTCGGCCGTCTTGCGCGCCGCGGCCGACGGACGCACCTGGAACCCGACGATGATGGCGTTCGACGCGGCGGCCAGCAGCACGTCGGACTCCGAAATCTGTCCCACGGCGGCATGGATGACGTTGACCTGCACGGTCTCCTTCGAGAGCTTGATGAGCGAGCCGGCCATCGCCTCGACCGAACCGTCCACATCGCCCTTGACGATGATGTTCAGCTCCTTGAACGATCCGATGGCGATACGGCGGCCGATCTCGTCGAGCGTCACGTGCTTCTGCGTCATGATGCCCTGCATGCGCTGCAACTGCTCGCGTTTGCTGGCGATCTCACGCGCCGAACGGTCGTCGTCCATCACGTTGAACGTATCGCCCGCCTGCGGAGCGCCGTTGAGACCCAACACCTGCACCGGCGTCGCGGGCCCCGCTTCGGTCACCTTCTTGCCGTTCTCGTTGAACATCGCCTTCACGCGGCCCGTATGGATACCCGACAGCAGAACGTCGCCCACATGGAGCGTGCCGTTCTCCACGAGCACCGTAGCCACGTAGCCGCGCCCCTTGTCGAGCGTCGACTCGATGACCGTACCGGTCGCCTTGCGGTCGGGGTTGGCTTTCAGATCGAGCATGTCGGCTTCCAGCAGCACCTTTTCGAGCAGTTTGTCGAGATTGAGCCCCTTCTTGGCCGAAATATCCTGGCTCTGGTACTTGCCGCCCCACTCTTCGACCAGATAGTTCATCTGGGCCAGCTGCTCCTTGATATGGTCGGGATTGGCGTTGGGCTTGTCGATCTTGTTGATGGCGAAGACCATCGGCAGGCGGGGGGCCTGCGCGTGGTTGATCGCCTCGACCGTCTGCGGGATGACGCTGTCGTCGGCCGCCACGATGATGATCGCCACGTCGGTGACCTTCGCGCCGCGGGCACGCATGGCCGTGAAGGCTTCGTGTCCCGGCGTATCGAGGAAAGTGATCTTGCGGCCGTTGAGCACGACGCTGTACGCGCCGATGTGCTGCGTGATACCGCCCGCCTCGCCTTCGATGACGTTGGTCTTGCGGATATTGTCCAGCAGCGACGTCTTGCCGTGGTCGACGTGTCCCATGACGGTCACGATCGGCGGGCGCGGCACGAGGGATGCCTCGTCGTCGACTTCGTCGTCGGCGATCGCCTCCTGGATGTCGGCCGATACGAACTCGACCTTATATCCGAACTCTTCGGCCACGACCACCATCGCCTCGGCGTCGAGACGCTGGTTGATCGAAACCATCAGGCCCAGGTTCATGCAGGCCGAAATCACCTCGTTGACCGAAACGTCCATCATCGTCGCCAGCTCGCTGACGGTGACGAACTCGGTCACTTTGAGGATCGAACGCTCCTTCTGCTCGCGCTGCATCTCCTCGTTCAGGCGTTCGGCCACCAGCTCGCGTTTCTCCTTGCGGTACTTGGCGCCCTTCGACTTGGCACCCTTCGAGGTCAGGCGTGCCAGCGTATCCTTCACCTGCTTTGCTACCTCCTCGTCGCTCACTTCGGGACGCACGACGGGTTTCACCACACGGGCGCCCTTCTTCTTGTTGCGGCCATCGCCCGGACGCGGCTGACCGCCGCCCCTGCCGGAGGCATTGCCGCCGGCCTGCGAACCGCCGCCGTTACCGCCGCCGCGGCCCGCAGGCTGCGCGCGGTTGACGTCCACCTTCTCCTTCGACAGGCGTTTGCGTCTATGCTTGCCGCCCGGCACCATGGCCGAAACGTCGATCTTGCCGAGCACCTGAGGGCCCGTCAGCGTCTCGGTCGCCGGACGGAAAATATCGTCTTTCTTCTCGGCCTGCCGCTCGTCGTAGGTCTTCTGCTGCGCCTCGGCCGAAGCCATGGGCCGTACCGGTGCGGGCGTCGGCGTCACCGCAGGCGCCGCAGGGGCGGGCTTCCCGACCGCCGGAGGCGTCACGGCCGGCGCTGCCGGCTGCGGCTCGGGAACCTCGACGGGCGTCGGCACGACCGGTTCGGCCGGAGCGGGAACCGCCGCAGGAGCGGGCGCCGGCGTCGGAGCAGGTTTCGCCGCAGGGCGCGGAGCCGGGGCCGGCGTTGCAGCCGGAGCCGCCTTCGGGCCTTTGCCCGAGAGATCGATCTTGCCCAATATCTTGGGACCCATGCTCGCCACCTCGTCCTTCACGCTGATGACGTTGCTCTTGACCAGCAACTCCTCGTCGTTCTTTCCGCCCTTGCCCTTCGCGTCGTCGTCGAGGGTGACGGTCGCCTGCTTCTGCGCGATGCGCTCGCGGATATTGACACGTTCGCTGTTGACGGCACGGCCCGCGCCGAACTCTTTTTCGAGAAGGGCATAAGTCTCCGCATCGACCAGCGCATTGGGCGATCCGTCGCTCTTGACCCCCTTCTTTTGCAGGAAGTCCGTGATGGTGTTGATGCCCACATTGAACTCCTTTGCAACCTGGATGAGTCTTATTCTTCTTTCATTTGCCATATTGTCTGTTCTCCTTTCTTTGTCTCGTTATTCGAATTCGGCTTTGAGAATCTCCACCACCTTCTGGGCCTGCTCCATTTCCAGATCGGCGCGCGAAGCGATCTCCTCGACCGAAAGTTCCAGCACGCTCTTCGCCGTATCGCATCCGACGGCTTTCAGCGCGTCGATGATCCACGCATCGATCTCGTCCTTGAATTCGTTCAGGTCGACGTCCTCCTCCTCGACCTCGCGGTAAACGTCGATGTCGTAGCCGGTGAGCATCTTCGACAGGCGGATGTTCAGACCGCCCTTGCCGATGGCCAGCGACACCTGATCGGGTTTGAGATAGACCGAAGCGGTCTGCTTCTCCTCGTCGATGGTGATCGACGAGATCTTGGCCGGATTGAGCGAGCGCTGGATCATCAGCTGGGTGTTGGTCGTGTAGTTCACCACGTCGATGTTCTCGTTGCGCAGCTCCTTGACGATGCCGTAGATGCGCGATCCCTTCATACCCACGCAGGCGCCCACCGGATCGATCCGCTCGTCGTACGACTCGACGGCCACCTTGGCGCGCTCGCCCGGTATGCGGGCGATCTTCTTGATCGTAATCAGCCCGTCGGCGATTTCAGGCACCTCCTGCTCGAAGAGCCGTTCGAGGAACTGGTTGGCCGTACGCGAGAGGATGATGCGCGGCTGGTTGTTGTTCATCTCCACTGCCTTGACGATCGCCTTGATCGTATCGCCCTTGCGGTAGAAGTCGTTGGGAATCTGCTCCGCCTTGGGCAGGATCAGTTCGTTTTCGTCCTCGTCGAGGATCAGCACCTCCCTTTTCCAGACCTGGTAGACCTCGCCGGTGATGATCTCGCCCACCTGCTGCGAATATTTCTCGTAGAGGCTGGCCTTCTCCAGATCGAGGATGCGCGACGCGAGATTCTGACGCAGCGACAGCACCGTGCGGCGGCCGAACGACGAGAGCTTGATCTCATCGGCATACTCGTCGCCCACCTCGTAGGTCGGATCGATGGCCTTCACCTCCGAGACGGCGATCTGCGCGTTGGGATTCTCCACCTCGCCGTCGGCCACCACCGTGCGGTTGCGCCAGATTTCGAGGTCGCCCTTTTCGGGGTTGATAATCACGTCGAAGTTTTCGTCCGTCTCGTACTGCTTTTGCAGGGCGTGGCGGAAAACGTCCTCCAACACGCCGATCATCGTGCTCTTGTCGATGTTTTTCAGCTCCTTGAATTCAGCGAAGTTGCTGATCAGATTCAGATTATCCATGTTGCGTTATCTTATTTTTATTATTTTGATCCGTCTACTTGAAATCCAGGTACTCCTTCGTATATTTCACCTCGGAGAAGGCGTAGCGTTTGACCACCTTCACCAGCTGCTTGCGCTTTTTGCCCTCGACCGCCTGCTTCTCCTCGTAGGAGAGCGTGATCCCCCCGGCATCCGCCGCATCGAGCAACGCACGGATCTTCGTGCCGTTCAACAGCAGCACTTCGACCGGACGGCCCACCAGCTTGCGGAACTGCCGTTCGCATTTCAGCTCTTCGCCGATACCGGCCGAAGCCACCGTGAGCGAAAAATCCTCTTCGTCGTCGGCCATCGCCTCGTTGACGGCGCGGTTGACGGCGGCGCAGGTTTCGAGCTGCACGGAGGTGTCGCTGTCCAGCAGCAACTCCACCTCGTTGGAAGGGGAAACCTTACAACTCACCACAAACACATCGGTACCAACGAGTTGCTGTTCGGCAAGCGCCTTGATTTTCTGACAATCGATCATAATCGTTTCGGATATATTTACGAAATAAGGGGACTCCTGTCCCCTTACTGCTTCTTTTCACGCCACAAATATAGTAAAATTTTCTTCTACCACAAATATTTACGAAGAAAAATCGTTCCGACGCTCCCTTCGGCCGCCGCGAACGGCTCGGAAAGCCTCCGATACGGAGCGGTTTCGGGTCAACGGCGCGTCTCCGGGATCGGAGTCGGAAACCGTGCTCCCGCCGTTTCCTCGGAATTCCGCACCTCCGTTCGCCGGAACGATGCCGATCCGCTCGGCGGATGCACGGCAGGGCCGATCCGCCCCCTGACCGGAACACGAAGGAACCGTACCGCGCGGCAACCGGAAATTCCGCACGGTACGATTCCCCAAGATTTCGGCTGCGCGCTATGCGTGCGAGCGCTTTGACACAAATAGCGCGAGGATGAACGAAAGGGCCGAGGCCGCGATCCAGAAGAGGGCTGCGGCCTCGAAATCGTAGCGAGCGACGCCGTCGACGACCGTTTTTCCCTCGTTGATGAGCCACCCGCTCACGATGTCCTGCAACCCCGCGCCGATGTAGCTGGCCATGCCGACGATGCCCAGGGCCGCGCCGGTTGCCTCGCGGGGTACGATGTCGATGGCCATCAAACCTCCGAGGAAGCAGATCAGCACGCCGATGGCCATACCGAAGAGCACCATGCTCAGCATGTTGACGAGTATGCCGTCGCCCGAATAGAGGAACAGACACAGCGCGACGGTATTCAGCACGCCGAAACCGAAGGCCAGCACATTGCGGCGTCCGTGAAACAGCGTATCGGACAACCAGCCCGAAAAGACCGTCCCGACGATGCCCAGCAGCGCGTTGACCGAAATGACCTGTGTGGCCAGAGCCAGCGAGTAGCCCTTGACCTCCTGCAAGAACAGCACGCCCCAACCGTTGACGGCATAGCGCGAGACATACATGAAGGCGCTCGACAGGGCCAGCACCCAGACGAAGGGATTGCGGATGACCGAACGCTGCAAGTCGGAGGTCGAACCGTGGTCATGGCTCTGTCCGGGCGACTCCTCGCCGGTCAGCACCTCGATCGGAGGCAATCCTTTGGATTCAGGGGTGTCGTGAAGCAGGAAGACGATCACCGCTACGCCCAACACGCCCGCCACCGACGAGCCGACGAAGCCCCATTGCCAGCCGAAGATGCCGACGACGGCCCCGACGAAGAGGAACGACAGGAATTCGCCGAGGTTGTGGCTGGCGCTGAAAAAACCGTAGTAAGTGCCGCGTTTGCTCAGGGGATACCACCTCGACAGCGCGATGATCGCAGGCGGTGCGCCCATCGATTGCGCCCATCCGTTGACGCCCCACATCACGGCGAAGGCGACGAACAGCGTCATGTTGCCCGCCAAGCCCGCGCCGCCCGCGAACCCCAGCACCCCGACCAGCAGGTTGGCGACGGCCGAGACGCACAGTCCGGCCGCCATGAAGCGCTTGATGTTGCTGTGGTCGGAGAGAAAGCCGTTGACGAATTTGCCGATGGCATAGGCGAACAGCAGCGCCGAACCGATGATACCCAGCTGCGTGGCGTCGAGCGCCCCGCTTTCGAGAATCGGTTTCTTGACCACGTTGAGACTCGTGCGGCAGACGTAATAGAGACTGTAACCGACCGTACCGGCGATGAAACTCTGGAAGCGGAGTTTCCGATACAGTTTCATGCGCGCCGCGTCGTCTCCCGCGAAGGGTGCCGACGGCGCGCTTTTTCGAAAGAAAGAGAGTATGCTCATTCGTTTGTCGGAAAATGGTTTCAGGTTGCGGGATCGTCATTCGGCGAAGGTCAGTTCGACCTGCACCGGAAAATGATCCGACGGAGTCCGTGCACGGTAGGGCTTCGCGCTACCGGCGGGCTCCTTCGTACGGTAGGTGTCGGTCAGGATGCCGTAGCGCAGCACGCGGAATCCTTCGGTCACGAAGAGATAGTCGATGCACCGGAACGTCTTGCGATCGGGATCGAAGCCGTTCTCGGTGCCGGTCTCGGCATAGCGGAGTTCGGCCAGATCGCAAGCGTCGAACAGCAGTTTCGAATCGCGCAGCACGGCATAGCTTTCGCTCGTCTGGCCCACGTTGAAATCTCCCGTGAGCACGGCGCGCTCGCCGCGGCACATCGTCCGAATGCGGTCGACCACCAGCCGACAGCTTTCGACCTGCGCACGCCGGCCCTTGTGATCGGTATGGAGCGTGAAGAACCAGAACCGCTCGCCGCTCTCCCGATCGAGGAACCGGCCCCAGCAGCAGATGCGGACATATTTGGCATCCCAGCCCTTGCTCGGACGCGAGGGTTCCTCCGAAAGCCAGAAATGCCCCGAGTCGAGCAGTTGGAAACGGTCTTTCTTGTAGAACACCGCCGCATATTCGCCCGCCTCGGCCCCGTCGTCGCGTCCGACGCCGGTGTAGCCGTAACCGGGAAGCGCCGCAAGAAGATCCAGAAGCTGGCTGTGGAACACCTCCTGAGCTCCGAAAATGTCGAAATCGTGGTAACGGATCAGCGAGGCGATCACCGGAAGCCGCCGCTCCCAGCCGTCGCCCCTCGCATCGTCTCCGGCATTGAGCTGGCGCACATTATAGGTCGCCGCAGAGAAGCTCTGCGCGAAGCCACCCGTCGCCGCCGCGCAGAGGGCGGCGATACAGAACAGTACTTTTTTCATGATCGTACCGCTACCCGCGGCGTCCTTTCGATTCGAGATAGCGGATCAGCAGTTCGGGACGGTCGGTCTGGATGATGGTCGCCCCCATGTCGAGCAACCGGCCGTAGACCTCCTCCGTTTCTCCCCGGAAAGCGCGGTCGTCGTTCAGCCCGCCGCAGAGCGACGGCCAGAGCGAGTTCACCCAGAGCTTCGAACCGCCGTCCACGATGCGTTTCATACAGGCTTCCACCTCGGGCGTATATTCGTCCCAGCAGACTTCATAGGCCAACGGCTGCTTTTCCGATTTCCGGTACTCCTCGAAGAGTTCGCGTCCCTGCGGTTTGAGGATGTCGATGAC
>ENA-UEQP01000170-UEQP01000170.1-human-gut-metagenome-genome-assembly--contig:-NODE-170-length-76486-cov-22.820924_pt1 | contig 76486 bp, 71 predicted proteins | sample MGYA00242951_ERZ507951 | MGnify/ENA primary metagenome ERZ507951 (study PRJEB26167, sample SAMN06115539) | human gut metagenome | host: Homo sapiens | place: China:Shanxi | collected 2015-11-18...
GGTGGTTTATTGTTTCGCACATCTCCATTTCTCCGTTTGGAGAAACTCCGATGCACTCAACAGGCTAAAGCCCATAATATAATCGAGTAGGAGACGGTTAACCGCCTCCTACTCGATTTAGACTATAGCCAAAACGTTGGAATTAACATACTAGAAACATTTTTTTATTTTTTACCAAAAGTGTATACTTTATCACTGAAGGCACACATTTTTTACTAACTTTTTTCCTTTGCTATTCCGAAAAGTCGTTTTACAGTCTATTTCTGCAGAGCATATATGTCGTATGCTGGATACCTCACATTTTTCCATGTATAACTTCCATGCACGTCGTTTCCTATTTTCACAAGACTCTACTTTCTGTACTTTGTCACAGATATGGACACCCTTCGCAGACTATCTCGTAGCTATTGTATTTCCGGTATTCGGAGCAATTGGTTGTCTGGTAGGTCAGTGCCTAGTCATTTGAGTATGTGTAGCAATCAAAGTATTCATCATACATATACTCATATTTCCTGAAAAAACTCTTTGTCATGGAGCTTTTATACGTCAGGTGCGGTGTGATTCCATCATCCAAAAGCAACTTTTTCTATCGCAAATGTTTCGTATCCAACATCGGCTACTAGAAAGATGTGCAACGTAGTCCATCATTTCTAGGCCGAAGAACCACTAATACATAACATTAATCTCTATTTCTTAGAGTTTCTAGCGCATGCTTCAAATACCGTACATATGCTGAGTGAACAGTACTTTTATCAGCATGACTAGATCCATACTGAAGTGATTATTGTCTGTACCTTATTTGTCAGTCACAAGGTCATAAATATAACCCTAATCTATTGTCTGACAGATCAGATGTAGCAAATAATTCTGCGAGGCAATAAAGCATGTGTATCTATTCTCTTTTCTTATTGGCACTCTATGTGATTATATGAAACACTTCCTTTTTGGTATTTTCATTATATTAAATAGACAATGAAAAGTCTTATAGATCAGTATTTCAGCATTTTTATATATTTAAGTTCATTTTTATTGCAACCATGGTACAAGAAAAGTTTCCTCACAAGAATGAGATTTGTCTACAGTCCGAATTGAATAGGAGGCAGCAAAATTAGCTGCCTCCTATTCAATTAATTTAAGTCATCTATTTTCATTTTCTCTAGTTCTGTTTGTCTCTTTGTTTTGCCATTTTTTAGTTCGGAATTATATCTTATAATTCGTTTAATCATTAAATATACTCCAATTAGTACGATGATACATAAAATTATCCCCAATATTGTCATAATAACTGTAAGTGTCATATCATTTGCCTCCTTTCTCAACCTGTTTTTTGTATTCTGCAATCAATCGTTTAGCTGTATCAAAATCAATTTTTTCATCTACTGCAAACCTTTTTACTAATGCTATATATGGATCATTGTCCATTTCATCACATACTTTTATTTTTTGAATAAGCCTATCCAATCTTAATCTAACTGTTGGGTATGTCACATCATATTCTTTTGCTATTTCTTTTAAAGAACCTGAAGCCAAAACAAATTTTTTAATAAACACCAAGTCTTCATCTTCTAATTTTTCTATCCACTCTGGAATAATCTCTATCATAATTGAGTGTATCCTTTCACGCTCTTCTTTAATTATTTTAAGTATATACTTTAACATTGTTAAAGTCAATGTTTTTCTATAAAGTTTCCATATAATTCGTAGTTGCTATGCTCATGGTTAAGTCAAATAGCTATCTTTTATATGCCACTTTACCGTACACGACCATTATTGGCTGGTTATAATAAAAATAATCCTGTTATCACAACCATTTTCCTTTACAAATACTACCTTCAAACCACAATTCAGCTCAATTGGATTGTTACAATTCCCACACTTTTGATAGAGCATTGGCTTTTCAACTGGTATCTCTACTTTTCTGGTGTGATATGACATAAGTCTGTTCTACCAGTTTCCAATAATTTTGATATTCCTCTATCTCGCCTTGGATAATGTGTATTTTCTCGCTCTACGAGAAATTTTTCCTGTTTTTTCTCGTTGTTTAGCTTCTCTTTTCTCGTTCACCAGTTCAGGCGGCTACACTTTCAATTTCCTAATAGTCCTGTCTTTCCAATCAAGTTTTTCTTACATCTACTCCTCCAACAGTAATTCTTTAAACTGTTCGTTGCATTATCAATGACAATTCCTTTAAAACCACCACACTATTTACCTTTTAGGGTTGCTTCTCTTGTAATGTACCACATATTTTCCTCGTTGAAGATCTTTATAATTTAAATATACTGCTTTTCTGCATTGTGCAAAATATCGGATATCATGAATATGAATATCTGGTTCCTCTGGCATTGCAGCATAAATCATCATTCTATAGTAGTAAACTGTATCGTGAAAATAATAGCCTTGTTCATCTGCGACCAACATATTTTTTGTTTCATCGGATATTTCCGGGAGTCTACCATCAAGATCAACATAGACTGTATTTCCACCTATTTTTTTATCCAACAGCTCGATTTGATTCCCTTTGAGGTTTTCCTCCCATAAATCCATAAGCTGCGTATGTCTTATTCCGGTTTCTACTAAAATTCTAAAATAGGCAATTCTTTCCTGTTTTTGCTCACTTCGTATTGTCTTCTCTGCAATCTCTATTCTGCTTGCTATTTCAGCCAGACGAAGCAGCATACCGTCATTTGCTGATCTTTCATGTCTTCTTGAGTGTCTGTAGTAATAAACAATATTGAGGAACTTTTCTAAATCATCATAGTATATCTGGCGGAATCTACAGATTCTAACGGCATCGTATTCATTCAAGGTCGGATCCCATTCCACAATTTTTTTAATATACTTTCCCATATCTTCTAGTTTAGGCTGTTTTTGCGCCATCTCCATCCAAATTTCCACGGCTAAATCGTTGTTATCAGACATATCCTTACCCCCTCACCATAAGTCCATCCAGCTTCAGCCCCAGAAGTCCTACAAAATACCATTCTCCTTCCCTTTCCATTCTGGTAGGCACCCATACATCATTTAACAACACCTCGAATCCTTCCCCACAGTGGATTCCTCCATAGTCCTGAAGTTCTCCATCGCTATCCTGATACCGAAAGCTGTACCTGCCTGCCTTCTCATCATAATATAGTTTTCCTTCCATCTGATCGTCCTCCTAAGTTTAATCTCTACAGTATAAAGACACACTTACTCATCATTTCCCTGATTTTGTTCCCATTTTTTTACAAGCCGATAAAAGCTATCTTTTTTTAGTCCCAGTAGCATCATTGCTTCTTTAGAGCTGATAGCTTTTCCTTTCCATCTGCAATAGCACTCTTCCCAGTTGTCCGGATAGGTTACCTTCGGTCGTCCCAGGTGCCTGCCCTGTTCCTTTGCAACTTCAATTCCCTGCCTTTGTAGTTCATGCCGCTCCTCCCAGTCACTCTCCGCCACGTATGATAGTAGTGCCAGCACCACATCCGATATTACCTGCCCCATCAGATTCTTGTCCTTGGATGTATCTAAGATCGGCATATCCGCTACCCGAATGTCCATGTGCTGCTCCTTTGTAATATGTTGCCACTCATGGTAGATTTCTATGTAGTTCCTGCCAAACCGCTTTAACTCCGTGACGGTAAGCCGGTCTCCTTCACGCATAACGTGATTCACCAGCATATCATATACTTCTCTGCAAAACGTATGCCCGGATTTCTTCTCTACATAGATGTTTCGCCGTTCGATTCCAAGTTCCAGGAGTTTTTTGATCTGCCTGTCCGGGTTCTGCTCCTTTGTGGATACTCTTACATAACCAAAGTCCATGTTCTCACCTCTTTTCCTATGTAAAATATGTGTCGCTAAAGGTATACCTTTCGAGACGCTTTTCGATGACCGGTATCCCGCTTAAAAAGTGTCGCTAAAGGTCGGTTTTGCTTTTTGCGATGTCGCAGGTCTGCTATACCACCTTTAGCGACATATTATCTTATACGTCAGGGCACCCTTAGTTCTTACAGACTGTCCACAAAATTTTTATATGGTGAACATTCGAATGCACTGCATCAGCGCTGCACATAGTTCCTGGTACAGATCTTCATCGAATACACCAAACTCCATGGCATTCTTGATTAAGAGCGGCCGGTACATCAGATGAATCTCCTTTATTGCTTCCGCATCTCCTTCCTTGGCTCTTCTAAGCAGGTCTTCAAAATTCATCTCGCTTACCCTCCATTTCTTTTCGCAGCTTCGTAATAATGTAGAAATAGACGGCTTCCGCCTGCTTTTCCGTCATTCCAAATTTTTCTCCGATTTCCCGGAAGGTAAGTTCCCCGAAAAGTCTCGCAAAGAGAATCTTCTTATGCTTTTCCTTTAACCTTTCCACTGCATGAAGCAAGCTCTTGCTATCAAGCATAAGGATGAACTCTTCAAAACGTTGCCAGTCCATCACAATAAATGCCGACTGTTCCACCTGGTAGCCGTGATATTGGGTTTCAAAATCCAGATAACTTTTATAGCTCTGATCCTCGAAAGCAATCTCCTTTGCAAGGATTCTATTTCTTTTCCCCAAATAACTTGCTTTCCTGTTTGCGATTGCCGCCTGCAGATACGCTGTGAAGCGGTTCTGGATCGCATCTGTATATCTGTCCTTCATTTTCTCCTCCGTATGATTTGTATTTTTCTGATCATGCGGAGGATGGCGGTCCCCTGATCCGAACAAAAAAGAAGAAAACACTCCGATGCTTTTTAAGCTTCGGACTGTCTTCTTCATGCATGGTACTATATGAACTTATCTTTTGGTATGCTGTTACCTTACCCGAATGGATACAGACTGACGCAGAATAAGCAACTCTTTTTTTAGCAGCTTGGGATTCCCTAAAGACGCAAAAAAGCCAGCCAATACTCTCTACCGCCCCATACTTATAATACTTAGAGGTATGAGGCCGTTATAGGAAACTATTAGTTTCCTTTTTGGTATGTTGTCTGCTTTTTTACTTTTCTTTGGTATGCTCTTACACTACCATTAGGGAGGTGGACAGATGCCTTTATTATTCGATGATAACAAACTATTCAGCATTCAGCTAAAAGACGCACGCAAGAATATGAACCTCACGCAGGCCAAATGTGCAGAATACTTAAATATCTCCACAACGTTTTATAAAGAGCTTGAAAGAAACCAAAGTAGCCCCAGTCTCGAACTTTACTATAAAATTTGCCGGAATATGCACATATCTGCGGATTCCTGCATCTTCCCCCAAGACCGGACTACATCTGCGTACAATGACCTGCTGTTGCTAATTTCCCAGTGTTCAGAGTCTGATCTTAACGTCTTATGCGCCACCGCCAGAGCTCTGATCGAGGAATCAACTTCAGCCAGCAAAATATCATAAATAAATACCTCTATATTATATATATGGTAAGTGCAGCCCATTTCTTACAAACAGGCTGCACTTTTTCTTAGTTAAGTTTTCTAAAATAGTACGTATTATTTCTCCCTTTTTACAAAAGTGTGTCTAATGCATAAACCCTTATAATTATTCGCTTTTGCCACTTTTATACATTTTCTATTCATTTTTCACTAATAGGGAGTTCGTTTTACACTAAGTTGTAGTGCAATTTATTAGAATGGAATTTTTGAAAGAGCCAGCACCTTGAATGGGCTGACTCTTTCAATGTCACCTGTAATTGACAAACTGGGATTTATTATGCATTAAATTTATCCTTTATTCCCTTTTCTGTTTTATAAAAGCCATAAAACAAAAATACAATTCCTATACAAATTCCTACCATAAGGGAAATATTAACTGAAATCTGCAAAAAGAACATTCCTATACTTACAATAATCTCAACTACTCCTAATATCTTGCCAAGAGAGATAAAATTATTTGGTGCTATACTTTGTGCATAATTCCAGTGTTCTTGTGATTTTCGTGAAGTTGGTGTACTATATCCATTACCTGATTTTATGTCAGTTGCAGGATGTCTTTTCAATATATATCCAACCAAAATCATCACAAAAGGCATAATCAGATTTAATAATAACAAGGAATACATAGTTTGCCTCCGTAAATTCAGATTTGTAAGTTTCTTTTCACAGTATAACACATACATATCTCTATGTGTATCAACAATTTATCCTTATCTTCCTGTCGAACCAAAAGTTCCTGTCCCTCGTTCTTTCCACTCCTCAAACGTGAAATCTGGTATCAGCACTGGCATGATCACAAGCTGTCCGATCTTGTCTCCTGCTTTGATCTCATAATTTTCCCTGCCGACATTAGAAATGATTGCATGTACCTCTCCTGTGTAACCGGAATCAATCGGTGGTAATTCGCATACAATTCCTTTTGCACTTAATCCACTTCTCGGAAAGATATATCCGGCATATCCATCTGGAATACGAAGACCGAATCCCAATGGAATCTTATTTACCTGTCCCGGTACCACTGTAAAACACTCAGGACTGAATACATCAGCCCCGGCATCATTGGCATGTGCCCTCTCCGGACTCTTACCTCCAAAATCAATCAGTTGAATCTTCATCGTTTTCTTCTTCCTCCAATATTGTTTCTTCACATAACTTAGGAAAATCCACTTGGATGATGTCGGTCGGTGACATCTTAGGTGGAACACATTTTCCACATGTCATATGATAGGCTTTGCGTGTATATGTCTTTTGATCGTTATGATTTTATCTTTTATTTTTCATTTTATCTAAATCTAAAATCAGAGCTAGACAATAGCCCCTTCGCTACTATCTGGCTCTGATTTTTACACATTTTCCTGAAATGCACTGATAGATGCCATGATCCCTAGCATAGCATCTTCATCAAATCCCTGTAAGGGATTATCTTCCTGCGGCTCCTCCTCAGTCTGTGCAGACTCTTCTGAAGACGGCAAATCTTCCCAAGACTCTGACTCTTCAAGGAATGTTTTATCACTCGCATTTTGTTCCTTCAGAATCTGCAAAACAATCCTGCGTATGCTTTCATAGTTGTATGCTGCCCCAGCATCCGTGGGCACTTCCCCACGCTCTTCCATAAGCTGAAAAGCAAGGACCGCTTTTACAATATACTGTGCCTTTTCTCTTCCCAAAGAATTGAGAAACTCTGCTACCCGGGTATGATCTGCATTATTCCTCCGAAATCCTATTGTCATTACATACGGATTTTTCTTTTCCATGGCAATTACCTACTCTTTTTCTGTACCTGGTACAGGATCTCGTATCCCTTGGCATTGGCGCAGATATCGTCAATAAACACGCACTTCCCTACCTTGTCCGTATTCTCCAGATAAGGTTTTAATAACTTTGATCCACCACCGATAAATACAATGCAGCCGGTCTTTAGATCTATTCCTCTTTCTCTGAAAGTTCCAAGAAGATCCTCTACATATTGTGCAGTCATTTGTTTCACCAGTTTGATTACACTGTTGCTGTAGTCACTATTCTTATCACATATAATCGTATCAATGTCTGTTTCATCAAGCAAAACATCAAGTTCTGAGTTTGCTCTGGAAACAATGCGGTTATACAGAGTAATCACGCCCATTTCCAGTGAATCGCATACAGAAAGATCCGGTTTTCCTCCACGAAGCAACAAATAGTCCACCGTAAAGCCCCCGATATCTACCGTAACCACACGATTGTAAGATGCAATCTGCGGATATATGGTCATTGCTGCAGCATAGTCCTGGGGAAATACCGCAGTATCGGTAATCTGCACCATATACTCTCTCTTGTTGTAGGTGAATCTGATTACGCCCGACCTCATAAAGAACTTACCAAACTTCTTATAAAGTGCTCCATAATGCTTTGGTGGCAGTCCTACCGGAAGTTCTACCTGGTAGATGATATCTTTCGATTGTCTAGGACGTTTCTCTAATTCTTTTCCGATACCGAACAGGGTAAGGATAAAGAATCTCTCGTCCTGGGTCTTGTCCTTCATAAAAGGAATCCGCTTTCCGGTAAGAGAATAATACTTCCCGTCGTACATAAGATAATCACCTAATATCGGTTTCATATCGCTTTCTTCAAGACCGGAAGTAAATACATCTTCTTTCGTTTTCATGTTGCGGTTCCCATGATCCATAGGGATTACAATTTTCTCATAAGTCATAATGTCACGCTCCTTTACGTATTTTCTAATATATATATACGTAATGAGCATGTTGTTTCTTACAGTAACCTCAATTTTTAATCCGAATGCAATATTTTAGCTCTAAATGGACAAAAAAAATGGGGTATCCGAAATAAGTGGTTGAAACTGCTTATACGGATACCCTTTTCTTATGTTCGTTTTGTCGCAATAAGTGGTTGAAAACCTACGCATTGAAAATATGCGATATTTTAAGAACTGGTTGAAAGAGATAATGATAATTACCTGAATCCGTGAAGTTCACGGATTTATAAAGTTGATTCCTTAAAAAGCGAATCAACTAAAAGATCTTTGCACAATTACGTGAGGAGAATATCGCCATTTTTAATCTGATGCTGTGAACGGTTCGGTGTTACATCCATTCGATTGCAGCACTTAACAAAATCTCTCCTTTGGTCTATTTTTTCCCTATCCCACACAAAACAAAACTCCTTAATTAAAAAACCTTTTTTTACTTCTACATATCCCATCACCTCATCATTCAAATAAAGTATCCATCTTTCATCCTGTTTCTTAATTATCAACTCCTGTAATTGACACAACTCATATGCATATTCATGTTTCTGGACAACCTCAAATAAAAAGCTCTCATTGATTTCCTTTCGTGTATAATATGTAGAAATATATGCCTCATCATTCTCTTCACTTCCCAATTCAACACAATCCCTATTATCACTTCCTAAAATGAAATAATACACTAATTTATCCATTGTAGAATCTACTTTCATCGCTGAGCCCATCATCAGACAACCGATCAAAAAAATAATTGTCCAAAACAAATATATTCCCCAATAAGCAGATTTGCTTTTGACAATATTCTTATCACGATGTCTCCCAAAGCACATAAGATGTGTTAATTGTCTTGGATAAAAAATAATCAAAAAAGCTGAAACAACTATATAACATATTTTCATTTTATTATCTTTCTCCTGAATCCGTGAAGTTCACGAATTTATAAAGTTGATTCCCTAAAAAGCAAATCAACTCAAAAGTCTTTGTGCAGTTAACGAGTTACATTATCATTGAACAAATCATGGATAACTCAATATGTTCGATTATCCTCACGCTTCGTTGGATACATAATCCTATTACTTTTAGGTGTATTTCAGACACTTTTTTATCTGTATTATTTCAAATTTTCCCTCATATTTGAGGTTTTGATATTTTTTAGAACCATAGTAGAACCACGCATGCACAAACTGTGCTTTTACAATTACTCCAAACCATTAGCTCTGCTCGAATATACAATTTCCAACAATTCTCCCGTCGTATCAAAAGCTCTTAATTTAGCAAGTAAATCTTCATCTTCTGTATTTACTACCGTCTTAACTCTATCCGGATTTTCATAAATTCCACATGATGTAACAAATGGAAGTTCCTTGTTTATCATTGCCTGTGTAATCCTATTCTGTAAATCTGTTAACTCTGCGGAATAATCACTTGCTTCCTGATAGGTACTTTCATCTGCCGGAGCATCCTGTATTTCTGTATTTACTTCTGACTCACTAACCCGTTGCTCAGTTTCCTGCTGCTCAGAAATGGAACAATCAATATTTAGTATTTCTTCAATTACGTCTTTTTGCTCTTTCCTCAGTTCATTATAAGCAACTCCACCATATTCATAAAACGTTCCTGAAACAGCAGTATATTTCAAACTGTCTAGTTTACATCCATTTGCCATACTAAAAGTCAGATATCTAGCATTTCTTACAGCGTTCAGCATACCACCATCATCTTGTCCATAATTAATTCTATCCCAATTTTCAGGTCCATAACAAGTAAGTGAGTTCAATACTTTATAAAGAGATGTAATACTATCTGAATCAGTTATTGAAACATTTCCTATCTCAAGCTGTAATGCTTTTCCTTCATCTGTATTATCTACATCTGAAGGTTTCACATAAACTTCTTTTATATCTTGTTCACTATGCACATCATATATCAAAGAAAGAACATCCTTGAATGGATATTCATCACTTTCAAAGTACATAAATTTCCATAACAGATATGTTCCGGCAGTCTTCCTAATAATATATTGCAAGTCATTATGTCCTGATACATAATATGTTTCTTCGTTGGCTTCTACCTCTTTTCCCATTGACTTTTCCAACTGTTCACTTGAAACAGAAGCAACTGCTTCATATACCGCAGTATACTTATCAATTTGAACCTTGCAACCTTTCATTGCCTGCTGAGATTGCGAACCATCAGCAGATGCTAATAATGTATCAATCGCAATGAATCTTTCCTGGTCAATTGATGGGACATCATTCTCTTCTACACCAGTATTATCAACAACAATTGTTTTCTCAGGTTCCTGATTTATAATTGATGTCTTTACAAAAGCACCGATTCCCACCCCAAGAACAACTACTAAACATGCTGCAATACTTCCATATTTAACAATTTTGCTTATATTTCTTTTTTTATTCATATTTTGTCCTCCTTGTTCACTTCTTCTAAGTAAATCCTCATCCAAGTTTCCAAAGCCGATAAATAAATCCTCTTTATTCATGAAAGATATCCCTCCTTTTCCAATCTGTCTCGCAGTTTATTTCTTGTGCGATTAAGCATCACTCGAATATTATTTTCTGACATACGATACCTAACTGAAATATCCTTAATTGAATCTGAATAGAAATATCTTCTGATAAAGACATTTCCTTCTCTTTCAGGTAATGCTCTGACAAATGTGTTTATTGTTTCTTGCAATTCTTCTACAATATACAATGCTTCTACATCTGAATGTCCTGCCAAGCATTCTTCCAATTCTTCCAAAACTAATGCAATCTCTCCTCGTCCTCTTTTTTGTGTATATTTATTTCTATATTTATTAAAGGACAGATTCCGCACAATTTTAGCTAAGAACAGATTAAAGTGTACCGGATGTGTTGGTGGTATTGAATCCCATGTTTGCATCCATGTATCATTTAGGCATTCTTCCGAATCCTGCCTATTTCTAAGAATGTTGTTTGCAATCTTATAACAATATGAGCCATATTTTATTGAGGTTTCTTCTATTGCTTTTTCATCCCTGTTAAAATACAGTTGAATGATTTTTTCATCTGTCATTACTCTACTCCTTAAATCGCGACTTTAAGTTCTCTACATCCTATATGACACCAAATAATTCAAAACATTACAATGATTTTTATAAAATATAGCACGAAAGAAGGGGCTTGCATATACAAGCCTCCCTCATAAATTTTCATTTGTCTACTTCATTAACTGGGGTTTCACAATCAGATATACCTTCGTCCTTTCTAGCATAAAAGGGATAGAACAAACACTTTTCCGTGTGAGTCCTATCCCTTTATATTGTTATTTGTAACTTTATTCTTCTAATTTCTTTTGTTGTAAAGATACCAGATAATCGTCTACTCCTTTGACATTTTCAGCCCAGTTTCCTTCTGCGTCCGTATCCCAAGTAAGCGTCTTACCAGTTAATCCTACTTCTTTGCAGATCTGTGCCAGCTTGTTGCACCCTTTGTCTATGTTGTCACGCTTTATCTGCTTTTTACTGCATGGAATCTTTTCATGTTTCCAGTCCTTATTGATGCAAGGACATTCCCTGCATTTTTCGCTGTAATCGCCGTGACAGACCGTGGCTAAAAGCTTATCCATGTCATAGGCTTCGTATACGAAAGTAGTTCCCTGGTTCTTCATTTCCTTAAGAACCGGCAACAGATTCAGTGACTGGTTCACCCCGGGCACACAAAGAAACGTCCTGCCGGAGAGCGCATGCGCCAGATCTCCCTTTAAGGGTCCTTCTGTCACAAACACTGTTTTTTCTCCGGGATTTCCCACGAAATGCACCGGGCTTCCGGAAGTAGTCCCTTTTTCAAAATTGACACTGGATAACCAGATATACTTCCTGCCCTCATACGGGTGGTCTAAGCGGATCTGCACGCCGGTAATCAGTCCATAGATATTTCTTACCGGGATCATAAAGCCGGAGCTCTTACGGTTAAAATATACCGTCCACTCTCCGTCCTTATCCTTGTAAAAACCGGGAACACCTTCCACTGTGCAGCCCTCTTCTATTAACCTCTTTGTTAAATTCCGAAAGCCATATACCGGGGTGCTCTTATACCCGTTCTCTACAATCTGCTCCTCGGTAAATCCGCGTTTTAACAGATTATTTTTGTGGCAGTCTGCAAGGATCAGCATGTCAAACAGCTTAGAATAGGTCTTGTGCTTATCTGCGTCACTTGCCATGACGGCATTTGTAATCTGCGTCTCTGTCCTTTCCATGTCCTTTCTGTGGAGCATCTCTCTTTTGAAATCTGTTCTCCCTGTGGCTTCGATGATCTCTTTTCTGGCAGTTTTTATATCCACGCCATAAGCTTTCGCATACAGGTTCAACATGCCACCACTTTCTCCGCACCGGTTGCACCGGAATACATTCTTTTGCAGATTCAGATTCATCTTTCCTTTGTGATCGTCGCACAGAGGACAATCCACATCTAAGCTTACTGTGTTCCGGTGTCGTACTCGTAAGTTCATCACACTTGCAACGTCACGTATCGTAAAAGGAAAATCCTGCATGGAACTTTCCCTCCTTTCTTATGACCCCATGTAAGAATACATGAGGCCGTAGTATTTAGCAGGCCGGTGCAAGTGCCTGATCTAACAGGTACTTTGCTGCAGCACGGAGCAGGTTGTCGGGACCTTTATAGGAGTCTACGTACCATTGTAAGGCTCCCGGCTTCTCTACTGCAATCTGTCCTAAAGTTTTTCCTTTGTAACATCCGGCAGAGACTACCACCCTGACTGCAAGATCACGGTTTAGTTTCCCATAGATTTCCGCTACCGGCATATTCTTTGAAATACCCTGCACAGACTCCGGAGTCGCATTCTGCTGTAAAAAACGTTCCTCCAAAGAAGTAGAAGTTTCCTTGGTTGCCTTTCGTACTTCCCTTACAGGTGTCTTATTTTCTTCTTTGCTACGCTCTAACACTTCCCCGGGCATCGGGATATAGTCACCGATATCGCACTGTCCGGGAATGGATTCCTCCGGAAAATCTGCTTCCATTTCGGGATCTGTTGTTTCTGAAAAATCTCCCGGGATAAGCGGTTCTCCTTCCATTACCGATCTGTCAATCGGGGCTTCCGTCACTTCCGGATCCATTTCCTTTTCCCTGTCGGCAAATTGCAGCCCGAAGCCTGCATCTGATAATGCACGTCCCACAGCTGCAGTCTCCGCTAATTCCACATACTTCTGACCGATCTCAGAGTCCTCACGGTATTTCTGCGCAAAGGCATTTGCCACATAGGAGTCGTCCGGATCATTTTTATTTAAGTATACCCTTGCTTCCACAATCGCCATCTGTGCTGTGATATTGCGGATCACCTTTACAATTTTTCCTTCCGGATAGCATAAACGAAACCACAGCTTTCTATAAGCCACATCCAGATAGTACTTAGGTAACTGCCCTTCCTTTTCAATCAGTCGCATAAACTTTCTGGGATCAAATCCTTCAATCTGATGTAATGCTGCTACAGCCGCTTCCTGCTCATACATGTAATTCTCGTTCATTCTTTTGCTCCTTCCTTTGGTAGTGGGAAGGTGGTATATAGAATAAATACCGCCCTCCCACACATTTCTATGAATTTAATTTTGCTGTAATAGATATGGTGCATTCGGCATCCTTCGGATTCCGTATTTTTATTCCGGAGGTATCCTCGCTGACTATGCAAAACCCTGCATTTTCTATTACATCTTTTAACTGTTCTGATATTCTGGATGCTTCCCTGATATGACAGGTCTTACATCCACAATGCGTCGTATTACATAATATCTTTTTTCCATCCTGCTCATAGATGTCGGGATAGCATACGTTGAACCCTAATCGTTCCAGCATGGTGTCTGCGTACCCAAAGAGTACCCACATCAGCTGTTCATCCATGGGGAACCGCAGTGCCGCTTCATTTCTGTCCATCTCAAGTACAGTAAGGAAATATTCATACGTGGCATTTAATAACTTTGCCCTTCTTTGTTTCATGCACTCCGGCATAACTATTTCGCTCACTTGTATCCTCCTATGCTGAAGCTTTTTTCGTAAGCAGTGCGTTGTATTCCCTTACGATTCGCTCTCCAAGACGGGTATTTCGCTTGTCACACGCCGTGTTATGGATTGCCTGGTAGAGAGACTTCTTACTGCCTACAATGACTATTTTTTCTTTCGCCCTGGTGACCGCCGTATAGAGGATGTTACGCCGTAACATCATGTAAAACATGGGAAGCCATGGAAGGATCACAACCTTATATTCACTTCCCTGGCTCTTATGTACCGTTGTTGTATACGCATGCTCTATAAGGTCCGCATCCTCCGCACTGTATTCTGCGATTCTTCCATCCGAAAAGGACAGGCGCATAAGATCCACGCCATCCTCATCCTGATAGATATCTGTGATATACCCGATGTCACCGTTACTGATGTCATTCTTATTTTTGTTATGAATGATCCGGTCGCCTTCACGGTACAGTGCGTTTCCTGCCTTTAATTCAGCCTTCCAGGAATCTTTTGGATTTACGATCTCCCAGAGCCTGTCATTTAAGACATTCACGCTTGCATCTCCCTTTTTCCGAAAGGGGGTGAGTACCTGTACATTGTCTACCCCGTATTCGTCCACAAAGGCCATGTAATACTCCACTACCTTATCTGCAGCTTCTTTTGCACTGTCCGCCTGGCAGAAAATGAAATCCTCACCATAATCAAGACCTGCATCATTCTTCAGCATTCTGTGGGCATTTGCAGCGATCCTGCTGTCCTTTCCCTGGCGAAATACCATGTCAAGAACCGTAACAGGCACTACGCCACACTTCACAAGCTCCCTGAACACGTTTCCTGGCCCTACACTGGGAAGCTGATCCACGTCACCAACGATAACCAGCCTCACGCCCTTTTCTATATGCTTAAACAGCTCATAGGACAGGCGCATATCCGCCATGGTAAACTCGTCTGCAATGATAAAATCCATGGACAACATTTCTTCCGAAGCCTCGTATTCTTCGTCATTGTTAAGCCCCAGTGCACTATGCAGTGTAACCGCATCTGTTCTTCCGGTACTTTCCGCCATACGTCTGCTGGCTCTGCCGGTCGGTGCCGTAAGTAAGATGTTCTTTTCCCCGATCTTCTCGCTGATATAAAGAAGTACCTTCTGTACGGTCGTCTTTCCGGTTCCGGGACCGCCGGTAATAATACTGACCAGATTGGTAAATGCTTTCCTTACCGCTTCCACCTGCTTATCAGACAAAAGGATCTTTAAGTCCTTTTGTGCCTGCGTAATCAGATCATCAATCCCTGCAGGCGGCGTATAACTCTGAACCAGTAATTCGGCAAAGTCCTTTGCGGCTTTCGTTTCATACCCATAGAGTTTTGCACTGTAAAGGGCTCCGTCCTCATAGTAAAGTGCTTTGTCATGCACCATCTGATACATCACCTTGTACACTTCCACCTCGCTCACCACTTCAGCCGTATAGCCTCTGTTTAACTGCTCATATACCTGCTTCTGGAATTTCTGCTTATCGGCATAGAGATTACCGTTCTGCATTTCCAGTTCCATGCAGTAGCCGATACAGCCTTCGATCCTTAATGGCTCATTGGGTCTGCAGTGATTCGCTCTGGCGATCTCATCCACGGTAAGGAACCCAAATCCACTGATCTCACACAGGGCAAACGGCTGGTTCTTTACGACATCCAGTGCCGCATTCCCGAAATGCTCATAGATCTTACGGATTTTCTTAGGTGTTACCTTAAACGGAGTAAGATACGCTGCCAGATCCCTGACCGCATGACTATCCTGATATGCCGAAAGTATTTTATCCAGTTTTTTCCTGGTGATTCCCTTGATCTCCAGTAGGGACTCCGGGTAATCATCCAGAATTTCAAACGTTCTGGTTCCATACTTTTCGACAATCAGTTTTGCCGTCTTGGGACCAATCCCTTTTACCATACCGGATGCCAAGTAGCTTTCGATTCCTTCCACACTCTGCGGGCGGATCTCTTCAAAATAATCTACCTTGAACTGCACTCCATGGCTGTTTTTCTCCCAGTCACCATGCAGATCTACTTCCGATAGCTTATTTGCCGGAAGATTATTTCCGATAGCGGTAAATTCATATCCAGGTCCTTTATAGTAATTACTTCTGGCTGCCTGTGGCACCGATTCTGCTTCCGTAACATATACATAGATGCAAAATCCATTCTTCTCATAGACCGTTTTTACATACTTACTTTTCATCTGCTTTCTCCTCGTCTTGATAACAGAAGATACAAGCACCTTCCTCTTTTTCTATCATTCGATAAATTTTCTTATGATATTGTTTTGCTTCTTCAATCTGCTCTTTCATATTTGGTGTTATCACATCTCCGCAGACTATGACGATATCACAGGACTTAGCCATTGACTTTTGTAGGCTCTTCCTGAAGAACGCATCCGATAGGTTTGCGTTATTAATTGCAAAAGCAATGTATTTAAAAGTACAGCACTTAGGCTCTCCTCTTCGGAACACTCTTTTGTAGTGCTTGCGGAGCTCATATTCCTTTTCTGCATCTTCTTCTGTGACCGCATCACAAGGTGAGCATATAAGTATTTCTGGTATCTTTCTTTCCTTACACATATTTTTTCTCCTGTTCTACATACATGGTAATAATCACTCCCTTTTTGCCTTCCACTACCCGGTAAATTGGGATATTTAATACCTTTGCCTTTGTAATCTGTACCTGCATTCCACCTGTCACTTCCCTGCCACATACAAACATCGCATGGCAGTTTTTAAGGATCACATCTTCGATCTCTACCCGGAAATCCTTTGCATCCTTTGAAGGCCCGGTAAGATAGCTTCCGGGAGCATAAGTCTTATAGTGGTACATATCCTCTATAAGAGCCCGAAAATGCGATACAAGCGCGATCTCCTTTGCGTGAGTGATGGAATCCTTTGCATCATACGGTGCACAGATAAATACAACCTTTCTTTTCTCCATACCGTTACGCCACCTTTCTTTCCTTTACGGCAAATCTCCGGTTCTCCGTCGTCTGCACGTAATCGTCATAGACATCCGGGTGCTGGATTTTTAACTTTTCCAGTCCCTTTTTGTCAATGGAGGTACGGTAGGTCGGATTATAGGACACCTCATACTTTGTGGTGCCATCCATGATCGTGCCGCTGCAGCTTGCTCCTAATTCTTCCAGAACACCAAGATAGGACTGCTTCATTCTCTCCTCCAGACGCTTTACCTCGCCTTCCAGCTTCGCTTTTTCCTGCTTCAGGCTCAGATACGTCTTGATCCCTGATAGATTCTTTGTGGAAAGAATGACACCTGCGGCCTGCGGATCTGCTGGACCATAATGCTTTTTGATGCTTGCGATCACAAGATCTGCTTTCTCTACGTAATCCGGCTCCACCTTCTTCAACACCTTTTCTTCCCAGAAGTACTTCTCTTCCGCAATAAGATCCTCTTCTATCTCCATATCTCTTTCAATGGGTCTTATAAAAAACTCCTCCTCATTATTCCCGTAAAGGCAGGCAATATAGGCCTTATCAATGTTCATGACGGACATATAGTGACGTACCTGGTATTCATAATTGACCGGGATTGTATTGTTTGCCCATTTTTCCTGACAGTTGTAGTTGGTTGTCTTACACTCCAGGATTCCATACGTACCATCTGCAAATTCGATGAAAAAGTCCACATCTGCAAGCATAAAGGGATACAGCGGATGTCTGAACATCGTGCGCACCGGAAAAATCTTAAGTCCTGTCTTTTTGGAAAAGATTTCTGCTACCAGATCTTCCAGTCTGTGTCCTACTTCCTTTGCTACCCAGTTATCCTCATTTTCCTGATAAGCCGGACGGATACCTGTTTTGTCGTAAAAGAGATCTCTTTTGGTTGCAAACGGGGAAACTCCCATGATTGCTGCAGCATCACTGCCACCGATTCCTTTCTTACGGTAATCTAACCATTCCTCTCTTGATAATCCGGAAATATCCACAACTGCTTCCGGCTTGTAATTTAAGTTAAGACTCATATTCTTTCTCCTTCCATACGACAGAAAAAGAGAAGGGGACGCCTTCTCTTTTCTGCCACTGTTCTATATTTCATTCTGTTTCTATCTGTTCAGTTCGCTGAGCGGTTTCCCCAGATAGTCTATGGTGACCTCTTGTTTCTCGCGGTCAAAGTAATAAACGCTGTTGGAAAGTCTTTCCTCCGGAGAAACATTGGTTTCATTTACCTCTTCCACCATTTCTTTCTGCATTGCTCTCTGCTTTCTTGTACCTTCATCCGGTAATACCAATACTTCATGGATGCTGGATGGATAGATAAACAGATTACTGTGTAACTCCTCCGCTATCTGATTCAGTGCCGGACCATTTAAAAGTGAGCTTGCACCTAGATATTTGGAGTTTGTTGTCAGGATATACAAGGGAATCTCCACTCCCGGAGGAAGTTCAAAGTCATCCTGTTGTGCCAGCAGATCACTCAGTTTGCAACAGTATGCCTCTTTCATCGTGTTCTTCAAGGCAGTAGTAAACATTTCCTCTTTGGAAACTCCCCAGATTTCCAATAATCTGTCAGTGACATAGATAAAGCCCGTTCTTCCCACGGGAGCTTCGTCATTTCTGACACACGCAATGACTGCCAGGTCAAGTATCCGCTTATGGGGTCTGCTGGATAAAGTTTCCTTGTTTGCCTCATAATTACACAGTGCAACTCTCAGATGTTCCTTTGCCCTGTCATATTCATAGACATTTCTTTGTAGCTCCTCATCGTCTATTTCATAGCAGGATCTGATATCCTCCAGAATGTAATCTATCATCTCCTCAATCTCTTCATTGGTCCCCTGAAATCTCTGATAGAAATTATCTACATATACCGTAGGACCTCCTATGTTGCCTTTTAACATTATAGAAATTCCATGTAATATCGTTCCATTATTCTTATTTACGTCTACCGGGGATACCTCATATCCTTCTCCCAGCTTATTCTTTAATTCTTCCATCAGTTTCTTTCTTAATTCTTCCATTTGTCCATTCTCCTTTGTTTTTATTTACATTTCCGGGAAATCATACTCTGCCCAGTTCATTGACAGTGCCCTTGCGATCTGCTCTTCCATCTTGGCGATACGGCTGCCCGAAGCTCCTTCGCACTCCAGCATGAAAAGGATCTCTGAAATAGCGAAATAGATATCATGTGCCGTACAGGACCAGACATCGTACTGTGCCTTGAATAAGTCCAGTGCTTCTGCCTGATATTTCTTAGGAATTACAAGCTTTGCCATTACTTCGCTCATGCAGTTCACCGGATTGGCGATCCGCACTTCTAAAAGCTCTGTAAGTTTTCCGATTGCAAGCTGATACTTTGCATAGAGTTTCTTAAGCTGTGCATCATAGTCTGCCATTGTGCTGCCGTTCTTATGAACAAGCTTTAATGGAGACCCCAGGTTGACACTCTTTCCATCCTTTACGTTTAACAGCATAGGGTAGATATTGGCTCCACAGGTTCCGGTATCCGATGTAGTAACCCGCACCATGGGGATCATGTCTTCCGCCGTCTTCCCAAGAAGGGAAAGTTCCCTGCTGTAAGCCGATAACAGACCCGACTCATCAATGCTCCACATGGCAGATACCATGTCATGCTCATAGAAGCCTGCCATGTACCTGCAGCCTTCAAATTCCTCCTGCAAATATTGCACGGTGTGAAGGAATATCTCCTCCATGTTAAGGATAGCGTAATCATTGCAGTCTCCGCTCAATACTGCGGATACCTTTCCTTCGCTGATGCGGAGTAATGCCTCTCCCTTTGTGACTTTCAGTACGTCATTTAAGATTCTGGCATAGACGTTTCTCTCCACCCTGCGAAGGCCGCTTCCCTGGATACCTGCACGATCCAGAATGCTCTTGATGGCGCAGTCCCTCACCGGTAACATTTTTCCCCGGTATTTGAGCATTAACGCTGTATTTGCAATCGTATCCGTTATGATGCCATCATCCATGCCATCTTCCGTATACTGACTGCGTAGTTCTTTCTCAAAGGTACTCCCTGCAATAATGGGAACTAACCGCAGGTTTCTGACCTTTTGTCGGATCCAAGAGGATTTTCCCATAATTTCATGCAGGCATGAAAAGAAATCCTCCTGTTCCCTGAAGACACCACTGTAAGCGTCTTCAAACACTCTTGCTCCATTCATTTGTTTTCCTTCCTTTCTTCTCCTCATTCGAGGTTATTTATCCAGCCGCTTTGCGGATTAAGCCCTTGTATGGGAAATTTCTGGCAACAAAAAAGAATGGCTGCACAATGAATCCATTCCTAAACTGCGTGTGGTATTGCCCACATATAAACTTATTTTTCATTTCCATTTTCCGGAAACAAAAAAAGTGCCAAAAATATGCCACTTTTACTTATGGCAATTTTTGACACTTACGTACAAACTTAAACAACGTGTGCTTCTATCCCGATTGGGATGCACAAAAATCAATTACAAGCTGAGAATAGCATATCTGTGATTACTCTGTCAACCGGCTTTTAACACTCGCTATAATAATCAAAGCATTCCAACTTTCTTCTGATAACATTGTTTGTATGTTATTAGCCCATTGACAAAATTCAAAAAATTTTTCAGGGATTTTTCATCATCTGCTGTATTTACTCTACAAGTGATCTGTATTATGGGTCATTGCTCCATGACAAGTTCATAGCATATACCGTCATGCATACGGGTGCTATCCGTCCTATCACTGCGGATAGACTAAATGCACACAGTACAGCCATACTACGCGGCCTAAAAGGGCGCAGGAAGCGGTGACGGGAGATATGTGTATAACCTATCATTTATGAGGATTCACTATGAAAAATACAAATAAATCTATTTTTGAAAACTACCCTGATGTAGTAACCGTAGAACAGCTTGCTTCCATGCTCGGCATCAGCACCAAAACAGCCTATAAGCTTGTGAAAGAAAAGCAGATTAAATCTGTTTGTATCGGACGTATCTATAAAATACCAAAAATTTATGTTTTGGAATACTTACAGATACCTTTCTAATTTCATTTTAGGTATGCTATAATGCTCTTGTCATGGCAGATGAGCTGAGACTACCAAAAGGAGGAAATATATATGGTAGCAGGTCATCTGAGGGAGCAAAACGGTATTTACCAGATTATTCTGAGTTATAAGGATGCAAATGGAAAGAGAAAGACAAAACAAATCTCTACCGGCCTGAAAATCAGAGGAAATGCAAGAAATGCCGAAAGAATGCTCCAACAAGCACGTCAAGAGTTTACACCGCCTGAAATGGCTGCTGAGCAAGGAAAGGAAGTGAATCCGGAAGAATTAAGTAGTTTAGATACTGATGTTGCTGCACATCAGTCAGATAATCGTAATCTGAATGGTTTTTCTGAAACCACTATGGATAAACCCGATGTGAATCTTACTTCATTCAAGAATACGAACAAACAGGGAAATAAGAAAAAAAGGGTAATTCCACCCGTTAACCCTAATCTCATGCTACAACCAGTCGATCAGATTTTATTTTGTGATTATATGCTGTTCTGGCTTAAATCCATGAGACATTCGGTAGATGAAGATACCTTCGCTGGCTATCAATGTGGCATTGAAAGTTCCGTTTATCCATATTTTTTGGAAAAAGGTTTTACTCTGTCAGATCTTGAGAAAAACCCACAGCTGATAAAGGATTATTACGATTATTTAATGGATACCAGAAAAGTATCTGCAAATACTGTAATCCACAGACACGCAAATATACGAAAGGCATTGCAGGAATTGTATATAGACGGAACCATAAACTGCAATCCCGCTGATCGTGTTAAAAAGCCTATTAAAGAAGTTTTTGTCGGCAGTATTTACAATGCTGAAGAATTGGATCAGATGTTCCGGGTTTTTCGCGGAGATCCTCTCGAACAGATTGTTATTTTTGCAAGTTATTATGGGATGCGTAGAAGTGAGATTATTGGTTTGAAATGGAAGAACATTGATTTTGTCCGTAAAACAATCAGCGTAAAGCACGTCGTCGTAGAGTCCTGTATCGATGGCAAGCTGAAAATGATAAAGAAGGACAAACCAAAAACCAAATCCAGTAACAGGTCTTTACCTCTGGTGCCCCAGCTGGAAGAACTACTTGTTAAACTGCTGCGTAATCAGCAGCTTAATGCAAAACTATTTGGTGATTCCTATAACAAGGAGTTCAGAGAATATATCAATGTAGATCCTATGGGGAATTTAATTAAGCCGAATTTTGTTACACAGCACTTTAGGCTTATCTGTGACAAGAATGAGCTGAAGCATATAAGATTCCATGATTTACGCCATAGCTGTGCTACGCTTTTATATGACAGCGGTATAGACATGAAAGCAATTCAGGAATGGCTGGGACACAGTAATATTTCCACCACCATGAATATCTATGCTCATCTGAACTATAAGAACAAGGTTATATCTGCAAATGCGATAGCAGGAATTATACCAAATTACAAAGAAAAAGAACCCCGAGCAGCGGCAAACTAACCGGGATTCTTCCTCATGCCATACTGCTGGTGGCCGGACTTGAACCGGCACGGAGTTGCCCCCGAGGGATTTTAAGTCCCTTGCGTCTGCCTATTCCGCCACACCAGCATGGTGTGTATATACATCAATCGGAGGGTTTTTCCCTGATATTTGGAGGGATATTTCCGATGGATGAACAAATTAAAATTTTTTGATTTTCTGGAAACCCAGTAAAATCAGGGGTTTGCACGATATTGTGTGGAATATACGTGTGGGATTTTAAGTCCCTTGCGTCTGCCTATTCCGCCACACCAGCGGACGCATTGCGTTATACTCGACTGCATGGACTTACGCGCTAAGCACTGTTCCATTGAGCTCATCAACGCAAATGGATGGAGGTGGATTCGAACCACCGAAGCAATTTGCAGCAGATTTACAGTCTGTCCCCTTTGGCCACTCGGGAATCCATCCATGTCAGGCAAAGTGCCCTAACAATGTGAAATTGTAGCATATGTTCACACAAATTGCAATATGTTTTTTCTATTTTAGTGTAAAAGTTCAGCCATAGGATGACAAAAGCAACGATTGGGTGCTCGCGCTCAAAGCGTGTTAACGCGACTTTGCGAATGACGCAGGCTGAACTGCTTCAATATAGTACAGATAAAAAGGATACTGCGCCAGCTGCATCTGCCCGTAATCAGTCACCCGATATCCATCCTGCTGTAATCCGGCAACAGCCTCATCGCTCATGGCATCTGGTGTAAAGTACCAGAATCTGTCGGATTCTGCCTGGTTGTAATCGCCGTTTACAATCTCATTATCGGGGTAATAATAATACAATACTGTCCATCCCAGATGTTTCACCCCGTTGGTGACCATCTGCACATCCTCTTCGGGCGTGCCGATCAGATCCAGGGTCTTGTCAGTCTCTACCTTCTGCTGTTCATAACTGCCATAAGATTCCCGGTAATTCTGTATTCCCATGCCAAACATTACAAGCAGTAACAGCACAAGCAGCAATTGGGCTAACAGCCCCAAACCCTTCCAGGACCGGTTCTCCAGCTCCGTCACCTGTTCCAGCAGACGGCTGCTGCCGATGACTAACATCATGATCGCCACTGCACTTAACGGATACAGATATCTCTGTGCCAGCATCGGTGCCATTACAACACTCAGCAGATACGCAAATGCCAGCGTTCCCAGGATTGTGCAGGCACCTACTACCATGACGTAAGTTTTGTCAGACCATCTTTTCACTGACGGCTTCTGCAGACGAATACCCTCTTCTCCCATGGAAAACAGGGACGAATCCGCCACCAGCGTTACTATCAACAGTACTAACAGCAACGGAAATACAATTACATTCATCCGTCTGCCGCCCATGACGATCTCCAGGCTCTTATCCAGCCCGAGGATCTCCGTCATCCACCAGCCTCTGCTGACATTTTTCAATCCCGCATAGAAAAAATACAGCCAGGGAGCATAGCCGATCAAAAATGCCACGATTGCCAATACACCTTTTGTCCAGGTCTTACCGCGGTATTTGATCCACACTGCCACTCCGGTGAAAAACATCATAATGCCCACGGCTACCAGAGCATAATAGTGAGAATATGCCGCGCCCAGTGCCCACAATACCATTCCGGTCCAGGTCTTCCTGGTGCCATCCGCTATTACACGGTAAGAACAGTAAAGGCAACCCATTACACACAAAAAGGCAAGTGCATACATACGAACTTCCAGATTATATTCCAGGCACGCCTGTCCCAGACCCGATATCATCACGAAAAATGTGGTCGGGAGCATACCGAAATGTTTCCGTATCACTGTCAGTGCCAGCACGATACCAATGGCAAACGGTACCAATGAAGCCAGATGGAATACCGGAACGCTGAATCCGAACAGGGTTCCAAACAGTTTCAGCCAGTAATAATACAGCGGCGGATGATTATCCCAGTAATACAGCACCTGCAAGATACCACCGACGCTCTTATGTGCAGTATTTGCAGAAAAAGCTTCATCTCCCCACAGCACCCGGTCGGACATCATGCTGAAATTGAGACAGATCACCAGCACACTGAATGCCAGTACCACGACCGGTCCTATGTATCTGTATACAATGTTCCATCCTTTGCTGTCGGCGATTTTAGTCATAACACTGTGAATCTTCTCATGTTTACCGGCTTTCGCCTCTTCCACGAACAGTTCACAAATGGTATATGCCAGCATGATGCAGATTTCCAGGCTCAGCACTTTGACTGCATATTCCCGGGATTCTACGAGTTTTCGCAAAATTGTATTGTCGTCATTGCCGGTCAGGGAAAGCAATACCCACGGCACAAAAAGCATGATCATCAGACAGGTTGCATAACGAAGAACATACGCTCCCTTACTTCCGGTCACCGTCTTCCCGGTGCTTCCATTATTTTTCAAAACATATTGCCGCCAGATCCCTAAGGATACCAGCGGCAACAGCAGGGTTATGATGATGGTAAACATCTGAAATCCTCTCTGTCTTTGGTAAATTATATTTTTTTCTACACGTTATTCCTGCACATACTTCAGGATTGTCGCGGAAGTCTGGGGCATCTCGATCAGGATCTTCCCTGCCTTGATCTCATACTCCGCGCCTTCCATGCAATATCCGTCATCTCTGGACTGCAGGATCACTTTCATCTTACCTGTCTTAGGAACCCCGATCTCCCATACATGGATCTCCTTGGTGATGGGATGATTGTTATTGTTGATCAGGATCGCACACTGTCCCTTGCGGTTAAAACGCCCGTAGGAGATGAAGTTATAATCATTCTCCAGCATTTTCAGGGAACCGGTACGCAGTTCCTCGTTTTCACGGCGCAGGCGGATAATATCCTTGTGAAACGACAGCAGCACCTGATCCTCATGTCCCCAGGGATAGGTTCTCCGGTTGTCGGGATCCGTGAATCCGCAGACGCCCGCTTCATCTCCGTAGTAGATCGTCGGTGCGCCCGTCCAGGTCATCTGGATCACAACGCCCTCCCTGAACACTGCCTTATTGATGCCCTGTTCCGCAGCCTGCGGTCCCAGTGTATTGGTACGTCCCACCTTATGGTTCGTTCTCGTCAGGAAACGGGAATGATCATGGTTGGACAGTTCATTCATAGCCACCTGCCAGCTGGGCATGGAAAAGCTGGAGGTATGATGCCGCATGGCTCCCCAGAAGCTCTCTGCGTTGCCAAGCAGGTCCTCTCTGTAGTCATCGCTGTGCTTCTCCATACCGGTGAGGAACCAGGTCACAGGCTCCATGAACGCATCGTAGTTCATAACAGTATCCCATTCGTTGCCCTGCAGCCAGTCTCTGGTATTGCCGTAATGCTCTGCCAGAATGATCGCTTCCGGATTGGCCTCTTTTACCGCTTTCCGGAATTCCTGCCAGAAATGATGATTGAACTCCTGGCTGTGACCTAAGTCTGCCGCCACATCCAGTCTCCAGCCATCCACATTATAGGGCGGAGATACCCATTTTTTTGCAACATGAAGAACGTAATCCATCAGTTCCTGAGAACCTTCGTAATTCAGCTTCGGCAGGGTATCATGTCCCCACCATCCGTCATAGGAATTGTTATAGGGCCATGCTGCCTGATTATGGAAATCAAAATAATTCCGGTAAGGGCTGTCTGCGCTGACATAAGCACCCTTGTCATAGCCTTCCGCATTCTCGTAGATACGTTCTCTGTCCATCCATTTATTAAAGGATCCACAGTGGTTGAACACACCGTCCAATATGACTCTCATGCCTCTGCGATGCGCCTCTGCCACTACCTGGGCAAACATCTCGTTGCTCGCCTCTAAGTTCGCCTTATTGGTCACGCGGTCGATATAGCGGGAAGCGAAACGGTTCTCCCGCTGTCCATCCGGAAGTAGCTCTCCCTCATCACTGACGATCTTACCCAGATGGGGATCAATATAATCATAGTCCTGAATATCGTATTTATGGTTGGACGGGGATACGAACAGAGGGTTAAAATAGATCACCTCAACCCCCAGCTCCTGCAGGTAGTCCATCTTGTCCAATACGCCCTGCAGGTCTCCTCCGTAGAACTCACGGACATCCATCTGTGCAGGATACCGTCCCCAGTCCTCTACACGGTGCACCGGCTCCCCGATATAGCAGTATTCATTGGTCAGCACATCATTGGAGGGATCGCCATTGCAGAAACGATCGGTATAGATCTGGTACATTACCGCACCTTTTGCCCAGTCGGGAGTATGGAAGCCGGGAATGATGATAAAGTCATAATACTCGTTGACCTCCTGCACCAATCCTCTCATATCAAAAATACCCGTGATCCTGCCGGTCTGTACCTCAAAATAGTAAGATACCTTCTGGTCATCCAGACGCATCACATAAGCATAATAATCAAAATCATTATCGCCCTCCACTCGTACCATGAGATGCTTCTGCCCACCGCTTACGAGGAATATCCTGTCCACGTTATTCCTGGCGGTACGGAAACGGATCGTCACCTCGGAATAAGGTTCCGGCTCTTCCGGAATCACATACTCCACACTTGTATCTGTAAAAAGAGCTCTTCTGTTAAATACGGGTCTCATGGCAGCAATATACTGCTGGTTATATTCTGTTCGACGTAATCGCTCCAGATCCATAGTATCTATCCTTTCTGAGACTAATGTCTTACTATCTATATTATGCTCCTGCTATTCTTACCTGTGCAGCACACACATATGTAATTATACCCTTTTTCCGTACATCTGACAACAGCCTGCCTTGTTTTTGAACGGTAAAAAGGACAGTCTTGGGAGGACTGTCCTTTTTAGAGAAGGTATTTCTTTCTTATGGGGTATAGCAAAAAACTATATAATGTATTGGGGGGGTTACGAGTATTATAATAGCATGCACTACTAGTTTTTACTATTCTCAAAATTCACAAATATTACAAAAATGAATATTTGTTTTTGTATATTTTTCACAAAAGCGGTTTGTACAATACTACCAAATCTACGAAACACCCTCGAAAACCTTTTCCTATACAAAAAGTGCTTCAAACTCTTCTCGGTTGATCTTTTCTTTTTCTAGCAGCAGCTTAGCACAACTGTGAAGTACATTCTCATGCTGCATAATAATGTCTTTTGCCTTGGTATAGCAGTCATCTATGATCCTCTTGACTTCCTTATCGATCTCACCGGAAATCTCCTCACTGTGAGCCTTGGCATGTGCCAGATCCTTACCGATGAAGACTTCATCATCGTCATCATCATAGCAGATGACTCCGATATTATCAGACATTCCGTAACGGGTTACCATACGGCGGGCTGTCTTGGTGGCTTTCTTAATGTCACTGGATGCTCCGGTGGTAATATCTCCGAAGATGATCTCCTCTGCGATACGTCCGCCCAAAGATACCATGATATCCTGGAGCATGCGGCTCTTGGTGGCGAACATCTCATCCTTTTCCGGCAGAGGCATGGTGTAACCGGCTGCCCCTACGCCGGTAGGAATAATGGATACGCTGTAGACAGGTCCCACATCGGGCAATACATGGAACAGGATCGCATGACCTGCTTCGTGATATGCCGTGATCTTCTTCTCCTTGTCGGAAATAATACGGCTCTTCTTCTCCGCACCGATTCCTACTTTGATAAACGCCCTCTTAACATCTTTATTCGCGATAAAGGAGCGGTTCTCCTTCGCTGCGATGATCGCTGCCTCGTTCAACAGATTCTCCAGATCCGCTCCGGTGAATCCTGCGGTAGTCTGTGCGAGCTGTTGTAGATTCACATCATCTCCCAGTGGCTTATTCTTCGCATGTACCTTCAGTATTTCTTCTCTGCCGCCCACATCCGGAGTCCCTACCGCTACCTTACGGTCAAATCGTCCGGGACGCAGGATCGCAGGATCGAGAATATCCACACGGTTCGTAGCTGCCATAACGATAATACCTTCGTTGACACCGAAACCATCCATCTCTACCAGTAACTGGTTCAGGGTCTGCTCTCTCTCATCGTGTCCGCCGCCCATACCGGTACCACGGCGTCTCGCCACGGCATCGATCTCATCGATGAACACGATACAGGGTGCATTGTGCTTCGCCTCTTCAAACAGATCGCGCACACGGGATGCGCCGACACCGACGAACATTTCCACGAAATCAGATCCGGAGATGCTGAAAAAAGGTACTCCGGCTTCGCCTGCCACGGCTTTCGCCAGCAGAGTCTTACCGGTTCCGGGAGGTCCCTCCAACAGAACACCCTTGGGAATCCTCGCACCGACGCCGGTGTATTTTCCGGGTTCTTTCAGAAAATCGACGATTTCCTCCAGTTCCTCTTTTTCCTCCTTCAGACCGGCTACCTGTGCAAAGGTGACGCTCTTGTCACCTATGGACATTTTGGCCCGGCTCTTGCCAAAGTTCATCATTTTACCGTTACCGCCACCGGCCTGCTGGGCATTCATCATCATGAAAACGAATACACCTACAGCCAGTACTACCAGCATTGGCAGCATATAAGTAAGGAACCAGTTCTCTCTCTCAATGTCATTCACTACGGGATCAAATCCGTACTCGCGGACTAATGTCTCCAGCTCGGTGATATCCGTAGCATACAGCTTATGATTCAATCCGTTCTTCATCTGGATCTCCAGATAGCCGGTAGGGGCTTCTCCATTCGGCTGTATTACGATCTCAGATACATTTCCGGCATCCAGATCTGCGATGAATTCTGCTCTGGTATAGTCCTCTTCCCGGTTGCTCAACAGATTGAGTCCTACGATCACCATGACCAGAAGTATGATAAAAATAAAATAAGAATTAATTGTTCTGCCGTTTTGTTTCAACTTCACGGGCCTCCTACATCTTCGTATTGCTTAATCGAATTCTACCACACCGATGTAAGGCAGATTACGATATCTCTGATCATAATCCAGACCGTAGCCCACTACAAATTCATCGGGAATATTAAATCCGGTATAATCTACATGAACATCAATGACTCTTCTCTCCGGCTTGTCCAACAGAGTGCACAGACGTAAAGAAGCCGGTCCTCTGTCACGAAGCATCTCTAACAGATAACTTAAGGTTCTTCCACTGTCTACGATATCCTCTACTACGATAACATCCTTATCCTTCAAGGATTCATCCAGGTCTTTTACGATCTTCACCACACCGCTGGACTTGGTGTCGCTGCCATAGCTGGATACAGACATGAAATCCAGGGATACGGGAACGGTGATACGCTTTGCCAGCTCACACATGAAGAAGCTGCCGCCCTTCAGTACACATACAAGGTGTACCTGCTTACCTGCATAGTCCTTACTGATCTGTTCTCCGATCTCCTGAATTCTCTTATCTACTTCCTCTTCTGTCAACAGTACTCTGATATGTTCTGCCATTTTCTTTTGTCTCTTCGCTCTTAGGCGAACTCCTTTCTTATTAATTGTACCTTTAAAATACGTTTTGTATTCTCCGTAACTTTATAATATTCGCTGATGCGATATCCCATGACCCACAGCACATGATCTTCCTCTGCCAGGATCGGCAGCCGGTCACGCTCCTCCCGTGGAATTTTCTGATCGACAAAATAGCTTTTTAATGATTTACGGATCATTTCTCCTCTGCCGTCTGCAATGGTCAGATAGTCTCCTGTCTGCCTTGTACGTATCGTCGGACATTTTTTTATTTTATCATAATCAAACCATTTCGTATACTGATTTGTGGGAACTTCTTGGTTTTTTTCAAGTCCATGGGACGCTTCCCATACGGAATATTCCAGAGTTCCCAGCACGCACTCCACTGTTTTCTTCTGTCCCGGAATCATATCCGGATCCCGCTGCTGCCAGAGCGGTGTCGCAACAGCAGTGTCCGCAGCTTTCGTTGTCTGCGTCGTCTGTATTGTCAGGATGACCTGTTCATATTGCCGCCTGCCGCGGATTCCGAAGGGAAGGCAGATTGTCCGGTTTCCTTCCTGCGTAAACAATGTCAGAAGCTCCGCAATATGCTGATAGGTGATGTCTTTCTGCCCGGGAGAAAGTCTTTTTACCTCTTCATACAAAAGTCTTTTACGGATCACAGGATGTAGCGTCAGAAAAGGTTCCACCGCGATATGCACCTCTTGTGCCCGACTGCTCACATCCGGCTGCAGCGCACTGCCCGGAGCCTTTATGCTCCGTATGCATCTGTTCACTGCCTCCGCCGTCTGCAGCTCCAGATATTCCTCCGTCTCCGCCAGCAGCTCCGCTGTCTGGTTCATGTGCGCCACACAGCCCCGCGCAATGTTTTGCTCCGCATAGGGTAAAATATGATGCCGTATCCGGTTCCTGGTATAATCGTCCTCATCGTTGGTAGCATCCTTACAGTAGAAAATTCCCTGTTGTGTTAAAAAGTCCTCGATCTCCCATCTCTCCAGGCACAGGATCGGCCGTATGATCCGACCTCTCACCGGGAGGATGCTTGCCAGTCCCCGGATGCCGCTGCCCCGGAACAGATGAAACAGCTGCGTCTCGCTGCGGTCATTGCTGTTATGCGCTACCGCGATCTTCGTGGCCCCCCATTCCTCCGCAGCTTTGTCAAAAGCTTCATATCTTGTTCTGCGGCCGGCTTCCTCTTCGGAACATTTTTCCAGAATTGACCGCTGCCGCACATCGGCTTCCGTCAGGAAAAACGGGATTCTATGTTCTCCACACAATTTTTCCACATACCGGGCATCCTCACCGGCTTCCGGCCGGATCCCGTGATTGACATGGACCACCGCAATGTCCAGCGGGAATTCTCTCCTCCATTCCAGTAACAAAAATAAGAGGCAAACCGAGTCTGCCCCTCCGGAAACCCCGGCCACCACACGGTCACCGGGTTGCAGCATTTGATGCTCTTTTATATATGCAAATACTTTTTCTCGTGTATCCATCCATGTATTCATGATTTTACTCTATCCTAATTATGCGAAAAAATCAAGGCAGCAATCACGCATTCTCCCACAAGCACAGCACAAACACCGTCATATCATCCCGGATCCTGCCCCCACAGCTGCATATGGCATAAGAAAGTATCTTCTCTGCGATCTCCTGCGGATTCTGTTCTTCCAATGCCTCTATCATATCCCGCATCCGCTCCTCGCAATCATCCTCCAGTGCATCCAGCACACCGTCCGTCATCATGATCAGCAGATCGCCCGCTGCCAGCTGCCGCACCCGGACTTCCGTCTGCGCTTTCTGAAAAATCCCCAGCGGCAGACTATCTCCTCCGATACACTCTGTTCCGACGCTTTCTTTCAGAAAAGTGGCCGCACCTCCGACTTTGCAGATCTCGCACTCTCCGCTGTACAGATCCAGGCTACAGATATCCACCGTCGGATGATCTTCCTCCTCATTCTGCGCATACAATGCGGAGTTCAGCATATTTACGGATTCTTCGATGTCAAATCCCGCCTCCAGCATTTTTTCCATGAGATCCAATACTCTGCCGCTGCCCCGGCTGGCATCTTCTCCCGCACCGGTTCCGTCGGATAACAACAATAACAGTCTTCCTTTTTCCGATTCCAGCATGGCATACTGATCCCCGGATATTTTCTCTCCCTCTTTTACTGCCCGGCTCACTCCGGTAAGGGCCACATATTTCGGTTCTTCTGTAAACTGAAAACAGTGTGGTTCCCTCTCTATGAGATAGGGACTTCCCGGCGACGGCTGCAGATGCTTCCCCAAAAGTACGGTAAGCATATCTGCTGCCTGCGATGCCTTACAGCCGGATCTCTCCGTGGAAAGTATCATGCTGATACCGTTTGCGGCAGCACCTTTTTTTCGAATATAACATAACTCTGCTGCCGCAATCCCCTCACTATGCAATGCCTGGACGAGGTTTTTTCTTCGCTTTTCCTCTACCGGCCGGTAGCACATCTCTTCTCCGGCCACTTGTTCCATGATCCGTGCGACCGTCTGCAGATGATCCCCCATGACCTGCCTGCTCTGCTGCAGCAGGCATTTCTCCAGAATACTCTGTCTGTCATCTCCAACAATCCTCGTTTCGTCGTGAAAACTTCTCCCCAATTCCTCAAAACTCTCCGCATACCCCAACAGCTTCTGCCGGCACAGCATGGATACCTGTGCACATAACTTCTGTTCCGGATTTTTCTGTTCCCGTTTCCCTATCACCATGACTATTCCCCTTTCTGTCTTCACGATTATAGAGCCACTGTTTCTTTCTTTTTGTCAAATTCGGGGGAATGTTACCTTCATTTTTTGCGACAAAAAAAGCAGGTCCACTGTTGAGAATCAGTCTCCCTGCTTAATTGTCCTCTTTAAAAAGGATCTCACCTTCATACACCAGTCCCAGCTTATCCTTCGCCACTTCCTCCACATAAGCCTTGGTCTGCGTATACTTGCGATACTCCTCGATCTCTTCCGCTCTGGCGGTCTCCGCATCGATCTGCGCGCTCAGGCTTGCGATCTGGGTATCATATCCTGCGATCTTCTGTTGTAATTCCACGCTTCGCACCGCAACGACTACCATGATCATCAATACGACCAGGCTCACCAGGAACAGGCTGAACCGGTTCTGGTGTCTCCTGCGGTAGGCTACTCTTCTTTTTCCCCTTGCCATACGCGCATCTCCTTCCTATAAATATTCTAAGCATTTTCCGAAGTCTCGTCAACTTCTTTTTTACCCATCTTACGGCTATCCGCAATGCCTTACGAATCGGGTTTAAGAGCATGTTGAGAAATCCGGAGACATATTTTACCAGGAGGGGACTTAGCGTCCTGTGATACAGATACATTCCCAATACCGCCCCCAGCACGGCGAACCATCTCAGGTTCCCATTGCTCTCCCGGAACATCAGTAAAAACACTTTCCCCGCACAATAGATCCAGAAGGCAATATCCTCCAGTGACACCATGCCGTTGCCATGTACAAAAACCCTCCGCAGAATCCGCAGTATATCATACAGAAAAGTAATCTCTACTCCCAGGAGAAACGCATGCATCAGAAAAACATTTTCATTCATTAACGGAACAGCCTGGCGAAAAATGACTCCTGCTTCTCCCCGGATGCTGCGGTATCCGAATATACGAAGCTGTCGATCCGGCCGTCAATGTCCACTTCCCCTTTATCCAGGGTCAGCCGATTCACATGCAGTTCATTTCCGCGGATCATCAGCATCCCCTGTTCCGTCTCCAGCAGAATCTCCCGCAGATCAAAAGAAAGCACATCATTGACACCGTTCACCGTGCAGGTTCGTCTGTTGGTCATAATTATTTTATGCATACGCCCTGTTGTGTTTAAATCTTCCATACTTCCTCCCATCTGTGTCACATTGCAATTTATCATAACTATTCAAAGCTACAATTCATCTTATGGGAGTCATTGGAAATTTATACATATTTATACATAACGAAAGAGTTCTTTTGCTTCTTCTTTTTTCACTGTCTCCTGAACATCCAGCACTTCTACCTTTACTTCCTTGTTACCGAAAGAGATCGTGATGATGTCTCCCTCTTTTACATTGGCAGATGCCTTTGCCGGTTTGTCGTTGATCAATACTCTGCCGCTGTCGCAGGCTTCGTTGGCCACAGTACGGCGTTTGATCAGGCGGGACACCTTTAAATATTTATCCAGTCTCATGGGTTTCCTCTCCTTCTGAAAACTATTTCTCATAACGAAAGAGACCCGAAAGGTTGTCCTTTCGAGTCTCTGAAAAATCAGCTTCTATTATGCGTTCAGCATATCCTTTAATGCTTTACCAGCCTTGAACTTAGGAGCCTTGGAAGCAGCGATCTTCATGGGCTTGCCGCTCTGAGGATTTCTACCTTCTCTTGCTGCTCTGCTGGATACTTCGAAAGTACCGAAGCCAACTAACTGAACCTTACCATCCTTCTTTAACTCTTCAGCAACAACATCTGTGAAAGCCTTTAATGCCTTCTCTGCGTCCTTCTTGGAAAGACCAGCCTGATCAGCCATAGCTGCAACTAATTCTGTTTTGTTCATATTGAACTCCTCCTATAATGAGTTTTCGTGATTAAATTTACGCTCGAAAATAGTTCTTTTGAAACGTCTATAAATATATATATCTGTTTTTATCCCTTTTGTCAAGGCATTTCCGCATATTTACGGCATTTCCTGTGCCTTTTCAAAGATTATTTTGAAGTTTGGGAACTAACTGTCAGATCCACAAAAGAATACGATACATCCTTCTGTTCATCGTCCACCTGAACCGTATAACTCCTGGTCTCATATCCGGACTTCCGCAGTGTGATCACATGACTTCCCGATGTCTTTTTGAAGCTACAGGGTGAGATTCCCACATAGTTACCGTCCAGATATACTTCCACGTTTTCCGGTGCATCAATGTGTACCCGATAGTAGGTGGTTGTGGTGTCTGCCGTCGCAGAAGTACTGCCGGAAGCAGTACCGGTGGAAGAGCTGCCTGCAGACGACGAGCTTTGTGTACTTCCTGTGCTTTCTTCACTGTCGGAATCCACTTTATCTAATTGCACATCCACTCCGGCAGATTCCTGTCCTACCCGAAGATACTGTGTCAGAGATTTATAGCCGTCCGCTTTTGCTATGATCTGGTGGATTCCGTACTCCAGTGAGACCGGCTGGGAAGGATCCACCTGACTTCCGTCAATATACAGCTCCGCATCGGCCGGGCTCATGGAAAACAGCACCATACCGTACTTCGCCTCCGCAACCTCCAGATCTCCGATATCCAGGGTTGTCTCTTCGTTACGGTTGATCACTACATACTTCGTACCTCCCCCGCCGCTGCAGCTGATATCCACCTGATAACTGCCTTCCGGCACCGTCACCAGCATGTCCTCCGTGATCCTCACGATCTGTGTCTGTCCGATCTCCAGCCATCCACCCACGAAATTCTCATCATTGACCAGCCGGAGATATCCATGACCCTTTTCCACGACCACGCTGAGCACCGTACTGTCAATTCCATGGAATGTCAGAATATCGGATGGATTCAGATCGATCTCTTCTATACTGTGTCCCTGGGAAAAATACTGCGTGTCTTTGGACAGCTTATAGGTTTCTCCGCCGATGCTTACCTCGTGCCTCACCGCATTCAACTCATAGCGCTCCACACTATCATACTGCCATGCCGTCTGTGCCAGCTGCATGGATGTCAGGTGTTTCTGTGTCTTCAGAAAAGTCACATCCACAATATCACCCTCCTGCAGCTGATCCAGCGAGATCGCCTTGCCGTATTTATCCCCGAAACGGGTGGTTCCGTCCATGGATAGCGTATATCGCCTGCAGATATCCAGATTCAACAAAGTGACAGTTTTGTCAACTTCGTTAATATCCACCAGTACAGCAGTATCCGCAGAATCATAACTGTCCGGATTCGTCACCACGAATCCGGTATCCACACGCTCCGCTTCCGTCTGTGTCTGCGTCTCTGTATTTCCGTCCGTGGCAGCTTTCTGCCCGCAGCCAGTTATTGACAATATTGTCATAAGCCAAATGCATGCTACTGCCTTCATCAGATATCTTTTGTTCATGCTTTTGTCTCCTCTCCGGTACCTTAGTGTCTATCCGATCTTATGATCTTATGGTCTCAGAATCCGTAGGAATTTTTTTCGGGCGGTCTCCTGTTCCAGCAGCCGGTCCAGTTTTTCCTGATTTTTTTCCGGAATCCATGCTTTTCCCGAATTGTAATAGAAATTCACGATCTTCCATAATTTTTCGGGATAAGACAATCTGTAGAACAGATCCTGTCTCTCGAAGGGATTCAGCGGTCTGACAGATTCATAAGCTGCCAGCAGGGCTTCCCCCCGGTTACAGTCCCAATCACTTTTCTCCAACAGTTTACGCAGCAACAGATAAAGATCCCTTATGGGACCGTCTGCCTGACATTTTTCAAAATTCACCAGGAAAAATCCTCTGTCCTGGCGCAAAATATTGTGATATTGATAATCACCGTGACAAAAGCAGAAGGTTTCTCCCGCTTCTACGTCATGTGAATTTTCTATCTTTTTCCATTCCTCACAGATCTGCCCGGCCTCTTCCAAAAAAGGATCCATCACGGCAGCCAGCCGGATCTCGAACCAGGTCTTCTGGCTCCGCTGTTTTAAGAATCTCCGGGCCCTCTTCAATTCTTTGTTATGCTTCTCATACTCTCGACTCGGAAGGAATCTACGGATGACCGGTGTGGGTATCCCTTCCATCTCGGGAAATGTGGGAATAAATTCCAGATCCTTGTGAAGTCCGGCCAGCAGGCGCATGGCTTCCATGCATTCTTCCCTGTCACGGATGTTACATTCTCTGCCTTCCCACCAGGTCTTCAGAATATATCTGACACCATCTCTGTCCGTGACCGACAGTGCACCCTCTCTGGTGGCGAGCAGTCTCTCCGCAGAGATATTCCCACAAGCCTCCAGCTGCTTAAGCACCTGTTCCTGCAGACGCAGCTGTTCCTCGCGTCCTGTATATTCCTTGAAGATCAGGCAGCCCTGCTGTGTATCGCACAGAATCGCCCCCCGCCCTTTTCGGGTACGCAATACCTCTATCTCATACTGCTCCAGCAGTGCCACCGCTCTGTCATTCACTTACAACCCCTCCTAAGATATGTACTTAACCGGTTTGACGGTTCCTACGCTATCTTATGAGAGATCTTATAAAAGTATGCTCACTCTTTGCCTGCTGCCAGTTCGCCCGCCTTTTCCAGCAACTGTTCTCTGGTATTCTGCTCCGGGTGCTCTAAGACCAGTTCCAACAGCTTCTGCAGCATATCGCCCAGCTCTCTGCCGGGCTTCATTCCCATAGCAATAAGATCTCTGCCGGTGACAGCCAGCGTTTTCAAGGATACGCACTGCTTTTTCTCCAGCATCTCTTCATATAACTTCTTCCAGAGCTCCAGGTTCTTAAGCTTCTCTGCCCGCAGATAATCGCTCTGTGCCAGGATATCCGCCTGTCTCACCGGGAACAATAGCGGGAAGATATCTTCCCCGATCTTGTTCACAGCTCTCCGCACGATCCGCAGGTCAGGTATAACATCATTGCCATAATCATGATATCTTACCAGATGGGTCACCACTGCCACTGTATCATTATCAAATCTGAGTCTCCTCAGGATCCTGCGTGCCATCTCCTCACCCACTGCAGGATGTCCGTGAAAATGGGTGGTGCCGTCTTCATCCACGGTAAGTGTCTCAGGCTTGCCGATATCATGAAGCAGTATAGCATACCGCAGATTCTTCTCAGGTGCGATCTCTATGAGGGCATGTAAGGTATGCTCCCCCACGTTGTATTTATGGTGCTTATGCTTCTGAGGAGTCTCCATCATGGCATCGAATTCCGGCAGGATCACCTTCGTGACACCCATGTCATAAGCATCCCGCAAGGTGTCAGGATGAGGGGAGATCAGCAGCTTGGTCAATTCCACCTGGATCCGCTCCGCACTGATCTTCTGCAAAGTGGGTGCCAGCTTCCGGATCGCCGCTTCGGTATCTTCATGAATCTCGTAGCCTAACTGCGCAGAGAAACGGATGGCACGCATGATGCGCAGCGCATCCTCTCCGAAACGTTCCTCCGGATTACCCACGCAGCGGATCAGCTTCGCTTCGATGTCCTGTAAGCCACCGAAGATATCGATCAGACCTTCTGTCTCATTATATGCCATGGCGTTGATCGTGAAATCCCGGCGTTTTAAATCTTCCTCCAGATTCGGGGTAAAAGTGACCTCCTTGGGATGTCTGCTGTCTTCGTATTTTCCGTCCACGCGGTAAGTGGTGACCTCGAAGCCCTCTTTGTCCAACATGACCGTCACGGTACCGTGCTGGATCCCGGTGTCTATCGTACGGCGGAACAGCGTTTTCACCTGCTCCGGTCTCGCCGAGGTAGTAATGTCCCAGTCCTCCGGACATCTGCCCAAAATGGAATCCCGCACGCAGCCGCCTACCACATAGGCTTCGAACCCGGCATTCTGTATGGTCTCTATGATATATTTCGCTTTTTCAGGTATTTGTATCTGAATCATATATATCCTCTTTTGCAAAAATCACACACGCTCATTGCTCTGTGATTTTCGCGTGTTACTGCTCTGTGTCTATTGTTTGTTTCTAAGAAAGGCTATGCCTGCTCCGGTTTCATGATAAATTTATCGATGACCTCCACCAGCCCGTCCTCATCGTTAGTACCGGTGATGTAATCTGCAGCTTCCTTGACCGCCGGCTGGGCATTCCCCATGGCCACGCCGGTTCCCGCATATTCGATCATGGAGATGTCGTTGTAGCCGTCACCGCAGCAGATCGCGTTTTCACGCGTAAGTCCCATGCCTTCCAGCATATGATCCAGAGAAGTGGCTTTGTTCACATCTTTCGGCATGATCTCAATGAAAAACGGCTCCGAACGGTAGATGCTTGCCACATCACTGTACTTTTCCTGTAACTGCTTCTCCAACTCCGGTGCGATCTCTTCCGGTGCTGTCATCAGGCATTTATTAATATCGAATTTCACGTATTCAACGAAATTGTCAACGACCTTTATGGGGATTCCGTTAATCCTCGCTTCTAACTGCACATATTTATCCGGCTCAAATGCGGAGATAACTCCCTCTCCCTGATAGGTGATCAGTCCGCAGCCATTCACTTTGGCGAATTCATACAATCCGGGCACAATGGACAGGGGCAGTGTTCTCTGATAGACCACTTCTCCCGTTTTACATTCCACGATACGGGCTCCATTAAAGGACAGAAGATATCCGCCGTATTTTTTCAACTCCAATTCCTCTTCACATTTCCGCATACCGGGCGTGGGACGTCCGGAAGCCAGGATCACCTTGTGTCCATGCTGTAAAATATTCCAGATTCCCTGTTTGGTAGCTTCTGTAATCTCTTTTTTTGAATTGGTCAGTGTTCCGTCAATATCCAGTACCAGAACTTTTTCCTGCATGTATATTCATACCTTTCTCAAAGTTATTCTCTGTTCAGCTCACGTAACCAGCAAAGTCACATTATCCTGTTTCCCGCCATTTTGAGCCTATCTTTGCTCATAATCTAACAGTACCTGTCTCTTCTGCTTGCGCAGTGAAACAGGTACTTGTCTGTTGTCTATGTTCTGTTCCCCGGCAAGCCTTACTGTGCCTGTGTTGCGGTCTCTTCGGTAGCAGCGGTCTGTTCCTCGGTGATCTCCTGGGTCTCTGCTGTTGCAGTCTCAGTCTCAGCAGCCGCGGATTCCTCTGCCTGCACCTTCAGATAATTCAACTTACCCTTGGGATCCTCTACCGTTACATCTGCGGTAATATCCTGCACATGCTGACTCATTGTATCGGATACCAGCGTATTCTTGATGTTGATCTTCCACTCGGGCTGATCCTGTCCGATGTAGTAAAGTACATAAGTGGTGTCACTGACAGTGATGGCTACGGTATCTCCTGCCTGACGGCTGCTGTCGAAGATCCAGTTGCTCAGCTCCTCTGTCATACCGGTCTTGGTTACCTGCTCGAACAGACCGCCGTTCTCTACTGCGGAAGTATCCTGTGTATACTTCTTGCACAATTCTGCGAAGCTGTCCTCGGTAGCTGCACCATTCTTCCACTCCTCCAGGATCTCTTCACCGGTCTTATCCTCGGTGGGAATGATCACACGTACATCTGCGGAAGGAGTCTCATCCAGATATCTCTTCTCAAATGCCACGACATAGTAGCAATGGCTGTTGTCGTTAGTAATGACGGTGGTGTCTCCTGCCTTTCTGGCATCATCGAACAGCCAGTCGGAGATCAGGTAGTTCACGGAAGACTTCTTCTCATTCTCGTGTGCTTCGCCGTCTTTTGCCACGGTCTGCTCCGCATCGTCAGCCAGTACCTTGGCATCTTCCATGGCCTTGGCGATCTCAGCATCGGAAGGCTGGTAAGCGGTATCGGTGCTGTCGGAAGCTGTTGCATCTGTAGCTGCAGTTCCGTCTGTTGCAGTGGTATCGGTGGTTGCAGCAGTCTCCTCTACGGGATCGGCCAGTTCGGTAGGCTCGGTGGGCAGATCAGCTTCGATCGTGGTCAGGCGGTAGTCTACGGAATCGTAGGTTGCCTTATTTTCCTCATAATAGCTCTGGATCTCATCATCACTGGGAGCATTGTCCTCCTTCAGCTTCTGATAATAAGCGTTCATTACCATGTCGTTCTTCACATATTCTTCGATACGGCCCATGGTTGCATAGCTTCCGTAGATGGAACGTACATATTCCTTATCAGATACGCCTGCGGCTGCAGCGGAGGTTTTGATGGTCTCCTTGAAAGTGTTGTACTCATCCGTGGTATCATAGGTGAAGCCGGCTGCTTTGGCTTCCGCCATCAGCGCCTTATTCTGCTTCAGGCTCTCTACTGCATTCTGCTCAAAATAGTCCTGCCAGGTCAGAGTATCGGAATACATCTGGGTGGACAGATCCTTGCTGGTGTCCAGTCCGAAATAGCTTAAATAGCTTCCGTACTGTGTAATGTAGTTGTTCTTGGAGGTGTTGTAGACATAATCAAATTCTACCTTATTCACCTCTTCACCATTGATCACTACATAAGTCTCATGGGTTGCCAGATAGGTCCGGATCGGGAAAGATGCCACCAGGCATACCAGAGCAACGAGGAATACGATCCCGACTGCCGTGCTGATGCGCTCTTCCTTTTTCTCCTTTTCCTTCTCCTCTTTACGCTTCTGTACCTTACGGTCATATTTTGTCATGACCTTCTGTTCTGTTTGTTCTTTTTGTTCCTTATTTTCTGTAACTTTTTCATTCTTAGACATCGCTTACATGTCTCCTTCCTAGCGTCTTAAGTCCAATGACTTCTTATTTTACCGTATTTTAGCGGAAAAAGAAAGCTATTTCACATATTTTTCAAGTTTTTCCACGATATTTTTCACACATCCGGGCTCAAAAGGACTGTCCAGTCCGACTTTTTTAATCATATTGGTGTAAAAATCGCTGGCGGACAATCTGCACAGCTTCAGATAGCTCTTCCACGCCTCTGTAAAATCGGCATCCATCTTCACCTTGTACTGTAGTGCACAGGTCTGTGCCAGGCAGTAATCGATATAATACAGCGGGTAGTCGTAAATGTGCAGCTGCTTCTGCCAGAAGCCTCCCTGTCCGAAGAAAGGATCTCCCTCGTAGTCCAGATGAGGCTTGTACTCCCGTTCCAGACGGCTCCATGCCTGTTTTCTCTCTGCCGGAGTCAGCTCCGGGTGTTCATATACGATATGCTGGAACTCATCCACCATACAACCGTAAGGGATAAACGCAGCCGCATCCTCCAGGTGCATTTCCACGTAATCCTGCGCCCGGTCGCCGAAGAACAGGTTCATCCACTTCTCCGTGAAAAATTCCATGGACATGGAGTGGATCTCCGCAGTCTCCATGCCGATATCCGCATGCTCTCTGATAGGATCCTGTGCAGCGAGATACCCCTGGAACGCATGACCGCACTCATGAGTGATGACGTCCACATCACCGCTGGTACCGTTGAAATTGGCGAAGATAAACGGTGCATGGTAGAGGGGCAGATAGGTCATGTAACCGCCTGCCTTCTTCGTCTTGCGTCCCAGGACATCAAATAACTGGTTCTCCATCATGAAATCAAAAAATTCCGCAGTCTCCGGGGACAGCTCGCGGTACATCTTCTGTCCTGCCGCCATGATCTCTTCGGGGGTTCCGGTGGGCGCCGGGTTGCCGTCCTTAAAATATACCTGCTCGTCGATATAACTGAGCTTCTCCAGACCCAGTCGCTGTCTTCTGCGGTCATGCAGCTTCTCTGCGAAGGGTACGAAATACTCCTTGATCTGCCTGCGGAAAGCCTCTACCTCGTCCTTGCCGTAGCAGTTGCGGTTCATCCGGTAATATCCCAGCTCCAGGTAATTCTCATAGCCCATTGCCCTTGCCTGCGCGGTACGGTTTTTCACCAGTTTGTCGTAAATGCTGTCCAGTTTTTCCTCATTTTCCAGGAAAAATGCACTCATCTTCTCCCATGCCTGTCTGCGGACATTGCGGTCGGAATTCACCAGATAGGGCCGCAACAGGGACAGGTTCAGTTCCTTGCCATCGAAGTCAATCTTCGCACCGGCGATGAGCTTATCATACTCCATCGTCAGGGAATTCTCCTCCTGCATCAGCGGAATCAGTGCCTCGCTCATGGACTTCTGTGCCAACTCCATATTCTTGAACGCTACCGGACCGATCTTCTCCTCCAGATATGCTCTGTAGGGGGATTCATATAATTTCGTCTGATAAGCCAGCACCAGATTACTGAATACCGGTCCCTGTTCATCGTAGTATTTGTGCTCCTCCTCATAGAATTTGTCTGAGGTGTCGATGTCGAAGCGGATATTCGCGATCGTCATCAGGGTCATGACACGATCCGTCAGCGCATAATACTTTTTATGCACCTCGAACTGTTCCTCCCCGCTCTTCGCCGCCTCCAGCTCCCGGATCAGTTTTCCCATCTCCTCCTGCACTTTGGCAAAATCTATTCTCTCGTAAGGCATGTCCTGAAATCTCATAATTATAGTAACCCTCTCTTTCTGTTCCTTAGGAACCTATACTGCTTATCTTACCCCAAAATGCCGGGAAAGTAAAACTTTAGAAGCGTTCTGTAACATTTTTCAGACTTGCCAGTAAGGAATCCCTATGGTATGGTGGTATTAGAAGTAATTTTTCTTCTTTCAAAAATTCTTATAGACCCGTCAGTGGTCAAAGTTTCCCTTATTACCGCAATTTCAGAAATTAATTATTATAGCACTTATTGTTGACGTTTGATAACTAATATGTTATCTTTTAGAAAGGACATTATGATGTACGATATTGAGTATTATTTTGACAAAAATGGCTATTCTGCTATAAGCGATTATTTTGCCGATTTAGCCAAGAAATCTATATATAGCAAAACAATTCGTATACAGAAAAACAAAATATTTGCTTACATAAAAGCATTAAAGGAATATGGAACCAGAATCGGAAATCCAATTGTTAAACATATACAGGGGGATTTGTGGGAATTACGACCTTTAAATAATCGCATTTTTTTCTTTTATTGGAAGGACAATAAATTTGTCTTATTACATTACTATATTAAAAAAACTCAAAAAACTCCTCATCGAGAAATAAGCAAAGCCTTGGCATATATGCATGATTGGCTGGAAAGGAATAATTCATGAAAAAATATAAAAATTTTGACGAAATGTTCAACGATAATGATTACGTTTCCGAGGAAGACCGGGAAATCATAAATCTCGAAGTGAAATTAATCGGCAAAATGATAGAGGCCCGCGAAAAGCAGGGATTAACCCAACGAGATCTTGCAAAAATCAGTGGGGTAAAACAGCCTGCCATTGCAAGAATAGAATCTCTGCGCTCTACACCACAATTGGACACTCTTTTAAAAGTGTTGATTCCTCTTGGCTATTCTTTGGAAATTATTCCTTTGCAAAAGGAAAATTAACGCAACCGCATAGAACAATTTTGAAGGAATTTTTGCTTGAGAATAAGAAGGAGGTTATTGATATGGTGTTTTTCGAGTATGACGCTGAGGCGGAAAAGAGAGTTATTTACAGGGATGGCGTAGAGGAAGGCAGAGCTATATCGATTGTTCAATTATGCAAAACCTTTGGTATGTCAAAGGAAGATATCATCCAAAAATTAGAAAATGATCTCTCTATCCCTCCGAAAGCTGCTATTGACTATTATGAAAAGTATTCAAAGGAATTGGAAATAAGCTGTTAACAGCACAAATTCATCGATTTCCTACATTTATCTAAAGTTTTACAGGAAGTCCTTATGATGGCTTTACAAGTGCAAAAATATTAGAAAGTAAAAGGGCAGCCCATCATGGACTGCCCTTTGGTTCTTACATAACTCTTACAGATATGGTTCGTTCCTCTTTGGAAACAACCTGATCTCAGCTTAAGCTTACTGTAACAGAGACAGTACGCCCTGGTTAGCCTGATTGGACTGAGCCAGCATAGCCTGACCTGCCTGAGCCAGGATGTTGTTGTTGGAGTACTTAACCATCTCAGTAGCCATATCGGTATCACGGATCTGGCTCTCTGCGCTGGTGGTATTCTCAACTACGTTGTCCAGGTTGTTGATGGTGTGCTCAAGTCTGTTCTGAACAGCACCAAGTGCGGAACGCTGAGTGGATACTTTCTGGATAGCTTCCTTGATTGTTTCAACTGCATTCTTGGCATTAGTATCATCTGCACCATCAACTTTCAGGTTCTTTACACCCAGTCCATCAGCACTCATGGTATCAATCTTTAAGGAAATCTGATTATTGTCAGTTGCATCTGCACCAACATGAAGTTTAAGTGTTAAAGCTCCCGTATCAAAGGTTTTAGAAAAATCAACCATCTTAGCAACATCATCCTGTGTTGCAAGGTTTCCATTAATGTAAAGACCGGAGTTAGCCTTAAGAGTTCCATCATTGTTAATGTAATTACCAAGACCATTTGCAGCTATTTCATTACCATCTTTATCAGTAAACTGTGTTGTTCCCTTGGTAGTAACTTTAGCAACATCTGTTACTTTACTATCACCTGCCAAGATTCCTGGTTTAATAGATGCATAGTACTTCGTAATATCCTTAACTAAGCTACCTTCTTTGTATTCATTACCATCTTTGTCGTATACGGTAGCTCCAGCCTTTACCTTATCATACTCTTCAGCGGTTGGATCCGCTTTTTCAGCTGCTTCGTACAAGCCATCCGTTCCTTTAGTCAAAGTGTAGTATTTTGTGGTGCCCGTTGCATCCTTTACAGTACCTTTTGCAGAAACGAAATTTCCAGTTGATGTATCTTTGGTATATACATCTTCAGTAATCACGTTTACTTTAGTAGTTTCTGCGTATGTATCATGCTCTGCAGCGGTAATTTTCTGACCAACCTGTACACCATCTTTGCTGGTATAATAATCATGATTTGCAATATCTACAGCAGATTTGTAGGAACCTTTTTTCAAAGTATTAACTTTACCATTTTCTACATAGTAAAGATCCTGATTGGTTACTTCTACTTCCTTGTACTGGAAATTGGTCGCCTTATCGCCAGACTTATCACCCTTCAGCAGATAGGTTTCATTAAACTTCGTAGTTTCAGATACACGATCAATTTCCGTTGTTAACTGATCAATTTCATTCTGAATATAAGTTCTATCTGTCTCAGAATTAGTACCGTTTGCAGACTTTACAGCCAGTTCGTTCATTCTCTGCAGCATGTCCTGAACTTCGTTCAGAGCACCTTCAGCGGTCTGTACTGCGGAAATACCATCCTGTGCGTTCAGGGAAGCCTGTGTCAGACCTCTGATCTGCTTTCTCATCTTCTCACTGATGGACAGGCCTGCTGCATCATCAGCTGCACGGTTGATCTTGTAACCGGAAGACAGTTTCTCGGTGGATTTTGCCTGAGAAGCGGTGGTTAAGCCTAACATTCTGTTAGAGTTCATAGCTGTAAGATTGTGTTGTACTACCATAATAATTTACCTCCTTGTATTACTGCCCAATTCCTTTTGCGGCAGTGTGCGTATCTGTATTGTTATTGAGAAATCCTTTTCTCCCAGATACTTGTTGATAGTTTTTATAGTAACCGGAGTAGGAGCTTCCCTGTCGGGCCCTGACAGAGCCGCTCTTCCTCCGGTTATTACCATATGAAATTATTTGTCCGCATTTCCCTTTGTGATGATCACGTTGGATTTCTTGCGGTACTTCTCCGGGTGCTCTTCTTCCGCATAATATTTAGGAAGCTTCGCTCTCTCCTCCGGATCTGTGATCTGGTTCTCTAATACCGTGCTTCGCACGATGTTCACCTCTTTCGGTGCATCGATCATGATACGGAGATGATTCTTGGTTCCTCCCAGGAACACGATCTTGATATTGTCATTGATCATCAGGTATTCTTCCGGACTAACGGTCAGACGCAGCATATCGATAACCTCCTTGTTTTTATTCAGCCTTCCTTGCCTGCTGGTTCTCACTGATGCAACAATTTATTATGGAATGTTGCATTTTCCTAATTCATTTATTCTATCAAGGAGGCCATTATGAGCACGACACAACCTATCCGCAGCAAACAGCTTTTACACGATTTCAAAGAGTACTACCTTACCAAACAGTCAAACTCCCGGAATTACACTCTCATCCTGATCGGTCTGAACACCGCTCTCCGCATCAACGACATCCTTCATCTCACCTGGGGAGATGTCTATTGCACAGAACACAGCCGCTTTTACACCCATCTCCTGATCACGGAGAAAAAAACGGAAAAAGAAACCAGGATCCTGATCAACAGAGAACTTCAGGAAACATTACTGTCCTACCGGAAAACACAGCCTTCCATAGCCGACACAGACTACCTCTTCCCCAGCCCCAGAAAAACCAGTTCCCCGCTCTCCCGATACCAGGCCTACCGCATTGTCCGTAAGGCTGCAGAAGCCGTAGGGATTGAAGATGTGATCCGGTGCCATTCCCTGCGGAAGACCTTCGGCTACCATGCATGGAAAATGGGAACTCCGCCCGCATTGCTGATGGAGATTTACAATCATTCTTCTTTTCAGATCACAAAACATTATCTGGGAATTGAACAAGATGACAAAGATGCCATATTTCGTGATATACAGCTATGACATGCGATCTATATAATCATTATAGTGATATAAAAGTAACGCAGTAACGATTTTTATAAAAAGGACTAAAGTTTTCCCATGGTCAGCCGAAATATGTAGTGCAAGACAAAATGCAACATTCCATAATAGAATGTTGCATTTTCTATTTTAATCTATTCATTTCTGTGGTATTCTTTTAAAGACTGCATATCGCTATTTTTCGACAATACTTTCCTTTTTTGAAACATATACAGTCAGAATCAGGAGTACACATGAAAAGCTTTATATGTCAAATGTTCTATAAGCAGCGGGCGGCATTCGAGCAAAGCTACGCTTCCAGGGGCAAAGAGTATCCTCTTCCGGAAGACGTTTTCCTACAATCGGATATTTTCTATGACGAGAAGCATGTTCCGGCACATCGTCTGGATGTCTACCGTCCCAGGGGACGGGACGGAGAGATTCTCCCGGTCATCGTCAACGTACATGGCGGAGGCCTCCTCATGGGGAACAAGGAATTCAACCGTCCCTTTTGTGCCTCCCTTTGTGAGGCGGGGTATCTGATATTCAGCATTGAGTACCGGCTGATACCGGACTGTCTCTTCTATGACCAGCTGGCTGACCTGCATCTGGCACTGGATTTTATCCGGGATCATCTGACGGAATACGGCGGTGACATTTCCCACATATATGCCTGCGGCGACAGCGGCGGTGCCTGTCTGTTGACTTATGGAATCGCCATGCAGCGAAGCACTGCACTGGCACAGGCTGCCGGAGTAACTCCTTCTGACCTGCCAGTCCGGGCACTTGGCCTGGTCAGCGGAATGTTCTATACGAACCGCCTGGATCAGATCGGACTTTTCCTCCCCAGATATCTCTATGGCCGGCATTATAAAAAAAGTGCTTTTGCCCCCTATGTATCTCCGGAGCACCCGGACATCGTGACCAGCCTGCCACCCAGTCTCCTGATCACCAGTGACAACGATAATCTTCAGAGCTATACTCTGAATTTTGAAAAGGCTCTGCGCAGACATCAGATGCCCCATAAACTGATCAACTACCCGAAGGATCCCCGCCTGACCCATGCGTTCAGCGCTTTTTACCCGGAGCTTCCGGAAAGCAGGGAAGTGATCCACCATTTGATTCATTTTTTTGAACATACCGGAGAGGACTGTAAAGGAGGATATGTATCATGACATACGACGAAAATGTTTTCAAAGAAAAAGCTAATCGGAAAGCCCGTAAGATCTGGATCGTTTTTGCTGTTTTACTGAGTGCCAATTATGGCTCCGACGCGTCCGGGGGATTATATCCCACCACTTCTTATCTGATCTTTCTGGCATTATGCTGGCTGCCTCTGATCTTTGGCGAAGTTCTGTTACATGTAAAAGGCTGGGCAACGGAGCTCTACCGCTACGATCTGGTCATCGGTTACGGCATCTTCTACACTTTTGTCATCTGTACTACAGCTTCCCCGATCGCATTCACTTACATCCTTCCTGTGACGAGCCTGCTGGTACTATATAAGAACCGGAAATTCATGATCGGCTGCGGTATCGCCAATGCCCTGATCATCGTCGGTGCAGCCGTCTATCGCTATATGCTGGGCTTCAACAGCGCTTCCGATATGAAAAATTATCAGCTGCAATTGTCCTGTATCATCCTCTGCTACATCTGCTACGTCATGTCCATCCGTCATCTGAATGAATCCGACGGTGCCATGACCGACAGCATCAGGGCTGACCTGCACAGAGTCGTAACTACTGTAGAACAGGTAAAGTCTTCGAGTAATATCATTCTCGATGGCATCACAGTCGTAAGAGAGCTGGCTTCCGAGAATAAGCACGGCTCCGATATCGTCATGCTGGGGATGAATGAGCTGACTGACAACAACAATATGCTGCAGGATCGTACCACCTCATCCACACAGATGACCTCCGATATCCGCGCCCAGGTAGAAAATGTGGTAGCCCTGATCGGAGAAATGGTCACGCTCGTCGAAAAAACGCAATCCCATTCCGGTGTCAGCGCAGAAGATCTGAAAAGCCTGGTAAATACTGCTGCTACCATGTCTCAGCTGTCCACCGAGTTGGAAAATGTTCTGGAGAATTTCCGTCAGGAATTTGAAATGGTAAAACAGGAGACCGGTACCATAGAGAAGATCACGAATCAGACGAATCTACTGGCATTAAATGCTTCCATCGAAGCTGCCAGAGCCGGAGAAGCTGGCAGAGGCTTCGCTGTCGTAGCGGATCAGATCCGTACCTTAAGCACCGAGACCCACGCTTCCTCTGAGCAGATCAGGGATGCCCTCTCCCGGCTGGATGCTACCTCCGCGAAGATGACCTCTTCCATTGAAGAGACATTACAGCTGATCCAGATCACTCTGGAAAAAGTAACGCAGACCGGAGATAACGTAAATCAGATCGCTTCTGATTCCGTGCAGCTGGGCAATCACATTCAGGTCGTAGATAATGCCATTAAAGAAGTAGAGAACTCCAACACCCAGCTGGTATCCAACATGGAGCAGGTATCTAACATCGTGGATACCATCACAACCTGTATCACACACTCCAGCCGGACCAGTGAACGGATGCTCAGCAAGTATCAGGAAACAGCAGACAATATCAATACCATCGAAGATGTCATGGAGAACATGATGTGTGATCTGGGTATCGGTGGTTTCATGGGTATTGAAGACATCAAGCCCGGAATGAAGATTGACTTACAGCTGGTCGGTCAGGAGGATGTCCAATATCTTGGGGAACTGATCGAGCAGCTTCCGGAGGGACTGCTGGTATCCTGTCAGAAGAAGTTGACCGTTAACGGGGCTGCTTCCTGTATGCTGCAGGTCACCGCAGGTAATATCCTGTACTGTTGGGACAAAGCGGCCATTTCTCCTGCTCCCGAAAGCGGTGAACATGCTTTCAAGATTACCATTACTACCAGACCCAGGATCAACAATAGACGCAAATACCCTCGTATGGATCTGAATAATACCTGTACTATTAAGTTCAAGAATTCCGATACGGAATATGCGGCTACCATGGAAAATATCAGTGCCAACGGATTCGCCTTCCTGGCTACAGACAAGATATTTACCCAAAGCAAAAATGCAGAAATCTTTATCACGATCCATGATTTTGCTCTGCCGAATCATAATGAGCTGGAAGGCCGCATCATCCGCTGTTCCGACGATAACGGACTGTATATCGTCGGATGCCAGATGCCGGAAGATAATTTCTATATCCTGGAATATGTAGAGAATAACTTAAATAAATAGATTCCTGTGTCAAAAAAGCCCATTCATATTCAGATGAATGGGCTTTTTTAATGTTGTTCTTTATGGTTTTAATAGCCGGGCGATCAGACCCTCGACCTCCTGGAGCTGTTCTTTGGTACTCTCCTTATGGCTTTCCTTGCGATATTTGGACGGAGACATGCCCTTCATGGCATGAAACGCCTTGGTAAATACCAGCGCATCACTATACCCACAGGACAGGGCAATACTCTCAATCGGATAATTGGTGGATTCCAGCAGTTCTCTCGCCTTGGTGATACGGAAGGTGGTGAGGAACTGCTGAGGCGACATTCCCAGATAATTCTGGAACAATGTATATAAATAACTACGGTTGATACACACATAATCCGCCACATCCGTTACCTTGATCGGGTTACAGTAGTTACTCTGGATAAAAGATACCGCCTTTTTCACATACTGGTTCCCCTTATCCTCTTCCTCTCTCGCCACGACACCGGCGCTGTCCGCGATCACAGACAGGAATACTCCCAGCAGTCCGTTCCGGCGCAGATCATCCGCGATTCCGAAGGTATTGTGTTCCATCATATCGCGGACAATGGAATACAGCTCCTCTGATTTATCACAGGAAAAAATAGGATGCCTGTCTGACAGTCCCATGCTATGTAAATACTCTTCCGCGCGGCTCCCGGCGAATCCCACCCACAGATAACTCCATGGATCCTTCGCATCCGCCTGATAGAAAGCCAGCTCGTTGGGCTGGATCAGAAATCCATACCCTGCTTCCAGTCGGTATTCCTTGTCATGGAACCGGAAATGCCCCTTGCCGCTTAAGACATAGTGGATCAGGTAGTGCGGCTTGGATGCCGGTCCGAAGCTGTGCAGCGCTTCCGTCTGAGAGCACCCGCAGCAATTCACATACAGACTTCCTGTTTTGTCATTGATAAAATCCAGCTTAAATGCTTTTTCCATGGCAATTCCTATCCTTTCCCATCGGTCAATTCACTATAATTCCGCCGTCCTCATCAAACGCCACACCAAAAGCACTGCTGTATTCGTTCATACGCTGCAGGATCCTCTGCTTATCCTCCCCCGTCGCCGGCGTCGGTCGGAAATCATTCCTTGTTTTGACAGAACTTACCATACAGGGAATGATCCGGGCGTTCTGATCCTCCACCTTTTCCCCGTTTTCAAAGGTAAAAGTCTGTTGGAAGATCATGGTATCCTTGTCCTCTGGATTCCGGTTGGCTCCGAAGCAGAAATTTGCCAGGCTGTAAATGATATATCTGCCCTTGTATTCCTCGATTCCCTGTAACACATGAGGATGATGACCAATGACCAGATCCACTCCCCAGTCAATGCATTTCCTGCCTAGCTGTTGCTGATAATTTTCCGGATAATTGTCTTTTTCGATCCCCCAGTGACAACAGGCGAGTATCAGATCCACGTTCTGCTCCCGCAAGACTTCGATATTATTCTGAATCAGTTTCTCCGCCTGTGCGCCCCATTCCACTTCATTGACGGAGATAATGCCGATCTTCAGATTCCGCTCTCCGCCGTGGACTTCCGCACTGTCCGGGATCTCATAGATGCCTACATTTTTATCATAGGCATAGACAATGCCCTCCTGCTCTAATGCCGCCACTGTATCCCGGCTGCCCTGTTCTCCGTAGTCCAGTCGATGATTATTGGCAAAGCTGACGGCTTCGATATCCCCTAATGTCAGCAGATGAGCATATGCCGGATCTCCCTTGATGCAGTAGGTCTGCCCCTCACGCATCTGTTCCGATAGGGTCAGCGGCCCTTCGAGATTCACGATGGTCATGTCGTCCGCCTCAAAAATATCTCTCACATTCTCGAAAAAATATCCCTCATCCTCCGCCTGATCGTACGCCTGGCGGAATGAATAACTGTAATCCTGTTCCTGATGATTGCCCAAAGTCACATCTCCTGCCGCGGAGATCGTGATCGTGCAGCGTTCCCCCATCAAAGTATCCGAAGCCCCGGACTGTCCTGATTCCGGCAATGCAGCATTGTCACCGCCCGTCCCACCTGGCAGAACGATCTCCCCGATATTATCCCCGGGCTGATCGTCCTGCGGTCCGGTATGGTAACCTCCGATCGGCTGCGCCAGTTCTTCCACCCCGGGAATACAGACCTGCTGTGTCAGATCATCCCCGCAGCTGCTAAGCACTATTACACTGACCGCACAAACCAGTGCCACAAACCGCTTTTTCCTCTGCCCCATAAACACTCTCCCTCTGTTACAAAGAAATCTCTTAGCCCTCTCCTAAATCGATCTTAATTTTCAGAAGCCGCTGTCGCAGTGCTGTCTCCCGTTCCATACAGATTCTCCTGCAGGAATTTCTTATTTGCCTCGAAATCCACCTCCAGCACAGACATTTTACGATGGGTCGCATCCTTATATGTGCCTTCAATGGGAATACTGTTCTGTATAATATCGTATGTCAGAATCTTCGGTGCCATGAGGCTTAACCGGTAACACTCCGTCTGGGTCAGGTTCGTGGTCAGATTCGGCATCAGACCGTCAATCAGACCCTTCGGATTCGTGAGTACACCCTTAGGCAGCTTATGAATGACCTCTGTCAGCACTTTTCTCTGTCGCTCGGTTCTGCCGAAATCCGTACCGATATAACGGTTTCTGCAATATGCCAGCGCCTGAGGACCGTTCAGATGCACCATACCTCCGGACAGGTCATCGAAATAGTCCGTTCCCTCCGGTCTGCCCAGCAGGATATTATATTCTACCAGGTAGCCGTTCACGTATTCCACTTCTTTACCGGTCAGCTCCAGATCCACGCCGCCCACGGCATCTACCAGATTTGCAAATGCCTCAAAATTCACCAGCACATAGCGGCTGATATGAATGTCAAAATTCTGCTCGATGGTCTCCATCAACAGTTCTGCACCGCCGTAGGAATATGCCGCATTCAGACGATTGTCCTTATATCCCGGTATCTCTACATACATGTCACGGAGCAGAGATGTCATATATATCTTTTTCGTCCTGTTGCTGATAGACAGGAGGATCATGGCATCGGATCTGCCATCCTCCCCGTTCTCACGGGAATCGTTACCGATCAGGAGAATATTCGTGACGCCTTCTTCCTTCATGGGAGAGCTTGCCACGGATTCGATCTCTTCATAATTCATCTCGGCATAGACCTTGCCCACCAGGACGTACAACCCTGCTGCCAGAAATACGAGAATCAGCGCCACTGCGATCAGGAAGCGCTTGAAGCCGGATTTTTTCTTTTTCTTCGGTTCCTTTTTCCCGTTTTCCTTTTTCCCATTTTCCTTTTTATTGTTGCGGCTGCTTTTCGCATTCCGACTGTCCCGTTCCTCGTCTCTCTCTCTCTGCTTTTTTGATTTTCGTCCGGAGCTTCTTCTATCTTCTCTCATCTCTTCTTCGTCATAATCATCGTATTCGTCTTTATATGCTTCCTGTCTGCGGCGGGAGCTTTCGGATGTCTTTTCTGTCTTTCTCGCCGCTGCTCGCCGGGCGGCCTGTCTCTTACGATACGCGGGATCATCCCAATCCTCCCCGTAATCATCCTGTATTGCTCGTCTTCCGGATCCGATCACATCCAATTCCTCCTCATCCTCGTCATCCTCATTCAAGTCAAACATCTGTGGTGCCGGACGGCCTGCCGCCTGCCTGCTTCTGTCCGACGCTCTGTTACCCTGCTGTGCACGATTCGTCTGACGATTCCCGTTACCGCTTCCGGAAGTATGCTGCATTCCCTGCAGCTCCTGCTGTAAAAAGGCTTCCAGACCTTTTTGTATATCTTCCATCTCCTGAATGGAGTCTCGCTCTCTGTCACTCATGTTGTACCTCATTTCCACATACCGGCACCGGTACGTTCCTTAAGTCTATTTCCTATTCGTCTCCTAGGATACCACACTCCTTTGTATTTGTCGCGGCAGAAATCCTTAATATTTGCTTAAATGTTGTCCGGCATTTTTTAAGACACACTTTCTATGGCAATAAAAAGAGACTATCTACGGCAGCTATAAGTATTTCTCTTATATGCTTTCCACAGACAGTCTCTGCTTTTTTGTTACCTGATATTGCTTTATTTATGAGCAATTCTCGCATCTATGTAATTCTTCAGAGATTCCACAGTCTCCTCCACACCCAGCCTGCTGCTGTTGATGGACAGATCGTAGTTCCGGGAGTCGCCCCATTTTACCTTACAATGGCTGTTGTGGTAAGATTTTCTGCGACGATCCTTCTCGATCATACGCTCCTCCGCATGTCTCGCATCCAGCTCATAAATCTGCATAATACGCTCGATCTTGGCTTCTTTATCTCCTAATACGAAGATGGAGATCAGATTCGGATTATCCTTCAGCACGATCTCGGAACAGCGTCCTACGATCACAAAGGATTCTCCTGCCTCTGCCTTTTTCTTGATATAGTCAAACTGCATTCTCGCCACATTATCTGCCGGAGAGCTGTTCATTCCCATCACGCTTCTGTACAGGAATTTGTTACGTCTCTTTTCATCGAACTCTGCCAGCTCCTTGCTGCTCACATTCATGCTTGCAGCCACCTCGTCTAACAGGTTATGATCGTACATTGGCAGCTTGTAATATTCTGCCAGCTTCTGTGCGATCTCATGTCCGCCGCTGCCGTACTCACGGCTGACGGAGATAATCAGTTGTTCACTCATGGGTCTGCCCTCCTTATAGTCTTACAGATATCTCGCATAGATCATTACCATGGAGATTACTATTACTATTATAGTCGCAGGAGCCATAACTTTGCAATATTTTCCCCACTTGATCATATGACCTGCCTTTGCCGCGGTAGCGATACCCACGACATTCGCAGATGCACCGATGGGAGTTGCGCTTCCGCCGATATCGGTTCCCATGGCAAGCGCCCATGCCAGGATAGACAGCTCTACACCCTGGGTCGCGGACAGACTGCTGATGATAGGGATCATCGTCGCCGCAAAAGGAATATTATCCACGAACGCGCTGGCAATTGCGGAGATCCACAAAATAATCGCGATCATCAGCATCAGATTACCGTTACTGATGTCACCGATGAAGTTCGCCATGACTTTCAGGATACCTGTCTGCTCCAGACCGCCTACCACCATGAACAATCCGATGAAGAACAGCAGTGTCTTATAGTCGATCTGTTTGATCAGCTTCAGCGCATCTCTGCCTGCGGCGATCAGCGTCACGATAGTGATAAACACGCCGATGCAGGATACGGTCAGACCGGTCTGTGCATGGGTTACCAACAGTACTACCGCACACAGGAAAATAACGGTGCTGATGATAAAGCCCTTTTTATCGGTGATCGCCTCGGAAGGGTCCGGATAAGTCTGATTGCTGCCGGCTGCTACCGCCTCGCTGGCACGCAGTTCCTTGTGAAATACCAGATAAAAATACAATACAACTACGACCAGGGAAATACCTGCGATCAGACCGGTATTGGTCAGGAAATCCGTGAAGGAATAGCCCAGGGAAGTACCGATGATGATGTTGGGGGGATCTCCACACATGGTAGCGGATCCGCCCAGGTTCGCGCAGAATACCTCTGCCAGGATCATAGGAACCGGATTGAATTTCAACAGCTGTGACAGTTCAATCGTGACTGCTGCCAGGAACAGAATTACGGTGATACTGTCAATGAACATTGCCAGAATACCGGATAATACCATAAAGGTCACGAACAGCGGCACTACCTTATACTTAACCATCTTGGCAAGGCGCATGCAGAGCCAGCGGAAAAATCCGACTCTCGCCATTCCCTCTACCATGATCATCATTCCCGCTACGAATACGATAGTCTCCCAGTTAATGCCGCTGGAAGTCTCCGCGGACTGTCCCGCCGTATACCAGAAATGACTTGTAAAAAAGCTGCCTAAATTCAGGGTCTCCCACACTGCACCCATACTGTGCATTCCCAGTCCGAATACCAGCACCAGCGTCAGCAGACCGCAGCCCAGTGTAATAACATGTCTCTCCCATACTTCCAGAACGATCAGGACAAACATCGCTACAAATATTACTACTGCAAGTATCTGTGCTATCACTTTTCCTGCCTCCTCGTTAGTTTTTCTTATAAGCGTACAAGAGTAGATTGTATCTGAAAAAACAGGGGAAGTCAATCATTCTTTGAGGCTCTGCACATAAATATTCCGTTAAAGTTTTTTATGATTATTCATTCCGGAAGCTTTCGATATCGTTTTGCCCTGCATAACGCAAGAACATCCGGTGCATGTCGATACCGCTCTCTCCGAAATATAATTTCATGTATTTCTCGCCGTCCTGACGAATAGGCAATGTTACAACACGTTCCAAGATCTGACCTTCCGTGCCGTTAAGGGTCACGGTCTGTTGTAACGTATTGTTCAGGAACACGGAGATCGGCAGCTGCGCCAGTTCTCCTAACGTAGAGCTCATCCGGAATACCAGTTCATATCTTCCGATCTTAGGAAAACGCAACTGGTATACTGCACTTGTGCCCTTTTTCGTGGACAGCTTCTCCAACGGAAGCTCTATGTCCTCTAAAATCTTCGGCTCCGGCAGCTCCAAACGTGCCAGCACCTGTCCGCTGTCTCCTGCGCCCTCGGTGCTTATCGGATTGTGAAGCTCCGTGCATTCCTCTTCCTCTCTGTCCAGAAGACGTTCCATAGCAACGGAACGTAACAGGAAGCCACAGATATTTGCCGCATTCCGCGTAAGCTGTGCTCTGGTGAGTCTGCCGTCTGCCAAGCCTTCCGCGGTGTTGTCCCCCGCGGAGTTGGATGCCGCATCCGCCACGACCATATAGACATCGTTCTGTGCCCGTACCATGGGAATGGTCTGTCTGCCGGAGCCGGGTTCTCCCTCCTCGTTCATCTTCGCCCACCAGTCAGTCATCACAATACCCTGATATCCCCATTCCTTACGGAGAATGGTCGTCAGGAGATCATAGTTGCCCGCTGTCCACAGTCCGTTTACCGGTCCGTAGGTGGACATGATGCTGTAAGCGCCACCCTGTTTCACCGCGATCTCAAAGCCCCTCAAATAGATCTCCCGCAATGCTCTCTCGGATACGATGCTGTTGGCATCATGCCGTTTGAATTCCTGATTGTTACATGCAAAATGCTTGATGGTGCCGGTGACACCGTATTTTCCCATACCGGTCAGCTGTGCTGCTGCCATGGTACCGGTGAGATACGGATCTTCCGAAAAATACTCAAAGTTACGCCCGTTCAATGGATTCCTGTGAATATTAATACCGGGTCCTAAGAGGGTGTCAATCTTGTTCTTCCGAAGCTCCATGCCCTCCATCTCATACAGCTCCTCCACCAGCTCCGGATCAAAGGTGCAGGCAAGCAAGGTGCCGTTAGGCAGGGCATATGCCATGGTGCCGCAATCCATACGGATACCGGAGGGTCCGTCCGAACAACAGGCTATAGGAATCCCAAATCTCTTCAGTCCTTCTGTCACTCCGCCGAAGGCTGCTGCCGTACCCGGAGTCACTTTCGGGGAACACATGCCCTCTCCGCGGGTCATACAGATCAGATCTTCATCCGACAGCTGTGTCAGAAACTGTTCTAACGTAATTTTTCCATCCTGCACATCCGACAGCTTCCAGCCATGATCCCCCTCATATTTACTCTGCGTCGGTCTCTCTGTCCGAATGCGCTCCGCCAGGTCTATCGTTCGTAAAGGTACATCTTCCCAGTTTGCAATGGCATGATCCTTTTCCTCGAAAAAGAAAGGTTTCAGACGCTTAAACTCCTGTACCGGTGCCATTGCTTCCGTCACCATCCGCACTACCCGAAGCTCTGTCAGGGTCACCTTGCCAGCCTCTGCTGCGCTTCGCACATCGGTTCCTGCATAGAAAATATAGTCTCCCTCTTCCAGTACATAGCAGGATTTATGTCCGGTGACACCACTGTCATCATAGGATGCATACTCCGCCAGCTCTGTTTTCAGCAGCAGTTCTCCTGTCTCACCCGGCTTCAGTTCTTCTGTCTTCGCAAATGCAGTCAGCTGGCGCAGAGGCTTTCCTAATTTCCCCTGAGGTGCTTCCAGATACAGCTGCACGGTCTCTCTGCCGGATACTCCCCCGACATTGGTTACTTTTGCAACTGCCGTGACTGCCGTGCCCTGTACGGAGAATCCCAATATCTCTGTCTGGAACTTCGTATAGGATAATCCAAATCCGAAAGGATATTTCACCTTCTCTTTCGCAAAGGTCTCAAAATAACGATATCCTACATAAATATCCTCCGTATAGAAATTCTCCACCGGATCTCCGAAATTTTCTGTGGAAGGATAATCTTCAATGTCTTCTGCGATCGTGTCACTTAATTTACCACCGGGATTTACTTTGCCGGTCAGAACGTCTACACAGGCTCTGCCGCCCTCCTGGCCTCCCTGCCAGATATAGAGTACTGCCTGCGGCTGATACCGGTCTACCCACTTCATATCTATAATATTACCGACATTCAGTACCACGATCGTATGCTCAAAAGCATGACATACATTACAAAGGAGCTCCTCCTCCAATGCTGTCAGCAGATAGCTTCCCTCCGCCGCACTGTTATCCTTATCTTCCCCGGCAGTACGCCCGATGACCACGATCGCTGCATCCGATTGTTCAGCTGCCCGCACCGCCAGTTCTTCATCTACGGGCATCTCCTCCTGATTCCAGGGTTCCATGGCCCAGCCTTCTCCCACATCAAAGGGATGCTCCTTCAGCCACTCACGGTACTGCTGCTCCAACGCTTCGTTTACCTGTATTATTCCATCTTCTTTCAGGCTGTCGATGATATTCGTGACATAAGGAGCATTAACCATGCCGCCGGAGCCTGTGCCGCTCTTGTAATGCTCAAACTGTGTTCTTCCGAATACAGATACTCTCTGTCCCCTGCGTAACGGTAAGGTATCCTCTTCATTCCGCAGCAGCACACTTCCTTCTGCCGCCACGCGTCTTGCCAGCTCCGCATACTTCTGATAATCCAGTGTATATTTCATTCGTTCAATGACTCCTTCCTGCAGACAACCTGTTATTGTTGACATCATTATACCGAAAGGAAGAAGTTTTCTCAATAGAAAAAGACACTGGAGAAAGTCTCCAGTGTGCTCAGAAGATAAGCCGGACTACAAATTCCTCGTCTTCCATCCGGAACTGATACTGTCCGTTGAGTTTTTCCACATAGTATACGATACTCCGAACCCCCAGACCATGTCCGGAACGCTCTGTGACCGGAATTCCATCCGTGAATACCGGCATTATCTGCACCGGATTTTTCACCATGAGCAGCAGATGCCCTGCCTTCTCCGACAGAGACAGCTCAATCCTTCGTCTTCTCTCCGGCAGCTCCTGTACCGCATGCATGGCATTTTCCAGTACATTGGACAGGATTGCGCAGAACATCATTTCCGAACAGGGGAGCTTCTCTCCGATGGTGACCTGTGCCTCCCAGGGAATTTTCTGCTCCTCAAAGCGGGTATTATAAGTAGATAATACCGAATTCACCATTTCATTCCTACAATATGCCTTAATGACAGTATCATCATAGGTCTGGCTGACCTCATTGAGATATTCCAGCGCTTTTTCACAATCTCCCTGCTGGATCAGAGTCCTCAGGACGGCCATATGATGTCTCGTATCATGCCGCAGGATTGACATCTTTTTCTCGCTTTTCCTTGTATTGTCCATCTCCGCCTGAAAAGAATTCATCTGCATACGGATCAGCTCATTATACTGCTCTGCCTTGCTCTTCATCTCGTATTCCCGGAAATACACCAGCAAAAAAATCAGATACGACAGACAGATGGCAAATCCGAGAAATTCCGGCACCGCCCTGTTGCCGGTATATAGCAGCTTGGAAAACTTCGTCGTGGCATAGTCAAAAATATAATATATCAGCGGCAGACTTCCGATCAGCAGTAATTCCCGATTCGTCTTGGCAAACAGCATCGCCGTCGTCTGGCAGACATAGCGGCACAATACCCAGAATACTACCAGCGTCACTACAATACGACAAACGTAATAGCACCACTCTTTTCCCGTTACCGACAGTACGAACAACCCCATCCAGTTACTGCACTGGCAGCACAGATAGGCAGTGAAGATAGAGATCAGGGACGGCAATATTCTGAATTTATAATAGAGCACCAGCATCAGCAATAGCGGCACGTGAACGATCAGTGGGTATATCTGATCCACCATCTCCGGACCCAGCACAGATACGCAGACCATATATAAGCCCCCGGAAATCACTGCCAATAGCAACAACTTCCCTACATTCGTTCTGTCCTTCTTCACACCCAGAAAAAAAGCCGACAGGAAGATGCCGAACAGCATAGTCGTAATATTATGTGTATATGTCAGAATTTCCAGTATCATAGGAGCTCCTCACTTTTATTTCGTAAGTTCATAAATGCTTTTTACAGCTTTACTTTTACAAAATCATGTTCCATGGCGGGAAGCACCTTTTCGACCAGATCCGCCGTCCGCATCCGGAGGCTGGAGGTATTGATGCAGGGATGGCATCCGAAATATTCGCTGTCCAGCACCTCCTCATCGATCAGCAGCTTCACCTGATGTTCCTTATCGTTCATCAGTCCCAGCACGCTGACAGAACCGGGGGTGATATCCAGGAATTTCTCCATGTATTCCGGTTTGGCGAAAGATAATCTCGCCGAGCCGATCTGTGCCGACAGATCCTTGGTATGGAACACCTTGGTATCCGGGATCATCAGCAGATAAAAGGCAGTCTCCTGGCGGTTGCACAGGAACAGATTCTTGCAGACCATGGATTCCAGAATCTCATCCACTTCCTTACAGTCCTCCATGGTCATCGCCGGTGCGTGATCCACGCGGTCATATTCTACACCCAGGCTATCCAGCAGGTCATAGGTGCGGATTTCCTTGTCCAGTCTGCCGGTGGTGTCGACAGGTCTTCCTTTTTGCAATACTAATGTCATTGTCTTTTCCCCTTTGTTGTCTAATAACCGATTGTGTCGTTTACGAGGATCACATGGATCCGGTCCGTATGTCTGGAATATCTCGTGATCAGGAACTGACAGCAGATGGTATCCGGAGACTTGCAGTCGAAGCATTTTCCGGTTTCTTTACAGGGAGTCTTGATGTCGAATCTCTGGGCATTGATAGGTGCAGCCACATTTCGTGCACGCTTCATAGCGCTGTCTAAGTCTGCGCAGACCTTGTTCATACCGACGATGAAGATTACTTTCCTCGGTCCCTGGGCTATGCAGGAGACACGGTTGGAATTGCCGTCGATATTGACCATGACACCGTCGTTGGTGATGGCATTGGCACTGGAGAGGAAGATATCCGCATCGTATGCTGCCATCAGTCCTGCTCTGGCATCCATCTTAGAACGGTCGATATAGTGGTAATTGCCTGCTTCCAGAGCGGAGATCAGTCCGATCTCTCCGGCACTCATGCATCCGCCCATGGCAATGGTGCTTCCCTCCGGGATCAGCTCCAGTGCCTGCTTCAGCGCAGCTTCCTTATCCTCTGCGTAATAACCTGACATGTTGCGGGACTGTAAACCCTTGATCACTGTTTTGGCCAGCTGTTCATTTCTTTTTCTGATCATTTCGTTCATCTCTTAACCTTCCTGCCTTTCCGTAATCTGCAAATTTTATTCCTGTGGGACGATTTCTTATTGGTCCTATTTTATCAAAAAAAAATTTCTATGTATAGCAACCAATAGAAATATTTGACAATACTTTTCGCATATGCTAGGATATTTCCAATATTAGGGAGTAGTTCACATCGGGTAACCGGTGTTGTGTTGGTCGTCATCACGTTAGTGAAGCCTCAGGCAGTCGCTAACCGGGCAGTACACTTCTACAGAAATGGAACGAGACTTTTATTGTATGTTTATCATGCATTAAAAGTCTTTTTTTGCGTGATAAACAAAGGATCCGGGTACATTATTTAAGAAGGAGGATTTGTATATGACACAAAAAAACATCTGGAATATTTCTGTAAAAGAACTCATGGAAAAATATCAGGTGACAGAACAGGGGCTTACTACTGCCCGCGCGGAGGAGCTTCGCCTGGAAAAGGGTGAAAATATCCTGCAAGAGAGCAGGCGCAAAAGTATACCGGAAGTATTTATCAGTCAGTTTGCTGATCTGCTGGTCGTAATCCTGATCATTGCAGCTGCGATCTCCATGTTTTCCGGCAATACGGAGAGTACCATTGTAATCCTGCTGGTACTGGTGATCAACGCCATCCTGGGTACCCTGCAGCATGTAAAGGCCCAGCGTTCTCTGGATAGTCTCAGGCAGTTATCTTCGCCCGGTGCAAAAGTCATTCGAGACGGTGTGAAACGGGAAATTCCATCGAAGGATATTGTGCCGGGTGACATTGTCATATTGGAAGCGGGAGACATGATCGTGGCTGATGGCCGTATCCTGCACAGCTATTCGCTGCAGGTCAATGAAAGCTCTCTGACAGGCGAGTCTGCCAATGTAGAGAAAACAGATGCCATTATAGAGGGTGATGTGGCACTTGCTGACCGGGCAAATATGGTCTATTCCGGAAGTCTGGTCACCTATGGACGCGCCGAAATGCTGGTGACTGCTACCGGTATGGAGACGGAGCTGGGTAAGATTGCAGGACTGATGAATGCAGCCAAAGAGCGCAAGACACCGCTGCAGGAGAGCCTGGACAAGTTCAGCAGCAGACTTGCCATACTGATCCTGATCATATGTGCTGTCGTATTTTGCCTGTGTATCTATCGCCGGATGACGTTGTTGGACTCCATGATGTTTGCAGTGGCACTGGCTGTTGCTGCGATCCCTGAGGCACTGAGCTCCATTGTGACCATAGTGCAAGCCTTTGGTACACAGAAAATGGCAAAAGAAAATGCAATTATCAAGAATCTGAAGGCTGTGGAAAGTCTGGGCTGTGTCTCTGTCATCTGCTCTGATAAGACCGGAACACTGACACAGAATAAAATGACGGTGCAGCAGATTTATATAGAAGACCGGTTATACGAGCCGGACCAGCTTGACCTTTTGAATCAGACTCATCGTTATCTGCTCTACGACGCTGTCCTCAACAATGATTCGAGCATCGTCGATGACAAGGGCATCGGTGACCCTACAGAATACGCGCTTTTAGAAATGTTCCGAAGGATTGAAGCGGATACATCTTCTATTTTGAAAGAAGCAAATATGCATGAAGATATCCTCAGGCAGAACATGCAACGCCTTGAGGAAGTGCCTTTTGATTCCGACAGAAAGCTGATGAGTACGAAATATATGCTGCATGGTGTACCCACGATCCTCACCAAAGGTGCTGTGGATGTTCTCTTAGACCGCTGTGACTATGTGCGCTGCAGCGACGGTATCCGTCCTATGACGGAAGCTGAAAAAGACAAGATCCGTATGCAGAATCAGCTTTTTTCAGAAAATGGCCTGCGTGTATTGTCTTTTGCTTACAAGGAATCGGAGGAAAATCTCGACATCCATGCGGAGTATGGCTATACCTTCCTGGGTCTGATCTCTATGGTAGATCCTCCCAGAGAGGAATCTGCGGCTGCCGTTGCAGCTTCCAAGAGAGCCGGCATCCGTCCGGTCATGATCACCGGTGATCATAAGGTAACAGCAGTGGCAATTGCCCGCCGGATCGGAATATACGAAGAAGGAGACCTTGCACTGACAGGTGCGGAGCTGGATGCCATGAGCGACAGCGAACTGGAGGAACAGATCGCACAAATCTCCGTCTATGCCAGAGTATCTCCCGAGAACAAAATCCGGATTGTCGAGGCATGGCAGCGCAGAGATAATATTGTTTCTATGACAGGAGACGGTGTGAATGATGCTCCTGCATTGAAAAAGGCAGACATCGGTGTCGCTATGGGAATTACCGGAACCGAGGTATCCAAGGATGCCGCAGACATGATTCTGTCAGATGATAATTTCGCAACGATCATCAAGGCAGTGGCAAACGGGCGTAATGTATACAGAAATATCAAAAATGCCATTTTGTTCCTGCTGTCCGGCAATACCGCCGGTATCTTAGCCGTATTATACACATCCCTGATGGGACTTCCTGTACCTTTTACACCTGTACATCTGCTGTTCATCAACCTGCTGACCGATTCTCTTCCGGCCCTGGCAATCGGCATGGAACCGGCAGATGACGACCTTCTGAAGGAAAAGCCCAGGAATCCACGGGAAGGAATCCTCACCAGAGGCTTTATGATTACGATGATAACACAGGGTCTGCTGATCGCAGCAGCCTCCATGACAGCTTATCACATCGGACTGACCGTCAGTTCGGCTATGGCCTCCACTATGGCTTTTGCCACACTGACACTGGCCAGATTGTTCCATGGTTTTAACTGCCGTGGCAGCGAATCCATCTTCCGGCTGGGACTGACCTCGAACCGATATAGCCTCTATGCTTTCACTGCGGGAGTCTCTTTACTGGCACTGGTAATCTTCATCCCGGGACTGCACAGTGTATTCAGCGTAGCCGATCTGCCTATGACAGCACTCGGTCAGATCGTAGGGCTCGCTTTCATGCCGACAGTGCTGATACAGATAATGAAAATCATCAGATATAAATAATTGATTTAATCAATAGCTTCCACAGACTGCAATCTTTCCTTTTTTACCTTCAGATATTCTTCCGTATAATGTGTCTCTTCGTTGGTTGTCAGAATGACCTCCTGCCCCTGCGGCATATCAATATCCGTTGCCACAAGCAGGAGGGAATCCTCCTTCAGCCAGCTTTCCAGCCCTGTGAAAAACTGCGGGTCGTAGTGATCTGCCCCTTTCAGCTCATTATGATATCTGTCAAAGGAATAGTTCACGGGAGACAGTACATTATAGTCATAATAGCAGACACCCTGCCCCGACCAAAGGCTTGTCGTTACCAGATAATCGTAACCATCCTTTTGTGTGAGGAATATCTGTACGTTCCCCGCATGGGCAATGGCGAATTCCTGCGACCACAGAGGAATGATTCCATATTGTCCATCTCCCAGATATTCGTAGACCGCTACCGTTCCCCAGTTTCCGGCCTTCCGCAATGCTTCTGTGAGATTTTCGTTTTCTTCCTCCAAATGAACCTTCGTTACAATCTTTTCCTTGTAACCGTTATGGGTCAGATCATAATATCCGGTATAGACTTCTGTCATATCCGGTTCTTCTTTGTCGATATTCTCCTCTTCCAAATAACGAGAATATGTTTTTTGTACCGAAAAATCTCCCAGAGAAAAATTACCATCTTTTTGCATGGATACCGGTGCCGTTATATTAAAGCCAGTCTCATAAACCAGGTCCGCCATCTCGTTCATATTTATGCCAACCCCTACATTTGCAAAGGGCTGTCCTCCACGAAAATCATACCGGATCTGCGCTCCCACACCGATGCTTTTATAAGTGTATCCTTCCAGTTTCTGCAACAGACGGGTCTGATCCAGATCAATACTCTTCTGAGCATCTATCTTTCCGTTTTTATCCAAAAAATCCACATGAAGTGTATGGAACTGTTCATCCAGCGTATCCGCCGCAAGGATCCGTCTGTCAAAATCTTCAACCACATTTGTATATTCGGAGACCTTCGGGGTTCCTTTCTGTACATCTACATAATACAGTCCTTCCACATAAATACCGGTTCCTGTCCCCTGTATGGTAGAAATGTAGTACTCCTTGTCGCCATCCCCATCATAATCTGCGGCTTCTATCGCAGGTGGTGCCGAATACATGTTTCGCCAGGGGATCTCCACCCGGTATTCCTCGTCGCCGTCATGAATCACCAGGCAATCTTCTGCACCGTTGCCCCAGACACTGACTGTCTCATCATAAGAGTATGACAGCACACCATACTCTCCTTCCGGCAGCTCCCGGGCAGCATCCACCGAGACTTGATCTGCCCGGGTTTTCTCCTGATATAGTCCGGTCTGGCAGGTAAGTTTCTCCGGCTCAGGTTCCGTTGTCGTCTCCGGGATTGTCTGTGAGGTGGCTGTAGCAGTTTCCTGACCGACTTCCTCTGCCTGAGCAGATTCGGTATCAGAGATTTCCAAAGCGTCCCTACTGCTGCCACAGCCTGTCAGAGAAAATGCCACGATCAATGCCAGTAATCCGCTGCTTATTTTACCTACTTTTTCAGATATAGAAGAAACAAGCTCCAACATTCTATTTGAAATCGTATATGGCGGTTCATTTTTTCCCATTTATGTCACTCCATCTTGTTTATTATCTTGCTTATTATCTTACTCGTTTGGAATATCATTAGCAATCTTTTTATTTCAGGAATTGCATAAATAAAGCACTTCCGCAAGATCCGCATTGATTCCCACCGCCTTATTTTCGATCTCCTTGGGAACATAGGCATCACCCTTGTTGATGCAGACGTAAAATGCATTCCGCCAGTTGTGCGCATACTGCCAGAAATTATATTTGATGATACCGGGTGTGTTGTAACCGACACCCAGCTCCAGAAATACGACGTTTTGTCCTCTATGATCTTCCATGAACTTCTCATAACGCTTCGCGGCAGCATCCCATCCGGCATCCTGGACGAAGGTATTGTCCGCGCGGAAATTGATACTTACATCACATTTTACACTTTTGAGAGGTGATCCTATGTTGACGAAGGACGAATTGCCGGAATGCCCGGTGGCAACCACGGTACAATTGAACGGAAGTAAATGGAAATTATTGATATTGAGAAATTTAATGATGCGCTCCATGGAAGAGGATGGACTGATCACGCGGACCGTCTACCCGGAAGTGCCGCCCCGCGTGGAATACGCGCTGAGCGACCTCGGGGAAACCATGCGTCCGATCCTGGATGCCATGCAGGAATGGGGAACGAATTATAAAAACGGAACCATATAAACAGGTATGCAGAAAATATCCTGCTCCTTGCTAATATCCTTTGTATAAACCAAATATCTGCACAAAATTCTGTCGGAAAATTTTTCCGTAAATATATCGAGTGATTTGTGAGTCTTATAACCGGAAGATTTTACTTCTATGGGAATGATCTTATTCTTTTTTGCTAACAAAAAATCAATTTCATAATTATGCTTTGATGTTTCATTCATTATAGTATGATAAAAAAGTTCATTCCCATTTACGGCAAGGCAACAAGCTACCGCATTTTCATATAAATATCCCAGGTTGACACTAAGCTTATCACTAAGCAGTTTTTCATATATTTCATTTTCTGTAAAATCTCTGTCTTTAAACATTAATGTTACAAATAATCCGGTATCACACAAAAACAGTTTAAATCTGGATAAGTCCTTAGTATTCGACATTCCGGCATTTGGATCATTAACATTGTACGACACCAATACTGTCTTAGAATCTTTTAATTCAGCAATCAACTCAAGTACTTTCTCAATCTTCTCTCCTCCCAGGACAGAATTAACCTGATACCTTGCTGCATTTTTATTTAGTTCTGCCGGAATTGCATCAAAAAGCATTGCCAGTCTTCCGGTTGCATCAATTTTGGCAAAATCTGACTCATACAAATTTAGTATATCTCTTTTTATTTCATCCACTTTTCTAAAATTATTAGTTTCTATATAAGTCTGAACTGCCTGCGGCATTCCTCCTACGAGCATATACAACCGAAACTGTCTTAATTGCTTACGATTTCCATTATCACCCAATCCAGTCTTTGCTTCATAACATTTTGCCAAGAGCGAAAAAGTAGTCTGATCCCCCACTGCCCAAAGAAATTCCTCATAATCCATAGGATACATATTAAGTCTTCTTTCCTCGCTGGGTATCAAAATATCTTTGACATTTTTCTTGATAGATATCAAAGAGCCTGTCTCAATATAATCATATCTATGATCTTCTACTAATGCTTTTATTGCCTGCCGTGCTTTAGGACATAATTGCACTTCATCAAATATAATAACGGATTTTCTTTCATGGAGATCCACTCTATACTGTAATTGAAGCTGCAAAAATAAATAATTCAAATCAGATATATCATCAAAAAGAACTTTGACATCCGATGATGCTTTTGCGAAATCAATTAGAATATAAGATTCATATTCTTTTTTTGCAAACTCTTCTACAACCGTTGATTTTCCTATACGACGAGCACCTTCTATTAGCAATGCTGTTTTTCCATCCGACTCTTGTTTCCAGTTTAACATTTTACTATATATTTTTCGCTTAAACATTTTCTTTCTCCTTTCCGCATTTTTCTATTTTAATATTTTCCTTGTTTCCGCATTTTTTATACATAAATAATAGCATGTTTCCGCATTTTTTTCAACATATCTTGTAATAATCAGGAAAAGTAGCTATTAAATAAAAATAAGTATTCATGTATAATTTATGATATACTATTTAAAATTATCATTCTGAGAGAAAGGAATTCCGACTATGGGAATCAGATTAATCTGCAGTGACCTCGATGGTACACTTTTACAATATGGAAAAAAAGAATTAGAGGGGGAAATTTTTGACCAGATCCGTGCGCTGCATGACAAAGGAATCTTGTTCTGTCCGGCTTCGGGAAGACAGTATACCAGTCTGCGGAAGCTGTTCGCTCCGGTGGCGGATTGCTGTATTTTCCTGTGTGAAAACGGTGGCGTGATCTACAAGGACGAGCAGTGCATTGCGAAAAATCCCATGCCCCGTGCCCTGGCAGAAGAGATTGCGGAGGATCTGTGGAATCGTAGTGACGGTCAGGGCGAAATCATGCTCTCCGGACAGAATACGGCGTATCTGATGGAACGTGGGCTGGGAATGCTGGACAGAATAAAGTTTATCGGCAACAACTATCAGGTCATTCAGGATCCCTCCGAAATTCCGGAAGACATCGTAAAGGTCTCTGTATATCTCCATGAAGGCGTAGCGGCTTATGCTGACCGCTTCGTCCCCCGCTGGGAACAGGCGAACTGTGCAGTGGCGGGACCTTACTGGATCGATACTACCCTTGCCAACAAAGGCATCGGTGTGCAATCCATTTGTAAAATTCTTGGCTTTGACCTCGCGGATGTCATGGCCTTCGGTGACAATTATAACGATGTATCCATGCTGGATATCGTGGGACATCCTTATATTATGGACGGAGCTGCCGGTCCGTTGAGAGAAAAATATCCGCAGCACACTCCCCGGCCCGAGGAAGTACTACGGAATCTTCTCTAATCCTGAGCATCCGCAGTATCTGCAATTATGCCCAGCTTTATTTTCATTTTCAAAATACGCAGGACCGATTCGTTGAGGCGTTCCTCGGTAATCTCACCGGTTTCGACCGCCTTAATGACTGCGGGTACCTGTACTTCAAAATCGGTGCAGCACAGCATATCGTTTCCCGCCTGTACCGCCCTTACGGCAATCTCCGCATCCCCGGCGAACTGCCGTACTCCTTCCATGACCAGATCATCGGTAATGATCACGCCGTCAAACCCTAATTCATTACGCAAAATATTATGTACCGGTAGAGAAATAGATGCCGGTACCTGATCATCCATGCAGGAGACAACATTGTGGGCTACCAGCACCATATCCGCCCCTGCATCGATGCCTGCCTGAAACGGCAGAAAATCAGAATTTACAAACCTCTCTATGGGACGTTCATCATAAGCGATCCCAGTATGCGTGTCCGAGTTGTTGCCATATCCCGGGAAATGCTTTAATACACTTCCCATCTGTTCCTGCGACATGGTCTGCACGACGGTCCGCACATATTCCGCTGTCTGTTCCGCATCCTGTCCAAAACTGCGGACATAAATAAAGTCCTGCGGATCCTGTGATACATCGCATACCGGAGCAAAATTCAGATTAATTCCCAGGTTCTGCAGTAATTGACATTTTTCCTGTGTGTCGCTCCGAATAAGATCCCATCCGCCCTGCGCATACAGTTCCTGAGGAGAGGCAAAAGGCGTTTCCCGTAAGTTCGCATTTTTGCTGACTCGGTTTACCGTGCCGCCTTCCTCATCCACACCGATCAGCAGAGGCACTTTTGCAGCATTCTGATAGCTTTGAATGGCTGCTGTTACTTCCTCTTTTGTTTTACCGGTAAAATCCCGTGCAAATAAGATATATCCGCCGAGATGATACTGTGTCACCTTGGATGCTGCATCCGTCTCCGGGCACCGGGCGATGAACATCTGTCCGACTTTTTCCTCTAAGGTCATTCCTGCCAGGAGTTCTTCTGTCCTCTGCTCTACAGGATCTTCCGTTTCCACCGGTTCACTTTCTTCCTTCTCCGGCAATTCCGTAAGATCTGCACTGTTCTCTGCGCTGTTGCCGCTCACATCAGAATCCGATACACTCTGTTCCGACATAGGTTCCGGCTGAACTTCCGGTATTATTTCCTGTGCAGACTTCTCTGTGCTTCTTAAATTCCACAACAAAAAAACCAGAATTCCAACACATATGACAGATAACACGATCACTACGATATTCCGCACCTTTTTCATTTCGCATTTCTCCATAACCATATTATTAAGACGCCAGGATCAAAAGGCCCCACTCTTCGGCTGATACTTCATACTCGATACATTATATACGGTAATAAACGCCTTGGGGTCCAGTTCATTGATGAATTTCATTAATTTCTGGTACTCGCTTTTGTCCACAATGGTGATGATCTCGTTGTGCTTTTCAAAATGATAGGCACCGATGGCTTCATAGATCGTGGCACCGCTGTGCAGATCTCTTGTAATAAACTGGCGCAGTTCTTCCTCTTTCTTCGTAATAATACAGACACGCCGCTTGATATTATTATCAAAAATAAAATGATCCAGAATGATTCCGTTGAAATAGGTACCCAGAATACTCAGCACCACCGTTTTCTTATCATATACCAGTGCTGCGGACAGCGCCACACACATACCGGAGAGAGACATAGCCTTACCCAGTTCCATATGGAGATATTTATTCATGATCTTCGCCACAATATCCAGTCCTCCGGAAGATGCATTCCGGTTGAACAGAATGCTGAGTCCCACGCTGACCACCAGAATATAGCACAGTACATCCAGTTCCTGACTGTCCGTCATGGAACCGAAATTTGGAAACAGCATCTCGAAAAGCCCTAAGAATACCGGCAGCATCACACTGGTATACACCGTCTTTACCCCGAATTCTTTCCCGCAGGTGACAAAACCGATGAGCAGAAGCACTACATTCAGGATCATCGTAATGACCGACAGTGGAAGTGGTATAAAGTTAGACAGCACGATGCCGAGACCGGAAATGCTGCTGACCGACGCGTGACTCGGCACCAGGAAAAAGTAGACTGCTGCCGCGATGATGGCTACCGCCACAGTCAGGATCCCTGTCTCTTTCAGAATTCCTGCATAATTTATTTTTTTCTTCATGATAACATTTTCTCCAGCGATATATTTTAATTTGTTTCTATACTTTTCTCATCTTATCACACCTCATCTTTTTTGCAAATGAAAAGTATCACCTCCGCATATGCCCGAATGGCCTCTTCTGCATTACAGCTTAAAGTACTATTACAGCGGCATCAAGTCCTTCTATTTTTCCATCAAAGAGATTCTCTCTAAGTAAGTCATATTTTTGCGCATACTCATTAAACATTCTTGGGCTGCTGCTGCAGTTGAAGATCAAAGCGAGTGTCTCTTCTCCATTTTTTCTGGTCAGGACGATCGTCTCTTCCTCGTCCCTTGCAGCTATTTCCATCGGTTCACCCTCTACGATACATGCATGGTTTTTTCGCACCTTCAGCAGCTGCTTATACCATTCAAACATCTCTTTATCCTGGTATTCTTCATCCCAGTACATGCCACGTCTGCAATCCGGATCATTTGCTCCGGGCATCGCAAATTCATCTCCGTAATAAATCATAGGCATTCCCGGTAATAACAATTGAAAAGCTGCTGCCAGATGCTGCTTTTTCTTATTATCCTTACATAGATGTAAAAATCTTGCTGTATCATGGCTGTCGATCAGATTCCACATTAGGGGATAGCATTTTTTGTTTAAGCGCCCCTTCAAATATCCAAGATTCTGTATAAACTGGCTGACATTAATTTTTTCATCTGCAAGCAGATCTATGAGATTCAGGTAAAACGGATAATTCATGACCGTATCCCATTCATCTCCCTCAAGAAAATCTCCTGCATAATGCCAGATTTCTCCAATGATCAGCAGATCCTTTTTTACTGTCTTAACAGCCCTTCTAAATCGCTTCCAGAAGAAATGACTGATTTCGTCACCTACATCCATTCTCCATCCATCGATATCGCATTCCTTAATCCAATAACATGCAACATCTGTAACGAATTTCTCAACCCCCGGATTTTTCAGATTTAATTTTGGCATTCCGCCATAATAACCAAAACATTTGAAGTTAGGAGCTTCTCCTTTTTCACCCTTCAGCGGAAATCTCTCGATAAAATACCAGTCCAGATATCTGGATTTATCTTCTTTTTCTATAATATCCTTAAATGCAAAAAAATCTCTTCCTGTATGGTTGAATACCGCATCCATCACTACTTTCATTCCACACTCATGCGCTTTTTGCACCAGCTCCTTAAGATCCTCTGTTGTTCCGAAGGAAGGATCAATCTGATAATAATCAGTGGTATCATATTTATGGCTGGAATCCGATTTAAAAATAGGTGTTAAATACACAACATCTATCCCCAGCTTCTGAATATGATCCAAATGATCAATAATTCCTCTGAGATCACCATGCAGATTATCCTTAGATGTAATGGGTGCTTTATACCACAGTTCCTTGTCTATTGGCTGTGATGCTGCAAAGCGAGATGGAAAAATCTGATACACAACCTTGTTTGCTGCCCACTCCGGCACCTCAAACATTTCTTCCTCACGAAGGTTTTGCGGACAGTCGAACATTCTGTCCCTGTTTGTAATGCATTCCCTGCTAAACTCATAGTTGCCGTAATATACCTTTTCTCCCTGCATATCCGTAAATTCAAAATAATAGCGCAGACATATCAAATGCATCTGAAGCTGTGCCTCATAATAGTCATGAAACTGTGATGTGGCAACCTTCTTCATCGGAATCGTCTTTCGCGTATCCTTCCATTCCAATGGTATGTACTTATCCTCATAATGGAGAATGATCTCTTTTATATCATCTTTTTTTACCTGCACACGTATCACGAATAAATCCTTATCGATTGCATAGCAGAATCTTTTATCCATATCATGAAGAATTGCCGAATATTCCATAATTTTTTCCTTCCTTTTATTTAAGATACTCAGTTATCACATTCCATCAACTTAAAAATATCTCCATCATTTTGCCACCGAATGATGGAGATTTCAATAGGTATGATGGAGATAGACTCCCCATATCCACAAGGAATATAGGATAAAGTTCTTTTTTTGTGAAAATTTTATGTACATTGGTTTTTTTGAAAATGGTGATACTATAAAATAAGCTACATAAAAGAGTTTTTAACTCTCGCGGAAAGGTGTAATTATAATAAAGCATCAAACGAATTTTTGTTCATAAATTCGAATTATTTATTTTTAAATTTGGAATGACTTTAGTTGTTTTTACCAATTTCATATAGGTTCTTTTAATATGTTTTGCACAAATACGGAACCGTCTTCTTCAACCTCTTCCGACAGAATTTTATATTTTGTCCTCTCTCTGTCCAATCTGTGCTTATATCTGGTGATTTCCTCCTGCACTTTACGTTTTGAATACTCACTTTTCGTAATATCCTTGTTAATAAAATGAATCGTCTGTGTAATACATGCCGCTTTGATTCGTTTCATATTTTTTTCTGTATCTTCTCTTTTCCAACGGCGAAAAGCAGCAAGGATTTCCTCTATGTCATTCCAACGTTTATAATACTTCCAGTTCATCCTTTTCGACTCTGCAGGCAAGATTCAATACTTTCACTCCCGCTGCCTGTGCTTCATAAAATGCTTCCGCAAACTCCTTGTCCATCGCGGCATTGGGATACACCATCTTCACACCCTCCATGGGAATGACAAATGCGATATAACAATTATATCCTTCCGAAACCGCCTTTATAAGTTCACGAAGATGCTTTGTCCCTCTCTCCGTCGGTGCATCCGGAAAATACCCTGCGCCGTCTATCTCAAGTGTACAGCCTTTTACCTCCATGAGATATTTCTTTGCACCCTTTTCCATGTAAAAATCTATTCTGGAATTTCCATACACATACTCCGGCTTTACATAATCATACTCCTGTTTCTCAAGCCATTCCCCTACCACCTTATTCGGTGCCTGACTATCAATATTTACCCAACCGGACCCTTTTTTATATACCGATATCAGATCATACTTTGTTTTACGGGCCTCATTGTCCGACCTTTGAATACCAACGGTATTTCCCGGCAGCAAAAGCTCCCGACACCGCCCTGTATTTTTTACGTGTACCGTTTCCATCCTGTCTGCGACCTCCACATAGGCGATAAATCTGTTAGGTCTGTTGATAAATTTGCCTTCCACAATATTTTCATACTTCATAATATATACCTTCCTCAGATATCCTATTTACAATACACTCAGACAATTCCCGGAAAACTGTCGGTGTCAAACATACAATTTATAGTGCCATTATAGAGCAATCCATCTATTTCAACAACCAAGGAATCTCCTCGAAAACTTTGTACCTGCCGATCACATGATTTTGACTTTTCCTCTGTCGGCTGGTCCATACCGCCTAAAATATTAAGTACTGTCGATTTACCGGCACCAGACTGTCCCAGTATGACTACAAATTCGCCTTCTTCTATTTTAAAGTCAATATGGTTGACTGCATATAAAAGAGCATCACCGCTTCCATATGTCTTTACAACATCCTTAAACTCAACAATTGTTTTGCTCATAGCTCCTCCTAATCTTATGTCTTCTATCATAATTTCTATTTGAGACAACGCAATTTTAACACCTTATATTATTAGTGTTACATTGTAGTTAGTCCCCCTGGGTGACAGACCAAAAAATGTGAATCGATGACAAATTTGTCACTGAAATTGCAATTCTGCACAAAAAAAGCGGTAATGAAACAATCTTCATTACCGCTAAAAATGAGCGTCTCCTATAGGAATCGAACCTACAATAGAGTCTTAGGAGCTCGAGATACCACTGTAAATACATACAATGATTAGTCAACCTAAGTCAAGGAAATCCTTGGTTTTCCTAACTATTCTGTTACTCCCTGTCAAAATAAGAAAACCTGTTTTCATCTCTGTAAAGCACCTTTCGGTGCTCGTACGGTGCTCGGAGCACCCGGAGGATATAACCATTCCGTTCCATCGAGTTCACTCAGTTGGCCACCATTACGATTCAGCCATACATCATTTTTGCTCATACTATTTTCTCCATATTATTTTTCAAACTCTGGTTTCCAGTTTGCAAACTGTACAAGCTGTTCATCCGTGCGGTGATAATATCTTTCATTCTTAACCTTTTTTCTTTCTAACCCACGTTATTTTGCAGCCACGGTTACCACTGTTTTCTTTTTTTCGACATAAGCCAATAAAACATAGAACAAAATATTAATGCAAATACAACGCCAAAAACATTCTGAATCACTCTAAGACCAACTGCTTCTTTTAGTCCATAACTCTCTGTAGCAATGGCCAAAGCACCAAATGTGTTAAATACTGCCTGCCAGCCATATTTTGCAGAAAGTCCTACACCAATTCCGCCAAGGATTCCTATGTATGTATAGATGGATGACGGAAGCAGAAAATATAGTACTGTAAAGCATATTACACCTGCAATATTTCCGACAATCCTTTTGCGGACTCTGTATTGCATGTCCTCCATAAATGGTAAGATTGCTGACATTGCCGCAATTCCAGCCCACATTGCCCGTGGCATATTGCAGAGTTCCGCAATGCAGAGTACTGCCGGTACGCATATGATCTGACATAACTGCCACTTTGTTCTGGAAGAAGATATATCAAATTCCTGTACCAAATCATTCAAATTTCTTTTATACGATCTGTTTTTATGATTTCGATAAAATACGAAGCAGGTAAGTGCTGCACCTAAAGCCATTCCGACTAATCGCATCTGAT